>ERZ778018.2359-NODE-2359-length-12261-cov-4.488203_pt1 | contig 12261 bp, 13 predicted proteins | sample MGYA00375748_ERZ778018 | MGnify/ENA primary metagenome ERZ778018 (study PRJEB29350, sample SAMN05509839) | bioreactor metagenome | biome: bioreactor; material: wastewater | place: South Africa: University of Cape Town | collected 2014-04-22 ... | reverse complement strand
GTTTCGATGGTCGCCGTTCCGATCGTCGAGGCGTCGGCACGACGTCGCGCATCGCCTTGAAGGCCCCGAGCAGGCCGTCGACGGCCTCGGCGGCGTGGTTGGCGTTGCACTGAACGCGGATCGCCCCTCCGTGGTACGGCACGGCCGGGAACAGCACCGACTGGACGTAATAACCCGCGTCGAACAGGAACTTGCCCGCCCGCAACGTGTCGGCCTCGTCTCCCACCAGCACCGAGACGATGGGCGTCCGGCCCCCCGTCGCGACGAGATCGAGATCGTCGAGTCCCGCGGTCAGTTGGGCCAGCCGTTGGTCGAGCCGACCGCGCAGCGCGGGGTACTCGTCCGATTCGAGGATGTCGACCACCTGGATGATCGCATCAAAATAAGCAGGGACGACGGGACCGCCGAAGATATAGGTGTTTGATCGGATCTTCAAGAGCTTCTGGAACGTGCTCGAGCAGGCGACGAATCCCCCGGCGCACGAGAAGGCTTTCGAGAGCGAGCCGACGACGAACGCGTTCTCGCAACTTCCCAGCGCGTCGAGCACCGTTCCCCGGCCGTTCCGGCCGAGCACGCCCGTCCCGTGCGCGTCGTCGATGTAGAGGACGGCGTCATGGGAGCGGGCGACCTGGTCGAGCTCCGCCATCGGCGGGACGACGCCGCTCATGCTGTAAACGCCGTCGATGCAGACGAGGGCCGCGCGGTACGGCCGGAGGCTATCCAGCACGCGGTTCAGGTCGTCGGGGTCGTTGTGGGCGAACGTCGCCACCCGGGCGCCGCCGGCCAGGGCGAGCTTGGCGGCCTCCTGCATCGAGTTGTGGGCGTACTCGTCGAGCACGACGACGTCCCCCCGGCCGGTCAGCCCCGGGATCGCCCCCATGTTGGCCAGCGTGGCCGACGGATAAATCAGGGTCGACTCGGCGCCCATCCACGATGCCAGGCGCTCCTCGGCCTCGACGTTGGCCGCGACGCTCGCGAACGCCCGCGAAGCGCCGTTGTGCGTCCCCCAGCGGTCCAGGCCCCTCCGGACGGCCTCGATCACCCGAGGGTCGCGATCGAGCCCCAGGAAGCTGTCGGAGCCGAAGTTCATCACCCGGCGCCCCTGGATCACGATCTCTCGTCCCGGTCCCACCTCGTCGACCTTCAGATCCTTGAGGTGGACGTCCGCGAAATCACGGTCGAATTCCTCGTAGATCCGGACCAGCGTATTCTTGCGCATGGCCTGCATCAATCGATCCATGGGCGAAGTGGCGATCATGGGTGCTCCTGCGACGACCGCGGTTGAAACCGCCCGGCGCGTCCTGTTCGCCGGATCGGGCTGGTCAGACTAGCCGAAAAGCCGTAAATCGTCATCATCATGATCGCGAGAAACCCGAGCATGCCTCGGCGACGACCTCGAACTTGGGAAAGGCTGGCGACGTGGCGGCGATTCACGGAACGGACTCCGCAAGCCTCCGGCGAGCGGCCGCGCCCCGGGTGCTTCTTGAGGCCGAGGTCTTCGCGCACGGCTCCACCCGGCTGAGCCGCGACGAGATCGCGGCCGAGCGACGCCGGCGCGAGCCGTTGGCCGAGGGCTGGAACCCGATCGGACATGGGACGCTGCGCAATTCGGACGAGCAGACGGTCGCCGCCGTCGCGAGCTTGCGGGGGGCGATCGCGCGCGCCGGCCGGCCGGCGGCCGACTTCGACGGCTGGGGGGTTCTTGCAGCGCCTCGGTTTCTGGGACGGTCGAAACTGACCGTCGCGTTCGATCAGTTCAAGGCCGAGGGGGTCTGGGGCGTCACGCCGCACCTGATCCCCCACTTCGCCCTCCACGCGCAGGCCGGGACGCTCAGCCTGATTCTCGGCGGCCATGGGCCGAACCTGGGGATCGGCGGCGGCCGGTTCGCGGCGTCCGAGGGTGTCCTGTCGGCCCTGACCTGGCTGGAGTCGGGAGTCGCGCCAGGGGTCTGGCTGGTGCTCACCGGCTGGTCCCCCGAGTATCGTCCCGATCGGCAAGGCGAACCCCTGGCCGAAACCCATTGCGAGTCGGTCGCACTCGCCCTGATTCCAGCATCGAGCGACCAGGAAGGTCGGATCAAACTCCAGATCAACGAGCTCGAAACGCCGGGACCGCCGTCGCCGACGACGCCTGAAACCCTCGCCGCGCGACTGGACGGCCTGCTCGCCTCGCCGATGACCGGGCCGCGCGAGATCGCTCACAGGTCCCACGCCGCGCGGCGATTCGGTCTCGACGGCCGTCCCGGGAAAGCGGACCGCCGGATCGCGCTCGGCACGGACGACGAGGGCCGCTTGCTGATCGACCTGAAAGCCCCCGGAGGAGCCTCCGCATGACCGAGCACGACCCGGAGCGAGACGTCTGGATCACGGGGGTCGGCCTGGCGTCGTCACTCGGTTTTGATATGGCGACGCTCGAAGCGAACCTGCTCGCGGGGCGCTCGGGCGTGGCGGCCGTGGCGGGCTTCTCGACCGACGACTACCCGAGCCGGATCGCCGCGAGCCTGCCTGAAATCCCCTGCCCTCGCAGCATCGCGCCGACGGACTTCGCGCGCCTGCCCAGGCTCGAACAGGCGGCCCTCTGGTCGGTCGAATCCGCGCTCCGCGACGCCGGCTTGTGGGAGCGTCGAACCGAAGGCCTCCGCGTGGGTCTGGTCCTCGGCGTGGGGGCGGAGTGGCTGGAACTGTGGGAGGTTGATTGGCTCGGCGGCGGCGACCGTGTGCAAAATCCCGCGCGCGATCGGGAAACGACGGTCGACCGCGTGCGCCGGAGGTTCGCCCTCAGGGGGCCGGGGCTGACGCTTTCAGCGGCCTGCGCGGCGAGTAATTTCGCGTTCGACGTCGGCCGGACCTGGTTGCGAAAGGGTCTGGCCGACGTCTGCGTCGTCGGCGGCTGCGAGATGGCGGTGACGCCCATCGGCCTGGCGACCTTCGGGAACCTCCGCGCGCTCTCCCGCCGCAACGACGACCCCGGCCGCGCGTCGCGCCCTTTCGACAGGGACCGCGACGGCTTCGTGCTGGGCGAGGGGGGAGTCGCCTGCGTCCTGGAATCGGCGCGCGGCGCGCGGCGGCGGGGGGCGGTTGCGTACGCCGAAGTCGCGGGCTTCGGCGCCAGCAGCGACTCCCATCATCACGTGATCCCCAGCCCCAACCCCGAGCCCGCCGGCCAGGCCGTGCGCCGGGCCCTGGCCGACGCCGGGATCAACTCCGAGGACGTCGACCACATCAACGCCCACGCGACCAGCACGACGGTAGGCGACGCCTGCGAAGCGGCCGTGCTGCGGTTGATCTTCGGCGACGACCTCGACCGCATCCCCACGACCTCGACCAAGAGCATGACGGGGCACCTGCTCACCGCGGCCGGGGCGATCGAGGCGCTGGCCTGCATCACGGCCATGAGGCGTGGCGCCGTCCCCCCCACCGTCAACCTCGAAGAACCCGACGTCGACCTCTGCCTCGTCGCCCGCGAGAGCCGGCTTCACCGCGTATCCACCACCCTGTCGAACTCGTTCGGATTCGGCGGCGGCAATTCGTGTCTGGTACTCCGGTCGGTCTGACGGTTCGCCGCATCAAGACAGGTGACTCGATGAACGCGACGCCGTCCGCTTCCGCTTCCGCTTCCGATTCCTCTTCCTCGATCATCGTGACGGGCGCCTCCAGCGGGATCGGTCGGGCGCTGGCGATCGAGCTGGGCGCGGCCGGACGTCGTCTGGGGCTGATCGCCCGACGGCGCCCCGAGTTGGAGGAGACCGCCGCATTGGTCCGATCGCGGGGCGGGGAGGCGCATCTGGCGACGGCCGACGTCGGCGACCGCTCGGAACTGCGTACGGCGATCGGCGCGATCGAGTCGGCCCTCGGCCCGGCGCGGGTCCTGGTCGCCAACGCGGGCTTCGGCGCGCCGACGCATCTCGATCCGCTCAACATCGACGACGTCGAGCGGACGTTCCGCGTCAACGTCATGGGCGTGGTCTACGCGGTCGAGGCCGTCCTGCCGGGGATGCTCGCGCGCGGGGACGGCCACCTGGTCGCCGTGTCGAGTCTCGCGGCGCTCAAGGGGCTGCCTGGCGAGTCGGCCTATTGCGCGAGCAAGGCGGCGGTCGACGTCTACATGGAGGGGTTGCGGATCGCGCTTCGAAGTCGAGGCGTGGCGGTCGCCACGGTCCGCCCCGGGTTCGTGAATACGACCATCGAGCCGATGAACGCGGCGGCCACGCCGTTCTTGATCTCGGCCGAGACCGCCGCGAAGGAGATCGCGCGGGTGATCGACGCGCGCAAGTCGGGCGTCGTTTCGTTCCCGATGCGCATGGCCGCGCTCATGTCCTTGATCGCGCGGCTGCCCGACTTCTTGGTCGCGCGGCTCGTCGGGGAGGGACGATGAGCCGCGAGGGTTCGACGGCCCATCAGGCGCGCCGACGGCGTCGCAAGGCTTCCGCCAGGCCGACGACCCCGGCGACCGATCCCATCACGATCGAGCCAGGTTCCGGGACGTAAGAATACCCCTGGTTGATGAAAGAGACGCTGGCGCCGTTGCTGCCGCCTACAAGAATGAGATCCTTCTGGACCCGGATCGCGCGAACGCCGTTGAAATTGAGAACATTGGAGACGGAGCCCGGAGGGCTTGCGATCTCCAAAGTCCCGATCAACTCGCCCGTATCCGCGTTGTACAGCGTCTCGCCGATCGACACGGAACCCGTGCCGCCGAACGTGGAGAAGACGCCGGACAGGTAAGCGTCAATGATGCCGACCCCCGGAGCGGCCGTGACCAGGTAGGAGAACGCATAGTCGACGATCGTCCCGGCAGCCGCGAAAAAGGCCCCGCCGAGCGTAATCCCGTGTTCGTTTCCGAGGTCGAATCGCAAGACGTTGACCGCCGAGGGGCTGATCACGGGCGTTGACGGCGGGATCGCACTGGAAGAGAACGTAAACTCACTAAAGGTGAATGGCGCCACCACCGCAAAGTTGCCGGTGGTCTGAAGCTGATCGAGCGTCGTGGGTAGAGGGATCAGGCCGGCGCGCGCGTTCGAGGCCCCCCCCTCTCCGATGACGGTCGCCGCTACGAGGGCAAGGAGCAACACTGTTCCACGCTTCATTCGAGGATCTCCTAGGTTGTTGAGACTTCGATGCGCAAAATTTCCTATAGCCGCAGCTTCGAAAGATTAGTAAGCGGACTTGTTTTGCTCAAGTGAAACCAAGTGACGTTTAAGTTTTACATCACATGATCTCAATTGACCTGTCCGACTTAAACGTTTTGATCTGTAAAACCTTTTTACTTGGCATAAACCAAGTTCTTCGGCGAAGACGTCGGGCCGATTCGAGAAGGCGACCCAGACGGCAAAAAACACGGACCGCGCCGTACGAGAGCGGACGCGATCGCAGGCACGGGCGATCCAAACGCTCCGACCGGCGGTTTCGTCGTCTGGGGGGGGATTCACGACCGCGGAGAGGGGAAGTCGGGCCGCGGCGCTCTGGCCGTCGCGGCGGGGCGACGAGCGGATCTCCTCGCCTTCGACGCACCGAATGGATCGCACGCCGCGCGAACGCCCCGTTCCGGTTGGAGTTGAAACGGCCGTGCTCGCGATGATTTACAGGACGGGAAATGACGACCGTGATCGCAAGGAGGCGGGTGGTGGAAGCCCCGCCTCCTTGCGATCGACGTCGAACCGAGAAGGGGATCTCGGGCGGGAAAACAAGGCTTGAACCTCATCGTCGCTCAGCCGACGGTCTCCGGGGGCGTCTCAGGCGGATTCAACGTCGGCGTCGAAGATCCGGACTTGCTTCCAGTTGTCCTTGTTCTCGGCGATGAAGGTCAGGTGAGAGGGGGCCGTCTGGTAGGCGTCGTGCGCCGGCTTGCCGTCGAAGACGACGTGCAAGGCGACGTCGAACGCGCGGTCGTTGACCGCCCGGTCGAGCTCCTTGTTGTGCGTCCCGGCGCAGAAGAAGACGACGCCGGGGTGGTCGGCGAGGTACTTCTTGCAGGCCGCGACCAGCTTGTCGATCGCGGCGGGCGAGTCGTCGTGGAGCGAGAAAAAGACGCTGTGCGCCAGCATGAAGAGTCCTGTCGTGCGAGAGGTTTCGAGAACGATCGGTCAGCGAGTCGCCCTGGAGTCGCCGAGGAGCGCGCGGACGGTTTCGGCGTCGACCGGCTGGACGACGCCGCGCTCGGTGATGATGCCGGTGATCAGTTCGGCGGGTGTGACGTCGAAGGCGGGGTTGTACACGGCGACCCCCTCGGGCGCGGTCCGGCGGCCGAAGCCCTCGGTGATCTCGAGCGGGTCGCGCTCCTCGATCGGGATGCCCGATCCATCGGCGAGCGACAGGTCGAACGTGCTCGACGGCGCCGCGACGTAGAACGGCACGCCGTGCGCCCGGGCGAGCAGGGCCACGCCGTAGGTGCCGATCTTGTTGGCCGCGTCGCCGTTGGCGGCGATGCGATCCGCCCCGACGACCACCTTCTGGATCTTGCCTTCCTTCATGACCTGAGCGGCCATGTTGTCGCAGATCAGGGTGACAGGGACGCCTCGGTTTTGCAGTTCCCAGGCGGTGAGCCGGGCCCCTTGGAGCAGCGGCCGGGTCTCGTCGGCGAAGACGTGGACCCCCTTGCCCTGTTCGTGGGCGGTGAAGATCACGGCGAGCGCCGTGCCGTAGTCGGCCGTGGCCAGGCCGCCGGCGTTGCAGTGCGTCAAGACCCCGTCGCCGGTGGCCAGCAGATCGGCGCCGTGGCGGCCGATCGCGCGACACATGGCGCGGTCCTCTTCGGCGATCGCGTGGGCCTCCGCCAGCAACCGGTCCACCAGCTCCGGCCCCGAGACGTCCCCCGCGGCGTCGGCCGCCTCCTCCATCCGACCAAGGGCCCAGAACAGGTTCACGGCCGTGGGGCGACTGGTCTGGAGGTAGGCGGAAGTCTCCTTCAAGGACGTCCGAACCGTCGCCGGATCGTCGGTCCCGCGCCCGCGGGCGCCGACGACGGCGCCGTACGCGGCGGCGACGCCGATCGCCGGCGCGCCGCGGACGCTCAGCCGCTTGATCGCGCCCCAGACCGCGGCCGTATCGAGGCAGTCGATCTCGACGCACTCGCCCGGCAGCCTGGTCTGGTCGATCATGCGGAGGAAGCCGCTGGACGCGTCGCCGATCCACGACACCGTCGGAAATGGGCCGGATTGATTAAGCTCAGACATCAGCGGTCGACTCCGGTTCGAAATTCCTCGGCCCAGTTCGTGCGGTTGTTCATTCCTCGTCGTCCCCATCGTCGTCGTCGTCGTCGTCGCCCTCCTCGTCTTCCTCGGGGTCGACCCATGAGTAGAACTCGGCGAAGACGTCCCAGATGTTCCGTAAGGCGGTGCGAACGTCCCCCGGCTTGAGCGGACCGTGGTTGCCGCCGTAGCCGGCGACTTCCGACGCGATCTTCAGAAGGTCCAGGTTTTGACGCCTCATCTCCAGGAAGATCTGGCTCTGGGTGTCGAGTTCGAGGGCCTCTTCCAGCGCCTCTTCGACGTCGTGTTCCGTAATGTGGTCGTGCTCGTCATGATCGTGGTCGTGGTCGTGTTGGTCGTGACCCATGGTCTTATGGACTCCGTTTGTGGAAGAAAGGGAAACTGGAAAGGGTCGATCGGGCGACCGTCCGGGACTCGGCTCCCGCGTCGCCCGTCGACGTCGCTGGTGGATCGTGGTCGCGGCCTCACCCCTTGACGACCGGAGGCGGTCCCGCCGCGGGCGGGCGATCGGACCATTCTTCGTAGGGAAGATTGAATGTCAGGGCGACCGCCCGATTCGTGACGCGGCCCTGGTCGATGTTGACGCCGTCGGCGACTCCGGGGTCGCGGCTGGCGACGCTGCGCCAGCCGTGCTCCGCAAACTGGAGCACGTAAGGAAGTGTGACGTTGCAGAGCGCATAGGTGCTGGTGCGGCCCACCGCGCCGGGCATGTTCGTCACACAATAGTGGACGACGCCGTCGACGACGAACGTGGGGCTGTGATGGGTCGTCGGCCGGCTGGTCTCGACGCAGCCCCCCTGATCGATGGCCACGTCGACGATGACCGCGCCGGGCTTCATGCGCGCCAGGTCGTCGCGGCGGACCAGGCGAGGCGCGCGCGCGCCGGGGATCAAGACCGCGCCGATGACCAGGTCGGCCCGGTCGATGGCGTCGCGGATCGTGTGGCGGTCGGAATAAAGCGTCGTCACGTTCGGAGGGGTGATGTCGTCGAGGTAGCGGAGTCGGTCGAGGTTGACGTCGAGGATCGTGACGTTCGCCCCCATGCCGGCGGCGACCTTGGCCGCGTTCGAGCCGACCACGCCCCCGCCCAGCACGGCGACTTCCGCCGGCGCCACCCCCGGCACCCCCGAGAGCAAGATCCCGCGCCCCTCCTGGGGGCGTTCGAGAAACTTGGCGCCCTGCTGAATACTCATCCGCCCGGCCACCTCGCTCATCGGCGTCAGAAGCGGCAGCGCCCCCCGCGCGTCGCGGAGAGTCTCATAGGCGATGGCCGTCGCGTCGCTGGCGATGATGGCGCGGGTGAGCGCCTCGTCGGCCGCGAAGTGGAAGTAGGTGAACAGCACCTGATCCGCACGGATGCGCGGCCATTCCGCCGGCAGGGGCTCCTTGACCTTCACGATCAGCTCGGCCTTCGACCAAATCTCCGCCGCCCCGCCGACGATCACGCCCCCCACGCGCTCATAATGGGCGTCGTCGATGCCGCTCCCCTGCCCCGCGCCGGCCTCGATCAGGACCGTATGCCCCGCGCTGGTGAGTTCCTCGACGCCGACCGGGAGCATCGCGACGCGGTACTCGTCGGCCTTGATCTCCTTCGGCACCCCAACAATCATCGGCTCGATACCCCCACCCTCGAAACCTCCCTGCCTCACGCGGCGACCGCCGACCTCTGACGCGCTCCGACAGCGGTCTAAACATTCGATCAGACCGAGCCTCGCGAATCAAGGGAGACCCTCGATTCCATGCCTTACACGGACATCGATGGTTGATCGCTCGTCTCAATCGATCCGGCGATCGCCTTGAGGTTCGCATCAACATCGCCCCAAACCATCACCCCGAGCATCGCGACCAACAGCGCGATGATGAGCCAGCACATAAGGATCATCTGGGTGGTCGCGAAGTAGAGCAACGGCGGGAGGTACAGCCCGTCCATCGCTCATCGGGCCAAGTCTCCAGGGAACTCCACGGCATAACGGATACTCTCCTGTCGTCTGTCACCGGGCCAGGAAGCCGACTCGTCGACATCGCTGTTTTGCCAGGAAATGGAATAGTTGGGCCTTGACTGGTCGATTCAACGCTTGGTAGAAAATGTCAACTGATCCTCAGCGTGCGATCGAGGGTTCCGGCAATGAACGCATCTCTCCAGGATCGTCGCCGCAGCCGACTCCTCATGTGGGCCGCCGCCCCAACGGCGATCGCACCGTTTCTTTGCGTTCTCTTCCGCCTCCAGATCGCGGACGCTGGATCAGATCCCCCCCTCTTCGAGTCAAGCAGGATCCGGGCTTCTCCGTTTTCCGCTTGAGGTCAGTCCCGACCCCATTGATCTTGGAATCCTGGTCAGGGGCGCGGCCGCAGCCGCGTGGAGTTGGAAGTTCCGCTCAAGTCCGAACGTGGGCGGGTCGCCTCACCCCGCGAAGCCGCAAGCAAGGAGGGGCGATCATGACTGCGCCGGCCGACCAACTGACGGATCCGAAGACCGTGGGAAGCCTGGAGGATGCGGGCGACGCCGGGACGCTGTCCAACTCGAAGCAGCAGACGCGAATGTCATGGATGGCCTTGACCCTCGTCTTGAGCAACTTGGGGTTGGGGACTCTCGCCCTCGTCGGCTGGCTTGAATTCGGATCGACGGCCTCGGCGCTGGGGTACCTCCGGGGAGACCGACACATCCCTGACGCTTACTCGAAAAGCTTCGGGACCGCGCCAGCGGGGCAGACTCGCACGGTCGAGTTCCGCCTTACCAACTTCACGGGACATCCGGTGACGGTCGTCGGATTCAAATCTTCATGCACGTGCGCCTCGGCATCAAAGCTACCGATCGCGATCCCCCCTGCGGCAACCGTACCCCTGCAAGTCGACGTCCGCATCAAAGCCAACCAGGCTCTCTCTTTCCAGATATCAGAGGACGTCCGCCTCTACACGGACGATCTGCAATTGAGGAGTCCGATCCTCAAGGTGACCGGACAATTATCACGATGAAGAGGCCCATTATGCGACGCATAATGAACGCTTGCTCGGTCCTGCTTTTCGGGTTTTCCTTGTTCGCGTTCACACTTGGCGTCGGTCAAGGCTTCACCTCGGCCTTCGGCCGCCAAAGCGACGGACTCCGGTCCCAAGAGTTGATCAGATCAATCGGCGACATCGGCACCGGGGAGCAGGTCGTCACGACGATCGCTCTGGAGAACCCCTCGAGTCGAGCGATCACGGTCCTCGGCTCAAGCCGGGTTTGTCATCCGCTCTGCTGTGTCAGGCACGAGGGGCCGCCCCAGCGGATCCCAGCCCAAACCCAGGGAACCGTGCAATTGCGTCTCTTCGCTGGCATCCGTACCGGTGAGTTCCAGATTCCCGTCACGCTTTACACCGATTGCGACGGACAGCCCGAACTGACGATTGAAGTGAGGGGCCGCGTGGCCGCTGGTTCGCCGGCCCTGACTTCCACTCTGCAATAGGACTTCTGCTTCACTCTCCAGGACCGTCAGTCCCTAACCAGATGAGGAGTGCTTCCCATGCGGCGTCGATTTGCTGATCTCGCGTCCTCGGTCTTCGCAGCACTTTGCGTGGTGCTTTTCGCTCTTGGATGTGCACCCTCATCCAGCTACGTCGGAGCGGCGGAACCCCTGAGCAATTTGTGCAAGGAACTATACTCGTCTTGTCCCTTGAGAAGTGATTACTTGTGCGAATATCCTATGTATTGCAATGGTGACATACTAGAGTGCCATTGCCACGACGTCGTGGACCCGCATGATGGCTTGGAAAAATGCACGTGTGTGGAAGCACCATTGTAGCCTTGTCCCTTAGCTCGACATGTGCAGTTTTTGACCTGTCAGCCTCATATAAGTGGAACGGCAATGACATAAGATCGGACAGGGAAGCAAGTTGTGGAAGCAGTACCCAAAAGGCCACTGTTTCTGCAACCCCTTTCCCGTCATAGAGGTTACCCCGCATACGGGATGCATTCACACTGGGTGCATCCGGGCTTCGCAGGAAATCCGTGTCATTCCGCGCGGTTTTGTTCCGTAAATCTCTATTGCGATCTACTGGCCAGTGATCATCCGCACCTATGCGGGATAGCCTCGGCAGGTTGGGCTATGTTCCGATGGTCCTCGGCTCAGGGATAAGGCAATTTTGCTGGTCGTCTTCTGGACTTCTTCCGTCGTTCATCAACAGAGACTTCGGGCATGGCAACATGTCCCAGCGGGAAGCTCCATTCAACTCAACACTCTTCGATATTTGGAACGCCATCATGAGAAAATCTCAACTCGCCGCCTCCATCTGCTTCATATTCATGTCGATTCAGATGGGATTTTGTCAATCGGAGGAGACCGAACCATCGGAGCACATCCGCTCCGAGTACCAAAGGGCCATCGTGGGAGTCAAATCGCTTTTCGCAACCATCCATGGATCAGGGAAGCTTGTACTAGAGGAATCTATCGGTAGTTCGACTCATCAAACGACTACATGTGTCGTCGAATTCGCTCAAAAGCCTGGTATGTTTAAGTGCATTTTCCGAGACGCCCTCATAAGCGACAAACAAGGCGTCGCCAGGCAACGTCCAGGCAGCGCGTTATGTTATAACAAGTCGCTTAGTTTTAAACTTAAGGAATCGGCCGGCGGAAACTCATATGTAATTAATTCAACAGGCAAGTCCGATGAAACTGAGGTTCGATCGCTTTTAAATATATCGCGGATGGCCAAATTTCTGGATTGTCCTTACTGGATGGCCGGCGCCTTGGGGGGGCCTGTGATCGTGGACTACCTGGCCAAACCCGAGTTTATGCTCGAAAGCAGTGAAGCCGTGGTAGTGAGCAACAAAAATCTACTGAAAATCCATTTCAAGTATAAGCCCACGCATGGGGCTGACAAAGCCGTTAAGAAGCCCTCGGGACGTCGTATTGAGAGTGGGTGGTTGCTAGTCTCACCTGAGGAGAATTGGGTCGTCTATCAGGAAGAGGTGCATTATACACGCACGGGCGATATGTCAAGCGTTCGTTCATTTGCGGTTGATTAGGCGTTCGGCGACTGGAAATCTACCTGATGTCGAGGTAGTCTGAAATTGACG
>ERZ778018.2354-NODE-2354-length-12284-cov-5.782811_pt1 | contig 12284 bp, 11 predicted proteins | sample MGYA00375748_ERZ778018 | MGnify/ENA primary metagenome ERZ778018 (study PRJEB29350, sample SAMN05509839) | bioreactor metagenome | biome: bioreactor; material: wastewater | place: South Africa: University of Cape Town | collected 2014-04-22 ... | reverse complement strand
GGAAAGTGCCTGAAAAGCCTGCTGCAACTGGACTTGAGCCTGATCGATCAACGCCAGCTTTTCGGCCGCGGCCCGGCGCTCCTGAGCCAAACGCTCCTGCAATTCGGCCTGCTCGGCAGCCTGAGTTTGCACCTGTCGCGACAGCACATCGATTCGTTGCTCGGATTGCTGGCGCTCGCTCGCCCGCTCGGTCTGCATGCGGGACAATTGGTCACTGAGCGCACTCAATGTTGCCTGAGTACGTGCCAGTTCGGTCGAGGCCGCTGCCAGATCACGCTGTGCTTGCCGAGCCGCGAGTTCCTGTTTGGTGGCCTCGTGCCGGGACTCGGCCAAAGCCACCTGCAGCCGTTCGATTTCCTCTGAGGCCGATTGGCGATGCTGACCGGCCCGCTGCGCCAACACCAGCCAAACAAAAAGCAATGCGACCAAAAGCAATGCCGTCAAAGCCAGCCCCGCCCAGGCCCACGCCGTGGGCAGAATGGGCAATTGAGCGAAAAATGGTTCCATGGATGACCTCTGTCCCGATTGGGGATGAACTGGATTTCAACCGTCGATTAGTGACGGAAATGCCGCACACCGGTAAAGACCATGGCGATGCCGTGTTCGTTGGCCGCATCGATCACTTCCTGATCGCGCATCGATCCGCCGGGTTGGATAACCGCACGGATGCCCACGGCCGCCGCCGCGTCAATCCCGTCACGGAACGGGAAGAAGGCATCGGAAGCCATCACGGAACCGGCGACCGGCAGGCCGGCGTCTTCGGCCTTGATTGCTGCGATGCGCGCTGAATACACGCGGCTCATCTGACCGGCACCTACGCCAATCGTCTGCTCGCCACTGGCGTAAATGATGGCGTTGGATTTCACGAACTTGGCCACCTGCCAGGCGAAGAGCAGATCACGCAACTCCTCAGGGGTCGGCTGGCGCTCCGAGACAACCGTCAGATCCCGCGCCGTGATGCGCGCCGCGTCGTCATCCTGCACCAGCAGGCCGCCATGCACACGCTTGAAGTCCAACCGGGCCGGACTCACCGCTGGCCATTGACCGACAGTCAACACGCGCACGTTCGGTTTGGCTTCGAACTCGATGCGTGCTTCGGGTGAAATTTCCGGCGCGATGACCACTTCGACGAACTGCCGCTCGACGATGGTGCGCGCGGTGTGACCGTCCAATGGGCGGTTGAAGGCAATAATGCCGCCGAAGGCGGAGGTCGGGTCGGTCGCATAGGCACGGTCGTACGCCACGGTCAGGTCTTCCGCCACGGCCACGCCGCAGGGGTTGGCATGCTTGACGATCACACAGGCCGGTTCGGCAAACTGCTTCACGCATTCAAGCGCCGCGTCGGAGTCGGCAATATTGTTGTACGACAATGCCTTGCCCTGAATCATGTGCGCGGCGGCGATGCTGCCGACCGGCGGGGGATGTTCCACGTAAAACGCGGCTTCCTGATGCGGGGTCTCGCCGTAGCGCAAATCCTGCGCTTTTTTCAATTGCAGGTTGAAGGTCGGCGCGAAGGCATTGCCGCTGACCATCTTGCCAAAATAATCGGCGATCATGCCGTCGTAATGCGCGGTGTGTTCGAAAGCACGCACGGCCAGCTCGAAACGGGTCTGCGCTTCAATGCCGCCCGCTTCTACTTCGCTCAACACACGACCGTAATCGGACGGATCGACGATAATCGCGACATCTTGATGATTTTTCGCCGCCGCACGCACCATGGCCGGGCCACCGATATCGATGTTTTCGACCGCATCGTCAAACTGGCAGTTCGGCTTGGCGACGGTTTCGGCAAACGGGTAGAGATTCACGACCACGATGTCGATCGGCTCGATGCCGTGCTCAGCCATCACGTCCTCGTCCACACCGCGTCGGGCCAGAATGCCACCATGAATCTTCGGGTTCAGTGTCTTGACCCGTCCGGCCATCATTTCGGGGAAACCGGTCACATCGGCCACTTCGGTCACGGGCAGGCCCGCATCACGCAGCATACTGGCCGTGCCGCCAGTGGAAATCAGCGCCACGCCGTGCCGATTCAAGCTCTGGGCGAATGCCAACAGGCCGGTTTTGTCCGACACGCTCAACAAGGCGCGGCGAGGAGTGGTGCGGTTATTTTTCATGGGGCGGGGTCCTGAATTTCAGCTGATTCGCTGATTGATGAAAATGTAGTGGGCCGTATTTTACACAAGCGCTTGCATTCCCCCATCCAATAAAGTCACGGCCTTTGAAGCCACGGAACTCAAAGTCACGGCGTTATGTTTGGCACGATCTGGCCGAACAGGGCGCTGTAGTCTTCATCGGCATGGCCTGCGGTCACGCCATCGGCCAATATCCGCGCAAGACCATCGAGCATCCGCGCGTCGATCTGCTGCGCTCCGGCCACCTCGGTGAACAGACGAATATCCTTGAGCAGGTGCTTGAGCGGGAAATTCGCGGCGGCAAAATCGCGGGTTCTCATTCGATCCAGTTTTTTGTCGAAAGTCGGCGCGTACAAGGCACTGTCCCGCAGGGTGTTCATGAAGGTGTCGACATCCACGCCCTCGCGCTCGACCAACCCCAGACTCATGGAGAAGGCTGCGGTCAACGAACCGATCAGCTGATTCATCGCCAGCTTGACGGCCGCCCCTTGGCCAATGCCACCGAAATGCGTGGGCTTGCCGAGCGCCTTGAGCACGGGATCGGCCACGGCCACATCGGCCGGATCGCCACCAACCAGAATTTGCAACGTGCCGGTCTCGGCCTGAGGCGTGGAACCCAGAACGGGGGACTCCAGATAATGACCGCCAAGCTGCTTGATGGATTCGGCCAGCGCGCGGGATTGTTCGGGACCGATGGTCGCACCGTTGATGATGAGCTTGTTCTTGAACAAGTCCCAAGGGTTTTCCGCCAGCAACACCGATTCGCAGGCGGCAAAATCCGCTAGCATGACCCACACGATATCGGACGGCTCCACGGCCGCGGCGACCGACTCGCTCATCGTCACCCCGGTCGGCGGCGAAGAGAGCGAACTGCGGTTGTATCCGCGTACCGTCATGCCCGCCTTGACCAGCCGTTCGGCGATCGCGCGCCCCATCAACCCCAGACCCAATACGGCAATATTCATGACAATCCACCCGTTGAAATACAATACGAGTCACGATGATGCCTGAAAACATCGGGCCAAAAAAATCACCATGAATAATCCACTCAGAAGGAATCGGATGTGAAGCGCACAGAATCAAACTGGCCCCAGTGGCTGAATGCCGCGCGCAGACGCCCCAGCCAGACCAGTCCCGCCCTGTTTCACACCGAAACCCGTGCCGAAATCGAACGCGACTATGACCGCGTGCTGTTTTCCACACCGGTGCGGCGCATGGCGGACAAGACGCAGGTCTTCCCGCTGGATCATTCCGATAGCGTCCGCACGCGGCTGACACACTCGCACGAGGTCGCCAACCTCGCCCGTTCGGTGGGGCTGGATCTGGTGTTCAACCGCAATCTGGCTGCGGGTTTGCCACAGGCTCTGCGCGATGTGCCCGCGCTGCTAGCCACCATCGGGCTGGCGCATGATTTGGGGAACCCGCCCTTTGGTCATCAGGGCGAGGAAGCCATCGGTCGCTGGTTCGCCCGACATGAAGCAACGGTACTTAACCCGCAAACGGGCTTGAGCGAAGCCATGCGGCAGGATTTTTTGCGCTTTGAAGGCAATGCGCAAACCCTGCGCCTGCTCACCAAACTGCAACTGATCAACGATGATTACGGCCTGAATCTCACCGTGGCGACGCTGGCCGCACTGATCAAATATCCCGTCGGCAGCGATGACATAGACAAAAAATTCGTAGTGCGCAAAAAGCACGGGTTTTTTCAATCGGAACAGGCATTGGTCGCCGAGGTTCAAGCACAATGCGGTTTGGATGCCGGTCAGCGCCACCCGCTGACCTGGATTCTCGAAGCCTGCGACGACATTGCCTATTCGGTGCTGGACGCCGAGGACGCAGTGAAAAAAGGCCTGCTCTCGTTTTCCGACATCATCGCCTTTTTGCGCCATGCCGCCGATGGCGACCCGGTGGTGACTCGTGTCTGCGATGCCGCACAGGAGGAGCATCGGCGCTATCGCCAGACCGATCTCTCGCCTGCCGAGCTGAACGACATTTCCATGCAGACCTTCCGCATCCGCGCCATCGGCGCACTCATGCAGGCCGTCGCCGATACGTTTCTGGCCCAATTACCCGCCATGAGTGCGGGCACATTCAATCAGGAACTGATCGCCGCTTCACCAGCCCGCGCGCTGCTCTCCACGCTCAAGGCCTGCAACTGGCAACATGCCTATCGCCACAAGACCGTGTTGAAAGTCGAGCTGACCGGATTTGAAGTCATCCACGGCCTGATGGATGCCTTCTGGTATGCGATCACTGACCGGGTTGATCCGCTCGATCCCGCCAGCGCGCGACGCACGCCGTTGGCGAGTTATCTCTACCAGTTGATTTCAGAAAATTACCGCCGCGTATTTGAAGCGCCGAGCAATTCCATGCCACTGCGCTACCGCGAGGCCCAACTGCTGACCGATATGGTTTCCGGCATGACCGATAGTTTTGCAGTACGCTCCTGGCAGCAAATTCAGGAAGCCGGGTTTCGACCAAACGTTTCTTACTGAAATCCACCGTCCACTCATCAGGAGTCTGATGTTGAGCAAATCAACCACACCCGAACAAAGCCATTTCTTTGCCTATCTCGCCCGCATGAAGTACATCACCCGTTGGGGGTTGATGCGCAACACGCGCACCGAAAATATTCAGGAACACAGCCTGCAAGTGGCAATGATCGCGCACGCGCTCGCCGTGATCGGCAACGAACTATACGGCGAAACCAACGACATTGGCCGCATCGTGACCGTGGCGCTCTACCATGATGCCTCCGAAATCATCACGGGCGACCTGCCCACGCCGGTCAAATACTTTCGGCAGGATATTCTCGACTCGTACAAGGCGCTCGAAGCCCATGCCGAGCGCAAGCTCACCGGCCTGCTGCCCGAACGTTTGCGCTCGGCCTTCGCGTCCACCATCGAAAGTGCGCAGATTGAGCCGGAGGTTGCACGGGTCGTCAAAGCAGCCGATTCGATGTCGGCTTACCTCAAATGCCTGGAAGAAGGTTTTGCCGGCAACCAGGAGTTCAAGAAGGCCGAAAGCTACTTGCTTGCCAAGCTTGTAGAGATGCAGGAAACCATGCCCGCAGTCGCTTACTTTAGAACCCATTTCGTCGAAGGATTTGCCCTGACGCTGGATGATTTAAGTCACGAATAATGGAGAGAAAATCTCAGAAATCGGTGCGGCGGCGACGTGCCTGATTGAACGCCATAGCACCGCGCAAGTAGTGAATGGCCGCCGCAACAATCAAGCCCCCCATCGACAGCAGAAATAGGCTCGCCTGCACATAGCCGAGCATCGCGATTGCCGCGCCGATCAGCCCTGTGTGCTGGCCCAGAACCCGCGCCACCCGCGTTTCGGCGACACCCAGCGCCGACAGGGCGCCCAACTCCAAAGCCAGCACGGCCACCACGATCATCAGCGCGCTCGCATAGGCCGGAAACAGGACCGACAGACCGCTTAGCACCAAGGCGAGCGCCAGAACAGCCAGCCCGACTCGTTTCTGATTACGTCCCGGGCTGGACTGCGGCAGGTAATCGTTCAACCGCAGCCAGAGCATGAGCCCAGCGGCGAACGTCCAGACCCCGATGAACTCGCTGGATACCGAAACCAGCCGGATATCCCAGGTAAAGGCATCGCGATCCATATCGAACCAACCCGTCAGCCCCAGCAGGGCGACGGACAAACCGGTCCCGATGGTAATCAGCGACAGGCCGCTCAGAATGCCCTCTCTTAACGTGCGTTGCGGCGAAGAACCCCGCGCGTCACGATAACGCGAAGACCGGTAACGAGAGGACAAGGGTGCCGCGACGATACCCAGCAACACCATCACAATGGCCAGCGGGACATTGCTGCCGTCGGACGTCCACAGCACCGAAACCAGCATCAACAACAACGCTGCGGACAGCAACCCAATGGCGGGTTTGTGCCATAAGGTGCTGCCGCTTCGTTCGCCCTTTTCGCTATTGAGACCGTACAACGCCACCAGAATAAGCGCCAGCGCGAACCAACCGACCAAATCGATCTGCAGGCCGACGCTCATGCCGATGTGTCCTCGCGGTGATCCGAATCCGGCACCGAGCCTCGGGCCTGACGTGTCGAGCTGATTTCCCGCCACAGCAAAGAAAACGAGGTAGTGGCGGCTTGCGCGGAGAAAAAAACGGCGAGCGACGTGAGGATCAAGTCGGGTACCGATACGGCATTGACCAGCGCACTGGCCGCAGCGACTACGATGAACCCAGACAAAGTCGCTGCCATCAACAGGCCTCGGCCACGTCGCCGTGCATCGCCGCGCAGAAAGCCGCTCAACCCCAATGCTACTGCGAGTAACACCGTATAGGCTGCGATCACCGGGTCCATGTTGTCTCCTGGCAGCGCGGCAAAGCGCCAATGATCAATCGTTATGCCTTACTTTTATTCCAGGCCTTCAAGGTAGGTTTTTGCATCCAGCGCCGCCATGCAGCCGGTGCCCGCCGAGGTGATCGCCTGACGGTATACGTGGTCCATGACATCGCCCGCGGCAAAAACGCCCGGCACCGACGTAGCCGTTGCATTGCCCTGTGTGCCGCTTTTGACTTGAATGTAGCCGCCGGCCAAATCAAGCTCGCCTTCGAAAATCCCGGTGTTCGGCGCATGCCCGATGGCAATGAACACGCCGGTGAGCGCAATATCGGTTGTCTTTTCGGTTTGCACCTGCTTGATCCGCAAACCGGTCACGCCAGTGTTGTCGCCCAGTATTTCGTCGATAGCACTGTGCCAGTGGATCTCAACCTTGCCTTCATCGACTTTTTTCATCAAACGGTCGATCAGGATGTTTTCAGCCTTGAACTTGTCGCGACGATGAATGACATGCACTTTGGATGCAATATTGGCCAGATAAAGTGCTTCCTCGACCGCCGTGTTGCCGCCACCAACAACAGCAATTTCTTGATTTTTATAGAAAAAACCGTCACAGGTCGCGCAGGCTGAAACGCCCTTGCCCTTGAATTTGGATTCTGACTCCAGCCCAAGATATTTTGCGCTCGCACCAGTGGCAATGATTAGCGCATCGCAGGTGTAGGTGCCAGAATCGCCCTTGAGCGTGAAGGGCCGTTGCTTGAGATCGGTGCTCTGGATGTGATCGAAGATGATTTCGGTATCAAATTTTTCGGCGTGTGCCTTCATCCGATCCATCAGCACCGGGCCGGTCAAGTCACCCGGATCCCCTGGCCAGTTTTCGACTTCGGTCGTCGTCGTGAGCTGTCCGCCCATTTCCATACCGGTGATCAACACGGGATTCAAATTGGCACGTGCAGCGTAAACCGCCGCTGCATAGCCGGCCGGGCCCGAGCCCAAAATCAACAAACGGGCATGGCGGGTATTGGTTTCAGACATGATCGACTCCTCATCATCACAAAAGGCGCAAATGCGCTTAAAACTTGCCTACAATCATACGTTGCAAAATCAAAGGCCGCCACGCACTGCGCGGCCAATTCATAAACGGGTGCCTCGAAAAACCGTCACGAGCATGTTCGCGTGCAAGGAGCCGCGCAGTGAGCAACGAGACATATCAAGCAGATAGGCGAGGCGCGAACGAGCACGCGACGCCGCAATCGGACAGCGCAGTAGGTTTTTCGAGGCACCCAAAAATTAAGGACAGTGGCATGAAATATCAAGGTGAACCCCATTACGCCCACGGTAGCGCCGAGCGGATGGGCGTGCTGTTACTCAATCTCGGCACGCCGGATGAGCCCACCACCCCTGCGCTGCGTCGCTATCTCAAGCAATTTTTGTCCGATCCGCGCGTCATCGAGTTGCCCAAACTACTTTGGTGGCCGATTCTGAACCTGATCATCCTGAACACACGCCCTAAAAAGTCAGCCGCCGCTTATCGGGAAGTGTGGGATCACTACGAGGACGGATCGCCTTTACTCACCATTTCTCGACAGCAACAACGCGGCTTGCAGGAACGCTTATCGCAACAGATGGCCGGTCCCGTCTCGGTTGCTCTGGGCATGCGCTACGGCAATCCCTCCGTCGCCACTGCACTGGCCGAGCTGCGCGATGCCGGCGCCCGCCGCATTCTGGTTTTGCCCATGTACCCCCAGTATGCCGCCGCCACGACCGCGTCAACCTTCGATGCCGTTTTCGATGAAATGAAAACCTGGCGCTGGGTGCCCGAGTTGCGTTTTATTACGCACTATCATCGCGAACCGGCCTACCTCGATGCACTGGCCGCCAGCATCCGTGAGCATTTCGCCGAACACGGTCAGCCACAAAAGTTGGTCATGAGCTTTCATGGCGTACCCAAACGTTATCTTCTGGCGGGCGACCCCTATCACTGCGAATGCCATGTGACCGGACGCCTGTTGGCCGACCGACTTGGTTTAAGCGCCGATCAATACATGGTCACTTTTCAATCTCGTTTTGGTCGTGAGGAATGGCTCAAACCTTACACCGACGAAACCTTAAAAGGATTACCCGCCAAAGGCATCAAACACATTGCCGTGGTGTGCCCCGGCTTTTCTGCCGATTGTCTGGAAACCATCGAGGAAATCGGCCAGGAAAACCGCGAATATTTTGAAGAAGCCGGCGGCGAGACCTATCACTACATTCCCGCATTGAATGCGCGAGACGACCACCTCGATGCCCTCACGCATTTGATTCGCCGCCACACGCAAGGCTGGATCGAACACAGCGGATATGACGCCCAGGCCGACGCACAGGAACGAGATCGGGTACGCGCCAACGCCCTCGCGATGGGCGCCGAACGATGAGTGTTGCGCCTGGCAAGCCCATTGCGATTGGCGTGCTGATCATCGGTGACGAAATCCTATCCGGACGACGCAAAGACACACATCTAGCCGCCGTCATCGAGCGACTGGCACCGCGCGGACGTCAACCCGATTGGGCGCAAATGATCGGCGACGATGCCGACCACATCGAGCGCACCCTGCGCGAAAGCCGACAGGCGGGCAGTATCGTCTTCTGCTTTGGCGGTATCGGCGCTACGCCGGACGATCTCACCCGGGCCAGTGCCGCCCGCGCATTCGAACGGCCCCTCACGCGTCATCCCGAAGCCGAGCGCCGCATCATTGCCCAATTCGGTGAAGCAGCCTTCCCGCATCGGGTGCACATGGCCGATTTCCCGGAACAGGTCGATTTAATCCCGAACCCCATCAATAACGTGGCCGGTTTTTATCTGGAAAACCATTTTTTCATGCCTGGCTTTCCGCAAATGGCCCACCCGATGCTCGACTGGATTCTGGCCCATCCGCTGGCTTCACTCGGTACGCTGGATTATCGCGAACAGTCGATCTGGACCATCGGCGCATCGGAAAATGATCTGCTACCCACCATGACCGGGCTCTGCGCCGAATTCCCCGATCTCAAATTTTTCAGCCTGCCGATCGGACAGGGCGAACGACGCCTGATCGAACTCGGTTTCAAGGGTGCCTCCGCGCGAGTTGCGCAAGCCATAAAAGCATTGCAGAATCAACTTGATGCACTGGACGTGACCCACCAGTCCGAGCGGCCACCAACCGAGCCAGCTCGGACCTGAGCCACGCTCGCCGTGGTGCACAAAGCCGCATCACGCCTTCGGTTTTTGCCTTAGTCGGCACCTCGAAATACCCGTGATTCGTCGTTCCCGCGAAAGCGGGAACCCAGAAAAATCAAGGCGCTGGATTCCCTTTAACGCGGGAATGATGGGTTTTTCGAGCCTACCTGGCGTTGAAACCACTCAAGCGCCTGTTTACGGGAGGAAAACCCCATGCAGACCACAACGCAAGCGGTTATTTTCGATATCGGCGGCGTACTGCTCGATGGCGATACGCCGATGCCCGGCGCAGTCGACGCACTCGCCCGCCTACGCGAGGCCGACATTCCTTTTCTGCTTTTGACCAACACCACGCGTCGCAGTCATGCGGATTTGCTCGCCGCCCTGCACCAGGCCGGGCTGGACGTGTCGGCGCAGCAATTGCTCACGCCCGCACGTGCCGCCGCTGCCTGGCTGCAATCCCACCAGACGCATGGCGTACTGCTGATTCATCCCGGATTACTACCGGATTTTGCCGGGGTCGATACCACGCTGATTGGGGCGAAAATCGAAGCCACCGGGCCCCGAGCCGTCATCGTTGGCGATGCGGGTGAAGGCTTTACCTACACCACACTCAACGCCGCCTTTCGGGAACTGATGGCCGGAGCCACGCTGATCTCGCTGTCCGACAGTCGCTATTTTCGCGAAGCCGACGGCCTGTCACTCGATGCCGGCCCCTTCGTTCGGTTACTGGAGAACGCGGCAGGCGTCACGTCCATTGCCATGGGTAAACCCGGTGCGTCTTTCTTCCAGCAAGCGATTGCCGCACTCGGCTTTTCAGCAGAAAACATCACCCTGATCGGTGACGATGTGCACAGCGATATTCTCGGCGCACACGCCGTTGGTCTTCGGACGACTCTCGTTCGAACCGGAAAATTCCAAACCGACGATGCCCGGCTCATTCCTGAAGGCACAGGTTTGGCTTCAGATGTGACAACCGCTGTAGATCAGCTATTGGCTGATTCCTGATCCGAGTGTGTACAAACGAAACATCCGCAAAAATCGCTGAACTAATCCTGAGGATACCCGTCAGAAACATCATGCAACCGGTTTCAGCGCCATTTTATCGGCTCGGGTCAAGTCGGTTGCGATCCCAGAATCTTTCGTTGTTTTAATCAGCAGAGGTAACGTATGCGAACCCAGATTCTTGTTGAAGCCATTCGTGCAGGCTTGCCGCGCCGTGGACGGCTTTTGATGGCCGCCGCTCTGATTGCCACACCGTTGATGGCGATGACACCGGCGATCAGTTTTGCCGACAACGGCGTCCCCGATTATGTGCAGTTGGTAAAACAGGCCAGCCCGTGGGTGGTCAATATCAGCAGCGTGAGCAATCCCAAAACCCAAGAAGCTTTTAACAACGGCGAAATGCCAACCTTTCCGCCAGGACCTGCGGGCGATATGTTCCGGCATTTTTTCCAAGAACAAATGCCGCAAATGAAGCGTGAACCGATTCGCTCTCTGGGTTCGGGTTTTATTATTTCCGCCGATGGCTACATTCTTACCAACGCGCATGTAGTCAACGGCGCGGACAAAATCACGGTGCGATTGCCCGATCAGCAAACCTACAAGGCCAAAGTGATCGGCAAAGACAAACGCACCGACATCGCGTTGCTGAAAATCGATGCGAAAAATCTGCCTGTTGCCCCCATTGGCAACTCGGATAATATCCAAGTGGGCGAATGGGTTCTTGCCATTGGCGAGCCTTTCGGGCTCGATCACACCGCAACGCACGGCATCGTGTCTGCCCTGGGCCGCGATTTGCCCGATGAGAGCTACGTGCCCTTCATTCAAACCGATGCGCCCGTCAATCCGGGCAACTCGGGCGGCCCATTGATCAATGCTAACGGTAAAGTCATCGGCATCAATTCGCAGATTTACACGAAATCTGGCGGGTTTATGGGGATCTCGTTTGCGATTCCGATCAATGTTGCCATGAATGTGGTCGATCAGATCAAGTCTACCGGTCATGTGACGCGAGGCTATTTGGGCGTGTTGATCCAGCCGGTCACCTACGATTTGGCGCAATCGTTCGGTCTGGATACCACCAAAGGCGCACTGGTGGCTAAGGTGGAGCCCAACACACCGGCGGCCAAAGCAGGTCTAAAATCGGGCGATATCATTCTCAAGTTTAACGGCAGCGAGATCAAACACTCCGGCGAATTGCCCATCATGGTTGGCATGTCGCCGATTGGCAAACCAGCCACCCTCACCTTGATGCGCGATGGCAAGCAGATGGAGCTTAATGTCACCATCGAAAAGCTCGACAAGAAAGCACTCGAAGCTGAATCGGGCACCAGTGAAGCCATTGAAAAAATGGGTCTTCAGGTCACCGAACTCTCCCCAGACGAACTGCAGCAGCTGAACATCAAATACGGCATAAAAGTGAAAAGCGTCAAAAATGATTCGCAATTCGCTTCGGTTATTGCCCCCGGCGACATCCTGCTTGAAGTCAATCGGATGCCGATGAAGTCTGCGACCGATCTGAAAAAAGCGCTCGACAGTGCACCGAAGGACCGACCGATTGCCATCCGGCTGTTGCGGGATGGTCAACCGTTATTCATGGCGGTTCAACTCGGTACTCAGTAAGT
>ERZ778018.2353-NODE-2353-length-12288-cov-10.417804_pt1 | contig 12288 bp, 8 predicted proteins | sample MGYA00375748_ERZ778018 | MGnify/ENA primary metagenome ERZ778018 (study PRJEB29350, sample SAMN05509839) | bioreactor metagenome | biome: bioreactor; material: wastewater | place: South Africa: University of Cape Town | collected 2014-04-22 ... | reverse complement strand
TGAGGTTTCCGGCCAGCCGCTCGGTCGGATGGCCGTTGAGCGTCACGTCCGACACCCGCTCCCGGATGGCGGCCTCCAGGCGGTCGCGGAGGGCCTTGATCCGGGGGATATCGGTCTCGCGCTCGCGCGCGGCCAACTCGATCGCCTCACCCAGCCCGACGATCAGCGGGACGGCCGGCGTGCCGCTGCGCAACCCACGTTCGTGGCCGCCGCCGTCGAGCAGGGGCTTGATCCGCACCCGCGGGCCCTCGCGACGGACGTAAAGCGCGCCGATCCCCTTGGGACCGTGAATCTTGTGGGCCGACAGACTCAACAGGTCGATCTCATCGGCCTGGACGTCCAGCGGGAGCTTGCCGACGGCCTGGGTGGCGTCGGTGTGGAAGACGATCCCGCGCTCCCGGCAGGCGCGGCCGATCTCGCGGACGGGGTTGATCGAGCCGACCTCGTTGTTGGCGGTCATCACCGAGACGAGGACGGTCTCCTCCCGAAGCGCGGCGCGGACGGCGTCGGCGTCGACGCGGCCGGTCTCGTCGCAGGGGACGACGCTCACCTTCCAGTCGGTCTCGCGTTCCAGACGTTCGACGACGTCCAGGACCGACTTGTGCTCGACCGCCGTGACGACGACGTGGTCGCCCTTGCGGCGGAGGAAGGGCAGGGCGCCCTTGATCGCCAGGTTGTTGGCCTCGGTGGCGCCGGCGGTGAAGACGATCTCGCGGGCCTCGGCCCCCAGGGCGGCGGCGACTTGCGCGCGGGCCTTCTCGACGGCCTCCTCGGCGTCCCAGCCGAACTTATGCGAGACGCTGGCCGCGTTGCCGTAGATCTCGGTGAAGTACGGCGTCATCGCCGCCACCACCCGAGGGTCCGGCTTCGTCGTCGCGTGGTTGTCCAGATAAACGGGGGGCTTGACCAACGCGCGCATGCCTCGACGGTCGGTTTTCACCAGGGGGGTTGCCTTGATCGATGGTAATCCCACGTCGCCGATCGATCAAGGGGGAAAACGGCCCCCTCGTCACTCCTCCTCGATGACCAGGGAGGCGCCGTCCGGGAACTCCGCGGTGATCTTGAGCTTGCCTCCCAGGGCCTCCACCCGCTTTCTTAGACCGTCCAACCCGGCGCGTTCGGCCTCCTGACGCAGTAATTCCGCCCGATATTCCTCGGGGAGCACGGCCAGCTTCGCGCGAAACTCAGGGGTTTCGCGAGTAGAGGCGTCGGCGTCCCGCAATTCCAGGAAGGTTTGGTGGTCCGCCTTCAATCGCGCGGCCGCCTCGGCGATCCTCGCTTGGCTCTCGGGCGACATGGAAGCCAGGACGTCTTCATAGCGAACGGCCATTGCTGTCACTCCCAAGATGGCGTCGGTAACGGGCGTCGGCGATCGGAATGAAACGCTTGTACCAACGCTTGTCGCCGGCCTTGTTCCCACCCACGAGGAAGATCGCCCGCCGGGCGGGATCGAACGCGAAGAGAATCCGCCACGGCTGTCCCGAATGCTGGACTCGAAGCTCCTTCATGTTCGGGAAAACCGACCCCCTAACCGTATCAACCGTGGGGCGACCGAGGTTCGGGCCCTGATCCCTCAAGAGGTCGATCTTCACCAGGATCGCTTCCTGAGCGGCGGGATCCAGCGCTCGGAACTCCTCGACGTATTCAGGGGCGAAGAGGATATCCCACATCATCGCCCCTCGCGCTCGATCGTCAAGCGAACCATTGGTGGGTCAGATTCACTTGGATCATGGAACGCGGCGCCCTCGACCGTCGCGTTCGCTTACGACGACACCGAGGCGGAGCGCTTCACGGGGATGGAGCGGAGATGGTCGGCGAGGGTGGCCATGGAGGGCCAGCGGTCGCGGCGGTCGACGGCCACGAGCTTCAAGAGGACGTCGCGGATCTCGTCGGAGAGCATGGGCCGGGCGGCCTGGGGGTCCAGCGGCGGGGCCCCGTAGCGCTGCAAAAGCGCGTTGGGCACGGCGGGGGCGTCGTAGGCGGGGCGGCCGACGAGCAGTTGGAAGGCGACCGTGCCGAAGGCGAAAACGTCGATCGACTCGTCGATCGGCGCGCGTCGAATCAACTCCGGCGCCATGTGCATCAGACAGCCGGTGCGGTTGCCCGGCTTGCGGAACTCGGGGGCGTTGGGGACCGAGAGGCCGAAGTCGATCACCTTGGCCTTCAACTCGCGGACGCGATCGATCAGGAAGTTCCGCGGATTGACGTCGTGATGGATGTACCCCGCGGCGTGGACCGCCGCCAGTCCCTCGGCGGCCTGGGCCAGCCATTCCAACCTCTGCGCCGTCTTGCCCAGGTTCGACTTGTGGATCGTCTCGAAGCTCAAGCCATGGACGTACTCCATCACGAGGTATTCCTCGCCCCGCGAGGTGGTCCCGTGCTCGAACGTCCGCACGACGTGGGGATGGCGGATCGCCATCGCGATCGTCCCCTCGCTGGGCCGCTCCCCGTGACGCGAGGCCCGCGCCTTCGCCTCCTCGTTCCTTTCGAGGTCCAGGATCTTCAGGCAGACGGTCTTGCCCGTCTCCTGGTCGATCGCCTTGTAGACCTTCGACATGCTCCCCTGGGAGCCGATCGTGGAGACGTCGAGCTGGATCTGGAAGCGCTTCTTCAGGTCGACGCCGCGCCTCCCCTCGCCGGGTCGCGGCGGGGAGGGCGCGAACATGTCTTTCAACATGCCGAGCATGGCGCCATACCCTCCTCATCGAATCAATCGGGGCCGGGTCGGCTGGGGCGGAAACGTCCGCCACACTTGGTACGAGCGTTTTCCGTCGGCGTGACGGCCCCTCGTCGGGAACCCCGACGTCGGAATCCGGGCGCTCGCCCGTGCGTCAGCATACCCGACGGGAACGTCCCTTAACACGTTCATTCCCGGAGGTTAAGGGACGTTCACGGCGAGTCGGGCCGCGGGGCTCACCGCGTGGCGGGGACGCGCGAGACGAGCCGGCCCCTGGGGGTCGTCAGCGTTCCCTCGGTGCGGGCGAGCACCCGGCGGTTGCCGAAGGGGAGCGGGGGGGCGAAAGTGGCGAGCCGCATCAGTTTGGGGGCGCTGGCCGGCCAGTTGTCGAACTCGGACTCCAGGAGTAGGACGTGGCGGCTCTCGCCGGTCTCGGGGAACGCCAGGTGTTGCGGGCTGTCGAGCAGCCGGACGGGCCGGCCGATCGCCCAGGCGAGATCCTCGGGCCATTCGTGCTGGGTGTGGATCGTCCAGTGCGGCAACGTCCACTGGCCGATCGCCCGGCCCCAGGGGCCCTGGCCGTAGCGATAGTTCCATTCCGGGACGTAGAACCCGGCGTGGGCCAGCTTCAGGCAAACGGTCACGACGACCGCCGCCGCGACGGCCCGCCGAAGGCTCCCGGTCTCGAACGCCCGCCAGAGCGTCGCCACGACCACCGCGCCGCCGATCGCGAAGACCACGCCGATCGGCCGATAGTAGGTGAAGACGATCGTCAGCAGATACGTTCCATAGACCGTCAGCGACGTCCAGGCGACCACCAGGAGCGTCGCCAGGCCGAAAAACGCCCGTCGCCCCCGGACGTCGAGCCGGCCCGACCAGGCGGCCTCCAGCGAAACCGCCGCGGCGACCGACAGCCCCATCAGCGCCGGGACCGCCGCGGCCGTCGCCGCGCCGGGGACGACCGCCCCGCAGACCATCGCCGCCAGGGCCACCCGGATCCAATCAAGCGCCAGGCCGTCGTCGTCCTTGAGCCCCGCTCGGGCCGAACGTCCCAACAGCAACAGCGCGAACGGCGCCAGCGGCAGCCCGGCGACGAGCAACTTAAGCGGCGAGGCCCAGGCCACGCCGCGATCGACCGGCATGGTGATCGCGCCCAACCATCCCAGGGTGGTGTCCGGCAGGCTCCAGGCGAGCCCGCGCGTCAGCGGCCAAACCAGCGCCGCGGCGGCGGCCTCGGCGGAGGCGGTCTCGGCGGTCCAGAAGAACCAGGCGATCGCGGTCAGGACCGGAGGCGCGATCAGCTTGAAGGAGAAGTCGGCGTCGCGGCGTCCCAGGACCAGCACCGCCAGGGCGATCACCAACAGCGGCGGCCAACCCCCACCGAGGAACGCGACCGCCGCCCAGAGCCCCGCGATCCAGTCCGACCGCCGGGACAAAAGCCGGTCCAGCGCGGCGATGACGGCCAGGCCGGTCACGAAGTCGAACCCCCGGCTGCCGGCGTGGTCCATGAGGGCCGTCGAGCCGAACCAGGCGAAGCCGAGCATCAAGGCGAGGGTCGTCTTCCCCGCGGCGAGGAACCGGCGGGCGACGAGCCAGCCGGCGAGCAACCCGGCGCACGCCGAGGGCCAAAGGACCACGGCCGAGCCCGCCTTGCCGGGCTCGCTCAGGAGGAACAGGAGCCGCGAGAGCGCCGGCCGCAGCGGCCAGACGTCGGGGCGCCAACGGCCGTAGACCTGCCCCAGCGGGCCGAAACCCTCGGAGGCGGCGATCCCGATCCGGGCGTCCGCGCCGGCGAGGTCGGCGACGGCGCCGCCGACGACGACGTAAGCCAGCCCCAGAAGGACCAGGGCGGGCCCGACCCAGACGCGAGGCTCGGGGAGCTTGACGACGAGGCGGCCCTCGTCGGCTCGGAAGCGGCGGCCGGGATCGATCCGCGGGGCGTGCTTCTCGTCAACGCGGTTCATCGGCGGCGGCCTCCGGCAAGGGGGTCGGGTCGAGCTCGCCGGGCGCGTTGCGCTCGTCGATGGTGACGGGGGCGTGGAGGTCGGAGTCCGGCTTGTTGGTGGCCATCGCGTAGATGTAGCCGGGGATCCAGCCCTCGCGATAGGTTTGGCGGCGGGCCTCGGCGGCGACGTCGTCGATGGTCCAGCCGTCGCGCTCGAAGCGGTAAAGCGCCACCGCCGAGCCGGTGCGGCAGGTGCCCCGGGCGCAGTGGACCAGGACCGGGCGGCGGCCCGGGTCGTCGACCACCTCCAGCACCTTGCGGAACTGCTCCTCCCGGCCGAAGCCGTCGCCGGGCATCGGCAGGTTGACGAAGCCGACGTTCAGGGACCGCGCGAGAGCCCGCTCCTCGTGCATCTCCGGGCCGGGGAGCTGGAAGTTGACCACGGTCTTGAGGCCGTAGCGCCTGACGGCCTCGGCGAACTGGTCGCCCGGGAGTTGGCCGCTGCGGTAGAGGCCGCCCGGCTTGACGACGTCCCAGTGGTCCCATCGCAGTCGGTTCTGCCGGTCGAGCACGGCCATCCAGCCGGCGACGGCGGCGCCCGCCGCGAGGATCGCGCCGAGGAGGATCTTGCGCATTCGCCCCCATCCTGTCCCAAGAGTCGAACCGTTCCGCGGTTCCCGCGGGCTCGGCGGCGGGCGCGGCTTACGACGCGAGCCGGCCCCGAGCGCCGGGGATGGTAGGCCGAGGCCCCGGATCGGTCAATGCGGTTCGTCCCGCCGGTCGCGCCGACTTGCCCAAGGCTTTACCGCGGTCGTAGGATGGGAGCGAAGAGGGGACGCGGAGGCGGCTGGATCGCGCCTCCTTCCCCCTCAAGGGTGTTCTGTCGAAAACCATCACGAGCAAGCACACATAATCCCTTCTCCCCTTGTGGGAGAAGGTGGCCGCAGGCCGGATGAGGGGTGAATCCCAGGGCTTTCGGTCGCGCCCCCTCATCCGCCCCTTCGGGGCACCTTCTCCCACAAGGCAAGATTATTCGTGAGTGACGTAAGTCCAAGAACGATCCCGGATGCCTCGTCCGATCACCCAACCGTCCAATGACTTAGGGCGGCCTTGGGCTGATTTGCGACAACACCCGGCACCATAACGATTTACGAGTCCCACGAATAATCTTGCACAAGGGGAGAAGGGGAGCAGGCGCGTGATGGTTTTCGACAGAGCACCTCAAGAGGAGAAGGCGAAACGTCGAGGCTCCGCCTCCCCCCGTCGAGCCGCCTCACCCATCGAAATCCCCTAGAGGGCCTCTCATGCGATTCCACCATCCCGTCGGGCTTCGAGCGGCGGCCGTTCTGGCCGCGTTCGCCCTGGCGGCCTCGGCGTTCGCCGACGCCCGGCCCGCCCAGAAGGACAGTCCCGCCCGCGCCAAGTCCAAGGACGCCGAGCTGACCGCGACGATCGAGCCGGCCCGGGCCGCGCCCGGCGACACGGTTCGTCTCAAGGTGCGCGCGAAGATGAACGCCGGCTGGCACATCTACACGTTCGCCGAGAAGCAGCGCGACGAGGGCCCGCGACACACCCTGTTCGACGTCTTCGACCTTGACGGCCTGGAGAAGGCCGGCGCCTGGAAACCCGATCGCGAGCCGCACTCCCAGGCCGAGCCCGCCTTCGAGAATCAGGTCTTCGAGTTTCACGAGGACGAGGTCGTCTGGAGCCTCCCCTTGAAGGTCCCGGCCGACGCCCCGGCCGGTAAGAAGTCGGTGCAAGTCCAGGCGAGCTACCAGCTTTGCAACGCCGATAGCTGCACCTTCCCCGGCCGCTGGACGCTGCCGGCGGCGACCGTTACGATCACCGGCGAGGCCAAGGCCGCGGCGGCGAAGTCGGGCCCGTCGGCGTCGGCGGCCAAGCCGGAAAAGAAGGACACCCCGGAACGGCTGCGGCCCAAGGGGGTGACGTTCGCGCCGTCGGTCGCGCCCGAAGTCGTCAAGCCCGGCGACGTCGTGAAATACACCGTCGCCGTGAAGCTCGATCCCGGCCTGCACGTCTACAACGTGGCCAAGCCGGGCGCGAACCCCGACGAGATCGGCCCGGCGCCGACCTCGTTCGACCTGTTCGACGCCGGCGGCCTGGTCGTCGCGTCGGATTGGAAGTCGGCCGAGGAGCCGGTCGCCAAGCCCGAGCCGGCCTTCGGCGACGACGTGATCGTCGAGTTCTTCGAGAACGAGGCCGCCTGGACCGTCGAGATTCAAGTGCCAGCCGACGCGGCCGACGGCGAGCGCGTCGTCCGAAGTCAAATCAACTATCAGATCTGCAACGAAAGCTCCTGCTTCCCGCCGGCCTATCAGACGCTTCCCGACGTGGTCGTGAAGGTCGAGGGGGACGCGGCGGCGCCCGCCGTCGCGGCCGAGCCGGCGGCCGAAACGCCCGCCCCGCCGGCTCCCGCCGCGACCGAGCCGGACGCGACGGAAGCCACGGCGGCGTCGGCGAGCCTCGCGGCGGCCCCCGCCGCGGAGGCGCCCACCAGCGAGATCGCCCGCAAGTCGCGCGAGGGGCTGCTCGGGTTCCTGCTGGCCTGCGCCGCGGGCGGCTTGTTCGCGCTGGTGATGCCCTGCGTCTGGCCGATGATCCCGATCACGGTCAACTTCTTCGTCAAGCAGGGCGCCGAGAAGGGGAAGGGGGGGGCGACCGGCCTGGCGGTGGCCTATTGCCTGGCGATCATCGGCGTCTTCACGGCCGTCGGAGTCTTCTTCTCGTTCTTCTTCTCGTCGACGTTCCTTCAGAACCTGGCGAACAACCCCTGGCTCAACCTGTTCGTCGCCGCGCTGTTCACGTACTTCGGGCTGAGCCTGCTGGGCCTCTTCGAGGTCCGCCTGCCGAGCTTCCTGTTGAACGTCTCGGCGCGTGGGGAGAGTCGCGGCGGGCTGATCGGCGTGATCTTCATGGCGCTGACGCTGACGATCACGTCGTTCACCTGCACGTTCCCGGTCGTCGGCGGGTTGCTGGTGATGGCGGCCAACGGCGACTTCCTCTACCCGATCGTGGGCCTGGCCACCTTCGCCACGGTGATCGCCCTGCCGTTCTTCGTGCTGGCCCTGGCCCCCGGCATGCTCTCGAGGATGCCCAGGAGCGGCGACTGGATGAACTCGGTGAAGGTGGTCGGCGGCCTGGTGGAGATCGGGGCGGCGTTGAAGTTCCTCAACACGGCCGAGGTGGGCTGGATCGGCGTGCCCGAGAACGCCTGGTTCGACTCGGAGGTGGTGCTGACGGCCTGGATCGTCCTGTCGGCGGTCTGCGGGGTCTACCTGCTGGGGCTGTTCCGCACCGACCACGACTACGACGACGTGAAGGTCGGCCCCGGCCGGATCGTCTTCGGCTGCGTGTTTTTGGGGCTGGCCCTCTACCTGGCGCCGGCCCTCTTCGGCCGACCGCCGCAAGGGCTGGTGTGGGACCGCCTGGTCGTCGGCATCCTGCCGGCCGACTCGCACCGGCTGTACGGCGGGGGGGTGGGGGGCGGCGCCGGCGTCCTCGTCGCCGCGACCGGGTCCGAGGGCGGCCCGGTGAAGGCGACCTCCAACGACCCCGAGCAGGCGCTTCGCGAGCAGAAGAACCTCCACGGCGTGCTCTGGGGGATGAGCCTGGAGCAGGCCAAGGAGAAGGCCGCCGCCGAGGGCCGGCCGGTCCTGATCGACTTCACCGGCGTCAACTGCGCCAACTGCCGGCTGATGGAGCGTCGGGTGCTGCCGCGGCCGGACGTGGTGGAACTGCTGAAGCGGTTCGTGACGATCCAGCTTTACACCGACCGGGTGCCGATCGAGACCATCTCCTCGACCCAGCGGGAGGAGTTGGCGCAGGCCAACCAGATCGTCCAGCTCGACATGACCGCCGAGCAGACCAACCCGTTTTACGCCGTGCTGTCGCCGGAGGGGGAACTCGTCGCCTCGATCGGCGGCTACAACGAGCCCGCCGTGTTCCAGGACTTCTTGACCAAGGCGCTGGAGAAGGCCCAAGGCGCGGCCCACGTCGCCCGGGTCGCCCGACCCTGAACCGCGCGGGGGGCGGCCGTCGGAGGAATCCGTCGAATCGCCCCGATTCGGCGTGGTCGGGCGACTGTTCAAGCCCGCGCCGGGCCGATATCCTGGAAGGTGGATGCGTCGGGATCCTCGCGGGGGCGAGCCTCGATCGCCGTCGATCTCCCTCGCCGGCCCCGATTCGCGAGGCCCAACCCTGGGGTGGACGCAAGGCATGGGGGTTCTCAAGTTCAGGCTGCCGTCGGACGAGTCGGCCGCGCGGGCCGTCGCCCGACGGCGGGTCTACACGACCGGGGTGGACCGCACGCCGGGACGCCTCGGCGTCGAGATCCGCGACGGCCTACTGACCTGTTCCAACGACGCCACCGAGAGCGGACGGCTGTTCACGCCCTGGCCCGTCCCCGGTCAAGGCGCCCCGGTCGTCGGCACCGCCACCCTGGGCGAACGGCCCTCGGCGTACGTCCTGGCCCTGGAACTGGCCCGCGGCAAGCTCAACGACGTCCGCAACCAGACGGCCGACTGGACCCAACTCGGCCTTCGGATCGACGCGGAGTTGGACGAACTGGTGCGAACCGCGCGCCGCGCCTTCGTCCAGGCGGCGCTCGACGCTCCCGATCCCGACGCCTCGTTCGCCGCCGCCCAGGAGAGTCTGGCGGCCTCGACGAAGGCCGCGACGCTGTTGACCGAGACCTACCTCGCCCAGGTGCTTCAAAACCGCCTGGCGGTGGCCGGCCGGTTGGGGACCGGGTTGGCGTGCGTGCTTTCGGGCGACCCCGCCAAGGCGACGGGCTCGGCCTCCTGGCCCGTCACGTTCAACGCCGCGCGCGCCGCCGCGACCTGGAAGGATCTGGCGCCGTCGGAGGGGAAGATTCGCTGGGACCTGCTCGACGCCCAAACCGCCTGGGCGCGCAAGCACCACCTGAACGTCGAGGTCGGCCCGCTGATCGAGTTCCGTCCCGACACCCTTCCCGACTGGACCTGGCTTTGGGACGGCGACGTCGAGACGATCGGCGGCTTCGTCGTCGACCACGTCCGCCAGGTGGTCGCGCGCTACCGCGGCAAGGTCGCCGTCTGGCACGTCGCCCACCGTCCCGCCGGCCGCGACGTCCTGGGACTGGGCGAGGAGGACCAGATCCGAATCACCGCCCGCGCCGTGCAGGTCGCCCGCCAGACCGACCCAGCCGCCCAGATCTGCCTGGGGGTCGACCGGCCCTGGATGGAATGGATGAGCGGCAGCCGCTTCCAACTCGGCCCGCTCCATCTCTGCGACTACCTGATCCGCTCCGACGTCGGCGTCTCCAGCGTCGCCCTGGAGGTCGCGCCGGGCTATTCGGACCCCGGCAGCGACGCCCGCGACCTGTTCGAGTTCTCCCGGCTGCTGGATCTGTACTCGCTTTTAAACGTCCCCTTGAACGTGACCCTGGCGGCCCCGTCCTCCGCCAAGCCCGACCCCAAGGCCGATCCCAACGTGAAGGTGGAGGGCTGGCAGTTCCCGGCCGACCCCACCGAGGCGAGCCAGGCCGACTGGGCGGCGAGCTGGACGGCGCTGGCGATCGCCAAGCCGTTCGTGCGTTCCGTCGCCTGGCTTCAGCCGACCGACGAGGTCCCCCATCTGTACCCTCACGGCGGACTCCACCGCGCGGACGGCGCCCCCAAGCCGGCCCTCGCCCGGCTCCGCAAGCTCCGCGACGACCTGTTGACCTGAGCCGCCGCCTTGACCGGCTCGTCCGCCCTCGCTTACGATCCGCCTCGACGTCGGGTCGATGATCGTCGAACGCCTGGAAAGGACGCGCCGCATGTCCATCGCCACGGGCCCGCGGGTCGGTTTCCGGAACCTCCCTCCTTCCCAAAGCCCCCTTGCGGCAAGCCCGCATCCTCCCTTCTCCCCTCGTGGGAGAAGATGCCCCGAAGGGACGGATGAGGGGTCGCGTGATCGAGGGCCCGCGGCGATCCCCCCTCATCCGGCCTTCGGCCACCTTCTCCCACGAGGGGAGAAGGGACGAGCGTCGTCGGCGCCGAACTTGATTTTCCGACGAGGCAAGCGCGTCCTTGTCCTGGTGGCGTTGTTTTACTCGGCGTCGGCGTTTCTTTCACGAAGCCGCGCCGAGGAACCCGCGCCGATCCTGGAACTTCAGGAGACGTCCCAGTACTCGCGCGTCATGGTCACGCGCCGGCCCGACACCCGCGAGCGCACGCTCTGGTTCGTCCGCGACAACGGCGTGGAGGTCGTGGAGAGCCGGGTCGACCTGGACCGCCCCGACGACCTCCTGATCGAGTACACCCGCTTCATGTTCCTCAGCTACGTCTTCCAGCCCCAGCCGAAACGAGCCTTGATCGTCGGCCTGGGGGGTGGGGCGATGGTCCACTTCCTCAAGGTCCACGATCCCGAGTTGAAGGTGGACGTGGTCGAGATCGACCCGATGATCGTCAGCGTCGCCGACCGCTATTTCGAGACCCGCCCCGGGGGGAACGTCGAGATCAAGAACACCGACGGCCTGGCCTACCTGAGAAGCGCGGGGGTCAAGTACGACGTCATCTACATGGACGCCTTTCTCCGCCCCTCCCCAGGCACCGACGTCGTCGGCGTCCCGCTGCACCTGAAGAACCAGACGTTCCACGACCAGGTGAAGGCCCGCCTAAACCCCGACGGGATCGTGGTGTTCAACATGAACCCCCATCCGGCCCTGCAGCGCGACGTCCGCGAGATCCGCCGCGCCTTTCCCAACACCAGCGTCTTCCGCCTGGAAGGCTACGACGGCCTCGTCGTCGTAGCCTCCACCGCCAAGAAGCCCCTGACCCGCCCCGAGATCGAAGCCGCCGCCGCCAAACTCGACGACCGCTTCAAGGCCCCCTTCGCCTTCCTCCCCATGGCCAAGCGCCTGGCGGGGGAGTGAGGGCGCGGGGAGGGCCACCACGAAGTCGTCCGGGTTACTCGCGAGCGTTGCGTAGCCGTCGAGGGCCTTGATCTCGATGGGCTAGTGCGCCTACTCTGTACTTGGTCATGGTGGTTATGCGCGCGTGTCTTGGCCACGAGCTTCAAGAGTTGCTGGGCAGGCTCGAACATGGAAACCAGTGATTGGGCGACTTTGATCCAAGCGGCCAAGGCCCATGCGCCGATGTCTGTGAAGGCCCTGACTTACCGACGGACCTGGCCCTCTTCGTGTCAGCCCGTGCAAGTCAGTTGCGACGATGGAAACGATTACGTCGTGAAAGGATCCCAGGCCGGCAGATCAACTTTTAATGATCAAGTGGTCGGAAGAATCGCTGGTGAGCTCGGTGCCCCTGTCGCGACTGTCGGATTGGTGGAGATCATGCCGGAGTTGATTCAAATCAATCCAGGCATGGCCCATGTAACGCCGGGGGTGGCCCACGGAAGTCTGTTTGTCCCTAATTGCACCGAATGCCAGTGGTTTCGCTATGTCGATTTACTGGAGAACCGTTCCCGCTTTGCTCTACTCTCAGTCCTATATGGATGGATGATCGGCTTGGAGAGGCAGTTCTTCTATGCGATAACCCCCCCAAACTTGGTGTATTCGTTCGACCATGACGCCTTCTTTCCAAATGGACCGACGTGGTCGATTGAAAGTCTCTGACTCTACCGGATTGCGGGTTTGAGCGGTGCCGGGTGTACGGCCGGCGACCTT
>ERZ778018.2351-NODE-2351-length-12293-cov-4.925478_pt1 | contig 12293 bp, 11 predicted proteins | sample MGYA00375748_ERZ778018 | MGnify/ENA primary metagenome ERZ778018 (study PRJEB29350, sample SAMN05509839) | bioreactor metagenome | biome: bioreactor; material: wastewater | place: South Africa: University of Cape Town | collected 2014-04-22 ... | reverse complement strand
GCAAGCTGTCCATGGGCCGGGACGCCCTCGCCCGCAACCTCCCCGACCATCCCGCCCTCGCCCAGATCGACGCCCAAACGAAGGCCGTCGACGCCCAGATCGAGACCCTCCAGCGCGTCTTGCTGACGCCCCGGCCGTTTCACTTCGTCGTCGAGAAGTCGGCCGAGAAGCCGTGAGCCGCGGCGCGGTCAGGCTCGTTTGAACCATCGGTCCATGATTTCGATCAGGTCGTCATGAACCAATCCGTTGCTGGCCAGGACGCTGGTCTTGGCCAGGGGGAGGGGGTCGCCGTGGCAGGTGGTGACCTTGCCGCCGGCCTCTTCGACGAACAGTCGGCCGGCGGCGAAGTCCCAGGGGGACAGCTCGTACTCGAAGAACGCGCCGAACGAGCCGACGCCGACGTACGCGAGGTCGAGCGTGGCGGCGCCCATGCGGCGGACGCCGTGACTGTTGCGCTCCAGCAGCTCGCGGCAGACGTCGAGCGTGGCCCGCATCAGGGCCCCCCGATCGTAGTAGTAGCCGAACCCGACGAGGATCTCGTCGATCCGCCGGCTCGGCGCGACCGACGCCCGGCGGCCGTTGTGAAACGCCCCTCCCCCCTTGACGGCCGTGAACCAGTCGTTGGTCACCGGGTTGCCCACCACGCCGCAGGCCGCGACCCCCTGATGGTAATAGGCGACCGACACCCCGAAGTGGGGGACGCCGTGGACGAAGTTGCTGGTGCCGTCGATCGGGTCGATGACCCAGAGGTGCTCGCTGGCGAGGGTCTTCGCGGTCTCGTCGCCGCCGCCGTGCAGCTCCTCGCCGAGCACGGCGTGATCGGGGAACGTCCGGCGGATCGCCTCGACGATCGCGCGCTCGCCGTCGAGGTCGGCCTGGGTGACCATGTTGTAGGTCCCCCCGTCGTCCTCGGCGTTCTTGACCCCCGCCGCCATCCCGCCCCGAAAATGCCGGGCCGCGACGGCCCCGCCGATCTTCGCGGCGGCCTCGGCCACCTCCATCTCGGTCTTCCACATGGCAATCAACCTCGATCCCCTCGCCCCGACGGGACGCCCCGACACCTCGATCCGGACCCCAGCGCCCGGCATTATACGGCGCCCGCCCGCCGAACGACGCCCCATCTCCCAGTGGGCGGACGACCCGGCCCATTTGGTCAGGACTACCCCGGCGGCGACGCCCGGCCCTGATCGTCGGGCTGACAGTGCGGAACCCATCGTTGGACCGTCGATCGGGCCGCGAAGGCGATGGTTCTCGGCCAGACGGAGCTTCAGGGGCGCGTGGGTTGTGGAGGACTGCTGATTCTGGGATTCAGGTTGACCCTCGCGTAGCTGATCGTGTTCGGGACGCGCCCGCATTCGCCGAGCATTTCCAGCGTCCACGACGGAGGAGACCCCGCGCGCACCGTGTTGGTGAAGAAGTTGGTGAACGGCTTCTTGAATGGAATCCGCACAGGCTCTCCAGTCGCCCCATCCAGCAGGATCTCGACGATCCGGTTTTCGATCGTGCGACGGCCGTCCTTGCCGTCGTCGAAGATTCGATAAACCACGAAGAGGCGGTTGTCCGGGGTTACGTGAAATCGACTGGCCGCCCCGGAGAGGCCCGACGAGCTCCCCAGCGCCTCCATGATGGTGCGGCGTTTAACGACCTTCCCACCGCGAACCACGGCGTAATTCAACTGCTCGCTCTGCTTCGCGTCGGGGAAGAACTTCTCGCGCAGCCGCTCGTCGATCGCGCGTTCGGTCCAGATCAGATGCGCGTCGCCGTTCGGCGCAAGCCAGAGGTCCCCCGGCTGGACGTGGCCGGCGGTCGCCTCTCGGCTGGCGATCTCGACCCACTCGGCGAACGGCTGCTTGGCGACGTCGGGCGTCCAGGTGTAAAACAGCCTCCGGAAATCGTAGTCCCACTCCCGGCCGGTCAACTCGCGTTTGAACGCGCGCCAGTCTGGGTTGGGCTCGATGACGTCGCTCACCCCGACGAAGTGAACCGCGCGGTCGCGGAGCGCCACGTCGGGATAGCAGACGCGGATGGGGCCGGGCTTCCGATGCGCGGCGTCCCAGGGCCATTTCAACCGGCCCTGGGCGCTCCACTTGCCGGCGCCGTCGCGCAACGTCCATTCGGCGTGCGTGTAGCCGATGTTCTGAAAGAGGAGCAGTTCCCCGCGCGCGCCGTCGGCGACGAACGTCCGATAGGAATGTTCCCTGAAGTCCGGCTCGCCCTGCCATGCCGGCGCCAGCGAGACGGGGGCCGCCGTGAGATCGTCGGCGTTGAACTGCAACACGTCCGGACGCGCGGGGCCGCCGTTGGGTTCCGGCCCCTTGCCGAGCGTCGGGTTCACGGAGACGAAGACGCGGCCGTCGGGGAACGCGGCGATGGGCGAAGGCTCGCGCGTGCGACCGTCGGCGTCTACGCGCACGCGAGTCCAGCCGTCGTTCTCGCGGACGAAGAGCATCCAGCGGCAATTGTTGAGCGGTTGGGCGTCGGGGATCGTCTCCAACCCGGCGGCGAACACCCGGTCGCCGACGCGCGCCAGCGAAGTCGATCCGGAGCACCACATCGGGCCCGCCCCGTTCTGGGCGCCGGTGTAGCTGTAAACGTCCTCCTCCGCTTCAACGACCGGATCGACGACGGCGGCGGCGGCGGCGGCGAGCGGGCCGTTGCAAGGCGGAATGACCGCCAGCAGACACATCCCGAGAACCCAGGACCGCAACGGGGGGGTCTCCGAGCCATTGGGATTTGGGTGAAAACGCGTCATGACAGTACCCTCGGCTTTCGTTTTCCCGGTTCACCCGCGAGTGGGAAGAGGCGCGAGCCCAATGCGCGAGGAGCGTTCGCGACTTCACCGGATGGCCCTTCAGCCCCCGGAGGCGACCCCGGCGAAGAAGTCGGCCAACTCGGACTTGCTCATCCGGCCTTCAATGACAGCCAGCGTCGCGTCGTAGAATCGCTCGTCGTCCGGCTCCCCGGCTTCGACGCCGTTGAGTTTCAGGAACGCAAGAGCGGCGTGGAGTCCCGTTCGCTTGTTTCCATCGACGAATGGGTGATTCATTACGATATGGAACAGGTAGGCCGCCGCCATGGCGAACAGGCCGTCGTGCAAGAATTCGCCGCCGAAGGTCATTGACGGCTGGGCCACGGCCGATTCCAGCAAGCCCAGATCACGAATCTCAATCGACCCTCCGTGATCGGCGACCTGGATTTCGTGGATTGCAAGGACGTCGTCGACGTCGAGGAACTCAGTATTCATTCGGCAAGCCTCTTGAAGACCTTCGCCTGTCTCTTCCGCACGTGCTCACTCGCCTCGCGGACGCGGGCCTTGTGCGCGGCCCTCTCGGCGTCGACTTCCGGATTCTCCACGGGCGTCAGGAGAATGCCCTTCCCCTCGGGCGCAAGGGTGACGTCGACGGACGACCCGGCGCGCAGGTTGAAAAGGTCCAGGACGGCCTTGTCGATAATCAGGCCGCAACTGTTTCCGATCGGCCGAATGACCCGGATCATGACTCTTCCTCCAGCTTCAGGACGTTCATACTTCGATTGCCACACTTGTTATAACTATAGCATCCGATTTGGTGTGCGGGAAGGGGGCTTCCCCCCTCACTGGGCGTGGCGACCTTTCCTGGCGGCGGCGCGAAGCCGAGGTGGGCGGAAGGAAGAATGCCCCCCTCACTTCTTCGCCGCCGGCGGCGCGGCGGGGAGCATGTTGCGGATGGCGGCGATCTTCCAGCCGCCTGGGGTGCGTTGCAGGGTGATGGTCGTCCAGAGGGCGCGGGTCTCGGCCTCGGTGCGGCCTTCTTGCCGGTAGCGGCCGTCGGTCAGAGCGACGTCGGGGGCGAGGATCCGGACCGGCTCGACGGCGATCATACGCATGGACGAATTCTTGCGCTACGATTCGAGCATTCCTTGAACCATCTCGTCGCGGACCGCCGCGTCGTCGTTCGCTCGATCATCAAAAGCCGAGGCGGTCGACCATCCCCAGGCGATCAAGCATGTCAGATCCGAAAAGGGCGCGGATCGAAATCGGTTCATCATTGGATCTCCGGGAGGATGAGGCCGAGCACGCCTCAAGGTCCGCCTCCGACCGACGCCGGCGACTCGGCGGCCTGGATGCCGAAGGGCGCGCCGCAGTCTTGGTGCAGGGTGCCGAACAGCCGGTCCCAGATGAGCGTGTAGAAGCCGAAGTTGCCGCCCCGGTCGTGATGGTGTCCGGCGTGGAAAGTGCTCGTGCCGAGGTGCCTCAAGACCGGGCGGGCCGCCCAAGAGCGGGGGAACGGCTCGACGCCGAGGTGGCCGATCACGCCGAAGATCAGGTTCAGCGCCAGGTAGACGACCATCCCCAGCCACGACGACGAGTACGCCCAGATCACCGTCAGCCAGAGGCCGCCGAAGCCGAGGACTTCGAGCGGGTTCAGGACGAAGAGATCGAGCGGCCGGGGGCGGTCGTAGTGGTGGTGGGTCGCATGCACGACCGGGTAGACCCAGGGCAGGTGCGCGATCCGGTGCGTGACGTACATCGCCAGGTCCATGACCAGCAGCAGCACGGCCGCGTCGAGCCAGGCCCGGACGCCCGTATCGCGCCGGACGACGATGACGCCGAGCCGCCACAGCCACCAACCGACGAGGGTCACGAACGTGTTGAGACCGACGCACGAAAACGCCAGCGCGACCTCGCGGGCCTCGACCGGGAGCGGCGGAGGGCCGACCTGTCGCGAGCGATAGGCGAGGACGAGAAGCCGTCCGAGCATCAGCGCGAACGCGAACAGCAGCAGGTTCTCGACGAGCATCCAGGCGACGGCCTCGCCGACCGGCATCCGCCCCAAGGCGTCGAGAATCGCGTTCATGGCGGTCGTCTCCGGGATCGATTCCAGCGCTTCAGGATATCCATCCATCGACCCGCGAAGCAACCGACTCCAGCTCGCCGTCCCCGCCAGGATTCGCCTCGGCGCCCCCGCTCGTCGAGCGGCCGGGGTTGTCGCCGCCCTGGTTTCGTGGGATTCTGGCGGAGCGGAACGGATCGAGATTCGACCGATCGAAGACCATGAGCACGACCCAGATGCCCGTTGACCTGAGCGACGCCCTGGCTCATCACGGCCGGGGCGATCTGAAGCGCGCCGCGAGCCGCTATCAAGCGGCGCTCGCCGAGGATCCCGACCGGCCCGACGCGCTCTATCTGCTCGGTCTGGTCGCGTTCCAGAGCGGCGACCCGGCGCGGGCGTTCACCCTGATGGAGAAGGCGGTCTCGATCCGGCCCGAGGAGGCCGACTACCAGGCGGGCCTGGGCGAAGTCGATCGCGTCCTCGGCCGGCTCGACCAGGCCGAAGCCTGTTGTCGCGAGGCCGCGAGGCTGCGTCCCGACGCGCCGGACCACCTCTGCAACCTGGGGGCGCTTCTCGTCGATCGCGGCAAGGTCGACGAGGCCGTCGGCTGGTTTCGCCAGGCGCTGGCGCATGATCCCGACTTCGTCGCCGCTCACAACAACCTGGCCAACGCGCTGTTGCTCAAGGGGGACGCATCGGCCGCGCTCGATCATTTCCAGACCGCCGCGCGGCTCGATCCGGGTTCCGCCGAGGCCCACGTCAACCTCGGGGCGATCCTGATGGATCGGGGCGAGCCGGCCGAAGCGCTGGCGCACTGCCGAGAGGCCGTCCGGCTCCGTCCCGACCTGCCCGGCGCCCGGCTCCACCTGGGCAACGTCCTCACGCAGCTCGACCGCCTGGACGAAGCGGAAGCCTGCTTCCGCGACCTGATCCGACTGCAACCGAACCTGGCCGCCGCGCACGCCAACCTGGCCGGCGTGCTGGAGCAGCGCGGCGACTTCGACCAGGGGGCGGCCGCGCTCCGCGAGTGCCTCCGGCTCGACCCCCGGCACGCCGGCGCGCTGGCGCTCCTGGCGACCCGGCTGCGCGGCACGCTTTCCGACGCCGACTTCACCGCGATCGAGAGACTGCTCGCCGAGCCGGGGCTTCCCGCGAATCAGCGTCGACCGCTCTTGTTCGGGCTGGCTCAGGTTCTCGACGCCCGGGGCGCGTTCGAGCGGGCCGACGCGGTCGCCGCCGAGGCCAACGCGCTGCAGCGGGCCGACCTCGAACGCCGGGGGCTCGCCTATCGTCCCGAGGCGTTCAAGGCGTTCGTCGATCAAATGCTGTCGACCTTCACGCCCGCGTTCTTCACGAAGGTCCGGGGCTGGGGCCTGGAGACCGACCGGCCGGTGTTCGTCGTGGGGCTTCCACGATCCGGCACGACGCTCGTCGAGCAGATCCTCGCGAGCCATCCCCGAGTTTTCGGCGCGGGGGAATTGCGGCTGGTCAAGCAGACTTTCAAGGCGATGGGGGGGACGGTCGACGGCCTCGGGCCGGACGTGTTGAAGGCGATGGCCCGGCGGCATCTCGACGAGCTGTCGATCTTGAACGGCTCGGCCGATCGGATCGTGGACAAGATGCCGGAGAATTACCTGTATCTCGGCTTGATCGCCGCGATGTTCCCGAACGCCAGGCTGATCCACTGCCGCCGCGACGTTCGCGACGTCGCCCTGTCATGCTGGCTGACCGACTTCGGTCAGGTCCGGTGGGCCTGCGACCTGGACCACGTCGCCTCGCGGATCATCGAGTACCGGCGCGTCATGGACCACTGGCGACGCGCGCTCCCTTCCCCCATCCTCGAAATCGATTATGAGGCGATCGTCGCCGATCTCGAAACCAGCGCCCGCGCGCTGATCGACTGGTGCGGCCTGGAGTGGGCCCCCGCCTGCCTCGACTTCCACAACACCCGCCGCGCCGTGCGGACCGTCAGCGTCGCCCAGGTGCGCGCGCCGATCTACAACAGCTCGGTCGGCCGGTGGCGGAACTACGAGGCCTCGCTTGCTTCGTTGTTCTCGAAGATCGCGGATTGAATCTCCGCCTCGCCGCATAACAGGATGGAGACTCGGCCGAATGGAGCAGGCCGCGAGCGGAAGGCCGTCGCGGAGGGTTCGGTAACGGCGGGTTCACGGTCGAGGTTGGGCAGGTCGGGCGAGCGGGCGTTGCGGGTGCTGTTCGGCGAAGGGGCGATGTCGGGCCGGTCCGACGCCGACCTGATCCGCGGGTTCAACGAAGCGCACGGCGAGGCGGCCGAGGCGGCGGAGGCGAAAGAGAAGCCAGGGCCGCCGTGAGGCGCGGAAGGGTGAGGCTTTATTCCCTTCTCCCGAGGGGAGAAGGATGATTGCCACATCTCATTTTGATATTTCTAGTCCGATGGCAGTCTCACGCCCGGCCTTCCAGCCGGCGGCGGGCGTCGGGTTCGAGGCCCTTCTCGATGCGGTTGGTCAGGGTGTTCTTCCAGCTCGCCGAGAGGGTCGGCAGCGCGGCGAGCTCGGCGGCGGATGCGAGGTCGGTCTTGTCGACGTGCATGATCCGGTTGCACCGGGCGATGGTCCAGGCCGGGTTGGGACGTTCGACGAGGGTGATGGGCGCCCGCGGGGCGACGACCCCTTCGGTCAGGACGCGGAGGTACCAGCCGGTCCGGCCGTTCTGCTGGACCTGAAGGGCCAACGTCTTGATCTTCCACCGCCTCGCCAGCTTCCAGCAGGGCTGCCGGGCCTGCGAGACCTGGACGACGGCCGAGCCGACGCTCCAGACGTCGCCGATGCAGAAGTCGGGCTCGGCGAGGCCATCGACCGTGAAGTTCTCGCCGAAGCCGCCGAAGGGGAGGTCGGGCTTCGCCAGCTCGCGCCGCCAGACGTCGTAATGGGCCGCCGCATAGCAAAGGACGGCCTTGTCGACGCCGCCGTGGTTCTCAAGGTCGGCCTGCGCGTCCCCTTCGAGATTGAGCCGACGGAGGGCGAGCGGACCGGCCACGGGTTCCTTGCAAAAGCCGCTGAACCAGCGCCTGTCCCAGGGGTCTTCCGCGTTCTCGTCCCCGCGCAGTTGCGGACGCCCGACCTGGATCGACGTCACCAAGCCCTCTGTTCGCGCCATGAGATTCGTCCTCTTTCAGAGCACCAGCGAGAGCTGGCGGCGGAATTCGGTGACGAGTCGGGAGTCGGGCGGAAGGAGTTGGAACACGGCGAGCATCGTCTGGCGGGCCTTCTCGCCGACCCCCTTGCGGTCGCGCTCGACGAGGTCGAGGCACAGCGAGAGGGCCTCCTCATAGTCGCCCGACGCGGCAAGGGCCTCGGCCAGCGCGAACTTGCGGGTCAGGTCGTTCGGCTCGGCCGCGAGCGCGGCGCGAGCGGCGTCGACGCCGCCGGAGTTCTCGGCCTGCGACTTGAGGATCAGTTCGGCCTTGAGCTTCTCTCCATCGGGCTCCAAAAACCCCCGGCGCTCAAGCGCGGCGATCACGCCGGCGGCCTCGTCGATCCGGCCGGCGGCCAGGGCCAATCGTCCCAGCCCAAGCCGCGCCTCGGGCATGTCGGGGACGATCTTCAGTGCCTCGGCGTACTTCGCGTCGGCGGCCTTCGGGTCGGTCGCTTCGAGCGCCCGGGCCTGCTTGACCAGGGTCTCGGCCGGGCTGGGCAGCAGGCGGTCGAGCCACTGGCGGACGACGTTCTCGGGTTGGACCCCGGTGAAGGCGTCGAACACCTGGCCGTCGCGGACGCCGAAGACCGCCGGGATCGACCGCACCCCCAGGCTCCCCGCCACGTCGCTCGCCTGGTCGACGTCCACCTTCACCAGCGTGAACTTGCCGTCGTATTCGCGCGCCAGCTTCTCCAGCACCGGCCCCAGCATCTTGCAAGGACCGCACCACGGCGCCCAGAAATCGACGACCACGGGCGCATCGTGCGACCGCTCGATCACGTCGGCCGCGAACGATTCAGACGTGGCGTCGAGGATGTGCGGGCAAAGAGGAGACGAGGTCGGAGTCGGTGTGGAAGCGGCGTCGCTCATGAGCAGGAAGTCCCGGGGCGTTGTCGTTGTCGAGGGGTCGAGATCGATCCGCACGCTGTCAACGCCATTCTACAGGCCCGGTCCACCCTCGGGAACGACGCGGCGGGCGGGCCGCCTGCTCACCGTCGGCGGAGCTTCGCCCGGATGCTCGCGAGGTCCCCCCGGCCGGCGGGGACCAGCAGGTAGCCGGCGACGAACGCGGCGGTGCCGATGGTCAGATGGATCAACAGCGGCACGGCGCGGGTGCGGAGCGAGAGGCCGGGGTACGTGACGGGCATCGCCTGGCGGATCAGCCAGGTCGCGGCGATCAGGGCGGCCGCGCCGCCCAGGGGGGCGCTCAGGGTCCGCTTCAGGAAGGTCCGGGGGTCGATCTCCAGGACCCGGAAGACGTAGACGCCGGGCACGATCAGGTTGGAGACGAACGTCGTGAGGACCGTCCCCCAGATCACGCCGACGACCCCCAGCCGCGTGGTCAAATAGTAGCTGACCGGCAGGTTGACGACCGCGCCGCCGAGGGCCGACAGGGCGATGACCTCGATCTTGTTCACGCCGATGGCCATCTGGACCGGCACCGAGAGGATCAACGGGATCGCGGCGGTGAGGAACAGCCGCATCATGGGGGCGATCGCTTCGGGGGCGCAGTCCAGTCCCTGACCGATCCAGAGAGTCAGGAACGGCCCGGCGTAGATCCATCCCAGCAGGCCGATCGGCAGGACGGCGGACAGGTGCAGCCGCGTGCCGTCGTACTTGATCCGCTCCATCCCCACGGCGTCGCGCGCCGCGGCCAGGCTGGCGACGGCCGGCATGACCATGTAGGCGAGCATCCAGCCGGTCTGGCGAAGCTGCAAGAACGGCTTGCTCACCACGTCGTAGATCGCGTTCGCCCGGCCCGGGTCGACCTGGATCGCGGAGCCCAGGATCGTGGTGTCGACCTTGTCGGCCATCACCACGCTGATCTGGATGAGCGCCATGTAAAAGCTGATGTGGCCCAGCGTCCTGTAGTCGGCCCAGCGGGCGCCGCGGAACCGAGGCATCTGGCCGAGATCGTGGATCATCACCCAGACCGCCGGCCCCAGCGACAGGAACACCTGGATCGCCGTCTGCGCCACGACCAGGTAAAAGAAGTCGACCCCGGCCTTCAAGCCGACGATCAGCCCCAGGTTGCGGAGGATCGTGATCGCCATCTCCAGCCGGGGGATGAAGTCGTACCGACGCGCCGCCTGAAGCACGCTCGACACCACCACGCTGAACCCGTAGCAGGGGGCGGTCACGATCTGGAGCCAGAGCAGCTTGACGATCAGGTCGTACGACTCCCCCCTGAACCCCGTGGTCGGCAACACCCAGTAGGTGACCCCCAGAAGCGCCGCCATCTGCACGAAGGCCATCGCGGCGTAGAAATTCAGGCCGCAGGCCACGGCCCGGTCGACCCCCTCGCGATCCCCCCGCGTCCACGAATCGGAGATCTGCCGCTGGAGCGCCGAGCTGATCCCGAACTCGAACAGCATCTGGAAGAAGCCGAACCCGATGGCGTATCGATACGCGCCCATCGCGTCGGCGTGGATCGTGTCCAGGATCAGCCGGGTCGTCCACAGCGAAAACACGACCTGAAGCGGGACGCGAAGCGCCAGCCAGAACGTGCCGCTGAGCAGACGCCCCAGGACGGGCGGCAGCGCCCGAGGGGCGGTGATGGCGGGATTGGCCGTGCTCACAGGATCCTTCCTCGACGGCGGCGGGGACACTCCAGTTGCGCTCCGCAAGAATAACTCTCGGCCCGCATCTTACCGGCCGGATGCAAAGGCCGAAACCCCAATTCGGACGGCCGAGGCCGGCGCGTCCCGAGTGGAAAACCGTCCTCGTCGATCAACCGGACCGGTCCTCTTCTTTGAGAATTGAGCGGGGCGCGGTCTCACGGACTCGTCAGGGACGGCCCTGGCCGGTGCTCGCCTGGGCTTCGACGTGGTTCGGCCCTGGCGCGGGACGCTCCAACTGGTCGAGCCGGCGCTCCAGACTTTCGAGACGGTCGGCGACCGCCCGGGGGAGCGCGACGGGAAGCTCATCGGCCCGCGGCGGGCCGACCGACGCGGGAGCGAGAGTCTCACCTTCGGCGACGGCCGGAGCGGCGGGGCGGTTGGCCGTCTCGACCCAGATCGCCTTGCGCAGCGGTGCTCCGTCGGCGTCGCGGCCTCGAACGATTTCGAGCCGGACCGGCTTGTTGGCGAGGGTCCGGTCGAGCCGCTCGGTCAGGTCGAGGGGGGTCCGCATCGGCTGGCCGTCGAACGACACGATCCGGTCGCCGATCTGAAGCCCTCCCCGGGCCGCGGGGGTGTCGGGCAGGACGTCGACGAGCGCGGCGCCCTCGGGGGGCGCGGCCTGGCTCGACTCCGATTCGAGGCGGACCCCCAGGTACGCACGGTCGACCCGGCCGAGTTCCCGGAGCTGCTCGGCGATCCAGAGAGCGTGGTCGGCGGGGACGGCGAAGCCCAGGTCGTCGCCTCGCTCCGTCGGCGCGCCGTGCTCGGCCGAGCCGCTCGCCAGGCCGCCTCGGACCAGCCCCAGCCACTGGCCCCGGAAGTTGACCACCGCCGCGCCGCTGTCGCCGGGGAACAACGGCGTCTGGATCTGGATCAATCCATTGATCTGCCGGGAACGCAGCTCCAACGTGCGGTCGAGGCCGGCGATCTGCCCCCGACTGACGGAATGCCCCAGACCGAACGGATTGCCGATCACGAAGACCTGACTCCCCAGAGCCGGCGGCTCGGCCGCTGATCGGATCGGCCGAACGACGCGCGGGGCGATCCGCAGCAGCGTCAGCCCGGTGTCGACATCGGCGGCGATCCAGCGCGCCGGGTGACGGCGGCCGAAGGCGTCGCGGGCCGAGATCCGGGACGAGGCCGATTCGTCGGACTCGCCGGCCGTTGGAACGGGTCGGTCGATCCGAACCGAGAGGACGTCGCCGTGGTCGTTGACCACGACCCCCGTCGCCGCTCGGCGGGCGCCGTCGAGGCCGTCGGCCGCCTTGTATTCAAGCGTCACGACCGAATCGCGGGCGCGGATCATGCCGGCCGCCATCCGCCGCTCAAGCCGCTCCATCGCCGCGAACAGGACCTCGTCGTCGTCGGCCTCCACATGCTCGCGATGCGCCAGCGCGGCCGGGGTCGGGGCCGGCGCCGGGATCGAGAAGGCGTTCGCCTCGTCGATTCCGAGCGCCCCCGAGCTCGCCAGCCAGCGGGCGAAGGCCAGCGACGGACCCGCCTTGACCTTGGCCTTGACGCCGGCCTCGCCGTGGGCGACCTCCGCCCCGGAAGACCGTGATCCGCCGACTCCGACGACCGATCGCGGGGAAAGCCCCCCCGAAGTCCCCCAGGCGAGGACCGAGAACCCCAGGCCGCAGACGAGCCAGAGGAGCAAGCGGTTCCGGACGTGGGGGGAGACGGTCGC
>ERZ778018.2350-NODE-2350-length-12297-cov-4.452214_pt1 | contig 12297 bp, 8 predicted proteins | sample MGYA00375748_ERZ778018 | MGnify/ENA primary metagenome ERZ778018 (study PRJEB29350, sample SAMN05509839) | bioreactor metagenome | biome: bioreactor; material: wastewater | place: South Africa: University of Cape Town | collected 2014-04-22 ... | reverse complement strand
CGGGTTACACCATCGACTCCACCAAGTCGAGCGCCGGCGGCGGGTTCATCGTTCTCGGGGCGATGATCACCCTGGGCATCCCGCCGGCGACCAATGGAATCATCACCACCATCCCTCAGATCGACAATTCGACGACGTCGCCGTTCTCGATCAACGCGACCAACCCCGCCGCGATGAGGATCTACGTCACCAACTCGACCACCCCCACCGGGCAGCCGTTCGTCGCGTTGACCGACATCGACCCGACGAGCATCAGGGTGAACGGCGTGGCGTTCGCCAACGCCACGGTCACGGCGGACCCCAACAACACGCAGCGGGCGATCATCACGATCACGCCGCGGTCGTCGCTCAACCTGCCGTCGGGGAATTCGAATTTGGTCGTCACCGGCGTGACGCGGGCGACTTCGGCTGAAGGCGTGCTCCCGTTCCAGGGGACGGCCGCGATCAACATCGGCGGCGGCGGCGGAGGCGGCGGAGGCGGCGGATCGGTCAGCGCGGTCGGTGCTCCGGTGCCCCCAGGGCTGGTCACGCCGATCAATTATCTGAGCCACTTCGGCGGCTCGTTCGTGCCGACGATCTCGGCGATGTCGCAGTACAACTACGCCCCGATCCCCGTGAGCGTCGCACTCAACCAGTACCAGCCGCCGGGCGCCTTCCGGCAGCGCATCCGGGCCTTCAACGGTCAGAAGGTCCAGGGTCGAAGGCAGGACGCCAGCCGCCTCAACGACAGGGGGACCGGCGTCTGGACGCTCGGCCGAGACGTGTTCAACCGCGGCCGGTTCCACAACGGCAACACCTACGCGTGGGTCCATTCCGGACTGATCGTGCCGACCCGGCTCAAGGCTCAGCGATTCTCGAGCGCGGGCAACCGACTTCCCGGCTGACCGCCGCCCGATCGCCAGAGAACCAGTACGAACCGGCCGACGCCCTCGATTGCGTCGGCCGGTTCGTTTGTGTTTCGGCGATCTCGTTCCTTGTTCAATCGTCGGCGCGCTGCTGGACGACGGCCGCCAACTTGGCGGAGAGGCGATCGAGCGCCGGGCTGCGGTCGTAGGGGTCGAGGTGGACGTTCAGCAGGCTGAAGCCGCGGGTGTTCGCCAGGGCCCTGGCGAGTCCCGCGTCGAGTTCGGCCATGGTCTTGATCTCGATTCCCAGGCCGGTCCCCAGGACGTCGGGGATGCGGTGGAACGCCCAGCTTTGGACCTCGTTGAATTCGCCTTCCAACAGGAGCCGCTCGGTGGTGTAGCCGTGGTTGTTGAGCACGACCACGATCGGGTTGAGACCGTTTCGGGCGATCGTCGACAGTTCCATTCCGGTCATCTGGAACGCGCCGTCGCCGACGACGACCAGCACCCGCGAGCTCGGGTTCGCCAGTCCGGCCCCGACCGCCGCGGGGACGCTGAACCCCATCGATGCGTAATACGCGGGGCTCAGGAACTCGGTGTGCTGGTGCATCTCCAGGTCCATCGCCCCGAACAGCGAGTCGCCGACGTCGGCGATGACCGTCGTACCGCGGTTTTCGGCCAGGAACAGATTGAGTCGCGCGAACAGTCGCGCTGAGGTGGTCTTCGAGTCCCCCGCGCCCATGTCGACGTCGGCGAACGGATCGGATCGCATGGGCACCGGCACGCGCTTGCAGGCCGGCTTCCGGGCGATCAGCCCCCGGATGAAGTCGTCGAGGTGGACGCCTCGGTAGTGGTGATGACCGATCCGCAGGTGCTCGCTGGTCGCGTCGATGCAACGGGAAGGATCAAGCTTGGCGGTGAAGATCCCGAGATTGATGTCGCTGAGGAAGCAGCCGAGCATCAACAGGCAGTCGGCCGACTCGACCAGCGCGGTGACCTCGGGCTGTCCCATCCCTCCCCCATAGACTCCGGCGAACAGCGGGTGCGCCTCGGAGATCACGCTCTTGCCCAGGATCGTCGAGGTGATCGGCATGCCCGTCGATTCGGCGAGTTCCAGAAGCTCCTTGAGCAATCGGAAGCGGTGGATTTCGACGTCGGCGAGGATCACCGGCCGTTCGGCCCTCTCAAGTCGCGCCGAAGCTTCGTCAAGCGCCTCGCGAAGGGCGAGCGGGTCGCTCTTGCGCTCGGGCCTGGGCCGGCCTTGCGGGCCCGATCGGAGGATTCCAATCTGGTCGCGGGGGATCTCCAGGTAGACCGGCCGCTTGGTTCGGACCACGACCTCGAGGACGCGGTCGATCTCGCTGAACGCGGTCTCCGGGTGGTCGAGCGCCGCCGAGGCGGCGGTAAGCTGGCGGAAGACCTTGAGCTGAGTGTCATAATCCTTCACCTGGTGATGCAGCATCGGTTGATGCACGCGTTCGCCCAGCCCGGGCGAACCGCTCACGACGATCACCGGCGACTTCTCGGCGTAGGCGCCGGCGATGCTGTTGCAGGCCGACAGGCCCCCCACGCCGTACGTGACGCAGACGCAGCCCAGCCCGTGGACCCGCGCGTAGGCGTCGGCGGCGAACCCCGCGCTGTCTTCTCGGGTCGTCCCCACCAGCTTGATCGGGCTTTGCTCAATCATTTTGTAGAGCCCGAGCACGTAGTCGCCCGGAATCCCGAAAACATGATCCACGCCGAGTTCGGCGAGTCGATCGATCAGGTACTGACCCAGCGTCGGGCCTTGTTCCTGCGAGGGAGTCGGAGAGGACGGGGCGGACATGTCGGATCTCCTTGCTGGGACCGTGTTGCGAGGGAGCGCGGAGCGCGCGTCGCCCTTCATACCTATTCTAGGCCCCCGGCCGACGCCGGACCATCATCGGAGGGGAACGAGTCGCGATCTTGAGGCGGCCGGTTGAGACGCAGAGCCGGCGCGCCGTAGACTCGACGACGTGTGGATTCAGGAAGCCGTCGCCTCACGCAGGCTCTCGATCCGGGTTGGAGGCTCATCGTGGCCGGTTCAGATCCCAACCCCTCCTCGAACGCTTCGTTCCCGACGACCCGCTGGAGCCAGGTCGTCGAGGCGGGCGAGCGCGCCGACCCCGAGGCGCTTGCCGAGCTCTGCGCCGCCTACTGGTATCCGCTCTATGCGTTCGTGCGTCGCAAGGGGCATCCGCCCGAGGAGGCCGCCGACCTTGTGCAGGGCACGTTCGTCAACCTGCTGGGTCGTCATGGGCTGGCCGAACTTGAGCCCGAGCGCGGCCGGTTTCGTTCGTTCCTCATGGCCGTCTGCGTCCACCATCTCGCCGACTGCCACGCCCGTGACGGCGCCGCCAAGCGGGGCGGCGGCCGGTCGCCGATCTCCTTCGACCTCCTCGACGCCGAGGGCCGCTACGCGGTCGAGCCGGCCGATGATTCGACGCCCGAGCGGCTTTTCGAGCGGCGATGGGCCGTCGGACTGCTGGAGCGCGCCGTCGCGCGATTGGAGGCGGAAGCGCTCGCAACGGGGAAGGCCGCTCTCGTTTCTCGCCTGCTTCCGATCCTCACCGGCGGACGGAGCGACGTCCCGTTCGCGGCCGTCGCCGCCGAGTTGGCGATGACCGAAGGGGCCGTCAAGACGGCGGCCTCGCGGCTGAGGCGGCGGTATGGCGCGATCCTCCGCGAGGAGATCGCCCGCACGGTGGCCGATCCGGCCGACGTCGAAGGGGAGATCCGCGCCCTGTTCGCCGCCCTCGCTCGATAATCTCGCACGGATTTGCGTAACCTTCGGCGGGATTTCCCGTTCTCAATGGGTGGAGGCCGAGATTCTGGACGCTTCGCGAGCCGACGAGGGACGTCGCCATGAAACCCGAACGCATCTGCCCGGATTGCGGCGCGGCCGTGCCCGCGGACGCCCCCCGAGGGCTCTGTCCGCAATGCCTGCTCAAGGCCGCGTTGCTCGGGCCCTGGGCTGACGCGTCCGCCGCGATCGGCGAATTCGAGACGTCCGACGCCGGCGTCCTCGACACCATCGCCCAGTCGATCGGGACGGTGCCCCGCGTCCTGCTCCGCGACACCGGCCCCGGCGAGGCCCCGGGGCCGATCGTCCGGCTGAGCGGCGACGCCGGAGGATCGATTCGCTACCGCATCGACGGCGAGATCGCGCGCGGCGGCATGGGCGCGGTCTTGAAAGGTCGCGACCCCGACCTGGGCCGCGAAGTCGCCGTCAAGGTGCTCCGCGACGACCTTCGCGACGACGCCGCCATGGTCCGCCGGTTCGTCGAGGAGGCCCAGATCGGAGGCCAGTTGCAACACCCCGGCATCGTGCCGATCTACGAACTGGGGACGATGAGCGACCGTCGGCCGTTCTTCTCGATGAAGCTGGTCAAGGGGCACACCCTGGCGCAACTGCTTGACGCCCGACCCGGTCCCGAGGCCGATCTGCCCCGGTTCCTGTCCATCTTCGAGGCCGTCTGCCAGACGATGGCCTACGCCCACACCCGGGGGGTGATCCACCGCGACCTGAAGCCGTCGAACGTGATGGTGGGGGGCTTCGGCGAGGTCCAGGTGATGGACTGGGGACTCGCCAAGGTGCTGCCGCGGGGCGGGGTCGTCGACGACGCGTCCGCCGGCGAGGTCTGTGACGAGACCGTGATCGCCACCGCGCGCAGCGGCGACTCCGACGCCGACCATTCCCGCGCCGGATCGGTGATGGGGACCCCTTCGTACATGGCGCCCGAGCAGGCCCGCGGCCAGATCGACCAGGTCGACGAACGCGCCGACGTTTTCGCGCTGGGCTCGATCCTCTGCGAAATCCTGACGGATTCGCCGGCGTTCACCGGCCGAAGCTCCGGCGAGATCCAGCGGAAGGCGGCCCTCGGCGACACTACCGAGGCGCTCGCCCGGCTCGACGCCAGCGGCGCCGACGCCGAGTTGATCGACCTGGCGAAGGACTGCCTGTCCCGCGAGCGCGACGACCGACCTCGCGACGCCTCCGCGGTGGCCGAGCGGATGACGGCCTACCTGGCGGGCGTGCAGGAGCGGATGCGTCGCGCCGAGTTGAACAGCGTCGAGGAGCGGGCGCGACGGCGGTTGACGACGGTCGTCGCGGCGAGCGTGCTGACGTTGACGGTCCTGGTCGGCGGCGGCTGGCTCTGGGTGAAGGGCGAGCGCGACGCGAGGCGACTCGCTCTGAACCGCGACGTCAACGACGCTCTGAACCAGGCGACGGCGCTGCGGGCGCGGGCCGGGTCGGCCGCTTCCGGCGCCGCCGCGCTGTTCGCGCAGGCCCGCGAGCAGGCCCAGCGGGCGACGGCCCTGGTCGAGAGAGGCCCGGCCGACGACGCGCTGAAGGCCCAGGCCACCCGACTGCAAGCCGAGTTGGACGACGAGGAGAAAGACCACCGCCTGGTCGCCGCTCTCGAGGCGGCCCGACTGGCCCAGGCGGAGACGTCGCTGGAGTTACAATTCGTCCTTGGACGCGCCGTGCCGCTGTTCCGCGAGGCGTTCCGGGCTTATGGGATGGCGGCGGGGGAAGGCGCGCCGGACGCGGCGGCCGCGCGAATCGGGCGACGGCCGCCGGCGGTCCGTGAGGCTGTGATCGCGGCCCTGGACGAGTGGGTCGACCTGGCCAGCGACCCGAAACGGGGGATCGACGAGCCGCACGTCGAATGGCTGCGCGCGGTCGCTTCGGCGGCGGAGCCAGCCAACGATTGGACCAGGGCGTTTCGTGCGGCGCTGGCCGAACCGGACGCGACGAAGCGGCTGCAGTCCCTGAAGAAGCTGGCGGCGGAGGTCGACGTTCGCAAACAAACCCCGCGGACGCTGACGCGAATTGCCAGAGGGATCAAGGACCTCGACCCGGTTGAGGAGGGGCCGTCGCGCGTGGTCAGGCATGCGGCGCTGGAATTGCTACGGCGTGCTCAGCGGCAGTACCCGGCGGACTTTTGGATCAACAACGATCTTGGAATGGGATTGTCGGGTGCAAACTCGACGCCTCGCGAGAACGACGAAGCGGTGCGGTTCCTGACCGTCGCGGTCGCCCTGCGGCCCGATAGCGCGGGCACCCGCATAAACCTGGGCTGCGTTTTGGAGAACGCTGGACAGGTGGACGAATCGCTATCTTCCTACGAGAAGGCCATCGAACTCCAACCGAAGTTAGCCCCGGCCCACTTCAATCGGGGCGTTGCGCTTGACAAGAAGGGTCGGATCGACGAGGCCGTCGCCTGTTTCAAGAAGGCCGTCGAACTCGACCCGAAGTACGCTCGGGCCCACCTCAGCCTGGGCCTTGTGCTTGACAAGAAGGGTCGGATCGACGAGGCCGTCGCCTGTTACAAGCAGGCCGTCGAACTCGACCCGAAGTTCGCCGCGGCTCACAACAGCCTGGGCATTGCGCTTGGCGGGAAGGGGCAGATCGACCAGGCCGTCGCCTGTTTCAAGAAGGCCGTCGAACTCGACCCGAAAAATGCCACGGCACACAACAGCCTGGGCGCCGCGCTTGATGAGAAGGGTCAGATCGACGAGGCCGTCGCCTGTTTCAACAAGGCCGTCGAACTCGACCCGAAGCACGCCACGGTGCACTTCAACCTGGGCCTTGTGCAAAGCAAGAAGGGTCGGATCGACGAGGCCGTCGCCTGTTTCAAGAAGGCCGTCGAACTCGACCCGAAGTACGCTCGGGCCCACCTCAGCCTGGGCCTTGTGCTTGACAAGAAGGGTCGGATCGACGAGGCCGTCGCCTGTTACAAGCAGGCCGTCGAACTCGACCCGAAGTTCGCCGCGGCTCACAACAGCCTGGGCATTGCGCTTGGCGGGAAGGGGCAGATCGACCAGGCCGTCGCCTGTTTCAAGAAGGCCGTCGAACTCGACCCGAAAAATGCCACGGCACACAACAGCCTGGGCGCCGCGCTTGATGAGAAGGGTCAGATCGACGAGGCCGTCGCCTGTTTCAAGAAGGCCGTCGAACTCGCCCCCAAGTTCGCCGCGGCCCACTTCAACCTGGGCCTTGTGCAAAGCAGGAAGGGGCGGATCGACGAGGCCGTCGCCAGCTTCAAGAAGGCCGTCGAACTCGGCTATGAAACCGCTCGTCCCAAACTTGCCCTGGCCGAGCGGGCGGCGGCCCGGGAGAAGCTCGCCGATTTCCTGTACGGCCGTTACAAGCCGACCACCAACGAAGAACGCCTCGGCTTGACCGAGGTCGGCCAGGCCAAGAAGCGAAGCCACGAGGCGGCGCGACTCTACGCCGACGCCTTCGCCGCGGACCCTAAACTGGCCGATGAGTTGAAGTCCTGCCATCGCTACAACGCCGCCTGTTTCGCCTCGCTCGCCGCCGCCGGCCGGGGGGATGACGCCGCCGACCTCGACGACGCCGAGAAGGCCCGCCTGCGGAAGCAGGCTCTCGACTGGCTCAGAGCCGACCTGGCGTTGTGGGCAAAGATGCTTGACGGCGGTTCCCCCGCCGATCGCGTCGCCGTGCAACGAATCATGACGCACTGGCGGCGGGACTCCGACCTCGCCGGCCTCCGCGAACCCGACGCCCTGGCCAAACTCCCCGAATCCGAGCGGGAGGAATGGCGGACGCTCTGGAGAGACGTCGAGGCCCTCGCGACCAACTCCGTCAGGCCCGGGCCCTCGGATTGATGATCTTGGCGAGGTCGTGGAACAGCGACTCCAGGACCACCGGCATGTACAGGTTGCGGCCGAGTTGGTAATCGGCCGCGAGCGCGCGGTCGGCGAGGATGAAGACGTCCTCGGGCTCGAGTCGCGCGGCGAGCCGGGCGACCGCCTGGCGGTCGGCGGGGTCGGCCGAGGGCGGTTCCAGGCCGGCGGTCTGCCACAGAACCCCCCGGAAAAGCCGGGCCAGCTCGCCGACCATCAGGCTGGCCCGCCGACGCTGGGCGGAGGTCTCCTTGCCGGCCTTCTTCGAGAAGGCCAAAAGCTGCTGGACCTGCTCGGCCGGGTCGAACCCGCGCTCGCCGGACAGGCCGTCGATCAGATCGCGTCGGTAGCGGTCGAGGTCGGGGTCGGCCAGTCCGATCGCCCGGCTGACGCTCCCCTCGGCCAGGCCGGCGAGTTTGGCGGCCTCGGCTGGATCAGCGGCGAGTCCCTTCTCCAGCAGCAGCCCTGCCAGCTCGTCGGAGGGCAGGGGGTCGAACCGGACGACCTGGCACCGCGAGACGATCGTCTCAAGCTGCTGCTCGGCCGCCGTGCCGATCAAGAACAGCACGGCGCCCGGCGGCGGCTCCTCCAGGGTCTTCAAAAAGGCGTTCGCCGCCTCCTCGTTCATGGTGTCGACGTCGTCGACGATCGCCACCTTGCGCGCTCCGCGCGCCGGTTTGAGGCCGAACTCGGCGCAGAGGTCGCGGATCACCCGGATCGGCAGCTCCTGCTTGTCTTCGGGGCGCGCCGCGACGATCAGGTCGGGATGCGATCCGGATTCGACCTGGAGACACCCCGGGCAACTCCCGCACGATTCGAGCAGGTCCTCTGGGTTTTGCTCGCAGAGCAGCGCCTGAGCGACCGAGAGCGCGAACGTCCGCTTGCCGATCCCCTCCGGCCCGACGAACAGGAAGGCGTGGGGAAACCGTCCCGCCTGGGCGCTCGAACGAAGCGACGACCGAGCGCGGTCATGGCCACGGACTAAGACGGAGGGCATTGGCGACCTCCTTTCGAATCTGGCGGGCGACCGCTTCGGCCTCTTCGCCGGCGTCGATCGCGGCCATCGGCGAGGGGTAATAGGTACACCCCTCGGGACCGTCCGACATCAACAAGAGGGCGTCCAGATAACCCTTTGCGACCTGGGCGTGATAACTCTCGGGGCGATCTTCCAGTCGGTCGCGCGACGCACCGATCCGCCGCTTGGCCTCGTCTCGGGAGATGTTGAGGACCAGCGTGAGGTCCGGCAGCAGTCCGCCGGTCGCCACCTGGCCGACTCGCGCGATCTCGTCGATCGGCAGTCCGCCGGCGCTTCCCTGGTAGACGATGTTCGACAGCAGGTAACGATCGCAGATCACGACCCGCCCCGCCTCCAGCGCGGGTCGGACGACCTCCGCGACGAGCTGCGCGCGGCTCGCCATGAAGAGGAGCATCTCGGCGGTCGAAGTCGGTTGAAGCTCGCCTCGTTCCAGCAAAATCTCGCGGAGCCGGTTGCCCAGACGGGTGCTGCCGGGATCACGGCAGGTGACGACGTCGAGCGCGTCGTCTTCCCGGAGCCAGTCGGCGAGCCGATCCGCCTGGGTCGACTTACCACCGCCGTCGGGCCCCTCGAACGCCAGGAAGAATCCCGGATGGGGGCGTTTCCAGGGGAGCAGGCTTGGGCTCTTGTCGTCTGCCATTTCGGTTCCCCCCCTTTCCTGGACTCGGGCGTCAAATCGGCGTCGACTCGGCTTCGCTCTCGGGCGCCGACTCCGGCGGAGGGCCTCCCTGGATCCAGGCCTGAGCCTCGGCGAACACCTGGCGGATCTTGGTGTGATAGAGCAAGCGGTTGATTTCCTCGAAAGTCCCCCACTGAAACCAGTCGCCGTGAGGGTCCGCGACGTGTTCGACGGACTGCGTCGGCTGGATTGGCGCGAAGACCTCGACGACGTAATACGTAACGGTTTTGACGACCTTGCGACCGCGACGGATGTAGGTGTAAGAAAGGCTGCGCTCGAATCCCTCGCGGATCGTCCAGTTCGCCAGGCTGGTCTCCTCGTGGAACTCGCGCGCGGCGGTCTCGCGCGTGCTCTCGCCACTCTCGACGCCCCCCTTGGGGAATTCCCACTTCGCGCGCGGATTTCGAACCGTGGCCGAATGCAGGACCAGGTAGATGCAACCCTGATCTCCCGTGCGGCAATAGGGGATGACGCCAGCGGATCGTTCGTGAAACGTGGTCATGACCGGGGGCGACCTGACCGACGGGGAGAATCGCCCGGAGTGCGTCCGCTGTCGTCCCCGGTCCGGTTCGTCGAGTCGTCGCCACCGTATCGCTCGTCGTTCGGAGCGACGTAGCCGAGCACCGAACCTGGCTCTACCAGGTCGTCCTCCCGACCGCGAATCTCCACGAGGCGTCCCGTCGCCGGCGCGGGAACGTCGAACGTCAGGGGACCGGCGAGTATCTCGACCAGTCGATCCCCTTCCCAGACGAATTCTCCGCGGCCCGCGTACCAGTGGCTGACGACGATCGGCATGTCCGGACCGGTCCCCAGCTCGGGCAGGATTACTGCCTCCAAACGCATGGCGAACCCCGTCACGTCGAATTTTTGGGATCGTCGGCCTCGAGTCGCGAAACCATGCCCGAGGGCGCGGCTTCACGCTCACTTAGCCTACTAGCTTATCTTTGCCAACCATCGTTGGCCAGAGCGTTCTAGGTACATTCAATACCGCGCCGCTCCCTCCGACCCCGCGGCCGTCCGCGCCGGCGCCCGCGACACGAATTCGAACACGCCGTAAACGTCGCGGAGCCAGGACTCTCCGTTCTTGCCGGGGTCGACCACGAAGGTCTCCGACCGGCGCAGCAGATAATCGCGATCCATCTCGGACAGCCACGCCTTCATGCGTGACGTATCGGGGTTGAGGTCGTTGTAGACGACGATTCGCAGCGGATGGGCGTCTTTGTACGTTTCGCGGCCGATCTCGAACGGCGCGCCCGACCGATGACGGGGCGAATACACCCGTTGGTAGAACAGGTAGACCGCCGACATCCCCGCGCGCCAGGTGTGGGGATCGAATTCGACTCCGAGGTCCGACTTGAGGCAAGCGAGATCGGCGCCCTTGCTCTGCTCGGTCCAGAACCGGCGGGCGAACTCCCGCGCGCGAAGGTCCGCCGGCACCCGGTACGGGTTAGCCAGGTCGCGCGCGATCAAGCCGACGGCCAGGGCCGCCATCGCCCCGAGCAACGCCCGAGGCGCTCCCCAGGCGATCGTCGGACGCGACAGCCGAGCCAGCAATGCCGACGCCCCGAGCCCCGCCAGTAGGCAAATCGACGGGGCTAGATACTGCATGATCCGGGCCTCGCCGCCGTAGGGATAGCGACCCATGAAGGCGGCGACGAGCCCGAGTCCGAACGGCAGCGTCAATGCGGCCATCAGGATCCGACGGTCGCGCCGCCAGAGCGCGAGACATCCCACCAGCGCACAGCCGAGCGTCGCGCTGCTGCCCCCTTTCCGCTCGCCGATCGGGTAGGCGAACATGTTCCCGCCGTGCATGTCGAGCAGCCAGACCGGTATCCACCAGGGCTGATCGAGCGGCGGAAACGAGTCCTTCCAGTATCCCAGCCGGTAGAACGATCCCATCTCGCGCTGCTGAACGACCGTGGCCGCCATGTAGATCGCCAAAAACGAGCCGACCACCATGAACCCGAAAGCAAGGAAGCCCAGGCGGACCCGCGTCGCGCCCCGAGCCGCGATCGGGAGCGCCAGCGCCAGTCCGATCCCGCCAGCCACGAATACGGCGGGATAGGACAGCCCCAGCAACACCGGCGACGCCGCCGCGGCGATCCACAACCACAAGCTTGAATCGGGTTTGCGAAGATACTCGACCGCCAACGTCAGCAGCAGGAGAGCGGCGAGTAGGTCCGCCGAGTACGGCTTGATCTCGTTGCCGTGGCGAATCGGGTAGAACGCGCAGGCGAAGATCGCCGTCGACAGCACCAACGCCCATCCTCGCAACAACCGCGACGCCAGATGGCGGAATACCACCACGCTCAGCACACTGCAAACCGTGGGGAACAATCGGAGCGTCATCTCCGTGTAGCCCAGGCAAAGGACCACAAGCCGTTCAATCACCAGGAACAGCCAGGGGGCGACCTGGCCGTATTCCAGCGGCCGAGCCAGATCGTCGATGCCTCGGTCCCACAGGCTGGCCGCGACGAACGCCTCGTCGTGCCAGATCGGATAGTCGACCAGATAGCGGACCAGCCGGGCCAGAATCCCCAGAACCACGAACCACCAGCTCGCGCGGACGAACCAACGGTCGTCCTTCGCCGCCTCGCGATCGACCAGCAGAGGCGTCAGAGGCCGTAAGGCCGCCAGGCCAGGAGCTTCAGCGCTCATCGTGCGACGTCTCCATCGGAACGTGGTTCTCCTCGTCCGTTCGCGGGACGAATTCGTAAATCCGCCAGTGTTCGGCGACTTGCCGCGGCGGATCGCCGAGCGTGATGAGGGGGGCGATCGTCGACGTCGATCGCAGGGCGTAATTCGTCCGCATCCTGCCCAGCCAATCGATCACCGTCGGGCTTTCGGGATCCTGATCGAACACGACGCAGCGCAACGGATGAGCCGACGACACGCGATCGAGCCTGGGGCCGCCGTGTTCGCGGCGCTGGGGCGAATAGATCGCCTGATTGCACAGATACCAGGCCTGACGTCCTCGCCATCGCCCCGGCGGATCGATCCCGAAATCCAGATGCGCGCAGGCCGCCTCGGCGTCACGGCCGAACTCGGGCCAGAACCGGCGG
>ERZ778018.2349-NODE-2349-length-12297-cov-7.916517_pt1 | contig 12297 bp, 11 predicted proteins | sample MGYA00375748_ERZ778018 | MGnify/ENA primary metagenome ERZ778018 (study PRJEB29350, sample SAMN05509839) | bioreactor metagenome | biome: bioreactor; material: wastewater | place: South Africa: University of Cape Town | collected 2014-04-22 ... | reverse complement strand
GTCCAGTGCACGGCTGTTTCAGAAAGCGCGCAACGCTAAAGGAATAGATCACCAGAAAGCCGATCCCGAAAAAGATTGATGCCGGGATGCGGCCGGCGAAACCATCCAGAGGGCGGCCGCGGTACCTACAGCCATCCGGAAATAGGCCGCCCCCATGGATCCCCAGGCGGGTTAATTTGGCTCGCCAGCCGGAGATTAGGCGGATTCGGGATGTGTGTCCGTGAGAGGTTGGGAATTGGTATCCTCCGATTGGCTTATTGGACCTGAGGCGGCGGCCTGAAACGATGCTGCGGTACAGAACCGCGTCGACAACTTGCGCTGGAGCCGCAGCACGACGGTTCGCCGACGCGTTCCTCTTAAGGAACACGCGACATATAGCGATTCCGTCATATCGGACGAGTGCAGCGGTGCTTTGATTTGCGCATTGCCGCTACTTAAAAATATTCGACAGCTATTTCGATAACCCAGTTCTTTGAGAATGACTTCGGTCAACCGCATGGCTGGCCTTTTCTTGTGCCGGGACCATACCGATTGCTCTTATCGGCCATTCCTGGAGTCTATGAATTGAACCCGCCCGCAAGGCGTTATCGGCAGCGCACCTTTGGCGTTGTTCACGGATGGCTCCTTTGGAAGTGATTTGTCGTTCCGCTCCTACTGGGCTACGGAGCGCGATGCACAAACTTAAGCTTTTGTTGATCGGCACGACTGTTGCGATTGCGCTGGGAGCAGCGATGATTCATATGCTGACAGGCATTCTGATCGCAGGCTGACATCTATCTAGGCTAACCCAATCGATGTTCTTCGAGATCTACGAAGCTGCATTAGCCTGACCGGCATGACTAATGCATTTGAGGTATTGCCGCCGTCGAACGTGGGGCGCAGCATCACGGCGCTTCGCAGGTGATGGCTATGGACCAGCTACTTTACTTTGAAAAGCACTCGGCGCTCGCTGGACTCACCCTAGCAGAGACACGTGAACTTAAATCTCTGGAGCGGCGGAACCCGTCTTTCGCCGAATGGGATCCTCACACGCTGCAGCCCATCTCAAATCAAGAAAAGCGATGGGCCCATTTATCGCAAAAATGTATCGACGCGACGCCGCCACCAAATGATCCGATGATCGAGACACCGGCGGCATGTGCCCTGCACCAAGCGGCTGGTCAGGCCGGAGCGTTGCGGCCGCCGATTCGAAGAGCTCCCTATGCCCGAATGGGAATGCGCGGCCTACCGCGCCACGAGTAGACACGGCGGGCATCACGTACGAAGAGGCCTGATGGCGACCGCCATCAGACCTGGGTGGCCTAGGTGAGGATCGTTACGCTGATCTGAGCGGCTGCTGCGCCCAACTGACGGCAATTTTGCGGCAAGCTCTGTACATCAAAGAACCGGACTGGCCAGCGGGCTGCGAGACGCGGATTGCCACCATAGCCGCTCCTCGACCAATCGCGGCGGCGCTATTGATTGTAGCGCACGTCTGCCAATAACCGCGGTTCTTTTAACCGCTGCTTTTGGGCTCCGTCGAATCTCAGATGAACGGCTTTCCCAGTCACCGCGACTGTCGTTCCCGATGTGAAGCTGGAAAGCGGAGCGCCAAGCACGACGTAAGTCGTCGCCGATTCGGCGGGCGGCCCAGGCCGTTTGATCGGAAACCGCTTTCCGAACGACTTTACCGCATCCTCAGGCATGGTCGAAGGAATGAGCGGCGTCCAGATCGGCCCCGGCGCGACCGCATCTACCCGGATGCCCTTCTCCGCTAGCATTTGCGCCAGGCCGCCGGTGAAATTCTGGATGGGGCCCTTAGCCGTCGCATGGGCGAGCAGATAGGGTTCGGCATGTCGGAATTCACCCACGCCGTGTTGATGATCACGCTGCCCGGCTACATGTGTGGGACGTGTTCGGCTTCCACCAACTAGCTGTATGTTCTGTCCCGATCACGTCTTCATACGGGCGGTATGACCACCCACGTTGCAGGAATTTTTCGAAGAAGGCCTGGCCAAATGTGGCGAGTCTTCCAGAAGGAACGCATTTGCAACGATCGCGAAGAGCGTGTGCAGGCTTGAGGTTTTTCGGAGATCGCCATAGCATGAGGGCATCGATTTGCTTTGCGGATGACTAGGACGGCTGCTTCGAGCGTCTTGCGATATAGGCAACGGGATTGACGTGCTGTTCGCGGGCACCTGATCGGATTACTGTGTCGTCTCAATTATTATCCTCTCCCGGGCAACGACCGAATGCGGCGCTCAATCTTTTTGTGACAAGACCACCCGAGGTATCCTCCTCTATGTTGAGGCCCCGCCTGCGCGGGATACTCGCATGAGTCTGTCAGTGCCACAGCAGGAGCCATCGTCGTCGCCAATGCGTCGTATCGGTGCGCGAACTCCTGGGGCGACCCGAGAGCTTATTCCTGCTGCGCTCTTGCGACAATTTGGGGAAAGAGCGGTTCTAACCCGGCAAACCCAGAAAACCGAATTCGCAGGCGAACTTGTATATCATTGACATTGCGTTGTATTCTTACTTCATGACGGCCGGACGTTTAAGGCGCGCTCTTCCTTTCAAATCGCCATTTAACGCGTGACACGCTACTCCCAAGAAGAGTTCAAGGGAGGTGTTGCAGCGCATTCTTCACCTGACATTTGCAAACGGCGTCAACACCCGCGTATTCTTCGCCAATGCTCAGGACACCGCAAATCCGTTTCTGCGAAACTTCCGACGGGGTCCGTATCGCGTATGCCACAACGGGTCATGGTCCAGCGCTGATCGAGGTTGCGACGTGGCTAAACCATCTGGAATTCGACTGGCAAAGCCCCGTCTGGCGCCCTCGTCTCCTTGAGATGGCGAAGAACTACACCATGACACGATACGACGGCCGAGGGTGTGGCCTCTCGGATCGAAGCGTCGAGGACTTGTCGTTCGATGCCAATCTTCGCGATCTGGAAACCGTCGCCGATGCAGCCGGGTTCGAGCGCTTCGTCCTTCTTGGTTGCTGTCAGGGCAGCGGTCTGGCGATTGCCTACGCGGCGCGCCACCCTGAACGGGTAAGCAGCCTTGTTTTATATGGTGCGTTTGCCCGCGGCAGGCTGAAACGTGACCCGTCAGCACAGGACTTTGAAGAAGCCAACTTAATGTTGAAGCTGGTTGAACTGGGTTGGGGGCGTGAAAATCCGGCATTTCGTCAAGTCTACACAACGATGTTCATCCCCGAGAGCACGCCGGAGCAATTTCGCTGGTTCACCGATCTCCAGCGGATGTCGACCTCACCCGAGAATGCGGTGGAGCTTATAAAGGGATTTGAAGCGATGGACGTCACTGACCTATTGTCAAAGGTCAGTTGCCCGACGCTCGTCTTGCACGCCCGAGATGACGCCCGCGTTCCCTTCGGGGAAGGCCGCAGAATTGCCAGTTCGATTGTCGGCGCTGAATTTGTGCCGCTGGAGAGCTGCAATCACATCCTTTTGCAGCACCAACCGGCGTGGAAGCAGTTTCTGGCTGAAATCGACCGGTTCGTCCACGGGCGGGGCCGAGATGGGGTTTCTGCTGGCAAGGCGTTCGTCGAACTTACGGAGCGCGAACGCGAGGTTCTGGAACTGATCGCTCGCGGCCTCGACAATGCAGCGATCGCAGGCCAACTGGCGATAAGGCCCAAAACCGTTCGCAATCACATCAATGCGATCTTCGATAAGCTCGCCGTCCCCAACCGAGCTCAAGCCATTGTGCGTGCGCGTGATGCGGGGCTGGGTGAACCGAGACGCCTCGGCTAGGTCCTGAGACCCGGCATTTCCCCTCATTGAAACCACACTGAGAGGAAGCGTGGGCCACGGGCCTCATGCCGAAGCGGGCTGTTCTGAGTACAGAACGCTAGCCGCGGGAAGGTCGATCGGCTACGCCGAACATTCTCGTACGCGATGGACATTCAATACCCGAGGAGAACCCATGAGTGACATTGTTACTCCATCTCGCACCACCGGCTCCGCACAAATCCAAGGCAACCTGTGGAGTGTCCGCGCAAGCGATTACGCCGAATTGCAGGAGGGCTTTTTCCGTCCGCTGTACGAAAGCGTGAGGCAGCGGCCTGAACTCGCGCAGGCGGAATCGAGCCTCGATGTCGGCTGTGGTCCTGGCCTCGCCATGCAAGTGTTTGCGCAAACAATTGCCAATGTTTCCGGAATTGACGCGTCCGCAGCATTCGTCAATATCGCGCGCCAGCGCCTGCCCGGACGGAGTGTTCGCGCCGGCGAAATGGAATCTTTACCGTACGCGGATAAAAGCTTTTCTCTCGTCACCGGCTTCAATGCATTTCAATATGCTGCGTCGCCCGTCAGTGCTTTGCGCGAAGCACGCCGCGTGACACAGCCCGACGGCACCATCGTGATCGCAACCTGGGGGCCGCCTGAGGACTGCGAAGCGGCAGGGCATCTCAAAGCCCTCGGTGCGCTGATGCCGCCGCCCCTGCCGGGCGCACCGGGTCCTTTCGCCTTGTCCGATGCTGCCAAATTGAAAGCGCTGGCATCCGAGGCCGGTCTGAAGCCGATAGAGGTGGTCGACGTCGAGTGCCCGTGGTCTTATCCGAATTTGGACGTTGCGCTGCGCGCAATGCTGTCTGCCGGGCCGGCCGAGCGAGCTATCCGGAATTCCGGCATGGATTCCGCGCGCGAAGCAGTCACGAACGCGATTGCACCTTATGGTCGCCCCTCTGGCGAGTACCACTTGAACAACAAATTCCGCTACCTCATCGCTCACGCTTGAGCGTGCCACGCGCCGTCTTGACAATCGTCCAGGCGGCGTAAAGTCTTGCCTGCCGATCTCATAAGTAATGAGCGCAATCTCCGTCCGAGCCGATCGGCGGTATCGGTATAATCAGCCAGGGAGACTGGCTGCCGCAACTTAGCGCGCGCACCTTTGCACCAAAGGCTCGGCATGGCTGACTTGGAATTGCCCGCCACACACTACGCGCTCAGTGGCGAAGTGCACGTCGCGTATCAGACCATGGGCTCAGGGCCAACTGACATCGTCATCGTTCCCGGCTTGTTTTCGCATGTCGAGTTCCTGCATGAATTGCCGGGCTATACGGACTTTCTACGTCGTCTGGCGACTTTTGGTCGGATCATCACATTTGACAAGCGGGGCCAGGGCCTTTCGGACAAGATGTCTGGCGCAGCCTCGCTCGAGACGCGAATGGACGACGTGCGCGCCGTTATGGACGCTGTCGGCTCGCAGCGTTCCGTGATTGTCGGGTTCTCCGAAGGCTGCGCCATGAGCGCTTTGTTTGCCGCAACCTACCCCAACCGGGTCTCGCAATTGGTGCTTATTGGCGGCTTCAAACGCAGCGCCGACCGGATTGCCTTCGAGGCATTGGACGAAAGAATAGCGCAGATCCTGAAACTCTGGGGAAGCGGTGCGATGATCAAGACCATCGTCACCAGCCTGGCGGCAAATCCTCGGGCAACAGATCAGTTCGGGAAACTCGAACGCCTCTCCGCCAGTCCAGGCACCATCCGGGCGTATCTGTATTTGAACTATTCTATCGATGTCAGTTCGATACTGCCGACGGTGCGCGTTCCAACACTCGTCCTTCATCGCGCGACTGACCTCCAGGTGCCCGTCGAACTTGGGAAGGAACTGGCGGCATCAATTCCCGGCGCTAAATACATCGAATATCCTGGCGGCGATCACGCTTTCTGGTCGGGCGATCCCGAGCCGTTGCTGGGCGACATCGAGGAATTTGTCACTGGACACCGCGAGAGCTCTGTAGACCGTCTCGAACGCGTTCTCGCCACCGTCCTTTTCACGGACATCGTCGATTCGACCCGCCGCGCGGCGGAGTTGGGCGACCGGAAATGGCGGCAGCTACTCGACGCTCACGATCAGTTGGCGCAACGGATGGTCGAACAGTATCGTGGAACCGTAGTTAAAACCACAGGGGACGGCGTGCTGGCAACTTTCGATGGGCCAGGCCGGGCCGTGCGGTGCGCCATGGCCTTCGGCACCGCCGCTGGGCAAATGAACATCCAGCTGCGGGCCGGGCTTCATATTGGCGAAATCGAATTGAGGGGGCAGGATATAGGGGGCATTGCCGTGCACGCTGCTGCGCGCATCATGGCACAATCCCAACCCGGCGAGGTCCTCGTTTCCCGCGTCGTCACTGACCTGGTCGCGGGAGCGGGCCTCCAATTCGCTGAACGCGGGTCACACAAACTCAAGGGTCTCCCGGGACGATGGAATCTGTTCGCCGCCAGTTCGTGAGCCGCCTCACCATTGTTCGGCGATCCTCGTCCACGCTGACGCCCTGCTCGAATAAATGGCGCGCGACGTCTTCTCGTAAGCTTCCGACGAGGGCCGCCTTGTCGGGTTCAGACGAGTGCTGCGTAACAGTCCGTATGGCCAACAATAACCTCAGAAGAACGGTGCAGCGGGCCTTTTGACTAAACCGATCGACTTCACGCTGCTGCGTCATGTGATTGACACCGTTGTCGGCCGAGCCGCATGGCCGCGACCATCCTTGTCGTCGACGACGAACCAGATCTTGAAGCTTTGGTGCTGCAGAAGTTTCGCAAGCGAATTCGCAACGGCGCGGTCACATTCATGTTCGCTCATGACGGAATCGAGGCGCTGCAATCGATTGCGGAAAATCCACAGGTCGATCTGGTGGTTTCGGACATCAACATGCCGCGTAGGATGGTCTGTCGCTGTTGCAGAAGCTGCAGGAAGCCGAAAGCAAAAAATCGACGATCGTGGTTTCCGCTTATGGCGACATGCGAAATATACGCATCGCCATGAACCGGTGTGCGTTCGATTTTCTTACCAAACCTATCGATCTTGGTGATCTCGAAACGACCATCGACAAGACTATTCGCCACGTCGAGATGATGCGGACGGCGCATCGTCGCCAAGTAGAGGCCGAACGCGCCCACGCGTCACTGTCGCGCTATTTTTCACCACAGATCGCTAGTCGGCTCGCAACCGATATTGAGAACAACGGGATGGCGGTTCATCGCCGCGAGATCGGGACGATCTTCACCGACATCACCGGATTCACCTCCTTGGTGGAAACAACCGCACCCGATGTGCTGGGCGTATTACTTAATGAGTACGTCGGCGGCATGACCGATGTTGTATTCGCTCACGAGGGAACCGTCGCTAAGATCATCGGCGATGCTATCCAAGTTCTTTTCAATGCGCCCGGCGATCAGCCGGACTATGACGCCCCCGCCATTGCTTGTGCGATTGCTCTCGATGCCTCGGCGGAGCAATTTCGCGAACGGTGGCAAGATCGCCTCAATTTCGGTGTCACCCGTATCGGGGTTCATGCCGGCCCGGCACTGGTGGGGAATTTTGGCGGAGGTCATTTCTTCGACTACACGGCCTACGGCGATACGATCAATACTGCTGCACGCCTTGAAGCCGCCAACAAATTTTTGGGCACGCGCATTTGCGTCAGTGCGGCAGTGGCGAGTGGCGCCGGTACTTTTCGGGGGCGTCCAATCGGCGATTTGATGCTGCGCGGGCGTAGTGAGCCGCTCCGTGCTTACGAACCGCTGCATTCAATGGAGCCCGAAGAATCGGAGACAACCCAATATGCCGAGGCCTTCGTTAAGCTTGAAAGGGGTGATGCGGCAGCAATGCCGGCATTTGCCGCTATCGTGGGCCAGCATGGCGATGACGCTCTCGCAGGCTATCACCTCCGACGGCTACTGAATGGGGGCAGAGGTGTAACAATCCAACTGGAGCAGTAGTAGCACAAATCGAGGAACCGGCTTGTGCAACCATCTCCAAGGCCTGATGCAGGTAGGTTCAATTTCTTAGCCAAAGTTTACGCTCGCACGATGCGTTTGGAAGTGAATTAGCTGGCGCTATGATGCACGAGAACACTTTTGCTCTCGGATTTGTCGTTTCTAGGCCGTGTGGCCAACAAGCGGCATTGCACGAATCGACACGTCCGCTCGGACCCTCAAGCCCAGGGCGGCTGCGATGAGAGAAGCCCTGCGCGGTTTTTTTGGGCAGGACGTCGATTTAGAGGGTGCCGCTTTGGAAAAGTTCGGCTAGAACTCCGTCGTGACCTTCACTCCAGACTCGCGATTGGAAAAGAACGAGCGCGTTAACCGAAAGCTTGCGGCGATTCTGGCCGCCGACGTTGTCGGCTATAGCCGCTTGATGGGCGCCGACGAGGTCGGCACGCTGCGCGCGCTCAAAGCGGCGCGCAAGGATTGCGTCGATCCCTCGATCGCCTCCTATGGCGGCCGCATCGTGAAGACCACCGGCGACGGGTTGCTCGTCGAATTTCGAAGCGTGGTCGACGCGGTCGCCTGCGCGGTGACTTTCCAGCGCAGCATGCTTGCGCAGGATGGCGGCGCCGAAAAGCGAATTGTGTTCCGCGTTGGCATCAACGTTGGTGACATCATCATCGACGCCAAGGATATCTTCGGTGACGGCGTCAACATCGCGGCGCGGCTCGAGTCAATCTGCGAGCCCGGTGGCCTGTGCGTTTCCGACATCGCCTATGACCAGGTGCGCGACAAGCTCCCCTTGAGTTTCGTCGATGGCGGCGAGCAACAGGTCAAGAATATCGCGCGGCCGGTCCGCATTTTCGGATTGTCGCCCCAGGTCATTGCGGCGGCACCCAACCTGGGGCACCGTCGAGCACGGGCGAAGCCGCACATTCCCATACTCGTGGCCGCCGCCTTGGCGGCGATTCTGCTCGTCGTCGGCGGCGCCTGGTGGGCGATGCATTTGCGTGCGCCACCGCAGGAAAGCCCACAGGTTGTCAGCACCGAGGGGCGTCCATCGATCGCGGTGCTGCCGCTGATATCGCTCGGCGCGGACAGCAACGACGATTACTTCGGCGATGGCCTCACCGAGGACATCATTTCCGCGCTCGGCCGCTTTCCCGAACTCGTTGTGCGCTCGCGAAATGCCGCATTCGCCTACAAGGGCAAGACGCCGAGGCCCGAGCAGGTCGGGCGCGATCTCGACGTGCGATATATCGTGGAAGGCAGTATCCGTCGCAGCCGCGAACGCATCCGTATTTCGATCGGCCTCACCTCCGCCGCGCGCGCGACGCAACTCTGGTCGGAGACCTACGACATCGCGCCGAAGGACATTTTTTCGGTGCAAGACGACATCACACGCCGCATCGCTGGCACGCTTGCCAGCCAGCTGAGCAACGTGGAGCTGGCCAAGGCAGCCACCAAGCAACCGAGCAGCCTGGAAGCCTACGACGTCGTCTTGCGCGGGCGCGACATGTTTGCCCGCGTCACCCGCTCGGCGAATTCGGAAGCGCGTGTGCTGTTCAAGCGCGCGATTGAGCTCGACCCGAACTATGCCCCCGCCTATGTCGGCCTCGGCCGCGTCGAGCTCGCCGGCGTCGTCCAGGGCTGGACCGCCGATCCGGGAGCCGCGATCCAACGCGCCCAAACCCTGGCGCAAAAGGCCATCGGCCTCGATCCCGGGAACGCCGGCGCGCATTCGCTGCTCGGCTCAAGCTATATCCGCTACGGAGATTACGACCGCGCGCTCGACGAAATGCAACGTGCGGTCAAGCTCAATGGCAGTGACCCGACAGCCTATGCGGGGCTGGCGACCGCGTTTCTGTGGAGCGGCAACGCCGGCAGCGCAATCAGGAGCTTCGAGACGGCTGTCAAGCTCGGGCTCAATATCACAGTCAACGATGCCTTCCTTCTCGGCATGGCCTACCTGCTCGTCGACCGCAATGCCGATGCCATCCGCGTGATCGAGCGCTCGCTCGATACCAACAGGACCGACGTCTTCACGCGCGCAGTGCTTGCGGCGGCCTATGCGGAAGACGGGCAGCAGGATAAGGCAACACGGCAGACGCAGGAGGTGCGGACGCTCAATCCACGCTTCGACAGCGCCGATTTCGGCTCGCTGCTACGCAAGCCGGATCTGCGCGCAAAGCTCACGGCAGCCATGGTGAAGGCCGGTCTTTAGAAATACGCCGCCGCGCTAATGCTTCCTGACTTGCGGCCAGTTTTGGTTCGCCTGCTCGATGACCGCATTCGATTCGCTTGCGAATTTCTGCACGGCCGGCTTCTTCGCAAAGACATACAATTTGCCTTTGGTGATGACCCAGGCTTCGGGATCGGCTTCGACCTTGAGGCCGTGTGAGAGCTGGACGGCGCAATAACCGTCGAACTGCGGTGCGTAATGCTCCGGATCGGTCGCAAACTTGTCACGGTGCGCGGCGCTCTTGAACCAGTAGATCGTATCGTCATAGGCGAAGGTGAAGTCTTTCGAGCCCTGCTCCGGCTTACCGTCGGTAAAATAGGAGATAGGATCGTATCCCTTCAGCGCAACTCGCTGGGCCAGGGGCGTCGTCTGCGCTGCGGCCGATCCGCACACCGCAACGGCAACAGCCGCACCGATAAAACTCCGCCGCGAAAGGCCGTCCATATTATCAATCCCACAATAGCCTACCAGTTAAGCCAGGGTAGCACGCACGGATGCCTTCGTGAACAGGGGGGCTGTCGTATGAGCACGGCCCGGACATCGGCTCCGGGTCATTTCGACGGTTTCAGCGGAAATTGTTGGCCGGCTGATTTCCGCTTCTACTCCGTAAGTGTCCAGCCGGGGCCTGCCCGGAAGCGTTGCATCTGACCAGACCGCCGTGATTCAAACTCCCGAACTGGGGGCTCGAATCATGGACTACGAACTCGCGAATTATGAATGGGCTGCCATCAAGCCCATGCTGCCGAACAAGCCGTGTGGCGTTCCGTGGGTGAACGACCGACGCGTCTCAATGGCATCTTTCTGGGTCTTACGCTCCGAGCGCCTTAGCGCGATCTACCCGAAGAGTTTGGTCCGTACACCACCTGCTACAATCGATTTGTTAGGTGGCAGCGGGCTGGTGTCTGGAGCCGCATCATCGACGCACTTGCCGGTGCTCATGATGCCGCTGTCCAGATGATCGATACCTCGCGTGCATCAGCATGGAGCCTGCATCACGAGGAACCAGCGTCAGTCGATGGGCAGGTCGCGCGGCGGCTTGACGAGCAAAATTCATGCTGTGGTCGATAGCAATGGTCTGCCGGCGCGACTTGCGTTGAGCGCCGGCGAGGCCCACGACGTCCGACTTGCTGGAAAGCTGCTGTCTCGTCTGAAACCCGGATCAATGCTGCTGTCTGATCGTGGCTATGACGCCGACTGGATGAGAGAGCTTGCTATGAAGAAGGGCGCGTGGGCCAATATCACACCGAAAAGCAATCGCAGCGATCCAATCTGCTTCAGCCCGTATCTCTACCGCGCTCGCAACCAGCTCGAACGGTTCTTCAAATAGGATCAAACGATGTCGCCGGGTGGCGACCCGCTATGACAGGCTCGCCGCCAACTACCTTGCCTTCGTCCAACTAGCATCTATCCGGCTATGGCTGGCGCGCGTTGTACGCGGCCGTCACCTGACCATCGCCGCTCCAACGGAAGCTAGAAGAACGATAAGGAGGTCCGACGCCGACGCCAGACATCGTCATCAAGCGACGCGTCGTAGCCGGCTGGAAACCCTGGATGGTTTTTGGTGTAAAACAGCGTTTTGCAAGTGGTGACGGAAAGAGCCTGGGTTTAGGGAATTACACCCCGCCAATTACGACGGGCTTTCTCCGAGGAAACAAACCCAATGCGTTATCATACTGCACTTGCGATTGCGGCTTCGGCCGCGCTGTCCACGGTGTCGTCCATTGCCATGGCTCAAGATGCCGAACCCTCCTACAAGGCCGACCCTAGCGTTTACAAGGTCGTTTTTGAGAATCAATATTTTCGGGTGATCGAAGCAAACAAAGAAAAAGGTCAGCGCGACAGGGCACATTCTCATCCCGTTCAGTCGGTCGTTTATTTCTTCACCGACTGTAGTGAAAAGCTGACCGGCCCCGATGGACAATCAAGGAACACCTCCAACAAAGCCGGACATGTTGTAGCACCGCCGATCGTAAGATCGCATACAAGCGAAAATGTCGGGTCAGGCGCGTGCCATCAACTATTCGTCGAACGTAAATAGCTCTCTGGGACAACTTCTCGAAACTAAAACGCCCGCCAGCGTTAAGCTGACGGGCTGGTATCCACTACGAGCCGTAGGGTCGGATTATGGATACTCCCCATCCAACCCGCCCGGTTATTCGACTTCACTCAGCCGTCGCCATGCGGAGCTCTCGGATATTCGTCGTTTGGATTAGGTGGGCCGGTCTGGACTCACGGCCGGCGGAATGGAACGATTATAGCGCGACAATCATGATGAGAGCGCACTTCCATCGTGATCGTCGCGCCGGACTTATGCAGGCGGCGTCTAAACTACTATGA
>ERZ778018.2342-NODE-2342-length-12352-cov-17.906563_pt1 | contig 12352 bp, 14 predicted proteins | sample MGYA00375748_ERZ778018 | MGnify/ENA primary metagenome ERZ778018 (study PRJEB29350, sample SAMN05509839) | bioreactor metagenome | biome: bioreactor; material: wastewater | place: South Africa: University of Cape Town | collected 2014-04-22 ... | reverse complement strand
CAGAAGCAGGGCATCGGCCACAAGCTGATGGATGTGCTGATGGACGTGGCGCGCGGCATGGGCCTGAAGACGATGGAGGGCGAGGTGCTGAAAACCAACCGTCCGATGCTGAAACTGGCGGCAGGCCTGGGCTTCCGCAGCGAGCCGCACCCGGAGGACGATACGGTGCAAAGGGTTTCGCGCGCACTGTAAGCGTCGTTGCGGGCGCGGTCTGCGCCGGATCGCGGGTTCAGGGGCGGCGTCCCCGCGCGGCGGCCTGCTTGCCGCGTCAACGGGACGGATGCTGGCGGGTGCAGGTCCGGTTGCGCCCAGCCTTCTTGGCCGCGTAGAGCGCCTGGTCGGCGGTGCTGACCAAGGAATCGCTATCCGCGGTGCCGGCTTCCCGGGCAGCCACGCCGATGCTGGCGGTGATGTTTTTTTCCGCCTGCCCGATGGTGATTCTTTTCGCTTCCAGGGTGGCGCGCAGGCGCTCGGCCGACTGCAGCGCGGCCCTGAGGTCGGTGTCGGGGCAGATGACCAGGAATTCCTCGCCGCCGATCCGGCAGACGCTGTCCCCCCGGCGTGCCGACATGCGCAGGGTGTCGGCCGCCTCGCGCAGGACGGCGTCGCCCGCGGCGTGGCCGTAGGTGTCGTTGATGTGCTTGAAGTGGTCGATATCGATCACCATCACGGCAAGCGGCGAACCGGAGCGCGAAGCGGCGCTCCACGCCTGTTCGAGCTGATCCATCGCCGAACGGCGGTTGGGCAGCCCGGTCAGCAGGTCGGTCAGCGCGGCATTCGCCAGCCGCCGGTTGGCCACGGCCAGTTCGGCGGCGATCTGGCGCAATTGCGCGCGGTCCTTTTCCCAGGCGTTTTGCAATCGCACCATGCGCTGCGCGGCGTTGAGCCGGGTACGCAACCCCTTGGCGCTGATGGTGCTGGGGGCATAGCCATCCGCGTCGACTTCGTAGGCGCGCGCCAGCTGCGCTTCGCCGTGATCGTCGGCCATCAGCAGGATATGCATGCGGCGGCCGTCTTCGGTCGCGCGCAAGGCCTGGCACAATTCCGGGCCGTCGAGCTGCGGCAGGTTGTAGTGCGCGATGATGACATGCGGGAGTATTTCCATCGCCAGCGCCAGTGCAGTGTTGCCGTTGTCCGCCGGGTAGACGATGTGGCCGCTGTCTTCGACCAGCAGCGCCATGATTTTGCGGCGGCTGAAGGCATTGCCGTCCGCCACCACGATGCGCAGCGGCGCCCCGTCTTCCGCGGCCTCCGTGTGACCGTGGCTGATTTCGGCAAAGGGCGGCAGTATCGTCGTCGGAATCTTCAGCAGGGCGCCCCAGTCATGCCAGCTGGCGATCACGTCGTCGATGAAGCTCCCGGCAGCTTCCTGCGGGATGTCGAGTTCGACCGCCAGCGCCATCCATTCCCGCGCCAGTTTCGGGCGTTCGGCGGCATTCGCCAATCCGAGATCGGCGAGCAGGTGCGACAGCCGCAGCATCAGCGTCAGGCTGCTGGTCCGCGAATCGTGGGGAAAACAGGGGCGATCCGGGTTCTCGTAATGGGCGAGCGGCTCGGTGAAGACCCGGGGGATGCCCCAGTCGGTCAGCATCACGATGCCCAGTTCGCTATGGTCGGTTTCCAGACGGGCGCGTTCCTGGGCAAGGATCGGCTGCGCGGGATCGGCATGATGCGCCGTCAGGACCGCGTTGTAGTCGTCGGGGTAGGCGGTCGCCAGCGCCAGTTGCCCCACCTGGGCCAGCAAGCCGCAGACGAACAGTTCGTCGGCTGCGGCTGCCGGTATCCGCGCGCCCAGCGCCTGCATGGTCAGGCCCATCAGCAGCGAGTGCGCCCAGTATCCCTGGTAGTCGAAGGCTTCGCATGCGCCGGCGCGATACTGGTCCAGCAGCGAAAACCCCAGCGCAAGCTGGCGTACCGTCGCCATACCCTGGCGCACCACGGCTTCCTGCACCGATACCACCGGGCGCGCGCCGTGCGAAGCGGCGTTCGCCAGCTTGATCAGCCGTCCGGACAGCGCGGGGTCGGTCTGCACCACCCGGGCAATTTCGCTCAGGGTCGCGTTCTCGCGCCGGGATAACTCAAGCACGGCCAGCGCAACCCCACGTGGACTGGGCAGCTGGCCGCTGATTTTGAGCTGTTCAACCTGTGTCATCAATCAACCTGTTTTCGGTAAAGCGCATGGATGCCGTTGCGGATGGGCAAATCCCGGCCTGAATGCATTGCGGCTGCCACCCGCGTGGCGGCATCTTCAGGCTGTATGGGTGCCGGACTAGCAATGGCCGTGTGGGGGCGGCCAGCATGCGGCGAGGCTTTCCGGGGCGCCGCTGTCACATTTTCAGCAGTGTTATCGACAGGATTTCGACAAAATTAAGCCCGCCGTGCGAAGTCCGGGTGTCGGCGGCCGGCTTTCAGGCGACGCCGAGCTTTTGATCCAGACAGCGCAAATACGCCGCCGAATCGAACGCCGTCTGGTAGCGCTGTACCTGCCAGATCATTTCCGCGAGGCAATCCATGACGTCGTGCTGGGCGTCCATGGCGTCGCCATGCCGGCTGAGCAGGCGCTGGTAACGGTCGCGGATCCCCGGCGGCTGGTCGACCGAGAGCTGCTCGGCGATCGCCAGGTGCATGGATAGATGCAGAAAGGGATTGGTTTCGCCGGACTCGGGCAGGTAGTCGCGCTCCTTATGGCGCTCGGGCCGATCGAGCATGGCGTGGTATTCGGGGTGCGCCAGCACGGCGTCGAGCGCCGGCTGCTCGGCGCCTGCCAGCGGCTGCCCGGCGCGGTATTTCGCCCACACGTCGAAGAAGAACTGGCGCACCTGGTCGCGGCTGGGATTAAACAAGCTTGTCCTTGTACTCGCACAGATCCGCAATGAGGCATGCTGGGCATTTCGGCTTTCTGGCCTGGCACACGTAGCGGCCGTGCAGGATCAGCCAGTGGTGGGCGTCGACGCGGAATTCGGCGGGGATGGTCTTGAGCAGCTTTTTTTCCACCTCCAGCACGGTCTTGCCGGGCGCCAGGCCGGTGCGGTTGGCGACGCGGAAGATGTGGGTGTCGACCGCCATGGTCGGCTGGCCGAAAGCGGTGTTCAGAACCACGTTGGCGGTTTTGCGCCCCACGCCGGGCAGCGCTTCGAGCGCGGCGCGGTCGGCGGGAACCCGGCTGCCGTGCAGCTCGACCAGCATCCGGCAGGCGGCAATGAGATGCCGGGCCTTGCTCTTGTAGAGGCCGATGGTCTTGATGTAGTCCGCCAGGCCCGCCTCACCCAGCGCGTAGATGGCTGCGGGGGTGTTGGCCACCGGAAACAGCCTGCGCGTCGCCAGGTTCACCCCCTTGTCGGTGGCCTGCGCCGACAGCACCACCGCCACCAGCAGTTCGAATGGCGTGGCGTATTCAAGCTCGGTGGCGGGATGGGGATTGGCCGCGCGCAGGCGGCTGAAGATTTCGCGACGTTTGGCTGGATTCATGGCGAGCTTGGCATGCGGCGCGTCACTGCGTATCGAGCGACTTTTTCAATGCCTGTTTTTCGGCTTGCCGCTTGGCGCCGGCGGGTTTTTCATGTGCCCCGGCACGGCGCTGGATCGCCAGCGCGACATAGGGATTGCGCGGCTTGGGAACGCGTTTTTTCAGCGGCGGTTTCATGCCGCAACCGGCACGGCCGCGCGGGCGCGCTGTTCGACGCGCGCCTTGTTCCAGTTGTTCGCGGCGATCAGCAGCCCCAGCGCGATGAAGGCGCCGGGCGGCAGGATCGCCAGCAGAAAGCCCTGGTAGCCGGGCAGCAGGTGCAGCACGAATTGTTTGGCTTCCTCGCCGAACACCAGGTCGATGCCGGACAGCAGCGTGCCCTGCCCGGCGAGTTCGCGGATCGCGCCCAGCACCACCAGCACCAGCGTCAGGCCCAGGCCCATCGCAATCGCATCGACCACGCTGTGCAGCGGGTGATTCTTGGCGGCGAACGCGTCGGCGCGCGCCAGCACGATGCAGTTGGTGGTGATCAGCGGAATGAAGATCCCCAGCACCAGATACAGCGGGTGCACGAAGGCATTTATCGCCAGATCGATCACCGTGACCAGCGCGGCGATGATGAGCACGAACACGGGAATGCGGATTTCGTTCGGCACGAAATGGCGCACGCCCGACACCGCTCCGCTGGAGGCGGCCATCACCAGCACGGTCGCCAGCCCCAGCGACAGCGCGTTGATGACGTTGTTGCTGATCGCCAGCAGCGGGCACAGGCCGAGCAGCTGCACCAGCCCGGTGTTCTGCTTGATGAGGCCATTGTGAAACAGACTGCGGAATTCTGTTGCGGTGATCATGGTTGGGCTCCTGGCTCGGGCGTGGCCACCAGTGCGGCGCGGTGGCGCGCAAAATAGTCTAGCGCGCTTTTGACCGCCTTGACCACGGCGCGCGGGGTGATGGTGGCGCCGGCGTGGGCGTCGAAAACGCCGCCGTCCTTCGCCACTTTCCAGTGCTTGAGGGGCGGGGCGGTCAGCGATTTTCCGGCAAACTGGTCGATCCAGTCGCTTTTGGCGCGGTCGATGTAATCGCCCAGTCCCGGCGTTTCGCGGTGCGCGGTGACGCGCACGCCGGTCACGTTGCCGTCGATGTCGATGCCGACCAGCAGGGCGATGTCGCCGCTGTAGCCGTCCGGCGCGACGGCTTCCAGCACCACGCCGCTGACTGCGCCGCCACGGCGGGCGATCCATATCGCGGAAGGCTTGCGGGTGCCGAGCAGCACATCCGCCGGCGCGCTTTGCTGGCTGTCCAGCAGATCGTTGTCGTACAGTGCGGCGGGCAATACCTGGTTGATGAGCGCGAGCTTTTCGGCCTGCTGGCTGCGGGCGATGGTCGGCTCGGTGCGCTCGTGGGTGAACGCCAGCATCGCGGTGCCGATCAGCGAAAACACGAACAGGATGAGGCCGGTGCGCAGTGCGTTACGCAGGGCCGCCCGGATTTGCGGCGTCATGCGGGCGGCGCCTTGGTGTTTTTCGCGCCGCCATAAATGCGCGGCTGGGTGTATTGATCGATCAGCGGCACGCACAGGTTCATCAGCAGGATGGCAAACGCGACGCCGTCGGGATAGCCGCCCCAGGTGCGGATGACGATGGTGAGAAAGCCCGCGCCGAAGCCGAAAATCAGCTTGCCGCGCGGCGTCGTGGCGCCGGATACCGGGTCGGTGGCGATGAAAAAGGCGCCGAGCATCACCGACGGCGCGAACAGATGGAACCACGGTGCGCCGAAGCGGCCGGGGTCGAAGAAATGCAGGAAGCCGGCGGTGAGCCAGATGCCGGCGAGGAAGGCCAGCGGCACCTGCCAGCCGACGATGCGCAAGGCCCACAGCATCAGGCCGCCGAGCAGGAACGCCGCCGCCAGCCACTCGAAACCGACACCGCCGTAGTGGCCGAAAATCGGCTGCGTCATGATCTCGTCGACGGTGTGCTGCTGCAGCAGGCCGGTGCGCAGCGAGTCCAGCGGCGTCGCCATGGTGACGGCGTCGAGCGTGGCCTTGGGTACGTCGCCGCCGAAGATCGCGCTCGCGCTTTGCGCCAGGGTGAGGGGGGCCGAAGTCAGTTCGAGCGGGGCCGCCCACTGCGTCATCTGCGCCGGGAACGACACGATCAGCACCGCGTAGCCGACCATCGCCGGATTGAAGATGTTCTGCCCGAGGCCGCCGTACAGATGCTTGGCGGCCACGATGGCGAACAGCGTGCCGGTGACGATCAGCCACCACGGTGCCAGCGAAGGCAGCGAGAGCGCCAGCAGCCAGGCGGTGACGATCGCCGACAGGTCGGTGAGGAAAGGCTTGGCCGGATAGCCGCGCGCTTTCAGCATCGCCGCCTCGGCCGCCAGCGCGGTGACGGTGGCGAGCGCCAGGGTGACGAGGATGCCCGGTCCGAACGCCCAGACGTACACCGCAATGCCGGGCAGCAGCGCGGCCAGCACCCAGGCCATGACCTGGCTGACGCTGCTGCGATCAAGAATGAAAGGGGAGGGCATTGTTCGTTTTCTTCCGTGACGCCTTAGGGTTTCTCGTCGGGTTCCAGCGGCTGGCGCGCCAACTCGCGGATTTTAGCCCGGCGCGCCTCGATTTCCTCGATCTCGCGCTGGGTGCCGGGCGACAGGTGATCGGTGTTCTGCGGTGCAGTCTCGGCTTTTTTTGCCTGCGCGCGGGCGAGCGCGGCGGCGATCAGCGCTTTCTTGGCATCGGCTTCGCTGGGAGCGGCGGCGCCGGCGTCGGGCGCGGCGGCAAGTTCGGCGCGCTTGGCCTGGGCCTTGGCGGCAAGCTTCTCGGCTTTTTCCTTTTTCTCGCGCTCCTGCCGGAACTGGCGGAATTCGTGGCGTTCGCGCGCGAGATCGGCGGCACGCTTGTCTTTTTCGCGGGTCCAGATTTCGCTCTTGGCGTAACGGTAGAAGTCGACCAGCGGGATGTGGCTGGGGCAGACGTAGCTGCAGCAGCCGCACTCGATGCAGTCGAACAGATGGTATTCCTGCGCGCGCCCGAAGTCGCCCGCCTTGGCGAAGCGGAACAGTTCCTGCGGCTGCAGTTCCGCCGGGCAGGCGTCGGCGCAGCGGGTGCAGCGGATGCACGGCAAAGCCTTGGGCAGCGGCGGGAACAGCTCGGCCGACTGCACCAGGATGCAGTTGGTCGCCTTGACCACCGGCACATCGAGATTGGGCATCGGCATGCCCATCATCGGCCCGCCCATCAGCACGCCGGTGGTGCCGTCGCGGTCGCCCGCCAGGGTGATCAGCGCATGCATCGGCGTGCCGATCAGCACCTCGAAATTCTGCGGCCGCAGCACGTGGCCGGTGACGGTGACCAGCCGCGAGATCAGCGGTTCGCCATGGTGCACCGCGCGTGCCAGCGCATAGGCGGTGCCGACGTTGAACACCTGGATGCCGATGTCGGTGGACAGCTTGCCGGACGGGACCTCCCTGCCGGTGAGCACCTGGATCATCTGCTTGGCGCCGCCGCCGGGGTAGCGCGCCGGCACGACCATGATTTCCGCTGCAAAGTCCATCCGGGCCGCGGCCGCCCGCATCGCGGCGATGGCTTCCGGCTTGTTGTCCTCGATGCCGACGAGGATTTCCGTGCTGCCGAGCAGGTGGCGCATGATCGCCACGCCCTGCAGGATCTCGTCGGCACGGGTGCGCATCAGCACATCGTCGCAGGTGATCCACGGCTCGCATTCGCCGCCGTTGATGATGAGGATGGGGCAGTGCTGCGTCGCGCCGGGGTCGAGCTTGACCGCGCTGGGGAATACCGCGCCGCCGAGGCCGGCCAGCCCCAGGTCGCGCAGCCGCATGCGCAGGTCGGTCGGCGCCATCGCCCGGTAATCGAGCGGGCCATGTTCCACCCACTCGTCGCGGCCGTCGGTTTCGATGCTGATGCACAGGTCGGGCAGGCCGGAGATATGCGGTACCGGCTGCAGGTCGACGGCGGTGACGATACCCGAGCTGGAGGCATGCACCGCCGCCGAGATGGTGCCGTCGGCTTCCCCGATCATCTGGCCCTTCAGCACCCGGTCGCCCACACTTACCAGCGGTTTGGCCGGGCTGCCGATGTGCTGGCGCAGCGGGATGACCAGTTTCTTCGGCAGCGGCGCGACGCGGACCGGCCGTGCGCTCGACTCCGCCTTGTGCTCGGGCGGATGCACGCCGCCCTTGAATTTGAAGAGTTCGCGGCTCATGCGCCGCTGTCTCCGGAAACCTGCCTCAGCATCACCACCGGATGCTTCCACTTCCAGTGCGGCAGATCTTCGGCGATCGGCACCATGGTGATGCAGTCGACCGGGCACGGCGGCAGGCACAGTTCGCAGCCGGTGCATTCGGCCGCAATGATGGTGTGCATCTGCTTGGCGGCGCCGGAAATGGCGTCGACCGGACAGGCCTGGATGCACAGGGTGCAGCCGATGCAGGTCTGTTCGTCGATGAAGGCCACCGACTTGGGCTTGGGCACGCCATGGGTCTCGTCGAGCGGCTTGGGGTCCACGCCGAGCAGGTCGGCCAGTTTCTTCATCCCCTCCTCGCCGCCCGGCGGGCACAGGTTGATATCCGCCTCGCCCCTGGCGATCGCCTCGGCATAGGGCCGGCAGCCGAGAAATCCGCACTGCCCGCACTGCGTCTGCGGCAGGATGGCGTCGATCTTTTCCGCCAGCGGGTTGCCTTCCACCTTGAAGCGGATGGCCGACCAGCCGAGCGCCAGTCCGATCGCCACCGCGATGCCGGCCATCACCAGAATGGCGGCAAGCATTACTTGACCAGCCCGGAGAAGCCCATGAATGCCAGCGACATCAAGCCTGCGGTGATCATTGCAATGCTGGTGCCCTTGAACGGCGAAGGGACGTCACATGTCTCCATCCGTTCGCGGATGCCGGCAAACAGGACCAGCACCAGGGTGAAGCCGAGCGCTCCGCCGGCACCGAAAAACAGCGATTCGACGAAGCCGTGCTGTTCCTGCGCGTTGAGCAGCGGAATCCCCAGCACGGCGCAGTTGGTGGTGATGAGTGGCAGATAGATCCCCAGCACCTGGTACAGCACCGGGCTGGATTTGTGGATGAACATCTCGGTGAACTGCACGATCCCGGCGATCACCACGATGAACGACAGCGTGCGCAGGTAGAACAATTCGGGGCCGAGCAGGTATTCGTTGACGAGATAGCTCGCCCCGGACGCCAGCGTCAGCACGAAGGCCGTCGCCAGCCCCATGCCGATCGCCGCTTCCAGCTTTTTCGACACGCCCATGAACGGGCACAGACCGAGAATCTTGGCCATCACGATGTTGTTCACGAACACCGTGGAAATAATGATGAGGAGGTAGGTTTCCAAAGCAGGCAGCCCGACGCGATGGCGCATTATCCGCCTTTAGGCGCGTGGGATTCAAGCTGTTGCGGGCAGGGCTATTGACCTGTGCCGGCTGCCGCGACCCGAAAGGGGGCAATCATGGCTGCCTTGTTGAAGGATATCGAGGATCCGGCGCCGCATTCGTGCGGGGCAGCCTGCAGGCCGTCCGCCGCATGGGACGTTACCGGCGCGTCGATTCAGCCGAGCGACTTGCCGCTGGCCCAGAAGTCGTAGCCCTTGATCAAATACTCGTCCCACGGCAGGTAGTGCGAGCCGTCGCACGAGAAGGTGAGGCCGACCATGCCGTTGAAGATGTTGATCGAGCCCGCGCGCAGATAAAACGTCTCGTCCATGAAGCGCAGCGCGCGCAGGCTGTCGAGCACCGTACGGATCTTGTCGCGCGGCACTGCGGCGTCGGCCGGGTAGGGGTGGCACGGATAAATCAGACAGGTGTCGGGATCGGTCAGCGCGTCGATGTCGAGCAGGCGGTAGCGATAGGGGTCGTCGACCAGCCAGATGGTGGCGCGGCTGCTGGAAAAGTGCAGTTTGCCGTGGAACACGCCGCGATCGGTCATCAGTTCCTCCATCACCCCCAGCACCGTGTCGAGGTTGAGGTCCATCTGGCTGTCGCTGCGGGTCTGGTGGAACACCGCGCCGCGGATCGCCGGGTCGCCCTTGATCTGCCGCCAGTAGGTGGGTTCGTCGTACAGCTTGCCGGTGATCGGCAGGTCGCGCAGGTCGAAGTCGGCGCCGACGAAGCCGAGCGCGCGGCCGTCGTCGTCGCGCACGATCTGGATCGCGGTCAGCGACGGCCGCTTGGCGCGCAGGCTGATGTAGGCCTGCGTCAGCAGAAAGCCCTGGTTCGGCACCGCTTCGCGCATGTAGGGGCGGTCGGAGCGGTCGCGCCCGTAGTCCGTCTCGATCAGGCCTTTGCGGCTGATGTTGTCGGAGAGCTGGATCGCGCGGGTATCCAGCGCATACAGGTATTTGCACGCCGGCAGGGTCGTCAGCGCATGGCTCAGCGCGGCGTTGAGCCCGGCGCGGCTCGGCCATGCCCGGCTGCATGCCTGCGCGGCCAGCGCCAGCGGCTCGCGCAGCAGATTGGCGAGGGCGTCGCGCTGGTGGGCGACGCTTTCGGCGAGGGTGCTGGGGGTGGACATGGCGGTTCGGTTTGCGACGGCCGTTTGAATGTTTTCCACGATCAGGCGCGCAGCGAAATCACCGGCCAGCCCTTGCCTTCGGCGTGGGCGCGCAGGGTGGGGTCGGGATCGACGGCGACGGGGCGGCGGACTTTTTCCAGCAGCGGCAGGTCGTTGTGCGAGTCGCTGTAGAACCAGCTGGCGGTGAGGCAGTCGAGGCGGGTGCCCTGGGCTTCGAGAAAGTGCTCGAGACGGGTGACCTTGCCTTCGCGGAAGCAGGGGGTGCCGGCGACTTCGCCGGTGAAGCGGCCGTCGCGCTGCTCGGGTTCGGTGGCGATCAGGTGCGGGATGCCGAATTCGCGCGCAATCGGCGCGGTGACGAAGCTGTTGGTGGCGGTGATGACGGCGACCAGATCGGCTTCGTCGAGGTGTCTGGCGACCAGGTCGCGTGCGGCCTGGGTAATCATCGGCTTGATGCGCGTCTCCATGTATTCGGTATGCCAGGCGTCGAGCTGTTCGCGCGTGTGGGTGGCGAGCGGGCGCAGGGCAAACGCGAGGAAGGCATGAATATCCAGCCGTCCGGCCTTGTAGTCTTCGTAGAACGCGCGGTTCTTGGCTTCGTAGTGGGCGCCGTCGAGCACGCCCTTGGCGATGAGGAATTGACCCCATTCGTAATCGGAATCGCCGGCGAGCAGGGTGTTGTCGAGGTCGAACAGAACGAGATTCATAGCGGGATGCAAACTAAACGATTCAAGTTACAGGAATTCAAGCGCGCGGAGCCTGGCCGCGGTCGCGCCAGAAGTCGCGCAGTTCATAGCAGCTCCAGATCGCCATCGCCACGTAATCGTTGCGGCTGGTCTGGCGCTCCGTTTCCGTCCATTCTTCGGGCGGCGTCATCAGCACATACAGCGGGTCGAGCATTTCATCGACGAAGGCTTCGTCCTTGCTGTCCGGCGGTAGTTCCCAATCGGTTTCCCAGTGTTCCACCACCTGCAGGAATCCGGCTGCCCACAGGCTGGCATAAGGCGGGACGCCTTCGGCCCTGAGCGCGGCGGCCTCGTTTTTCGGCAGGTCGGCCAGCAGGCCTTCCCAGTCCATGATGAGCGGGGACAGTGCGCGCGGGTCGGCCAGGTTGTCGATCGGGACGGCGAGCGCGCGCGCGATCTCGTTCCAGCGGCGGCCGAGCAGCGCTTCGAAGCGGCCGTATTCCGCGGCATCGGCGAACAGCGTTGCGGGAGCGCCGTGCTCGAACAGCACCGGCAGATAGCTTTCCGCTGCGATCGGGCGCGGCGCGCATTGCAGGGCCGTGACGAAGCCGTCGACGCCTTCGAGCGACAGCGGTGCGTCGGTGCGCGCGGCGGCATCGTCGATCAGGTCGGCCAGTTCGGCGATATCGGCGTCGTTGAGCGGCGCGTTCTGGTTTTTGCTGGACATGGCAGGGCTCGATGCGAAGGGCGCGGCAAGGCACTTCGCGTAAAATTGATGGATGAATTTTACCGCGCTTGTGCTGCCGCAATCATTACATCTGTTCGGCTGGCTGGGGCTGGCCTTTCTGGGCTGGCGCTGGCTGATGTCGGGCGACTGGCGCAGGCTTGCGCAGCCGGCGCGCCTGAACCTGTTTCTGGGCGCCACGGTGGCGGTGCTGGCGCTGTGGCAGATCCGTACCGGGGTGAAGCCGGGGCTGGCGTTTCATCTGTACGGCATTTCGGCCATGACGCTGATGTTCGGCTTCTGGCGCGCGAGCTTTGCCGGGGTGCTGATCCTGCTGGCCAATGCGCTGTTCGGGCGCGGCAATCCGGTTGCGCTGGGGATCGATGCGCTGTTGCAGGCGGTGCTGCCTGCGGCGGTGAGCTGGGGTGTGTTCCGCCTGCTGGAACGCCGCCTGCCGAATCATTTTTTCATTTACGTGCTGGGCAACGGCTTTTTCGGCGCGGCGCTGGCGGTGGCGGCCGTCGGGCTGGCCACCACGGCGCTGATGGCGCTGGCCGGCGCCTATCCGCTCGACTACCTGCTGACGCAGTACACGCCGTATGCCGCGCTGCTGCTCGCCTGGGCCGAGGCATTTTCCACCGGCATGGCGATTACCGTGATGGCGGTATACCGGCCGGCCTGGCTGGAAACCTTCGATGACGCGCGGTATATCCAGAACAAGTAAAGCTTTTATCCGCGAAGGGCGCGAAATCCCCCCATTTTCCCGGCTGGCTCATCCGTCAGGCTCGAATCGGCTTGGTTTCTTTCGCCTTTCTTCGTGTTCCTTCGCGTCCTTCGCGGACAATCCGGTTTTTGAATGTTGAACCCCACCTTGAACATCACCTATCCCGACCTGCCGGTCAGCGCGCGCCGCGACGACATCCTCGCCGCGCTCAAG
>ERZ778018.2341-NODE-2341-length-12363-cov-3.813048_pt1 | contig 12363 bp, 22 predicted proteins | sample MGYA00375748_ERZ778018 | MGnify/ENA primary metagenome ERZ778018 (study PRJEB29350, sample SAMN05509839) | bioreactor metagenome | biome: bioreactor; material: wastewater | place: South Africa: University of Cape Town | collected 2014-04-22 ... | reverse complement strand
CCGGTAGTAACTGAAAGCCGCGCGCACTCGCGTAGATGCGCCGAATGACCGTCATTTGACCGCCATTTGTCCGCTTCTGGAATTTGGCAAATCCGCCAATTGACCGGCATTTGTCCGGCTACTGTCCGGCTATCGCTCGAAAACCTCAATTGGTCCAAGGAATTGCAGATCGGCAAAACAGCAAATCCGCCAATTGACCGGCATTTGTCCGGCTGCTGTCCGTCATTTGTCCGCTTTCGCTATGTGCCTGATCGGCCATCATTTTCAGCCGCCGAACAATTTTGATTGGTCCAACCGATCGGAGGCCGTTTTCGGCGTCTTTTTTCGGTCATTTGGTCGCCATTTCAGCAAATCGTCCTGTGTGAGAAAAAATTTTCTGAACCTGACCCCGCAGCGGTGGCGCCCCCATGGCAGTCGTAGAGATTTGACCCCCCCTCCCTTTGAAGCTGGTCGAGCAGCTCATTGAACGTCGAGCAGGGCAGGCAGGCGGGCTTGCAACGTGATGACCAGTCGAGCGGCTGGCGAGGCAAGACAGGCAGCAGCAGGGGCAGGGCGAGGGCATGGTGGTCGCCATGGCAATGCGATGCCTGGTGCAGGCGATCAGCAGGGCGAGAGGCATGGCAATAGTTGACCAGGCACAAGGCATGCGAGGCATGTGGTGGTACTGGCAATATCGACGTGGAGACGTGATGTGGAATAAAATAGCGATAGTATATTGACGTGGTGACAATATGCGCCTATGTGATGGTTACCGCTTCGGCGGCGCGGCGCTCTTGCCGGGTTCTTTGACATGGTGGTGACGGGAAAAGCGGCCTTCGGGCTTGCTGGTTGCTGGCAACGTCAAGCGGTCATCCTTCTGGGTGGCAGGCTGGCAAGGCTGGACGATTGGCGGGCAGGCGAGGGCGCGGCTACCCTTAACCTATAGATGACCGGTCAGTGCAGGCAGTTACGCGCCATGCCAGTCGGTCGGGCGCTCCTGTCGCGCCGACTTATCAAAAAGACAGGTCATCCAAGGTATGCCGCATGAAGCGCCGCAAGGCGCGCAGTGGACTGGCAAGACGGATGATGCGCACGGGAACAAGAGTGTGGTGAGGCGATCCTATCGCCTGAATGCTGTAGCTACTGGATATGCCAGCGATGGACGCCGAAAGGTGATCAGGTAGCAAAGCAGCCAAGCCCGGAAGGCTAGCAACTCGCTGCGGCGAGTCGGTACAGATAGAACAAATTCCCCAAAACTGCCGGGCTGGCAAACATGCCACCTACGGATAAAGCCCGGCAAAACGAAAGATGCCGCGCGGTGAGAGCTGCGCGGCGTCATCTTCACATAAGCCACCCTGACAGGCGCGGCGCTGGTCGCGCTTGTCACGGTCGCTTGTGACCGAAACCCGGCAATTATGCCACCTATGGAGAGAACGAACATGACCGCTTTTGCAATCCTGACCGGCAAGTCCCTCAAGAACGCCGTCGCCAACTACGGCAAGACCGCTTCCACGTTCACGGAAAAGACGCACCAGCTTGCCTATTCGGCCCTGAACCACGTCGAACAGCACCACGACGCGGTTTACTGCAACGCGATCTATTCGGCGACGCCGAAGAACTACCGTACTGCCGTCGTCAAGTGGATGACCGCTTTCGGCAAGGTGGCCTTTGACGCGGCCAAGCTGGTGTTCACCTATGCCAAGGGCAAGAAGTCGGACCTTCCGACCGCGCTGGCGACGTCTCCGGCCGAATACGAAAAGGCCAAGAAGTCGACCACTGCCAAGGGCAAGGCCGCGCTTATCGACCGCATGGCGAAGATTGCCGACAACACGCTGGACGACGACGACGCGGGCCAGGACGACAAGAACTTCGCCCTGTTCATGGCCACGCAGATCAAGAAGTATCGCGAGATGACCGCCAAGGCGAAACCCGCCGCCGCTGCGGGCTCGAACGTGGTCGAGATCAAGAAGAGCGAAACCGCGCCCGCCGAAGGCAAGACGGTCAAGGAAGCTGCGCCGAAGGCGAGCAAGCCCAAGGTTGCCAAGCCGGTTGCGGCGGTCAAGGAATCGTCGGAAGGCGGCATGATGACCGCCGCGCAGGCCGCCGCCGAACAGCGCGCCCGCTTGGCCGCCGCCGCCTGATCACCATTCACCTCGCATCATCAATCCAGCCGCGCGGCTTCGGTCGCGCGGCCTTTTTGCGTGTCGCCTCAACTGGACGGGCGGAATCCGTCCAGTCGCGGCCACATGGCCGAAACCCGCCGCTCATGGCACCAATGGAGACTTCCACGATGCAAACCGTCTTTCAGCCGGACGACAGGCGCGCCGCGCGCGCTGCCGCGTTCCGTCATCATCCAGACTACGAAACCCCGCGCGAGCGCGATTCGCGCATCTTCCGCGAGGAACTGGCGCGCGATTGCGATATCTTCCGCGTGCAGCGCGCCCGGCTCGAATCCGCCCGCATTCTTGAAAGCGGCTGGCCATGCTGACCGTCCTTGGAACTGTTGCCGAGCGCGAAATGGACGCGCTCATGAACCGCGCCTGCCATGACGCCGGTCTTGATCCGACCGTCGAGCCGTGCGACCGCCCGAATCCGTTCCACCTTGGCGAGTTCGAAGGCGAGCGGTTGCACGAGGAGCGCGCGCGCCGTGCTGCCTGCATTCTGGTAGCATCGTTGATCGCCGCGCTGATCATCGTCACGTTCATGGCCGCGCATGCGTGGTGGAGCGCCGCGCATTCCGCCAACTGCCGCGTGTCGGCTATCGATTGGGCGGGAGACGAATACACCATCGGGCAGGGCGATACACTCGCCGATGCCATGGTCGGCGCCGTCGCGCCCGATGACGTCAACGTGTACGTTTTCGAAGGTTGCGAGCCGTGACCCCGCGCCGCGCCTTTCGCCTCGCTTCCGGTTACGGCTCATACCTGCGCGCTGGCGATCCTGGCGCGTCGATGTACGCGTTTTTCTTCGATGACGGCCGACCTGTCAGCGAGGATCACCGCGCCGCCGTCCTGCGCTGGCTCGAGCGGCAGCGCGATGAGACTGAAGTGGAACGCCGCGACCGCCTGCGTCTCATCGAGTTCATGCGCTCGACGCCGCTGCGACCGCTCAATCCGGAGCAAAGCCCGTGACCGACACCGCCAATCGCCTCGCCCGCGCCATTGCCGCCTTCCGCGCCGCCGATCAGGCGTGGACCGACGCCTATCTCGCTATATGCCCGCGCGGCACATGGCCGGGAGACTTCCGTTACACGGATACCGCCAAGGGTGAGCCCGGCAGCGCCTTGCGCGCGCTGCACGATGCATTTCGCGCCGCCGGCGAGGAGCATCACGCCGCATGGGTTGCCGCCAGCAAGGCCGACGCTGCGGTCCGCGCCAACCCCGATCTTGTCGGTAAGGCTGCCTATGACGCATCGCTCGCCGCCGCCCCGCTCTACCATGACGGCACGCCGCGACCTGCCTGGGAGCAACTGGGCAAGGTCGAGCGCTGGACATGGGAACGGCCCGTCACCTCAACCCCGAAGGAGCAAACGCATGCCAAGAAAGGAAGCGCCTGACCTGCAATTCTGCAACCATGGATCGTTCGTTTCGTGTCGCGCCGAAACCGATCTCGGTTACGCTTGGTTGGTCGACAACGCCGAATTCGACCCGGCGCTGTCGCTCGCCAGCGATACGATCCTCATTGAGCATCGGTATGTCGCAGACATCGTGCTCGGTGCACGCGCCGATGGTCTTGTCTGCCACGGCTGAATACGGCTCTTGACTCCGCGCCGTGTTCACGGCACGTTCTCGCCAACGATAGATCGCTCTGTCGTTTAACCCCGCCAATCATGGCACCATATGGAGAACCTGACGCATGAACGCTCATGCCCGCATTCCGATTCCATCATCCGTCACAGCCACACTCGCTGCGCGCGCCGTGGTAGTATCGCTGCACATCCGGCAATGGTCCGGTCGCCGGTACGACCGGGAAATCACCGACGAGGTGAACAGCGAACATGGCGCGCAGGACGACGCCGCGCGCGTCAACAAGCTGCTGCTGCCGAAGAAGGCCCTGCAGCCTATCCAGACGATCGTCAGCGCCACGCGCACCGAGTTCGACAAGCGGACGCTGCCTTGGATCGACAAGGGCGGGCGCATCATGGATGCCGCCGCGCTCATGTCGAACGACCGCTGGCTGTCGATCCAGAAAGCGAAATTCACGGAAGCGGTGGACACGTTCATCGCCTCGTACCCGGAACTGGTGCGCAGTGCTCCGGAACGCATGTCCGGGCTGTTCAAGGACCAGGACTATCCGTCCGTAGAAACACTGCGCGGCCGCTACACCATGGAAGTGCGCAAGCTGCCGGTGCCGACGCCGGACGATTTCCGCGTGGCAATGTCGGACGCGCAGGCCGACGTGATCCGTGCGGATATCGAGCACCAGGTGCGCGAGGGCGCCGCCACCGCGGTCCGTGACGTCTATCGCCGCGTCGCCGATGTCGCCGGCAGGATGGCGGAACGGCTTTCCGCCTATCGCCCGGCGGCGCGGAAGGGCGAACAGACCGAAGGTGCGTTCCGTGATTCGCTCGTGCTCAACGTCCGCGATCTCATCGACGTGTTGCCGATGCTGAACATCACCGGCGATCCCGAGTTGACCGCCATGGTCGACCGCCTGCGTCCGCTCGCCGCCTGGGATGCGCAAGTGCTGCGCGAGAACGAGGCCGTTCGTAAGGACGTGGCGGCCGAGGCGAAGAAGATCCTCGACAGCGTGTCCGACTTCCTCGCCTGACACGCTTCGATCCGGAGGCGGCCGCGCGCCGCCTACCACCCCCGCAATCATGCAGAAGGAAGCCGCCATGGCTATTCCGTGGATTCTCGAAAAGTCACGTACCGAGCAGGAGATCGTTGATGAGACGAACGATCTTGCCCGGATCATTCTCGCGCAGGCCGGCTATCAGGTGCCGGACGGCCACAAGTTCTATGAGGATGCAGACCCGCGCAGCAAGCAATCCTGGCAGCGCGCCTGCGAGATCATGGAGCACATGACCGCCACCGACCCGAACGATGCGCTCGCCAACCTCGATGATGATGGGATGCCGGTCGCCGGCCCGACGCCCGGCCCATGGTCGGTCAGCAACGGACGGCTCATCCGTGTCACGAACACGAGCAATTCGCCGGTCGTCATCTGTGGCGTTCATCGGATCGGCGCGAAGGGAGGCCCGAAGGGAGGCGATCCGCTGGCCAATGCTTATCTGTTGGCCGCCGCTCCTGACATGCGTGACGCGCTCGCCGCCCTCCTGCCCGAAGTCGACTATGAAATCGAGACCCGCCAGAACAGTGGCAACGATGAATACTGGCAGCCTCTGAAGAAACTGTCCGACGCCGGTCACGCCGCGCTCTCGAAGTCGAAGGGCCAAGTCGTTGGCAACCCGATCCGCGAAGGTCTCGCCCATGGCGCCGCCCTCAGCAAGGCGCTGGAGGGCTGAAATGGGCGCGCGCAAGACGAAGAGCCATTTCATCACCGTCCGGGCCACCTTCGACGCGCCGATAACGGCGGGCGAAGCACGACGCTCAGTCTGGAACCACATTCACGACTTCGAGCTGTACGGCGATGGAAAGCAGACGAAGCGAGAGGAGGCCGAAGACGGTCGTCATAACGAGCCTTTCAGCTACGGGAAACTGAGCGTCAAGAAGTCCTGATCCGGCGCGCTCGCGCCACTACCCGGCATTCATGCCATCGAAGGAGAACCCAATGAAACAGTACTACGTCGCCGTGTCGACCCGCTGCACGGAATGGCACGCGGTCACGGCTGCATCGCCCGCCGATGCGCTCGCCGCCTATCACGCCGATCGGACCACGCTCGATGACGACCAGGTTATCGCCATCGACGGCATCCGCGTGATCGACCGCGCCACCGACGCGGACGTGACGATCGTCGCCCACCAGCCGACCGTGCAGTAATGGCCGGCGCTCTGCTCACCACGTTCTTCGTCATCCCTGAGATCGGCGAGAACCGGATGTTCGAGACACCTCTTGCACCGAAGCCGGGATATGACGCCCTCAAGCGCCTCATCGAGCCTCACCTCGATGGCGAACGGATGGAGCACGTTGCCGTCCTGTGGGAAGGCGAGCGCCGGGACATGTTCGTCGGCGAGTGCTCGGCTATCAACGGTCGTATGATCCGGAACGTTCGCGCCACGGTCATCTACCGGAACAATGCGTTGACCCGCGACCCGGCGCTCGATCCGGAGTCCCTGCCGGCGATCTCTGGCCCCGCCGTCGTCTTCCCGCACCGTCGCGTCTGGTTCTGATCATGTCCGGCCGCGAGTGCTTCACCAAGTCCTGCAACGAATGCCGCTTCTGTCTTGCTCCGAAGGAAAACCCGATGACCGTCCAGACCCACACCGTATCGACCGACGCGCTCGCCACGCTCGGCACCATCATCGACGAAACCGCCGGCCGTGATGCTATCCATCTGGCCGTCGAGCCTGTTGTCGCCGGCGAGCTGCTGCATCCCGGCCAGCATATCCGCATGGAAAACGGCACCGCCTACGCCAACGGCGAGACCTTTGGCGTGGTCGACCCCTTCTTGAAAGGTCCGGTGCGGCCTGGCCAGCGCTTCTGGTTCGTCATCTATCCGCGCCAGATCACATCGCTGCGCCACGTCTGGGAGCATCCGGCATTTCCTGCTGCGCCGGCCGAGCGCCAGCCGACGCCGGAGGAACTGGAGATCGCCGACCGCACCCGCATGCGGATCAACAAGGCCGAATCCGAGCAGTGGCTTCGCGACTGGTGCGAGCGCAACGGGAACAGCCCCAGCTACGACACCTTCATCGATTCCGTCTCGCGCAGTATCGGCGACGACTACGTCTACGTCTCCGGCGAGGACGCGCACGGCGACATTCCTGCTGAGGTTTGGCCCCACGTCGAGGCCGTCCTCGGTCGCCGCATCAGCGAGGGCGAGCGCCCCGAATACTTCAGTTGCTCGTGCTGACCGCTCGAGCATCAACAATCCTCATCCCGCCAAGCATGGCAAACCAAGGAGAAAGCCTACCATGAACCTCAAGCGCGCCCGCGATCTGCTCCGACTCTACATGTCGGCCAACATCCCGATCTTCCTTTGGGGACCGCCCGGCGTCGGCAAGTCATCGCTCATCCATCAGGAGGTGGCGGAACAGGACATCGGCGAGATCGATTTCCGCTGCTCGACACGCGATCCCGTCGCCCTCATGGGCATTCCCGCCGTCGAGGGCGATACCGCCCGCTGGAAGGTGCCGGATGAGTTCCCGCAGGTGGATCGCGACGGCGAGCGCGGCATCCTGTTCCTGGACGAGCTGAACGTCGCCGCTCCCTCGATGCAGGCCGCAGCGTTCGGCCTCGTGCTGGATCGGAAGGTCGGCGAATACACACTGCCGCCCGGCTGGCGCGTGATCGCCGCCGGCAACCGTCAGGCCGATAAGGCTGCCGCGCAGCGCATGCCCTCGGCGCTGGCCAACCGCTTCGCTCACATCGACGTCGATCCGGACGTGGATACCACGGTCCAGCACTTCATCGACCTCGATGTGGATCCGTTGCTGCTAGCCTTCCTGCGCTTCCGGCCGGCGCTGCTGCACAACATGGAAGGTGCGGCCGATCTGCGCGCATTCCCGACGCCGCGTGCGTGGGAACAGGTGGCCAAGGTGGTCAAGTCCCCCGAGAACCTGCGAGGTGAGGCGGTGCGCGGCATCGTCGGTGATGGTGCTGCTGCAGAGTTCGAGGGTTTCGTCCGCGTCTACCAGCAACTTCCATCGCTCGATCTGGTGCTTGCCAACCCGAACTCTGCGCCGGTGCCGACCGAGCCGGCCGCGAAGTACGCCATGGCGTCCGGCCTCGCCCGCAAGGTGGACAGCAAGAGCTTCGAGAACGGCATGCTCTATGCGCGGCGCATCAGCGGGCGTGAATTCGAGATCATGTTCACGGTGGATGCCGTTCGTCGGGACAACAAGCTCTCGCACACGGACACGTTTACGGCGTGGGCCTGCCGGAACCAGGACGTGACTTTCAACTGATGGAGAGAGCGATGCGCATCTGCTCCATAGAGGGATGCACCAACCCCGTCATCGCGCGGGGCTGGTGCGACACACATTACTGCCGCTGGAAGCGCCACGGCAACCCGCATTTCCGGAAGAAGGCAGGCAACGGAGAGTTGTTGGCCTTCATCGAAGAGGTCGTGCTTCCATTTGCAGGTGAAGGCTGCCTGACGTGGCCCTTTTGCTGCGTCAAGTCACGCGAGGGGCGCGCTTACGCCCGCGCTCGCATAGGCGGGAGGGATACCCTTGTCTCGCGCTACGTCTGTGAGAAAGTCCATGGTCCAGCGCCTTCACCAGAGCACGAAGCGGCGCATTCATGCGGCAAAGGTCATGAAGCCTGCGTGGCACCTGGCCACATCTTCTGGAAGACGCCCTCGGCAAATCGGGCTGATCGCATCATCCACAACACGCATGATCGTGGCGAGCGCAGCGCGAACGCCAAGCTGACAGAAGCCGATGTCCGGTCGATTCGACAGAATGTTGGCCGCGAAACCCACGCAAAATTGGCAGTACGGTTTGGAGTGTCGCGTCCGACCATCAGCGTCATTCTGGCTCGAAAGAGCTGGGGGTGGCTATCATGAGCGCGCCCATCCTCTGGATCGCCGGCCCGGTGCAATACTACGAGGGCAACTACACCGCTTTCGATATGGCATGGGATTTTGTCGGCGAGCGGCGCGACCAGCGGATTTTCCGTTGGCGTCTGAAGTACGGCGCGTCATCCCGGTCGTTCTCAGTCAAGGTGCTCACCTCAGACAGCGGCGACCAGGCACACGCCTCGACCATCCGGCGGCTTTACCAGCACGCGGCTGTACTCCGGAGCGATTTGCCTGCCGGCGATATCGCCGGCGTGTTGAAGGCCATGCTGCCGGCGAAGGAGATCGCCTTTGCGACCAGCCTTGGCATCACCGGGAGGCGGCACGGATGACCGTGTTCCTCCGTGCGCTCTATGGGCCGTTCGGCCGCTCCGAAGATCGTGTCGGTCAACGGGGCTTCAACCAGCCACATGGCTGGGTCCGGCACGTTGATTGGCACTTCATCGGCATCAGGGAAGACAATTCCATGGGCTGCTGGTGTGTGCGGTTCGAGGTTCATAAGCGGAAATGGTCCGCTTTCGCGACTCCCCTAACCGAATCTATCCGGGTGGGCGGCAAGCCGATGAAACCTGAATTCGACCCCGCATTCGCCGACGCCTTCGTGCCCGACAAACCAATGGTCTATGGCCCAACCTATCTGGCCATCCTGAAACAGCGACTGTCAAAAGACGATATCGCCTACGCTTCCCGCCTCGCTATCGACGCAGCGAGCCGCTGATGGCCAGCATCAAGACGATATGGGGCCCACACAAGACAATCATCCAGAGCAACCGGGTCATCTGGTCGTTTACCGGCGTATATGCCAGCGGAGATTTCGCTCGCTGGACGCTCCGGTTCTATTTCGACAGCCGAAAATTCTCGACGCGCGCCGTGTCGCAGAAGCCGAACGATCCGGACCCCGATCAGCTTGTCTTGCTGCCGGCGCTTGCGGACTCGGAGAACAAGACTGGCCGCGTCACACCGATGCTGCGCCAATTGCTCAAACCCCATCACATTGCCGAGGCCACGCGCCTGGCGCTCGAATTTCAGAGGAGACACGGCCGATGATGACCACCGAGTTCATCAACGAGCATTTCGAGATCAAGAAGATCGATTCTGCCCGCTGGCGGTTCGAGCCGATCGTTTGGAAGTCGCCGACGCCGGCGCACCGCTATTTTCTCACATTCATAACCCCGGAGCGGCGCTTCATCCTGTCAAGGCAAAAAGTCGTCGAACCTGTCAGCATTGATGATGCGGAGCAGCTCACGGCGTTCCGCGGAATGCTCACCCAAGATGAGGTGGCTGAATGCATGCGGAAGGCAATGCTGGCGCCGCCGCCTGAAGATGACGGCATCCCGTTCTGAGGGCGCGCCGATGGAAAATCTCTATCGCTACAAGATCGATGAGTTCCACTGGGTGTTCACGGACAAGCTGAAGATGGCAGCGACCATCCGCTACGACCTGCACTATGTCGCTGGCGACCGTGCTTTTCGCGCGCAGATCTATCGCCGGCACAACGACTTCGCAGTTTGGGGCAGGCCGATGGAGATATTCGACGAAGCGACGATCAACCGGCTCCGCGCTTTGCTCCCTCCGTCCGAAATCGCAGCCTGTGTCGCCGCGTCAATGGTGGAGGTCAAGGATGCTGACGCCTGAAACGATCCGCCTGCAATATTTCGGACCGCGCTGCAAGAACAACGATCTCGTCTGGCGCTGGCATCGGCGCGGTTGGAGCTATCCGCGCTACACGTACGCGCTTCACTACTATCCCAAGCATCGCATGTTCGATCTCGTCGCAACGGTGATGTCCTCACGTCGATCGGCTGCAGAACTTGTCGCACCGATGCCAGGCGAACTGGAAGCCTTCCGCTCACTGCTCTCGCCCGCCGACCTTGCCCGCTGCGCGGTCGCCTCAATCACCTTCAACCGGAGTAACCCCAATGCTTAGCAAAACCGTCGAAGACAAGCTGCTTGTCGCCCGCACCGCGCTGTTGTGGGACCACCCGTTCTTCGCGGCTCTCGCCATCCAGCTCAACGTGATCGACGCCACGGACGACCCGCGCATCGATACCATGGCGACCGACGGCAAGCGGCTCTACGTCCACGGCCCGTTCGTGGAAGGGCTGAACAAGCAGGAGCTGATCTTCGTCCTGGCTCACGAGGTCATGCACAACGCGCTCCAGCACCATATCCGTCGCCAGACGCGCGATCCGAAGCTTTGGAACATCGCTGCGGACTATTGTATCAACGGCGAACTGGCCGAGACGAAGGTGGGCACGATGCCCAAGGACGGCCTGATCAACCCGCGCTTCACCGGCATGGGGGCCGAGGAAGTGTATCGCATCCTCGAAGAAGAAGGTGAAGGGGGCGGGCTCGGCAGCGATCCGGGCGGCTGCGGTGGTGTGATCGATGCATGCTCCGCCTTCGATGAGGCTGGTCTGGCGGAGGCGAAGGCCGATATCGAGACGAAGGTGCGGCAGGCGGCGGCGATCGCCAACGGAAAGATGGCGGGCAACATGCCGGCCGGGCTGAAGCGCCTGATTGACAGGCTCACCCGCCCCGTCATCGACTGGCGCTCGGTGCTGCGCCGCTTCATCGACGAGAGCAACGTGAAGGACTTCTCCTGGGCTCGGCCGAACCGCCGCTTCCTGCACCAGAATATGGTCTTGCCCGGCGTCGTATCCGATGGCGTCTCCCACCTGGTGGTGTGCGTCGACACGTCCGGATCGATCGACGGAAAGGCGCTTGCCGCCTTCGCCTCGGAGATCAACGGCGCGTTCGGGGACGGCATGGTCGACCGCATCACCGTGATCTACGCCGATACGCAAGTCCAGCGCGTCGAGACGTACGAAGCCGGCGACGAGTTGACGCTGGAGCCGAAGGGCGGCGGCGGCACGGCGTTCTCCGACGTGTTCCGCTGGATCGGCGAAAATGCCGGCGACGCATCGGCGATCATCTTCTTCACCGATCTGTACGTCTACGATTTCGGCGAAGCGCCACATTGCCCAGTCATCTGGTCGGTGTATGGTGACAGCCGAGAGTTCGATACTCTGGCGGCCAAAGCACCATTCGGAGAAGCCGTTTATCTCACTGCCGCCTAGGAATCGAAATGTCCGGCACTATTATCAATTTCCCTGTTAAAAGCGGCTCTGCTGGAAGTGTATTCTGCAAGCCGTTGAACATCTATTTCCCTCAGCTATACCGGGACACCAATATTTTGACGGCCGCCGATCTTGCTGAGTGGAATGTTGATGACGCCCAGCCCGGCACGACTATCTACTACACGCTCGACAGAGAGGAGCACTACATCGGCGAAGTGCACCGAGAACGCGCAAGATGCATTCGAGAGCCCGGGGCTCTTTCGCTTACAATCCGATACCACCCCACAATGGAGGAAGCTTCAGCGTACCTGCTCGGCGTCAACGATTATGTTGCGGATGAGACTGTGACCGACCCGATTTGTCGAACCGACAGTGGGTTCTTTACCCTCATTCATCGGGCCACATCTGCGGCATGGCCGTCCCCACTGGTAATCTACTCCGCCTTTCATCCTGCTCCGAACCAATTTGGCATCGACCATTGGTCGCTTGCCATCGCTTCCGACGGTTCTACTATGGAGCAATTCGAAGTCTAGCAGTCTGACCACTGCACCCCCGCCGCTTATGGCACCGAAGGAGATCGCGGATGCATCCGCACGACACCCACCGCAAGGCGTTCCTGCGCCTTGCCCAATCCCTGAGCCGTCAGGAAGGTTGGACCCA
>ERZ778018.2340-NODE-2340-length-12366-cov-4.558769_pt1 | contig 12366 bp, 5 predicted proteins | sample MGYA00375748_ERZ778018 | MGnify/ENA primary metagenome ERZ778018 (study PRJEB29350, sample SAMN05509839) | bioreactor metagenome | biome: bioreactor; material: wastewater | place: South Africa: University of Cape Town | collected 2014-04-22 ... | reverse complement strand
ATCGATGATCCGTGATCGTATCGTGCCGGCACTGACCCGTTCAGTGCCGGCCAATATACGGTTCCACAACCGGCGCATGAAAGCCTCCGCCATCAACTCCTGGGGTTCGTATTGCTCGCGCAGAGACGCAGAGTTTTTTGTGTTGAATGCTCTGCGTCGCTGTGCGAGGGGGTTTATTCCGGCTTGAGGATCACAAAGCCGAGGATGGCAAAGGTGAGCAGCCAGAACGCGGCGACAGCCAGGAAGCCGATGCTCAACGTCAGCCCGAGGAGCACCAGGGCACTACTGCCGCCATAGAAGAGGCTCCAATAGAGTACGAGCCGTCGCTGGCGATCGCGCGCCCGGTGCTGCACCAGAATCGCGGCGTATTCGTCGATCACATCCGGCTCGACCAGAAAGGCGAGCCGCTCCGGCGGCAGATGCCGACTCAGCGCCACCGCCCGCGCGTGTGGATGAACGATGTCGCGACGTTCATTGAATCGGGAATCCATCCAGCACCTCACTCGTCGACTCGATACGGTTGATCACGTGCATGCCTTAGTGATACCGCATAATTGCGGCCGGGGGTGCGACATGCACGACTCGCGTATACTCGCGTGGGCTTCGTGCTCTGGCTCCGGTGTTGCGCGACGAGGACTAACACGTGACAACCGACAACATATCGAGCCGGGCCACGCCGCCCGGTCCGCTGCTGGTTGGTCGACAACGTGAGCAGCGACTGCTCCTTGCCCTGCTCGATACCGCGCTGCACGGCCGCGGCTCTCTCGCGCTCGTCAGCGGCGAGGCGGGTATCGGTAAGACCACGCTCGTTCGAGATCTCGCCAGGCAAGCAGCCGCGCGTGGCTTTCTTGTTCTGACCGGTTCTTGCTTCGATACAGGCGTCGGCGCGGCCTACGGACCGTGGGGCGACCTTGTCAGTGCCGCCGCCCGCCGGATCGATTTGAGCACCCTCGTGCCATCCGATGGAGATTGGATGACACGAGCGCGGACGGCGGATGCGGTCGTCGCGACGCTCGTTCGGTTCCTCAACATCATCGTCGATCACGGGCCACTGCTCTTGATCCTCGAAGATATCCACTGGTCCGATCCCGAATCGCTCGAGTTCCTCCGCTCGTTCGCGCGACAGGTGGGCGAGCGGACGATACTGCTCGTTGCGACCTATCGCGACACGGATCTCTACTCAAACCAAGCGCTCAATACGATACTGCCGGATCTGGTTCGTGGAGCAAGCGCGGAACGCATTCATTTGCACGCGCTCGACGGGGAAGATATCCAGGCGCTGGTCAACGATCGCTACCATCTGCCGCCGGCCGATCAGGTGCGCCTGACGACCAACCTCGAAGAGCGCAGCCAGGGCGTGCCCTTTTTCCTGGTAGAACTGCTACGCACACTGGAAGAGGAGCAACAGTTACGGCAAACGATGGATGGCTGGACACTCGGCGAGATTGGTCAAAACCAGGTGCCGGTGTTAGTGAAACAGGTCATTGACGCGCGTTTGATCGGTCTCGGAAACAATGCCCGACGCCTGCTTGAACTGGCAGCCGTGGTCGGTCAGGAGGCTCCGCTGCTCCTGCTGCGGCGCGTGATCGATCTTTCGGACGACGACTTCGCAGAGGCGTTGGAACGCGCGACCCAGAGCCGACTGCTGGTGACGGAGACGTCGACGATGGGCGTGCAATTCATCCACGCGCTCGTCCGCGACAGTCTGTACGAGGGAACGCCGCTCCTCCGGCGTCAGCGCTGGCATCGGCGAATCGCCGAAGTGCTGGCCGAAGCTGGCAGCCAGCAGCCCGCGGTCATCGCCCACCATTTCCGCCAGGCGCTCGACCGGCGCGCGGTCGAGTGGTTCGTGCGCGCCGGTAGTCAATCCGAACGGGTCGCATGGCTCACGGCGGCCAGTCATTTCGCCGCGGCGCTGGAGATGCTGGGGACGCGAGATGTCGATCCGCAGGTGCGCGGCTGGCTCCTGGCCCGGCGCGCTGGGCCGCTCCGCAATGTCGAGCCACAGACCGCGCTCGCGATCCTCGCCTCGGCTGAAAAGCTGGCGGTGGCCGCCAATGACGCCGTTCTGCAGGCAAACGTCCTGTTTCTGCGCGGGCAGATTCGCTGTGTCTCGGGTGATATCGAACGCGGCGTCATTGATCTCGACGCGAGCGTCCGCGCGCTGGCCGGCCTTTCTCCAGCCGATATCGAGCGCATCGACGAGCTGGAACGCCAGGGCGCGATGGTCGACCGTATCGAAATTGAAGGCCTCCTGGTCGGGACGATGGCCGCCGGGGGTCGGGTGACGGAGGCGCTGGAACGCTCCGAGGCGATCATCCGACGCGCCGCACGTACACCGATACGCGCCTGGTGGGCGCGCGGGATCGCGCTGGCGCTCGCTGGGCGACCGCGCGAGGCACTCGACGCCTTCATCACGTCCGGCGAGGTGCTGCGCAGCGCACAAGAGGCCTCAACCGGCGCGACACTGATTCTCTATCAGATCACACTCCTCCAGATCCCGTACGCCGCCGACGACCTGGTGGAGCGGCGACGTATCGTGGCGGATGGGGAATTGGCCTGGCAATACGCCGGTGGCGCGCTCGGTGAGGTCTCGCGCCCGCTCATCTCGTTGCCGTATTTGCTGCTCGAAGGCGAGTGGCAGACGGCACGCGAACTAGCGACGATCGGTATCGATTCGGCCGATCGCACCTCGGTGAAGCACCTAATTTCGGGCGTCGTTCTCGCGCGGATCGCGCGGGACCAGGGGGAAGTGGTACTCGCCTGGCAGCTCGTGCACCGCATGATGCCGGCCGGACCACAGACAGCACCCGGCGATGCTGACTTCACGACCAGCCTCGCGCTGATGTCGATGGCGACGCTCCTCAGCCTCGATGCCGGGGACATCCCGGCCGCGCGGATCTGGCTCGATACCCGCGATCAGTGGCTGACGTGGAGCGGCGCGCTGCTCGGCCAGGCAGACAATCACCTGCTCTGGGCTGCCTACTACCGGGTGATGCGCGATCTGCCGCGCGCCCGGCGCCATGCAAGCGAGGCGTTGCATCTCGCGAGCGCCCCGCGCCAGCCGCTCGCGCTCCTCGCGAGCCACCGGGTTAGTGGCGAACTGGAGGCGCTGAGCGGCGCATTCACCGAAGCACGGCGCCACCTTGAGGCGGCGTTAGCGCTGGCCGATAGCTGCGCCGCGCTCTATGAGCGAGCGCTCACATTGCTGGCATTCGCCGACCTTGAGCATCGCGCCGGGAAGCCGGACGCAGCAACCAGCGTACTCAACGAGGCGCGGTTGATTCTCAGCCAACTCAATGCAGCCCCCGCGCTTGCGCGCGTCGATCTGCTGGCGACTCAACTTGCCGGTGGGCAAGACGACGAACCGGCGGACGGTTTCGGTCTGAGCCCACGCGAAATCGACGTGCTGCGCCTGCTTGCCAATGGAGGACGCAACCGAGAAATCGCCGAAGAGCTGTTTCTCAGCGTGCGCACCGTCGAGCGCCATATCACCAATCTCTACGCCAAGCTCGGCGTAAGCAGTCGCTCCGAAGCGATCGCCTTCGCCCACGCCCATAACATCCGCTAATCACCACCGCCAGACTACGTGGTTTCCGCCAGCACGTCCCGCCAATCGCGGGCTTGTACCGATGCGACCGACGGTCTCCGCCACTATCGTTGCAGTCGTTCGGGGGATACGGTGGAGAGCCGCGTCTTCGGGCGCCGCTCTCCGGCGGACCCCCGGACGTTCCTCGATGTGCGCGACCAACTACGAGCGAAAGGCGACAGCTGCTATGCGGGCCGGAATACGTTCCTTGCTCTTTTCGATACTTCTCATCGCCGCCTTACTGGCGGCCTACGGCGCAGCGCTCCCGGCCAGTGCCGCCAGCACCATCACCGTCTCGACATGCGATGAACCGTCGTTGACGCAGGCCATCAACAACGCAGCCGCAGGCGACACGATCGTCTTTGGCTGTAGCGGAACCATCACATTTCTCGGTGAAAGCGTCTACGTCTACACGATTCTCAAGAATCTCACAATCGATGGCAGTGGGCAGAACGTGATCCTCGACGGCAATCGGCATGGCGGGGACGACTACATTGGCCCCTTCGGCTCGTCGATATTCAGGGTAACGAGCGGCGTGACGCTCACGCTTAATGGACTCACCATTGAGAACGGTGTCGGCGGAACCTATACGAGTTGCATCGACGGTTGCCCCCAAACGAACGCGGGCGGCGCGATCACGGTCGAACAGGGGACGGTGACTATCAGCAATAGCACCTTCACGAACAATATCTCGTCCGGCTTGTTCGGCGGTGGTGCGATCATGGCCACGCTTGGAACCGTGAACATCGATACCAGCACGTTCAGCGGCAACACCGCCTGGAACAAAGGCGGAGCGATCCAGGCGCTCGCCAGCACGCTCAACATCACGAATAGCACCTTCAGCGGCAATCTGACGCGTGTCAACGGCGGCGGCATCAACATTGATGGCGGCACGGCGACGATCAGCAACAGCACGTTCACGAATAACACCGCGAATGCCTGGAGCGGGGCGGGGGCCGGGGCAGGTGTCGCCAATACCGGCGACATGACGATCACGAATAGCACCTTCAGCGGCAACAACGCTGTGGCGGGCGGAGCGATCGCGAATGAGGTCGGAACGCTCAATGTGACCGACAGCACGATCGTCGGGAATCATGCGGACTGGTGGGCCAACGGCATTCTGACCGGGACAAAAGACGAATACCTTCTGGCCGGTGGCGGTACGACGAACCTCAAGAACACGATTCTCGCCAATGGTCCGGCGTACGACGGCCTCGACCCAACCTTCAAGTTTGGTGGCAATTGCATCACGAATGGCACCGTCAACAACAACGGCGGTAATTTCATCGACGACGACACCTGTGGCGCTTCCCAGGTCAGCACCAGCGATCTGCACCTCGGCAGCCTCGCCAACAACGGCGGGCCGACGCAGACGATCGCCATCGGCTCCGATAGCGTCGCGAGAAACGTCGCCTGTATCTCAACGATCAACACCGACCAGCGCGGCTACACCCGCGCGACATCCGGTAACACCTGCGACGCTGGCGCGTACGAGTACGGCGCAATCAGTCCAATCAAGTCGACCGCGATCAGCGCTGTCTCCGGCTCCGGCACCTACGGCTCGACTGCCACGTTGACCGCGACGCTCAAGACCGGCAGCACGGCCGTCTCGGGAAAGACGATTACCTTCAAGATCAACGGCACCGGCGTCGGATCCGCTACAACCAACGGCAGCGGTGTCGCGACGCTCAGCAATGCCAGCTTGAGCGGTATCAGCGGCGGTAGCCATTCCGGGGCCGTCAGCGCCTCGTTCGCTGGCGACAGCGGTTACAGCGCCAGCAGCGGGAGCGGTACCCTTACCGTTGCGAAAGCCGATCAGACGCTCAGCTTCGATCTGTCGACCCTGCCCGCCAAGTCGCTCGGCGATCCCGCCTTCGACATCAGCAGCTACGCCAGCGCTACCTCCGGTCTAACCGTGGCCTTTAGCAGCGCCACGACCGATACCTGCACCGTCTCCGGCAGTATGGTCACCTTCATCGCGACGGGCACGTGCACGATCAACGCCGATCAACCGGGTGACACGAACTACAATGCGGCCCCGCAGGTCCAGCAGACGCTCGATGTCGCCGATACGCAGCCACCGGTCACAACGGCAACGGCGGTCAACACCGATTCGTCGCCGTACACCTTCGGTAACTGGACGAAGCAGACCGTCATTATCACTCTGAGCGCCGTCGATCCCGGCACCGGGGTCGCCAGCACCAGCTACACGGTCGATAGCGACGGTCCGCACGCCTACACCGCTCCATTCAGCGTGACCGGCGATGGTGTGCATACCATCACCTTCTTCAGTACCGACCACGCCAGCAATGTCGAACCGACCCAGTCGGTCACCGTCAAAATTGATTCAATCGCGCCGACGATTTTCGGTACCGCGACCACCAGCGCGAATGCCAACGGCTGGTACAACACGACGGTGACGATCCACTGGACGTGCAGCGATGCGCTCTCCGGTATCGCCACCTGTCCGGTCGATCAGACGATCTCAACGGAGGGCACGAACCAGACCGTGTCGGGAACGGCGATCGACGCGGCCGGCAACCAAACCACGGCGACCAGCAGTCCTGGCGTCAACATCGATCTGACCGCTCCCACCAACGTCAGCGGTTCCGCTGACCGTTCAGCCGACCACGGCGGTTGGTATACGAGCCCCGTGACGATCACCTTCAGCGGCACCGGCGATATCTCCGGCATCGCGAGTTGCACCAGCACCACCTACAGCGGGCCGGACAGCGCCACCGCTTCGGTTCCCGGCACGTGCACCGACAACGCGGGCAACACGAGCGCACCGGTCAGCGTCGACTTCAAGTACGATGCCACGGCCCCGATCAGTGTTGCGGGCACAGCCGAGCGCGTGCCCGATAGCAACGGCTGGTACAACCACGCCGTCGGGATCACCTTCACCGGCCAGGACAGCGTCTCGGGGATCGCAAGCTGCACCAGCACCAGCTACAGCGGGCCGGATAGCGCGACCGCCTCGGTCTCCGGTAGTTGCACCGACAACGCCGGTAACACCAGCGCGCTCATTGCGTTCAACCTGAAGTACGATGCCACCGCGCCAACCGATGTCGCGGCAGGCTACGACCGCGACCCCGATTCCAACGGCTGGTACAACCACGCTGTCGGCATCACCTTCGCGGGCACCGATCCGACGTCGGGCGTCGCTAGCTGCACCAGTCTCACCTACAGCGGGCCGGATAGCGCCAGCGCGTCGGCCAGTGGCACCTGCATCGACGTCGCCGGAAACCAGAGCGCCTCCGCCAACACGTCGCCCAAATACGATGCGACCGCACCCACCAATGTCGTCGCCACCCCGGATCGTGCGCCCAACGGAGCGGGCTGGTACAATGCGCCGGTCACGTTCTCGTATACCGGTGACGACGCTACGTCGGGCATCGAAAGCTGCGCCCCGGTCACCTATAGCGGACCGGACACCGCGACCGCGAGCGTGACGGGCGGCTGCACCGATGTGGCCGGGAACCTGACGACGGTCTCCACCACCATCGCCTACGACGCCACCGCACCGGTCGTCACCCTCACGAGCGACAAGTCGAGCTACACCCTGCTCCAGACGGTGACGATCAACTGCTCGGTCAGTGATGCTCTCTCGGGTGTCGTCTCACCGACCTGTAGCGGGACCACCGCACCGGCTTACACCTACGACATTGGGAGCAACACCGTCTCGCTGACCGCGACCGATATCGCGGGTAACGTCGGTACCGGCTCCGTGACGTTCACGGTGACGGCCAGCCCCAACGACCTGACGACACTCACGAACCAATTCGTGGGCAATCGGACGCTGGCCCAGCGCCTTACGGCGCCACTTGGTGGGGTAGCGTTGGCCGAACGGATGCATAACGAGCAGATGAAGGCCTCCTTCATCAACTCCTACATCCTGCTCATCAACCAGCAGCGTGGATACAGTCTGACGACTCAGGAAGCTGATACGTTGATTCGACTGGCAGGGGAGCTCTAATCCAGAAAGATTGACTTTCTAGCAGGGTTGATTTCATGGAAATGGGCCGTTGTTGAATATCGATAACGGCCCGTTTTGCATATTCAAAGGTAATGTGCTATGAAATTGGTGGTCGAATGTCGCTGGTACGAACTCACGTATTCGCTGGCATCCGCTGGATGACGTAGGCTATCCTGCTGGACTTCACAAGGAGCACCGGAATTGGAGTGCGAGGAGCAGGTTCCTGGGTTTCCGATTCCGCGTACGCCGCTCATTGGACGAGACCGTGCGCTGGCGGATGTGCGAGATATCTTGCGTAACAGCGGAACCCGGCTGCTCACTCTCACCGGGGTCGGCGGCAGCGGCAAGACACGGCTTGCACTACAGTTAGCTGTCGATCTCGCGCCTGCGTATTCGCACCGCGTCTGGCTGGCAGAGTTGGCCGCCGTCAGCAATGACAACCTTGTCCCGATTGTTGTCGGGACGGCACTCGGCCTGCACGAACTTGGTTCGACTTCCCCCCTCGCGACACTGATCGCGTTTCTTGCTCCGCAGCCGGCGCTGCTCGTTCTGGATAACTGCGAGCACCTGATTGAGGCCTCAGCCGCCCTCGTGGACGCATTGCTCGGCTCCTGCCCGGACCTCTGCGTGATCACGACGAGTCGCGAGCCGCTGCTGATCGCCGGCGAATACCAGTATCGCGTACCGCCGCTGGAGACGCCTGACCTCGACAAGCTGGGGGGAGTTGACTCGATCGCGGCGTCTCCAGCAGTTCAACTCTTCATGGCCCGAGCCCGGGCCGTCTCGCCCTCCTTCCAGCTGACGCCCGAGAACGCGTCGACAGTCGCACACATCTGCTCTCGGCTCGCGGGGATCCCACTTGCGCTCGAACTCGCGGCGACGCGGGTTGGCACCCTCAGCACCAAGCAGATCCTGACCCGTCTCGACGATACGTTTCGCTTGCTAACCGGCGGCAGTCGCATCGCCCCAACGCGACATCAGACCTTACGCGCCGCACTCGAATGGAGCGACGCCTTACTGACCGACGCTGAGCGGGCGGTGTTCCGACGCCTGTCGGTCTTTGCCGGGGATTTCCAGCTCGAGACCGCCGAAGCGCTCTGCTCGGATTCGGACATCGCGACGGACAGAGTGCTCGATATCCTGACCAGTCTGGTGAATAAGTCCCTGGTGATCGCGGAGAGCGACGATCACGCGGCGTGGTATCACCTGCTGGAGCCGGTGCGACAGTTCGCACTCGGCACATTGAAGACCCAGACCGAGGCGGCGGACATCCGAGCGAGACATGCCACGCTCTATCTCGAACTCGCGGAACGCGCCGCGATCGGGATACTCGGACCCAAGCAGGAACACTGGCTCGCAACCCTTGAACGCGAACAGAGCAACCTGCGCGCGGCGCTGGAGTGGGCGGATCGGCACAATGAAAACGAGTTCTCACTTCGCTTAGCGGTCGCACTCGCCCGCTTCTGGGAGATACATGGTCATCTCAAGGAGGGTTTGCACTGGCTGTGCGTTCTTCTCGCCCGCACGGCTCATGACGGACCATCCGTTCTCCGAGCATGGGCACTCCTCGGTGCCGGACGTCTCGTCTTCGCGCGTGACCACACACTGACATCTCGCTACACCGAGGCGGAAGAACTCACCTCCGAGAGTCTCCGCATGGCACGGGATCTGGGTGATGAGCGGATGATCGCGGCCGCGCTCACCGATCTGGGCGTGATTCATCGTCTACAAAACGACTATGCGCGGTCCACCACATGCCTTGAAGATGCGCTGTCACGACGCCAGAAGCTGGGCGACGAGCACGGTACGATGACAGCACTGCTGCATCTCGGCTGTACACGGTACATGCAAGGCGACCGCATTGACGGTGTGCGCTTGGTTACCGAGAGCCTCGATCGCGCACAGGCGCTTGGGGACGTGCGCTTCACCGCGACGGCTCAATCATTGCTCGGTCGGGCGGCGATGCACCGAAAGGACTTCGCGAAGGCGATCGAACTGATCGACGAGGCGTTGACGATCTACCTGCGTCTGGGAGATCGCTGGTTCGTAACCTTCGATTTGACCGCGTTCGCCGAAGTCTTCGTCGCCGCGGGTTATTCACAGCAAGGCGTCCGGATGATGGGCGCGGCCAAGGCATCATCGGATCGGCTCGGCAGCCCTGTCGGCGGCGTGTCGTTCGTCGACGTCCATCAGTGGATCGATGACCTTCGGCGGGAAGAATGGTTCGAACAGGTCTGGGCAGAAGGATATGCGCTCGAACCGTCTGAGGCGACGCGGCTCGCCCGTGCGACGCTGGCAAAGCAAGCCCCGCATGTATCAACTGCTGCACACGCATCGACATTCGCGCCACTCACACGCCGGGAAGTCGAAGTAGCACACTTGCTCGCCGCCGGCTATACCGACCGGAAGATCGGCGACGCCCTCTACCTGGCGCCGCGAACGGTCGGTGCGCATGTCCACAACATTTTGCGGAAGCTCGGGCTCCGTTCGCGGTTCGAGGTCGCGGCCTGGCTGAAGGCGCGTGAAGCGTCCGCATCTCCATCGTCACGCGTTGAGGCGAATTCCCGTGAAATCCAGTGATCGCCCCCACCCCCGATTGGCGTCGTGGGGTCGCCGTTGCGCTCCACCCTCAGACGATTTTCTCGCAGCCACGCGCCCAGCACAGCCCCAACACATCTCCACTTTGAAATAGAGAGAGACTCGCCCCTCAAAAATAGAGAGGTTTTAAAGAATCTCTCGATGGCGCTGCCTCCTGCACAACCCAAACTTCGATCAGAGGAATCAGGTAATTGCCGCACCAATGATGTGCCCTTGGGACGGGAGAGATATGCGTCGCTCACGGTGGGGACAAGTATGTACGCGCTGATGTTCCGCCTTGATCTCGCGGACAACGTGCCGCCCATGGGTCGTGGCCGATGCGGGCGCTCACTGGCGACCGCACTGGAAGCGTTGCACGGCTTCGTTGCATTCATCGCATTCGAAGCCGAGGACGGCACGCTCGGCGGTCTCTGCATCAGCGTCGATTCCGCGACGGCGGAGAAGGCAGGGAACGTCGTAGACGACTGGTATCGCGAGCGGGGGAGAACCGAGATCATCCCGTTCGAGCCACTCATGGCGGGTGAGGTCATCGTTCAGCGCGGCTTTTAGACGCGATCGAAGAAGGCGAGGGGTACATGGGAACGCAGTTGACCGGTGTAAGCCGGATCTGGCGAATAACCGCGGCGCTGGCGCTGATGGCAACGATGCTAATCATCACACCGGTCGCCCAGGCCGCAACCACGGTCTCAATCGCGGATGGCGACGTGGCGAGCCTCAAGGACGCAATCATCGCGGCGAACGGCGGCAACCCGCAGGTCATCAATCTCGCGACCGGCGGTGACTACGTTCTGACGTCCGCAATCTACGACCAGGGCAACGTAAATTACAGCGGGCTCCCTGAAATCACAGGGGATGTAACGATTCACGGCAACGGCTCGACAATCGAGCGCAGCAGTGCTGCGGGCACGCCAGCCTTCGGAGTTCTCGCTGTCGGCAGCGGAGGCTCGCTGAACATCGACGACGTTACGATTACCGGCGGGAACAACACCACGTATTACCAAAACGGTGGCGGCATAAACAATCACGGCACGCTCACGGTGACGAATAGCACGATCACGGGGAACTCCGCACCCGGTGGAGGCGGTGGGATTTACAACACCTACGGTTCAGTGACCGTGATCGGGAGCACGATCTCCAACAACACGGCTTCGAGTACAGAGGTCAATAGCTCGGGGGGCGGCGTAGATAACGCGATTGGCACCGTCACCATCGTGAACAGTACCATCATCGGCAATTTCGCGAACTACGGCGGCGGCGGCATTAGCAGCATCTCCGCTATGTCCGTCATCAACAGTACCGTAACTGGCAATTCGACCTCGGGCTTCGGAGATGGCATCCTCGGTCTCGCCGGTGGCAACGTAACGGTGACGAATAGCATCGTGGCCGGAAATGGCTCAGCGGATGTTTACGGCACGACCACGGACGGTGGCCACAACCTTGTCGGCGGCGATCCAATGCTCGGGGCGCTCGCCAGTAATGGTGGTCCGACGCAGACGATGGCACTCCTGCCCGGCAGCCCAGCAATCGACGCAGGCGACGATACGACCTGTTCCGCCAGCCCAGTCAGCGGAGTCGATCAACGCGGGTACACTCGCCCGGCCGGCTCGCACTGTGATATTGGCGCGTTCGAGCTCGATGCTGTGCCGAACCAAGCTCCGATCCTGGCAACTGACCAAGCGACGGTGAGCGTGAGCGAGGGACAGACCGCAGCCGACACCGGTACAGTCAGTGATCCCGACAACAACACGGTCAGTCTCAGCGCCTCGGCCGGCTCGGTCGTCAACAACGGCGACGGCACCTGGAGTTGGAGCTTCATCGCCAGCGACGGCCCGAGCGAGAGCCGAACCGTGACGATCTCCGGCGACGATGGCCACGGGGGAACCAACCAGACGAGCTTCAGTCTCGTCGTCTCAAATGTCGCGCCGGCGGCGACTTTCATCACACCGAGCAGCGCGGTCCATTCCGGCGATACCTTTAACCTATCGCTCACCAACCCGATCGATCCGTCTACCGCTGACACGACGGCGGGATTCACATACGCGTTCGACTGCGGTAGCGGGTATGGCTCGTTCAGCTCCAGCAATAGTGCCTCCTGCACCGCCGGTGGGACATCCAGCCAGAGCATCAAGGCGCAGATCAAGGATAAAGACGGAGGATCGACGGAGTACACCGGGAGCGTTAGCGTCCTCACCGATACGACTGC
>ERZ778018.2339-NODE-2339-length-12371-cov-4.356366_pt1 | contig 12371 bp, 8 predicted proteins | sample MGYA00375748_ERZ778018 | MGnify/ENA primary metagenome ERZ778018 (study PRJEB29350, sample SAMN05509839) | bioreactor metagenome | biome: bioreactor; material: wastewater | place: South Africa: University of Cape Town | collected 2014-04-22 ... | reverse complement strand
ATAAAGGGAGGGGCGGCCCCAACCGAACAGCCTGCCGAGCATCCAGTGCAGGTAGAGGTGCCCCGGAAAGTTGTATTCTCGGATGTCGCGATACGGGAGCACCCCCGCATCCCAGGCGTGGGCGATCTCGGCGTAGGCGTCGGCGTCGCGGCCCCAGGGCCAGTATAGATAGTGCGGGAGCCAGGTCGCCAGCCAGACGACCGCCGCCGCCGCGAGCGCCCGGAACAGCCAGGTCCCGAGCATAGCCCGGGAAAACGCGTCGAGGCGGTCGAGCCTCCGCGACCATCGCGCGGCGGGACCGGTTCCAGCTCCCCGCCAGGCGACCCAGGCGACGACCGAAGCGTAGCCGGCCAGGACGGCCGCGAAGGTCCACTCGAGCCAGCGATTGCGGACCTTCTCGGGTATGAACCCGATCAGATCGCCGGCCAGAAGGAGGATCGCCAGGATCAGGGCGGAGCCCGTTCCGAGCAGGAGCAGGCGCGCGAGGTGGAGGAGCCTGCTCCTCGGGGTCGGATTCATCCATCAGCCTCCGCCACCGCCTTCGGTCGGATCGACAGCGACTCCGGCACGGCGCCGAGCTTCGTCCTCAGTATCGCATGAGGCGGCGAATTCTAACAGCGGACGCGGCGTTCGAAACCCAAAGCCCCTCGCGAGCGGCAGCGTCGCGAGGGGCCGTGTGACTTCTATACGAATCATGCGGGCGAGAGCGCGACCGCATTCGGTCGGATCGCGTCGATCCGATCGTCAGGCGGCGTCGCGGCGATTGCGGACCCGCTTGACGAGGGCCGCGGCGCCGATCATGCCGGCCCAGGCGAGGACGGTCGACGGCTCGGGGACGGGGACTTCCTGGATCGGCCCCCCCTCGGCCGAATAGGCCGCCGGGTAGGTGATCTGCGGGTTGGCGTTCTGAACGCTGACCGGCTTGGTGGTGTACGGATGAGCGGTCAAGACGACGATCGTGCCGCTGGTGGCGCCGGCGCCGAGCGGGCCCGAATTCTTGGCCGGATCGAGGTACTGGAACGTCAGGGCGCCGGTCTGCGAGCCGGGGAGCCAGGCGATCGACGTCGGCGTCTGGATCACGCTGCCCGGGGCGGCGGCCGGGAGGTCGAGGCTGCCGACCTTGCCGTCCTTGACCACGAAGACCGAGCTGCCGAGGCCGCCGGTGCCGAGCAGGTCGGCCGGGGCCGGGGTGGCGTTGAACTGGAGCGAGGCGCTGTTGACCGAGGTCGGCTCGCCGTTGACGTCGTTGACGTTGTTGACGCCGAACTGGTAGGCGTAGGCGTAGAGCCCGGCGAACGCGCCGGTCCCTTCCAGCACCTGCGATTCGACGATCCCGGTGACCGGCGTCCCCATGAACTGGTACGCCGAGGTCAGGGGCGCCGCGCCGTCGATCGGCTTGAACAGGCTGTTGAACTGCGCCGCGGAGATCTCGGGAGCGGCGAGGTTCTGGACGATCGGGGCTGCGTGCAAGGCCGGGGCGGCCGAGCTCAACACAAGTCCAGCCCCCAAAGCGAGAGCATAGGAAATTTTGTTCATTCGAGTCGATCTTCCAGGGTTGATCCGGGAGGCTCGTCGCATCACGCGCCTCCCCATGCGAGTCAATCCGTAACTCGCCGGCCGGAGAACGTCTCCGGACGGTACCCGCGGGCCTTGCGTCGTCGAACGCGGGTGGAAGAAGTCGAATCAGCGGTCGCCACTCCGACTCCCCCTCTGAAACACCCGTCCTCGAGTCGAATTCGCCGGCTCGAACCAACGCGGCTCGTCTCACATTACCGAGCGGCGGAACGGTCCTCGACTGACGATCGACGGCTCCCTCATCGGGCGAGCACGGGCTTCAGAGACTGGTACGCGTCTTCAATCCACGATCACACGTGGGCTGAGACGGGCGGCAAACTACCATGAAGTCCAGCGACGGTCAACTCGACTTTAAGCTTTCTCGCGACGATCAGGAAAATCGGTCGCCGACGGCTCGAAGGGGGTCGAGTTCAGCGCGGGCCGACGACCGGCTCGGGGGTCGCGAACCCGCCCCTGGATTCGGGACTCGGCAGTCGATCGTCCCCCCCCTGGGGCGGCGCCGGCTCGACCGGCTCGGGCTTCGGCGGCTTCGGCCCGATCGGTTCGGACGGCTCGGCGAGCGGCTTCGGCGGCGACGGCGACTTTTCCTGGATCGCCAGGTCGTCGGGGGGGAGCGGCAGATCGTCTCCCACGAGGACCGGCGGACCGACCGGAAGCCCCGCGCGTTGATGCCCTTTGTAGTGGCGGTACAACAGCCATCCGGCGATGCCGGCCGCGATGCCGATCGCCACCCACTGCTGGAGGTCGTGGATCCCCTTCTCGATCTGATGGGCGAACAGGTAGCCGAGCCCGAACATCAGCGACGTGCTCAGGAGCGCCGCCACGAGATCGGTGAGCAGCAGCCTCAAGGGGGGAAGCTTGAGAATCCCCGCCGTCAGATAGGCGGCCGTCCGAAAGCCGACCGCGAACCGGCCCAGGATCAGGATCTTGAAGCCGTGGCGGTGGAAGTAGCCCTTGATCTGCGCCTCGCGAGCGCGGGTCAAGAGCCGTCGGGTGAGCGGCAGGCTGAGCACCCGCTCGCCGAAGTAGTAGCCCAGGAAGTAGACGATGAAGTCGCCAAGAAGCACGCCGGCCAGGCAGGTCGAGAACGCCAACGGCCCCCACATCCGGCCGTTGCGGCTCAGGATGGCCGCGAGCAGGACCGGCGCCTCCTCGGGGATCGGCAGGCCGAGGCCGCCGAGAACCAGGATCAGGGCGATCCCAATGTACCCGAGCTGTCCAACGAGCTGCTCCGTCAACCTTGACCCCCGCTCCTCGCCACCACGCCCCGCGCCGACTCTTCGCCCCGCCCCGCGGCCGTCGATCCACCTCGACGGGCCGCGATCGAGCCGCGTTCCTTCTCAGATTTGGTATCACAACGAGGCCGACGCGTCGAGTCCCTCGTTCGAGCCGAGTCGTCCCCCTCGCGACGCCGAACCGCTCCGACGCGCTCGACGGCCGCGGCGAATCGCCGCGGCGAGAGGTGCAAAACCGACCTGCGCTGTCGGATCGTCGATCGAGCCGGCCGACAGGGGCAGACCGCCGCGCCCCTCTCGATCGTGGGGGGCGAACCGTCTTGACCTTGCCGGCCGTCCTCGTTAATTTGCCCCCAGCCCAAGGAAGGGTCCAATTCGAATTGCGACCGCCGCCTCGATTTCCCGACGAATCGGAACGTCCAGCATGCCGCGACGAGCCGACCGAGCGAGGGGACGAATCACGGCGTATCGGTTCTCAACGGAGGAGAACTACCATGTCTCAGAAGCGGCGATCCGAGGGACGTCGGCGCGCCTGGGGGCGCGGACCGATCATTTTGCGGTACGACTCCCTGGAGAAGCGTGAGCTGTTGTCGGGGGCCCCGCACGGCCTGCCCGACCTGGTAGGGTCCTCCTTCGTCACGGTCCAGAACGCCGACTGGGGGGACTCGGTCACGGCGTCCGGCCAGATCACCAACCAGGGCACGGGGGACGCGGATTCGCCGTTCAACGTCGCGATCTACGCCAGCGGACGGAACAACATCACAAAGTACTCGGTGTATCTGGGCGAGGTGACGATCCCCAAGGGCTTGGCCGCCGGCGAGTCGGTGCCGTTCTCCACCACCGTTCAGCTTCCCACCAGTCCGGTTCCGGGGATGAACGCCAACGGGGTCGTCCGCCTGGGCCTCAAGGTCGATTCTCAACGGAGCGTGGCCGAGAGCAACGAGCGGAACAATTCCGGCGTGGGCCCCGGTTACGATCAGTCGCTGATCCAGATCGCCCCGGCGCAGCCCGCCCATCTCGTCACGGCGTCGGTCGGCGTCTTCCCCGGCACCGCAACCTGGGGCAAGTCGCTCTCGGTGACGGCGCAGATCTCCAACGCGTCTTACGGCGTCGCCCCGGCCACTCGAGCGCAGATCGTGCTCACTCCCGTCGGCATCCTCCAGGGGTCCGGCTCGGACGTGACGATCGGCAGCCTCAACGTCCCGGCCGTCGCCGCCTGGCAGACCGCGAACGTCGAGACCCACATCACGTTGCCGGCGATCCCCCCCTTGCTCCTGAGCGGAACCACGCAGTACACGCTCTCGGTCCTGCCCGACGGGGATTTCAAAACCAACCCGGTCTCACCCCACCTCGCGACCGGCGGCGTCGGCGTCGACCAGACGGCAGTCACCATCAACCTGCCGGTCAATGCCGACGGCACCGTGACCACGCCCGACTACGGCGCCCTGCCGGACCTGGCCGCCGGCACCGTCAACGTCCTCAACGGCGAGCTCAATTGGGGCAAGAGCTTTCAGGTCCAGACCACCGTGCAGAACATGGGCCAGGCCGACCCCGGCCCGTTCCAGGTCCGGTTCCTTCTGGTCGGCCCCAGCGGAAACACCACCCGGTCGATCTTCCTGGGCGACGCCACCATCCCGAACCTCGCCCCCGGTTACAGCCAACCGATCAATCAGACACTCACGCTGCCCAGCCGGCTCCCCGACGGCGTGGTCCTCGACAGCGTCGGCATGGGCAAGATCGTGGTCGTCGCCGATCCCGAGAACGTGCTCAACGAGACGTTCAAAAACAACAACGTGGCCAGCTCGGCCCCGATCAAGCTCCGCCTGCTAGGCAGCGACGGCACCTCCTACGTCCCGAACACGCCGCCCCCCGACCAACTCCTGAGCGTCAACCTCCCCTCGCCGGCCAAGACCAGGCGAGCCCAGGCCGCCGCTCAGGCCGCGCAAGGCCATGTCGCCGCGCCGACCAAAAAACTCTTCCGACGCCCCCCCCTCAAGACGGACAACAGCTTCAGCCACCAGCTCAAGGTCTTTCCCAAGAAGGTCGGCGACTTTATCAAGCAGTACATCTAAAGGAATGACTCCAACCCCCCTCGCTCATCCGGCATGGCGGCCGCTCGAAACGGGTCGCCACGTTCACAGCAGCCATGCATTCACCAGAAAGCATCCTCAATCGCGCAGAACTCCCAAATTCTGGATTGATGGCAACCGCCACAACCCTAGCAGATTTCAACGATTCGGCGCGTATTCGGATCGCAATCCAGGAAACTTGAGACAAAATTGGAAATAGCTAGGCGGTTTGTTGAAGGATGGTAAGCTCGTGGCTATGCTTTCCTGGTCTGAGGCTCTCAGGCTGTGAGGATGAGCGACGGCTTCCTCCCCGGTCATCGCCGATACACCCATGCGTTGATCGACTCCTCGGAAGTCTTGTCCAGTGAGGTTTTTGCGATGGCCCAAGACCGGATTGATGCACAGGGCTCCTCGGCGACGGGACGCACTTCGCCCTTGGTCGAAGCGCGATTCATCCCGAGGCAGTACGAGCCCAACTATGCGTACCCGCTCTTGGTCCTGTTGCATGCGCGGGGGGGGGACGAAGACCAACTGGTCAACGCGATGCCCGCGTTAAGTTGGCGAAACTACGTCGGCCTGGGACTCCGGGGGCCGGCGCCGGTGGTCAAGCGGGACCGACCTTCCGGCTTCGGCTGGGGGCCGGACTTCGAGCTTCCCGACCGCAATGGTTTTCGGGTTCGACCTCAGCCGTCCGAGGTCGAGTCGGTGCGTCGGTCGTTGTTCGAGCCGGAATCCGACCCGATCGACCGCCTGGAAGAGGGGGTCTTCACGGGGATTCGCCAGACCCGGAGCCTGTTGCACGTTCACTCCGAGCGGATCTTCCTCGTCGGTTGCGGCGAGGGGGCGGCGGTGGCCTACCGACTGGGACTGACGTTCCCCGATCGGTTCGCGGGGGTGGTCGCGATCAATGGATGGCTTCCGGGCGGGTTTCGCCCGCTGGGGCGGCTTCGGGCGTGTCGTGACTTCCCGGTCCTGGTGGTGCACGGCGCCTGGAACAGTCGCGTCCCCCTGTCTCGGGCCCGCCGCGACGTCGCCACCCTCCGAGCGGGAGGGCTGCGGGTCGCCTTCCAGTCCTATCCCTGCAACCATCGGCTCAGCAGCGGCATGCTCGCCGACGTCGACACCTGGCTCATGAACCACTGCACCAACCAGCCCGCCGTCTGAGAGCGCGCCGGAATCGCTCGTCCAATCGAGGCGGCCGCGACCATCGTCGTTTGGTATACTTCATGTATGTCGTCGACGACGCGTCGCCGCGAAGCGAGTGAATCCGGGAGAGCCTCCGAGATTATGGACGGCGAGTTCACCTGTCCCGAGTGCGGCCAGATCGTGAAGGTCCGCCGGTCCGAGTCGGGCCGACAGGTGCGTTGCACGTTCTGCAAGCGCCTGCTTGAAGTCCCGTTTTTGCCCCGGGTCTCCGACGGCTGGCGGCGGACGCCCGCCGGGCGCCCGCAATGGGTCGTTTGGGTTTGGATCGCGGTCGGTTTCACCACGGTCGCCCTGATCTCGACGGCCGCGATGCGGCTGATCCTCAGTCAGGAGCGCGCGGCGCGCGCCTCGAAAATCGATCGGCTGCTCGCCTCGTCCGAGGCCTATGAGCAAGCGGGTCGGTTCGATATGGCGTTGCTCGACCTCGACACGGCGCTTGAGTATCTCCCTTCGGTCGTCCCCGCGCACGACGACGACCAGGGGGCGCTTCGCGGCCGTCGCCGCGCGCTGGCCCTGCGCGACCTTCACGCGACGATCGAGAAACTCGAAGGGCGCGACGCCAAGGTTCTGGGCGACTGGTTGAACGTCCAGGCGCGCGTGGGGGCCGACCACGACCTCGCTTCGGCGGCCGCCGAAGCGAAGGCGGAATTCCAGGCCGCGCTGCACGGCTGGATCACTTCCGGCACGGCGGACGCCGAATCGGCGACCCTGTCGCATCGCCCGGTCGACGCCGTCGCCGAATGCGCGGCCGCGGCCGGATTGGCGGTCCATCTCCCCGCCGACGACAGGCTCGCCGTGATGCGGCGACTGACCGCGATCGTCGTCCCCCAGATCGAGCGCCACGGGATCCTGATCGATCGACCCGCCGGTGAATTCGTCTTCGGAACCGACGCCGGTTACAACGCCTCAATGCTCCCGGCGATCACCGGGACCCTGGGCGAGAAAGGCTACCTGCCAGTCGTCGCGAACTCCCCCTGGCGCGACGACTGGTCGCGGGCGCCCTACCGGCTGAGCCTCTCGATTCACGAACGACGCGAGGGAACCTACATGGCGACCGAGAACCGCCTGACGCGGATCGAGGCCGTCGTCGCTCTCTCGCATCTGGGACGAGAGATCTGGAAATCAACGCCCAGCGCGCGGACGGCCGTCCCGCTGCCTGGACTGCCGAGCTTCATCTCGACTCGACTGGCCCTGAGCGCCGAGCGACTCCCCGACGTCGAGAAACTGCTGTTCGAGGACGCTCAGTCCAAGATCGTCGACAGGTTCAAGGGGGTGCTCGGGGGGATTCCCGATTGCCCTCGGCCGCTGCTCCCGGCCGTCGCCCGCGACCACTGAAGTTCCTCTCGAAATCCAGTATGAAGTTTTTGACCAAACGCCATATCGCGGGTATGATCGGCCGGTGGCGAGGGGTCGAAATCGGGCGCCGCGGGGCCGTCGCGGACGGGGTGGAACATGCACATACCGGACGTCTTGATTGACAGCCGCGTCGCGATCGCGACGACGGCGATCGGCGCGGCGGGGTTGGCCTACGGCCTGCGGGCCGTCGAGCGGCGGCACGGCGCGCGGACGACCTCGCTGATGGGCATGATGGCGGCGTTCGTGTTCGCGGCCCAGATGGTGAATTTCCCGGTGGGGCCGGGGGTGTCGGGGCATCTGCTGGGGGGCGTGCTGGCGGCGGTGGTGCTCGGCCCATGGGCGGGCGCCGTGGTGATCGCGACCGTCCTGATCGTCCAGTGCCTGCTGTTCCAGGACGGCGGGCTGACGGCCCTGGGCGCGAACTTCCTCAACATGGGGCTGGTCGGCGCCGTCGGCGGCCACGCGGTGTACGCGCCGATTCGACGGCTGATCGGCGGCCGACGGGGCGTCCTGGTCGGCGCGATGATCGCGGCCTGGTTCTCGGTCTTGCTCGCGGCCGGGGCGTTCACGATCGAGTTGGCGATCCTCGGCGACAGGCATGAGTTCTTCCGCATCCTGAGTTGGATGGCCCTGGTTCATGCCGTGATCGGCGTGGGTGAAGCCGTCATCACCGGGCTGGTCGTCCGGTTCATCCTCTTGACCCGTCCCGACCTGATCGAAGACGAGCCGGATTCCGTCGCGGACGAGGTCGCTCACGGGATGAGGCCGGGATGGCTGGCCTCGGTGCTCGCCGGACTGGGGATCGCGCTGGGGGTGGCCGTGTTCCTCTCGCCGTTCGCCAGCGAGGCGCCCGACGGCCTGGAATTCGTCGGCGGCAAACTCGGCTTTCTGCCCGAGGAGGAAACCCCGCCGATTCTGACCGCCCCCATGCCCGACTATCAGCTTCCGATCTCGGTCCCGATGGCCGCGATCGATCAAATCAAACTTGCCACCGCGCTGGCGGGCCTGACCGGGACCCTGGCTGTCTTCGGGTTTGCGTGGTCGCTTTCCCGGGTCTTCGCGCCGCGGGGATCGTCCTCCGGAAAGGTCGAATTCGATGGAGTCTGACGGAGTCGAACGGCGATCCGTCGGCGGTTTGCTTCATCGCCTCGACGCGCGGGTCAAGTTGCTGGCGGCGGTCGCGTTCGTCGTGGCCGTGGTGGCGACGCCGCTGGGCGCCTGGCGTTTGCTTGGGGGCCTGGGCCTGGCGCTCGCCGTTTTGATCGCGGTCTCCGGGGCTTCGCCGATCCGCCTGTTCTTGCGATGGCTGGGGTTTCTGGCGCTGGTCGGCTTTCTCTCGGCCCTGACGGCCGGCGGCCTGGCGGATCGCGCCCACATGAGCTGGGGGCTCGTCGTCCTGAACCTGCTGGTCAAGAACAGTCTGGCCTTCTTGATGATGCTGGTGCTGGTGCACGTCACGACCTGGCCGCAGCTCTTGCTGGCGATGCGACGCCTGGGGATGCCGCCGGTCCTGGCGGCCACGCTCAGCTTCATGGATCGCTACGTCAACGTGCTTCGCGAGGAGCTGGAGCGGATGCGGTCGGCCCGCCGGGCGCGCTGGTTCCGCCAGGGGCGCGATCTCAGCGTCGGCGCGTTGTCGACCCTGATCGGCGTCCTTTTACTCCGCGCGCTGGAACGCGAGGAACGCGTCCACGCGGCCATGTCCGCCCGAGGTTGGGACGGCACCATTCGAACCCTGGAAGATTGACGCGACCACGTGGCGACGCCTGAACCAGCGACTGATCCGACGGCCGTTCGCGTGAGCGGGCTGGTTTATCACTACCCCGACGGCAACCATGCGCTCAACGGCGTGAGCTTCGAGATCGCGGCGGGTGAATCGGTCGCCCTGATCGGTCCCAACGGCGCGGGCAAGAGCACGCTCCTGCTCCACCTGAACGGGCTGTTGCCAGACCGCCGGTCCTCGGCCGGCTCGCACCATCACCATGGCGCGGGCTGGTCGGGCCGAAAGGGACGCGGGCCGGCGTCCGTCTGGATCGACGGTCTTGAAGTCGACGCGCGGAACGCGGTCGAGGTCCGCCGCCGGGTCGGCCTGCTGTTCCAGGACCCCGACGACCAACTCTTTTCGGCCAGCGTGATCGAGGACGTGGCGTTCGGCCCGCTGAACCTCGGGATGGACAAGGCCGAGGCGCGTCGGCTGGCGATCGCGTGTCTTGAGCGCGTCGACCTCGTCGCCGCCGCCGATCGTCCGCCCCATCATCTCAGCTTCGGCGAGCGCAAGCGCGTCTGCCTGGCGGGCGTGCTCGCGTGCGGCCCGTCGGTCCTGGCGCTCGACGAGCCGACGGCCAACCTCGACCCGCGCGGGCGGCGGCGGTTCATCCAGTTGATTTCCGGCCTCGCCTCCACCAAACTGATCGCCACGCACGACCTGGAGATGGTTCTCGACGTCTGCTCACGGACGATCCTGCTTGACGGCGGCGCGGTCGTCGCCGACGGTCCCAGCCGGGCGATCCTCGCCGACGCCCCTCTGCTTGAGGCGCACGGCCTGGAAACGCCGCTCAGCCTGCTGATCCCCCGGTCGGCCGCCGATCAACGCGCCGCCTCGCCTGACTGACGCGCGATCAAAGCCTGGTAATCGGCGCGATCGCGAAGCGGGGCCAGGTCGACGTCCTCGGCGGCGTGCGAGCTCGGAAATCCAGCCTTGAACGACGCCCCCAGGATCGCGACGGCTCGGGCGAGGAACCGAGGGTCGCCGCTCGCCTCGCCGAGGATCGCAAGGGCGCAGGCCGCGTTGTACAGCCGACGAGGCGTGGGCGATTTGACCAGTCGGTCGACGTCGTCCAGCGCGCCTCGGTCCCCCTCCTTCGCCCGCGTCAGCGCTCTCAGCTCATAAGCGTCGATCAGGTCTGGGTCGGCCTGGATCGCCTGATCGAGATGCGCCAGGGAGGACGGCCGGTCGGTCTCGCGGACGACGCAGGCAAGTCCGTAGTGCGCAAGGGCGTGGCGCGGATGCGCGTCGAGAACCGCGCGGAAATCGGCGGCGGCCGAGGCCGGATCCGTTCGCAGTCGGGTGATCCCCCGGGCGACCCTGAAGGTCGGGTCGCCGGGCGTCCGGTCGACCCATTCGCTGAACAGCCGGTCGGCCTCGGCGGTCTTACCCTGACGGGTCAGCGCATCGCCGAGGGCCGCCAGCACGGCCGGATCGCGGCGGCCCCGGTTCATCCCCTCACGAAGGTCGGCCTCGGCCGCGGCGGGCTCGTCGAGTTCCAGTTCAACCAGCCCTCGGTCCACGAACGCCTCGGCGAAATCGCCGTCGCGGGCCAGGGCCGAGCTGAACGCGTCCCTCGCCTCGCGCGGCCTTCCGGCGCGGGCGAGAGCCAGCCCGCGATTGAAGTGAGCCCAGGCGAACTCCGGTCGCGCCACGGCGCAGGCCGTGAAATCGCTGACGGCTTCGAGGAACCGCCCTTCCTCGAAGTGGCAATGGCCGAGGTTGAACCAGGCCCAGAACGAGGTCACGTCGCGGGCGACGGCCTCGCGGAGCGCCTGTTCGGCGCCGGCCGGGTCGCCGTTGGCGAACAAAAACGAGCCGAGCATCGTCCAATCGTGGCTGGAGACCGGCGGCCGGGCGTCGGCTCGCTTCTGATCGCTGAGCGCGGCCGCCTCGTCGCCGAGAGCCGCGCGATACCTCGCCCGTTGTCGGAACAGGATCGAGGGAGGACTCGCGGTCGTCGTCTCGATCCGATCCAGGCGGTCGACGGCGTCTTCGAGGGCCGTCCGCCGCGTGTTCTCGTCGCCGTCTCGACTCGCGAGGACCACCCGGGCGTGTTCGAGCTGCATCATCAGTTCGATGATCGACTGTTGCACCTCCCGCCGCTCCTCGGTCCCCAGCCTGGAGATCCAGGGGGCGGGGCCGCGATCGGACGAGCCTTGATCGTCGGCTTCCGCCGCGTCGGCCCCCCCGGTCCGGGTCGCGTCGAGCGTCGCCTCCGCGAGCGCCATGCCCTTGCGGATCAGGGCGTCGTCGCGGCCGAAGGTGTTGAGCAAGAACCGGCATTCCAGAACGTCCCGCTGGAACATCCGAAGGCTCAGCCGCGAGCGAAGCCCCTGCATGCCCTCGTAAGCCTGAACCGCCGCGAGGCCGAGCAGGACGATCATGACCACGGCCGCCGCGACGATCGAAGTCGAGCCGCAGAGCACCGGGTGTCGGCGCGTCCACTTGCCGGCGCGCTCCGTCAGGCTGGGCTCGGGACAGTGCTTCATCGGCAGGTCGTCGAGAAACCGGCGGAGGTCCTCGGCCAGGTCGCCGGCTGAGTCGTGGCGGCGGTCGGGGTCGGGGTCGAGGCACTGGGAGACCAGGGCGTCGAGGCTGGGCGGAACGTCCGGCCGACGCGACCGAAGCGAGGGCGCCGGCGACTGCCGTCGCTCGCGCACCATCCGCCTCAGAGTCTGCAACGAGGCGGCCCGCGACGGCGGCGGGTCGAAGGCCGACTCGCCGGCGATCATCTCGAAGAGGATCAGCCCCAGCGAGTACAGGTCGGACCGCTCGTCGACCGCCTCCACGGGCGTGCTCCCCTTGGGGTCGAGCGCGTCCAGATGCTCGGGCGCCATGTACGGCAGCGTGCCGCCGAGCTTCGCCTCGTCGATCTTCGCCTCGGCCGCCTCGTCGCGTGTCGGTTCGACGTCGACGGCCAGATTGAAGTCGAGCAGCATCGGCGTGCCGTCGGCCGCGATCAGGACGTTCGACGGCTTCAGGTCGCGATGCAGGAGCCCCCGCGCATGGGCGTGATCGAGCCCCTCGGCCAGCCGGGCGACGATCCAGACCGACGCCCTCACGGAGTCGGCCCCCCGGAGGAACCGACGGCTCGGAAGCTGCTCGTCCTGATCGGCGTGGCCCGTCGGCTCCGCCGCCGTCGGCCTCGTCAGCCGATCGAGC
>ERZ778018.2336-NODE-2336-length-12376-cov-11.026378_pt1 | contig 12376 bp, 8 predicted proteins | sample MGYA00375748_ERZ778018 | MGnify/ENA primary metagenome ERZ778018 (study PRJEB29350, sample SAMN05509839) | bioreactor metagenome | biome: bioreactor; material: wastewater | place: South Africa: University of Cape Town | collected 2014-04-22 ... | reverse complement strand
CCCCCCTCATCCGGCCCTTCGGGCCACCTTCCCCCGCGAGGGGGGAAGGGCGTTCCAGGTGCCCCGTGGGAAAGGAGCGATCCATGGCTTCCATCCTCGTCGTCGACGACGAGTCCTCCATCCTGCACGCCTTCGGCAGGGCGTTCGAGGGGCCCGAGCACCAGGTCGCCACCGCTCCCGACGGCGCGCGCGGGCTGGAACTGGCGGCCCGGATCCGCCCCGACGTGATCGTGCTGGATCTGGACCTGCCGGACATGAGCGGCATGGAGGTCTTCCGACGCCTTCGCGAGATCGACGCGCGAATCCCCGTCATCTTCATCACCGGCCACGGCACCACCGACACGGCCATCGAGGCGATGCGGGACGGCGCGTTCGACTACCTGTTGAAGCCCTTGAAACTCGCCCACGTCCGCGAGCTGGTCGCCCGCGCCGCGGAGATCTCGCGGCTCAGCCGCGAGCCGGCCCTGATCGCCGACGACGCCCCCGGGACGGATCGCGCCGACGTCCTGATCGGCCGCTCGCCGGCGATGCAGGAGGTCTACAAGGCGATCGGCCGGGTCGCGCCGCAAGACATCGCCGTGTTGGTCCTGGGGGAGAGCGGCACCGGCAAGGAATTGATCGCCAGGGCGATCTATCAGCACGGCCCCCGCGCCGCCAAGCCGTTCTTGGCCGTCAACTGCGCGGCGATCCCGGAATCGCTCCTGGAGAGCGAGTTGTTCGGCCACGAGCGCGGGGCGTTCACCGGCGCGGATCGGACGCGGGTCGGCAAGTTCGAGCAGTGCAACGACGGCACGCTGTTTTTGGACGAGATCGGCGACATGACGCCGCTGACCCAGGCGAAGGTCCTCCGGGTGCTTCAGGACGGGACGTTCGAGCGTGTGGGCGGCAACGCGACGATCCGGTCGAACGCGCGGGTGATCGCCGCGACCAACCGCGACCTGCCGCGGCTGGCCGCCTCCGGCGCCTTCCGCGAGGACCTGTACTACCGCCTGAGCGTCTTCACCATCGCGTTGCCGCCGTTGCGGCAGCGGATCGAGGACCTGCCGCTCCTGGTCGACCACTTCCTGCGACGGTTCGGGCCGGAACTGGGCAAGGGGGTCGTCCAGGCCGCGCCCGAGACGCTTGAGATCCTCGGCCGCCACCCCTGGCCGGGGAACGTTCGAGAATTGCAAAGCGTGATCAAGTGGTCGCTCTTGCAAACTCAAGGCCCGGTCCTGCTGCCGGATTTCCTCCCGGAGTCGATCCGGGCGAGCGAGGCCTCGGCCGCCGCGCCGATCGCGCCGGCCGCGGCCGAGCCGGCCGTCGACTGGGAGGGGTTCGTCGACCGCCGCCTGGCCGCCGGCTCGGAGAACCTGTACGCCGAGGCCCTGGCCCTGATGGAGCGCTCGCTCTTGACCCGAGTGCTTCGCGAGACCGAGGGGAACCAGGTCCAGGCGGCCCGGATCCTGGGGATCACCCGGGGCAGCCTGCGGACGAAGATCCGCGCGCTCGGCCTTCGGATCGAGCGCTCCGTCTGGTCTCGCGACGACCAGCCGGGTTGATGCGCGTCCAGCCTCGCGCCGCGCGGGACTCGTAAAAGACATCGGCCATGTCCCTCGGCGAAGGCTGCTCGCCGTGGACGTGCCTCCCTTCTCCCCTTGTGGGAGAAGGTGCCCCGAAGGGGCGGACGAGGGGGAGGCGGGACCACGAGCCACGACCTCAAAGTCATGGACGGACACGGGATGCGGCGACGGCGACCCCCTCATCCAGCCTTCGGCCACCTTCTCCCACGAGGGGAGCAGGGATGATCGCCATGCCTGGATTTCGATGGTTCGTCACGATCAGCCGGGCGGCCTGGTTCGCGGCCGGATCGCTTGGCGCGGTAATTGCGTAATTGACCGGGCGTGGTGAACGTCCGCGCGGACGTCGCCGGGTCGGCGCAGAGGATCGTGATTCAAGACGTGGGGAGGGTGTGTCGTGTCGGCAACCGTGATCGATAGGCCGTCGCGTGCCGGGACGGCGAAGCATAGCGACGTGGTGACCTCGGTGGCGTTCTCCCCGGACGGGCGACGACTCGTCAGCGGCGGGTGGGACGGACTGGTCAAGCTTTGGGACGTCGGCAAGGGCGCGGCCTCGCCGAAGCTGGCGCGGGTGATGCGCGGCGAGTGGGACGAGGTGGAGTCGGTGGCGTTCCTTCCCGACGGCCGCTCGATCGCCGGGCTGGGCGTGGGCTGGGACGGCGCGCCCTTCAGCGTGGTGACGATCTGGGACGAGGACGCCGAGCGCGGTCGGGAGTTGCTGCGCGCGCCGGGGAAGGTCGACTCGATGGCGTTCGCGCCCGACGGCCGGACGCTGGCGACCGCCGGCGGCGAGTCGCGGGCGGTGACGATCTGGGACGCGGCCGACGGCTCCAGGCTGTTGAGCCTGCCCGAGCACGCCGCGCCGGTCTGGTCGGTGGCGTTCGCGCCCGACGGCCGTCTGGCGGCGGCCGCCGGGGTGATTCCGGCGATGGCCGATCCGACGGCCGAGGAGCGTCGCGGCGAGATCAAGATCTGGGACGTCTCCGGACCTCGTCCGGAGTGCCTGCGGCGACTCGTCGGTCACGACTACGGCGCCGCCTCGGTGGCGTTCGCCCCCGACGGCGCGCTGTTGGCCTCCGGCGGGTTCGACCGCGTCGTCAAGCTGTGGGACGTCGACGAGAGCGCGTCCCGAACGGACCTGGCCGGCCACATCGGCTGGGTCGCGGCGCTGGCGTTCTCGCCCGTCGAGCCGATCCTGGCCAGCGGCAGCCACGACCGCTCCATCCGCCTCTGGGACCTTCGCGACGGCTCCCTCCGCGAGGTGCTGGAAGGCCACGCCGGCAACGTCTACGCCGTGGCGTTCGCCCCCGACGGCCGGACCCTCGCCTCCGGCTCGCTCGACGGCGCCGTGCGACTCTGGAACGTGCCGCAAACGGATTGAAGCAAAACGCTCCGCCGAAAACCACGGCAAGCGAGCGTGCTTAATCCCTTCTCCCCTTGAGGGAGAAGGTGCCCCGAAGGGGCGGATGAGGGGTGGCGCGACCGGAAGCTTCTGGAGGCGCCCCCCTCATCCGGCCTTCGGCCACCTTCTCCCACAAGGGGAGAAGGGATGTTTATTTTTATCCTTTGTTCGGATATTCGACCAACCGCCCTTCGTCCTCAACCCCCGGCCGCCGCCGCGACGTCGTTGTGGAAGGTGAACGGGGCGGCCTCGACGTGATCGAAGGCGACCGTCGGCGGTTCCGGGACCTGGCGAGGCGCGGCGTCAAGCTCCCGTTCCAGCCGCTTCACCTCGGCGGCGAGCCTGGCGTTGCGCGCCTTGAGCGCGGCGATCTCGTCCAGGAGCCGCATCACCTCGATGCGTCCTTGCCACGGATCGTCCGGGTCCGGGGTCGAGGCGAGCGGATGGTCGACGGTCGGCGCGGGGGCGTCCAGCACGTCCACCACCTGAGACGGCTCGACGCGGAACTTGCCGCGACAACCGCCGCAGCGGACGCGACGTCCCAGATAGCGCGCCTCCACCCGCAGGCCCGCGCGGCAGTGCGGGCAGACCATCTGGATTCGTCCGGCGGGCCCGGAGACGGCGTCGGCCCCGATGGGATGCTCGCCCGAACCCGATCCCGAGCCTGATTCGAGAAGAGACGCGACGTGACGATCGGCCGGGGCGCCGGTCATGGCTGGAACTCCGATCCTTGGCCCGAGGAACGAACGCGAGGGCTCGGCGTCGCGTCTAGACCGAAAGCGCGGCGCGGCGTCATTGTAAACGACGCCCGCCGCGAATTTCAAGGACGTTTTCGTATATGAGCGACCGATGGTGATTTTTCGCGACGGCCGCGTCGCGGAAAATCAACATCGCGGGCCGCCCGTTCGCCTCGTCGTCACCTGGCGGCGGCGCGGACGCGGGCGCGGCCGCGGAGGGCGATGGCGGCGGCGGCGGCCGACCAGAGCAAGAAGCCGATCGGCTCGGGAACCTCGGGGCCGCTCGAATCGCCGCCGGGGTCGGTCGTCGGGTCGGTCTCGGGGGCGGGGAGCGACGTGATCGTGACGCCCGGGGTGGAGGCGATCAGCTTCGGCGGGTCGTTGGCGAGCGCGCCGTCGATGCTCAGGGCGAAGTGGAGCACGCCGCCGGCCTCCAGGCCCTTGCCGAAGAAGACCAGGCCGAGAAGCTGCTCGGGATCGCCGGAGTCGGTCGTGGCGTCCTTGAGGGCCACGACGAGCTGGTCGGGATCGAAGCCGTGGGAGTCGGGCAGGATCGTCAGCGGGCTGCCTTGCGAGCCGTCGGCCGACGTGGGGGGGACGACGCCGCCCGGGGGGGTGACCATGGCGACGACCTGGGGGCCGTCGATGTCCGCGGCGGGCGCGGCCAGGGTCGAATCGGCCTTCAGGGAGTAATAGGCGGTCGCGGTCGAGGCGATCGGCGCGGCCTTCGCCGCGGGGGCCCAGGCCCAGGGCCCGAGCAGGAGGCAGGCCGTCAGCAGGGCCGAGGGGATGGAACCGGGGCGCGTCACGGCGCGTATCCTCCTTGATAGCGGGGCGGGACGTTTTGGGCGATGCTCGGGCTCGGTCGGCTCGTTCCCGGTCGCGGCGGTCGAATCCGAAGGTCGGCGTCGGATTCGATCGAGTTCCGCGGTCCTGGGGCCGATCCCTACTCCGGGCGATCCGGACTTCGGTTCGACCGTCCATCCCGTCTCGAAATCGGCCGATCGCCGACCGCTCTTCCTCGCGGCGCGGACGACCGGCCCCGTCGCGGGCGGGTCGGTCTCGAATCCTCCAGGATCTGTCTCGATGCGGTTCGTCCCAAGGTGCGCGCCAGCCTCCCGAAGACTGAGGGCCGCATTCTGGCCGCGTCCCCCAAAGCGGTCAACCTCGAATCGAAGGGGCCTCGCCTCGGCCGCGGAGGGTCTCGACTCGTTCGGGCGTGTCCGTCTCGGGCGGCCCGAACTGGAGGACGACTCGCATTTCGCCAAAACAGGCGGCCCCTTCCAGGATCGGACGCGCCACGGCGAAGAGGGCCTCGGCGTCGGGGCCGTACATGTAGAGCGAGCCGTCGCTCAGGTCGAGGGCGATCTCGTTTCCGTCGAACTCGCCCACTCCGGCGGCCTCGATGGCGTCCTCCAATCGCTCCTCGATCTCGAACAGGTCCTCAACGCCGTCCGCGGCGTACTCGAAGTGGACGATGACGGCTTGCTCGTTCATCGGCGGTCCCTCCTTTTCATCCGAAGCGGTTCCGCCGAGGGCGTCGGACGATTGGCGCGTCCTATCGCGAGCCCTCGGACTCTTCAATGCGATGGGTCTCGTCCGCGGCCAGGCGTTCCAATTTCGCCACCTTGCCCGAGGGCCAGACGACGACCGCCTCGTCGACGGTCTCGGACTTCCCCAGGCCGAAGGTCACGATCGGCTCCACGGAGGAGAGGTAGCTTTTCGATGGGAAGAGTTGGGCGCGTCGGGTCTGGCCGCCGGCCTTGATCTGGACCTTCGCGCCGATGGCGTCGCGGTTGGAATGGACGCCGTCGCCCCGGAGGGCCAGGCGGACCCAGTGGTTGGCGTCGCCGCCGTCGTTGCGGAAGAGGCGCGCGGGGCCGGCGTTGGCGGTTATCACGACGTCGAGGTCGCCGTCGCCGTCGATGTCGGCGAAGGCCGCGCCGCGGCCGACCATCGGCCGGAACAGGTCGGGGCCGGCGGATTCGGCCGTGACCTCGACGAACAGGTCGCGGCCCGGCCGGCCGGAGTTCCACAACAGTTGCGCCGGCTGGGCGTGGGTCTCGCCCGGTTGCGCCCTGGCGACGTCCGGTTCCAGGTGGCCGTCGGCCATCAGGACGTCGGGGCGGCCGTCGAGGTCGTAGTCGAGGAAGAACAGGCCGAACGTCAACGGCGGCTGGGTCGCCGCGCCCAGGCCGTAACGGTTGGCCATGTCGGTGAAGAGCATCGTCTTGGGCCGCTCGCTGACGAACAGCGCGGTCATTTCGTTGGAGAAGTTGCCGATTGCCAGGCCGAGCCGCTCGTCGTTCAGGAAATACGACCAGTCGCAGCCCATCCCGCCTCGCGGCGAGCCCGACTGGTCGAAGGCCACGCCGGAGAGCAGCGCGACCTCCTCGAACTTGCCGCCCCCCTTGTTGTGGAACAGGAAGTTCTGGACCGTGTCGTTGGAGACGGCGACGTCGACCAGGCCGTCGCCGTCGACGTCGAACGGCGCGACGCCCAGCGACTTGCCAAGCGGGGCCTTCAGGTCGGGGGTGCGGACCTGGACGCCGGATTCCAGGCTGACGTCGGTGAACCGGCCGTCGTCGTTGCGCAGAAGCGCGCAGAGCGAGCCGTTGAACGACGTCGGCGGGCCGTAGGCGCGGCCGAGCCCGGCGAGCTGGAAGCCCTGGATCTTGTCGATCTCGGGGGTCCAGGTGATGTAGGAGGCGAGGAACAGGTCGAGGTCGCCGTCGTTGTCGCAGTCGAAAAACGCCGCGCCGGTGAGCCAGGCGTTGGGCCCCCTGGCGTTGGCCTCCTGGCTGACGTCGGTGAACCGGCCGCCGTCGTTGCGGAAGAGCCAGCCGCGGCCGACGCCGGTGATGTAGACGTCGGGGTCGCCGTCGTTGTCGTAGTCGCCCACGGCGACGCCCTGGCCGTAGAGCGTCACGTCGAGCCCCGCCTCCCTGGTCACGTCGTGGAACTTGCCGCCGCCGTCGTTGCGATAGAGCTTTTGCGTCGGGGCCGGGTCGACCGCGGGGGCGCCGGGCCAGGGGGCGGAGTTGACGAACAGTAGATCGGGGTGGCCGTCGCCGTCGTGGTCGAGGAACGCCACGCCCGACCCCATCGTCTCGGGGAGCAGCTTGTCCCCCCGCGCCCCGTTGTAATGGACGAAGTCCACGCCCGACTCGGCCGTGACGTCCACGAACCGAACCGACGGCGGCGCCGGCGCGGGGGGCCGGGGCTTGGCGGCCGCGGGAGGCGTGGGGGCCGCCGGCTTCTCCGGCGGCCTCGAACAGCCGAGGATGGTCGTCGCGAGCGCGAGGACGAGGCGGCGGTTAGGTGGCATGGGCCGATTTTCCAACAGCCGGGATCGATGATTCCGTCCCCTCTCCCACCGGGAGAGGGTGCCGCGTCAGCGGCGGGTGAGGGTCGCGGCGCTTCGCGGGCGCCGTCGGATCAGCATGACGCGAACCCGGAGCGTATCCCGAGGCGCGACGACCCCCGCCCAGCCCTTCGGGCCACCCTCTCCCGGCGGGAGAGGGGACGTCGTGATTCGCCCCGTCCTTGGAGATTTGGTCGCAGTGTAGGTGGCGTCACGAACCCGCGTCAACGGCCAGTCGCGCGCCTCTTGGTGGGGCGCGGGGGGGTCTGCTACACTTTCGGATCGGGACGCATCGTCCGCGCGGCCCGCCGTTCGTCGTCCGATTGGGGGAACCGCCTTGTTCGCCGGACCGATCATCGCCCGGGAAGTGCTCACGGCGCCCCGGACCGCGCGCTATTATCTGTGGCGGGCCTCGTTCGCCTTCTTCCTGTTCATCCTGTTGTGGACGGCGTGGCAGTCGATCATCGGCTGGCAAGACGTCCGCGAATTGGGCTTGATGGCGCGGTTCGGCGGCGTGCTTTACGGCATGTTCGCCATGCTTCAGCTGACGCTGATGCTCTTCTTCGCCCCCCTCTCCACGGCGGCGGCGGTGGCCTACGAGAAGGACCGGCGGACGTTCACGCTGCTCTTGATGACGGCGCTTTCGGACGTCGAGATCGTCGTGGGCAAGCTGGTCGCCGGGCTGTTGCACATCCTGACGATGCTGGGGGCGGTGATCGGGCTGTTGTCGCTGTGCGCGCTCTTCGGCGGGATCTCCTTCGGGCAGGTGCTGAACCTCTTCGCGGTGACCGCGGCGTCGGGCGTCGCCGGCGGGGCGATGGGGCTTTTGGTGGCGCTTTGGCGGGACCGGACGTTCCAGTCGATCTCGCTGACGATCCTGATGGTGGTCTTCTCGGTGACGGGGGTGGAGCTGTTCAGCGTCTTCTTCCCGGGGCTAAGGCTCTGGGACGTGCCGGTGGAGGAGGTGCTCAACCCCTACCGGGCGATGCTGGCGGTGCTGTACCCGCCGTCGAACGAGGCGACCGGGCTGGTGCGGACGTCGAGCCTGGTCTACATCGGCGTGCGGCTGACGTTCGCGGCCTTGATGGTGGCCTTCGGGACGTACATGCTGCGGATCTGGAACCCCGGCAACAACGAGCCGCGGGAGCAGGGGGACGAGGAGGGCGAGGTCGGCGAGACCCTCATCGAGGTCGAGGAGCCGGCGGTCGCGGCCGCCGCCGCGGCGCTCGCCGGCGCGGCGACCGTCGGGGCCGCCGAGGGCGAGGGCGAGGGGGTGGCGGTCGCCGTCAAATCCACGACCGGGCTGAGCGTCCCCCGCCGCACCCACCGCCGGACGATCGCCAAGGCCAAGCCCCACCGCGCCGCCTGGTCCAACCCGATCCTCTGGCGCGAGCTGCGGACCAGGGCCTACGGCTCCCGGCCGTTGATCATCAAGGGCTGCTACCTGGCGCTGTGCGCCTTGGGGTTCGGCTTCTTCGAGAACCTCTCCGCCGGGATGGAGGCGCCGTTGGCCACCGGGTTGGGGATGATCCCCGTCGGCCTGGCGATCCTCAGCCTGGTCCTCATCAACGCCCAGGGCGTCACCGCCATCACCACCGAGCGCGACACCGGCGCGCTGGACCTGCTGCTGGTCACCGAACTCTCCCCCGGCCAGTTCGTCTACGGCAAGCTCTTCGGCGCGTTGTACAACGCCAAGGAGATGGTGGCGGTCCCCTTGCTTTTGGCGTTCTACTTCTGGTGGACGGATCGGCTGGGGGGGGAGAACTTGGTCTTTTTCGGCATCGACTACCTCCTGTTCTGCCACTTCGCGGCGATGCTCGGGCTGCACGACGCGATCACCTACACCAGCAGTCGGACGGCCGTGGCGCACAGCCTGGGGACGATCTTCTTCCTGATGGTCGGGATCCTCCTGTGCGCCTACCTGATCATCTTCAGCGACCGCGACTTCGGCCGGCAGTTGCTCAGCTTCATGATCTTCATCGGCGCCGGCAGCGTGGCGTTGTTCGGCTCGCTGGGGGCGAAGAACCCCTCGCGGGCGATCGCGCTGGTGGCGATCCTGACCCCGTTCTGCTCGTTTTACTGCATCATCAGCCTGCTCAACGGCGACTTCCTGGCGGCGTTGCTCGTCAGCGCCGGGGTGTACGGCTTCGCGCTGATGGCGATGCTCGTCCCGGCCGTCGGCGACTTCGACATCGCCCTGGGTCGCACCAACGCGATCCAGGGCTGACCCGACGACCGCCCCGTCCCCGGACGAGCCGAGGAGTCCCGCACGCATGAAGACCCGCGATTGCTTCGTCCTCGGCCTGGCGCTCCTGCTGGGCGCGACCGCCGCTTGGGCCCAGGACGACGCCGACCTGGCCCGCGAGCTACCCCGCATCCCCGCCCACGAGCCGGCGGAGGCGATGGCGACCTTCGTCCTCCATCCCGGCTTCCGCCTGGAGCAGATCGCGACCGAGCCGTTGATCGGCAGCCCCGTCGCCGTCGCCTACGACGCCGACGGCGCGATGTACGTCGTGGAGATGCGCGGCTACCCCTACATCGAGGACAAGCCCTCCGGCATGGTCGTGAAGCTGGAGGACAAGGACGGCGACGGCAAGTACGACTCCCGGACGGTCCTGGTCGACGGCCTGATGTGGCCCACCGGCGTGGTTCCGTACGACGGCGGCGTCTTCATCGCCGTCGCGCCGGAGATCATCTACGCCAAGGACACGGACGGCGACGGCCGGGCCGACGTCCGCCGCGTCGTCTTCACCGGCTTCGACAACAAGAACGTCCAGGGGTTGCTCAACGGCCTGCGCTGGGGCGAGGACGGCTGGATCCACGGCGCGGCGGGGAGCAACGGCGGGTCGATCAAGACCCCCGAGCGTCCCGACCGCCCGGAGGTCTCCGTCCGCGGCCGCGACTTCCGCTTCAAGCCCGACACGTTGGAATTCCAGGCCACCAGCGGCGGCGGCCAGTTCGGGCTGTCGGTCGACGACTGGGGCCACGAGTTCGCCTGCAACAACAGCAACCAGATCCGCCAGATCGTCCTGCCGGCCTCGGCCGTGGAGCGGAACACGGCCTACGTCGCGCCGCCGGCGATCCTCGACATCGCCTCCGACGGCCCCGCCGGCCCGGTCTTCCGGATCAGCCCGCCGGAGCCCTGGCGGGTCGTCCGCACCCGCCAGCGCGTCGCCGATCCGGCGATGGTCAAGAAGCTGGCCTTCACCGAGCAATTCGCCTTCGGCTACTTCACCTCGGCCACCGGCGTGACCATTTACCGCGGCTCCGCCTACCCGGAGGAGTACCGCGGCAACGCCTTCGTCGGCGACGTCGGCGGCAACCTCGTCCACCGCAAGACGCTCAAGCCCGCGGGGTCGGTCTACGTCGCCGATCGCGCCGACCCGAAGGTCGAGTTCCTGGCGTCGACCGACAACTGGTTCCGCCCGGTCGACTTCGCCAACACCCCCAACGGCACGCTCTTGATCATCGACATGTACCGGGAGACGATCGAACACCCCTGGTCGATCCCCGAACCGATCAAGAAGCACCTGGACCTCACCAGCGGCAAGGACCGCGGCCGGCTCTACGAGTTGCTCGCCGACGGCCCCCGGCCTCTGCGCAAGCCTTCCTTGAGCAAGGCGCCGACGGCCGAACTGGTCGCGCTGCTGGCCGATCCCGACGCCTGGTGGCGCGAGACCGCCCATCGACTGCTGGTCGAGCGCGAGGCCGTTGACGCCGCCCCCGCGCTTGAGAAGCTGGCGCAAGACCGGCCGACCGCCCTGGGGCGGCTCCACGCCCTCTGGGCGCTCGACGCCCTGGGCGTTTTGAAGACGTCGTACATCGCGATGGGCCTGGCCGACCCCGACCCCCGCGTCCGCGAGCGGGTCGCCGCGCTGGCCGTCAACTACGTCAAGGCCGACCGCGGGCTGGTCTCCAACGTGGTCGCCCGCGCCGACGACCCCGACGCGATGGTCCGCTTCCAGGTCGCGTTGACCCTGGGCGAGGTAAGCGGCGAGTCGCTGGCGCTGGACGCCCTGGCGTCGATCGCGATCCGGGACGCCGGCGACCGCCACGCCCGCGCGGCGGTGATGACCGCCGTCGCCGGCCGCGGCCCCGACCTGCTGGCGAGGCTGGCCGCGGGCGACTTCCTCGGCTCCCCCGCCGGCCGCCCCTGGCTCGACGACCTGGCGACGATGATCGGCCAGACCAAGGATCCCGAGGCCGTCGGCAAGGTCGTCGCCGACCTGTTCGCCGGGAACCAGTCCGACGATCTTCGCGGCCGGGTCGTCCTGGCCCTGGGGGCGGGCTTGAAGCGGGTCGGCGGCGACCTGCGGACGACGCTGCCGCCGGCCTCGTGGGAGCGGCTCGCCCCGCTCTTCGACGCCGCCGCCGAGGCCGTCGACTCCGACGCGCCCGTCGCCGACCGCGTCCGCGACGTCGCGCTGGTCGGTCTGAGCGGGCCCGAGCGCGCGCTGGAGGCGCTGCCGCCGCTGTTGGACGCCCGCCAGCCCTCGGAGGTGCAGCTCGCGGCGCTCCACGCCCTGGCCGCGGACGCCGATCCGGCCGTCGCGCGGGCGATCATCGGAGGTTGGAAGGCCATGAGCCCGACCGCCCGCCGCGAGGCCGCCGAGGTCCTCTTCAGCCGCGCCGCCTGGATCGGCGCCTTGCTCGACGCCGTGGAGGCCGGGCGCCTGGCCGCCTCCGAGATCGACCCGCTCCGGCTCAAGCAACTCCTGGAGAACCCGTCCCGGCCGATCCGAGACCGCGCCACGAAGCTCCTGGGCGCCGACGCCCCCCGCGAGCGCTCCGCGGTCCTCGCCGCGTTCCAGCCGGCCCTGGAGGGACAAGGCGACCGCGAGAAGGGGAAGGCCGTCTACAAGAAGGCCTGCGCCACCTGCCACAAGGCCGAGGGCGAGGGGGTGGAGGTCGGCCCCGACCTGGCGACGGTCGCCTCGCGATCGCCGGAGGACCTTCTGACGCACGTCCTGGATCCCAACCGCGAGATCGCCGCCAACTACCTGAACTACAACGTCGAGACCGCCGACGGCCGGGTCGTTTCGGGGATCATCGCCTCGGAGTCCGCCGCCGCGTTGGTGCTGAAGCGCGCCGAGGGCGTCACCGAGGTCGTCCCCCGCGACCAGATCGAGCGGATCGCCTCCACCGGGATCTCGTTGATGCCCGAGGGGCTCGAAAAAGACCTCGCCCCCGACGACTTCCGCGACTTGATCGCCTTCATTCGCTCGATCCAGGCGCCGGAGGCGAAGTGACGACCGAATCCGTCTTCCCCCCTCGCGGGGGAAGACAGACCGCGAAGCGGTCAGATGAGCGACTG
>ERZ778018.2334-NODE-2334-length-12385-cov-9.455150_pt1 | contig 12385 bp, 9 predicted proteins | sample MGYA00375748_ERZ778018 | MGnify/ENA primary metagenome ERZ778018 (study PRJEB29350, sample SAMN05509839) | bioreactor metagenome | biome: bioreactor; material: wastewater | place: South Africa: University of Cape Town | collected 2014-04-22 ... | reverse complement strand
CGCATGGCGGCCGACGGCTCGCCGAGGCGCTTCACGGGAGCGCCTGAATCTTGGTCTTCTGTTCGTCGGTGATGTTCAGGTCGGTCTGGATGGCCTCGCGACCGGCGAGGTCGAGCAGGCTGGTCCCGCCGCCGCCGAAGCCGCCACGGAAGCCGCCCGGCCCGCCGGGTCCGCCGCCGCGGTTGAAACCGCCGCCGGGGCCGCCCCCGCGGCCGCCGCGGTTTTGATCCTGCGCCATCACGCTGACGGCGGAAAGCGCGAAGGCGACGGCGATCGCCCCCGCGATGGTGCCGAGACGACGTCGCGACATGACGATGCTCCTTCCAAGGAATCCGGCCGAAGTCACGCTGAGTTGATCGGTCCGGGCGGACCCTCGTCGTCCGCTCTCGGCGCCGCTTCCCTATGATGATAGCGGCTTTCGCGCGCGTTGTGGCCAGGGATCTCGGATCGAAGCGTCGGAATCGTGCTTGGACGTCCGCTTTCAGGGGTGGGCCGTCCAGAGCCAGGCCGCCAGCCCGATCATCGTCGAAAGGGTGCCAAGCCGGATCACGCCGCGATAAAGCGCGAACCTCCGCGGCGCGAGCGCCGGGTCGACCTCGCCCTGGAGGATCGTCCGGCCTCCCTCGGCGACCAGCGCCGTCGCGGCTCGTCGCTGGAAGCCGGCGATCGTCGACATGCCGACCATGTGGACCAGCCCCAAAAGCAGGAAGCCGACGCCGCTGTCCAGCCAGGCCCGCCAGGGGATCGGCGGGATCCCCGGCTTCCACCAGGACGGGGTGGAGAGCGGGACGTCGCTTTGATAAACCGTCAGCCGCAAGGGGGCGACGGCGATCGCCTCGCCGTCGGTGACTCGCGACGCCAGTTCGACGGGCTTCGGCGTCCCCTTCGTCGGCGTCCCCTTGAGCAACCCGGTCGCGGGATCGAACGCAAGACCGTCGGGCAGGTCGCCGTCGAGCGACCATTTGAGCGGGCCGTCGCCGCCGTCGGCGGCCAGGGCCACCGCGTAGGGGCGGCCGGCGATCGCCTCGGGAAGCTCCGCCGGCGTGGTGATCCGCGGCGGCCGGGCCTCCGCGCGCTCGCGGGCCGCCCCCGCGCCGACGTCCATGGCCTTGGGGAGCAGGGCCATGATGACCATCGTGAGCATCAAGATGAACAGCAAGGCGCCGGTGAGCTTGGTCACGACGACCGCGACGAACGAGTCCTCGCCCGAGCCGCCGAATTCCAAGCCCCCGCCGCCCCCTCGCCGATTCCGTCGCATGGCTCGTCGCGCCTCCTGGAAGATCCCGGATCGTCCGCGGGACTCGCCGCGTCCGCCTTAGGCGGCGCGGGTCGAGTCGCGGCCGCGGTCGTCGAACATCCGCTTGACGATGTTGCGGTACAGCGAGTTCGCCTGCTCGATGCTGACGTTGATGAGGTCCAGCGCGTCCTTGAGGTTGTTCATCGTCTTGGCGAGCTGCTCCTGCGTCGTCCGGCTCGACTTCTCGTAGGCCGCCGCCTGGGCCTGGGCCATCTCCTCGACGGCCGTCGTGTTGCGGTCCAGCGCCCGCTTGATCTCCTGAAGCAGCGGATCGGGCCCGTCGGCCCGCTCCATCGCCTCCTCGATCCTCGCCAGCGAGGCCGCCGACCGCCGCGACGACTCGCCCATCGCGCCCAGGGTCTCGAACTCGCGCCCCACCCGGCCGATCGCCTCGGCGCCGTCTCGGAAGGCCGATAGCGAAGCCGGCAGCCGCTCCACGGCCGTCGCCAACTGGTCGACCGGCTCCCGGAGGCTCGCGCCGATCTTCTCGGCCTCGCCCCGAAGCGCGAGCGCCGCCGGCTCCAGGATCGTCGCCAGTTCCGCCCGCAGCCGCTCGACGTGCGGCGCGATCAGGTCGTCGAGCCTGGCCGTCATCGGGTCGCGGGCGCCGACGCCGGGCAGGACGTGCTCCACCACCCAGCGGTCCACCCGCGCCAAGAGCCGCTCCGCCAGCCGGAACACCAGGGTCTGAACCAGCATCAGCCAGGCGCTCAGGAACAACGCCAGCAGAGTGCTGTCGAAGGCGATCTGCAACGCCGACGTCACCCCCGTCAGGTTGCCGAGGAAGGCGTCCAGGTCCTTCACCAGCGGCAACACCTGGCTGATCTTCATCAGGGCCTTGGAGATGCCCTCGACGGTGCCGATGAAGCCGATGACCGGCAAGAGATAGAGGATGTAGCGGGTCAGCGTGAACCGGCCGGCGGTCTGCTCCTGGTCCAGCCCGGACGCCTCGCGGTTGACCTCCATCAACTGTTCGGCCGGCGCCGATCGCGCCTGGCGGACGAACCCGGCGAGCTGCCGCACCCGCGCCGGCAAGGCGCGGGGATCGGCCTCGATCCGCTCGGCGGCGACGACGCGACCGTCCCCGGCGACCTGGGCGTCGAGATACTTCCGAAGCGCCGGGGCCTCCTCGAAGGCCCGCTCCTCGCGCCAAAGCCGGCGCAGTTCGCCGGCGAGGGTCAGGACGGCCCAGAAGTAGATGCCGGTGCCGACGTATTGCTCCCAGCCACGTTCGAACATCAAGGTGGGATCGAAGACCATCAAGGCGACGGGGAACAGAAGCGCCAGGGCCAGCAAGCCCGCCGTCGCCAGATAAGCCGCCCTGGGAGCGCCGGTACCGTCGTTCGACATCGTGGGACGTCCCCTCTCGGCCCGCGGAGATCTCTAGCGGCCGCCCGGCGGCCCCCGTTGGAAACGAGGCGGCCCGCCTTCGTCCGGAACGGTCGGACGCGCCGGGCCGCGCGCCGTCGCCGTCCGCGTCATCCCTATTATCGGCGCGTCCGGGCCGGGACTTGATCGAGGTCGCGGCGGCGCGGTGAAATTCCCTTAATGTCGACCCCCTCGGGCCTTGACGCGCCATCCCTCCTTCGCTAGCCTCATCAATGTTCGCTTTCCAGCTAGTGACATCGACCGGCAACGAATTGATTCGTACTCCAGGTGCCGCCCAGCGTCGGGGTCGTTCGCTCGTTCGGTTCGCTTTCCAGCCGCGGGTATCGCGTCCGCGACGGCCGATCGTCGTCGTCCCCGTGTTTCGGATTGTCGATCCATGTTTTATTCGCGTCTAGCGGCGACGTCGCGCGGACTTTTGGGCCTCGCGTTGCTCGCGGGGTGCGGCCTGGTCTTCGTCGGCTGCGGGGACAACAGCACCGGCACCGCGCCGGCGTTGACCCCGGCCGACATCGAGAAGCAACAGGCCAAGGAGATGGAGGCGCGCCTCAAGGCCTTCGGCAAGGAAGGGGCGCCCCACGGCAAGAAGGGCGCCAAGGCCGCCAAGGCCCCCAAGGCCGAGGAGGCTCCCAAGACCGAGGAGAAGCCCGCGCCTTGATCGGGTCCGGGGAGGCCGCGACGTCGCGCGCGCCCGGGCCCTCCCCGGCGCCGTGGCGAGGGGGCGCGGACGTCCCGTCGCGCTGGACGGAGCGGTCCCTCGGCCCCGCCTCTTTTTCACGCTCATTTCCTTCGTACCGGAGTCGCGTCCCGATGCAAAACCATGATCGGAAGGGGTTCACCCTCATCGAGCTTCTGGTGGTGATCGCGATCATCGCGGTGCTCATCGCCCTGCTCTTGCCGGCCGTGCAGGCGGCGCGCGAGGCGGCCCGGCGGTCGCAGTGCGTCAACAACCTCAAGCAGATCGGCCTGGCCTTGCACAACTACCACTCGGCCCAGGGGGTCTTTCCGCCGGGCCAGTTGCTCTCCGCCCACGCCCCGCTTTACCAGGGGACCGCCAACAGCAGCAACCCGTATTCGGGCTGGACCGAGTGGAGCGCCCAGTCCCAGTTGCTGCCGTACATGGAGCAGTCGCCGCTTTACAACTCGATCAACTTCTACTTCTGCGGCGGCTACGACTACGGCTCCTACGCCAACTCGTCCGCCTGGATCACGAAGGTCGCCGCCTTCCTCTGCCCCTCCGACGGCAACGCCGGCAAGGGGAGCGTCTACATGGGGACCGGCACGCCCAACACCAACAGCTACCGCGGCAGCATCGGCACCACCACCTCCCGCTATGACAGCTTCGCCGGCTACTCGAGTTTTCCCGGCTACGCGAGCTGTCGTCCCGACCCCTACAACATCGCCGGCGGCGCCCCGGGCTGCAACCCGTTCTCCACCGGCATGTTCGCCTACTGGATGTCTTACGGCCTGAGCGACGTCACCGACGGCACCTCCAACACCATCGCCTTCGCCGAGTCGCTCGTCGGCGACCCCGCCAACCCCATGGTCATCCGGCCCAACAACTCCGTCACCGGCGTCGTCAACGCGGTCGCCCTGGTGGAGGACGCCTCCATCTTGAACCAGACCGTCCTGAACGCCTCGTTGCAGGCGTGCGTCTACGCTTACAGGAACGGCCAGGGGACCAACGCCATCAGCAACATCAATGGCAACCGCTGGGGGTGGGGCGCCATGACGATGACCCTGTTCAACACGGTCGTCCCGCCCAACTCCAAGCAGTACCCGTTCAATTCCTGCAAACCCGACTGTCTCGGCTGCGGCCCGGACGACTCGGCCTTTTCCAACGCCCAGAGCAACCACACCGGCGGCGTCAACGTCCTCTTGGGCGACGGCTCGGTCCGCTTCATCAAGGACTCGATCAACCAGCGCACCTGGATGGCCCTCGGCACCCGCGCCAACGGCGAGACCATCGGCTCCGACCAGTATTGAGCCGGCCCTTGACCGTCGGATCCAATCGCCATGGCGATCGCCCGACCCGGCTCGACCTCGCGCCGGGCCGGGTCTTCGCGTTTCTCCATGGGAACGATCGACCATGCGCCGGCTTCCCCTGGTCGTCTTGCTCGTCGCGATCGTCGCGGGGCTCGGCTGGTCGTGGGCGCGGGCCCGGGACGAAGGCCGCGCCGACGAGGCCGTCCGATTGGCCCGCCGCGATCTCGACTCCGGCCGCGGCGCGGACGCCCTGGCGCGGCTGTCGCCGATCGCGGCGCGACGGCCCGACCGCGGCGACGTCGCCTTCTGGCTGGGCGTCGCCGCCTGGGCCGTCGGCGACCGAGCCGCCGCCGCCGCGTCCCTGCGCCGCGTCCCCGACCGAGACCCCATGGCGGCCCAGGCGTCGCTCTCGCTGGGTCGTCTGGAACTGGAAGCCGGCCGGTTCCGACCCGCCGAGGAGGCGTTCGACCGCGCCGCGACCGCCGGCGGAACCGTCGCCGACGAGGCCCGCGAGGCGCTGGGAAGGCTTTACGACCTCTCCGGGCGCGTCCAGGAGAGTCGCGCCTCGCTTTTGCGCCGGGCGCAACGGCTCAACGATCCGGTCGAACCGCTGCGCGCGCTCTGGGCGATGGAAGGGATCGCCTTCCCCGTCGCCGGCGTCCGGCGGGCGCTCGACGACCTGGCGCGCGGGGCCCCCGACGACGACCGCTTGAAGCTCGCGCGCGCCACCCAGGCCCTCCGCGCGGGCGCGCTCGACGTCGCCGACCGCCTGCTGACCGAGTGCGAGGCCGCCGCCCCCGGCGACCCCCTGGTCGCGCGGGCGCGGCTGCTCTGGGCGCGCGCCGCCGACCGCCCCGCCGCCGCCGCGGAGCCGGCCCGGCTCGTCCCGGCCGCGACGGTTTCGACGGCCGAACTCCACGCCCTCCGAGTCTGGCTCGCGGCCCGTTCGGGAGACCGCGGGGCCGAGCGCGCCGCCCTGGAGGAATGGCTGCAGGCCGAGCCCGCCGCCCTCGCCGCGCTGGACCGACTGGCCGGCATGGAGTCCGACGCCGGCGACCACGACCGCGCCGAGGGACTCCGACGCCGCAAGGCCGACGTCGAGGCCGCCCGCGAACGCCTCCGCGTCGCCTTCTCCGGTCCCGACCCGGGCAAGCTCGCCGCGACGATCGCGCGCGACTGCCAGACCGTCGGCGATCGCGACGCGGCCCGCCTCTGGTGGCTCCTGGCCGCGCGCAAGGCGGCCGACCCCGCCGCCCGCACCGAGGCCGAGGTTCAGGCGCGCACGCTCGCCGTCGTCGAGACGGCCGACCCGACGACCACCGTCGCCGATCGGCTCGGCCCACTATTGACGAGGGCGACGGCCGCGGAGACCTCGGCGCCGGCCACGAGCGTCCCGGAGTACGTCGACGACGCCGTCGCCCGCGGCCTGACGTTCGCCTTCGATAACGGCAAGAGCGACCTTCGCCAGCTTCCCGAGACCATGAGCGGCGGCGTCGGTTTGCTCGACTACGACGGCGACGGCTGGCTCGACGTCTACGCCGTGCAAGGCGGCCCGTTCCCGCCGTCCCCCTCCAGCCCCTGCGCCGACCGCCTCTTCCGCAACCGCGGCGACGGGACGTTCGAGGACGTCTCCGAACGCTCGGGGTTGAGCGATCTCCCCGGCGGCTATGGCCACGGCGTCGCCGTCGGCGACCATGACGGCGACGGCCATCCCGATCTGTTCATAACCCGATGGCGTCGCTACGCGCTCCACCGCAACCGCGGCGACGGGACGTTCGAGGACGTCACCGCCGCCGTCGGCCTGGGGGGCGATCGCGACTGGCCCACCTCCGCCGCGTTCGCCGATCTCGACGGCGACGGCGACCTCGACCTCTACGTCTGCCACTATCTCCGCTGGGACGAGGCGAACCCCCAGCGCTGTCCGTCGCCCGATGGCCGCGGCCTCTGCTACTGCGATCCCCGCGACTTCCCGGCCCTGCCGGATCATCTCTTCCGCAACGACGGCGGGCGGTTCGTCGACGTGACCGAGGAGGCGGGGATCGTCGACCGCGACGGCCGCGGCCTGGGGGTGGTCGCCGCCGACCTGGACGGTGACGGTCCGGTCGACCTGTTCGTCGCCAACGACACGACCTCGAACCTCTTCTTCCACAACCTCGGAGGCATGAGGTTCGCCGAGCGGGCGATGGAGGCGGGCCTGGCCGCGTCCGGCCGCGGCGGCTACATGGCCGGGATGGGGATCGCCCGCGGCGACCTGGACGGCGACGGCCGGATCGACCTGGCCGTCACCAACTTCCACGGCGAATCCACCACGCTTTATCACGACCACGGCGGCGGCCTGTTCTCCGACCGTTCCGGCCCCTCGGGACTGGCCGCGGCCACCCGCTACGTCCTGGGCTTCGGCCTGGCCGCCCTGGACGCCGACGGCGACGGCCGGCTCGACCTGGCGCAGGCCAACGGCCACGTCAACGACTTCGCGCCGGCGACCCGCTACGCCATGCCCGCGCAACTCTTCCTGGGCGACGACCGCGGCCGCCTCCGCGACGTCTCGGCCGCGGCCGGCGCGCCGTTCTCCGTCCCCCTGGTCGGCCGCGGCCTGGCCGTCGGCGACCTGGACGGCGACGGCCGCCCCGAGATCCTCATCACCGCCGACGGATCGCCCCTCGTCTGCTTGCATCAGGATTCGTCGCCGGGTCGGAACGTCGAGTTCCAACTCGTCGGGACCGAATCCAACCGCGACGGCGTGGGCGCGAAACTGACGCTGACCGCCGGCGGCCGTCGTCAAACGGCCGACCGCTTCGGCGGCGGCGGCTACCAGTCCGCCGGCTCCCCCCGCGTCCACTTCGGCCTGGGCCCGGCGACCCGCGTCGACCGCCTGGAAGTCGCCTGGCCCTCCGGCCGCATCGACGTATTCGAAGACCTTCCCGCCGATCGGGCCTATCGAATCGTCGAGGACGAGGCCAACCCCGTGGAAATCCACGCGATGCGACGATGAAGAGGCTCCGCCGACCCGCCCTCGCCGCCGCGACGGACGTGGGTTGTGAGGCGAGCTTCGATAAAAGTGGCTCGTTGAATCGGCCTGGCCTATTGACCGCGGATACGGCGGCAAGTATTCAAGGAACGGGGGACATCAATGAGTGAAAAGTGTCTTCCACGTCCTTAAATTCTTAGGACGTCCCGCGGGTCGTGACCCGTGGACGTGGCATGGTGGGGCTTTCGCGTCAAGGGATCGGGTCGCGTGAGGCCCGCGATCCCGGGCGCGAACGAGAATCGGAAACGGGAGTGTCCATGAGCATCGCGAGACGCAACGTTCTCTTCACGCTGGCCGCGGCGGCGGTGGCGGGCGCGTTCGGCTGCAACAACGGCGGGGACGTCATCCCCCTGGCCAAGGTCGAGGAACCCAAGACGCCGCCGCAGGAAGCCAAGAAGACCGCGCCGCCGAAGGGGACGCCGGCGAGCCCGGACGAACTGATCTATAAGTGACGGTACACGACCGTCGCGGCCGGCTTGATCCGTCCCATCCTCCGCCGTGATCGGTAACGGCATCGGCATCGTTTACGTCTCGTCATCCGTCATTGGGGTGTATTCGAAGGGAGATCGCGCATGAGGAGCGTTCGGTTCAAGCACGCTCGCGGGTTCACGCTGATCGAGTTGTTGGTGGTGATCGCGATCATCGCGGTCCTGATCGCCCTGCTCTTGCCGGCCGTGCAGGCGGCGCGCGAGGCCGCCCGGCGGGCGCAGTGCGTCAACAACCTGAAGCAGATGGGCCTGGCGCTGCACAACTATCACTCGGCCATCGGCAGCTTCCCGCCGGGAGGCACCAGGGCGGGAAGCTTCCAGGGGCCGGTCAACACGCCCTGGGGATGCTGGAGCGCGCTGACCATGATGCTCCCCTACATGGAGCAGGGGCCGATCTACAACGCCATCAATTTCAGTACCGGCTGCCTCGGCGGCGGCGGCAACTACGAGGGGTATCAGCTTAACACCACGGCCGCCACGACGCGCATCACCGCCTACCTCTGTCCCTCGGCCCCGGACTTTCCGGGCGGCAACGGCTTCTACGGCAAGCCGTATCCCGGCAATAACTACTTCACGTCGTGCGGCTCCAGCCTCAACGAGTTCAACTCGGCTTACATGGGCCCGTCCCCCAACGGACCCTTCGAGGTCTTGGGCCAGGCGTTCGCCGAGCGCGACATGACCGACGGCACCTCGAACACCGTCTTCGCCAGCGAGTGGCGGACGGGCGACAACAATTCGAGCAAGTTGTCGGTGCCCCAGGACATCATCCAGGTGGGCTCCTTCCCGCCCAACACCTCGGGAGGCTCGCAGCTTCTGAACATGCCCGCCGGCGGGGCCTACCTGAACCAGTGGCTCTCCAGCACCTGCACCGCGGCCGCCCTCTCCAGCCTGGGGGGCGGGAACAATCGAAGTTGGGTGGGTCAGAAGTGGTGCCAGGGCATGTTCGGCTCGGCGATGGGCAACATCCTGACGCCGCCGAACTCCAACTATCCCTACTGCGCCATGGTCGCCTGGGGTGGCGACATGGACGGATCCAACGCCGCCAACGTCGGCATGAGCAGTTACCATTCCGGCGGCGCCAACGCGCTGTTCGGCGACGGCTCCGTCCGCTTCCTCAAGTCGTCGACCAACCAGATCGTCCTTTGGTCCATTGGCTCGCGCGACCAGGGCGAGGTTGTCTCGTCCGACCAGTATTGAGCCGCCGTTGGGCGGACCAGTCGCTCCCTCCCGCGCGAAGACCCGGCCGGGCGTGGCGCTCGGCCGGGTCTTCGCGTTCGCCCTCGTCAGCGGGTCGTGACGGTGGCCGTGGAGAGGCCGTCGAGGCGGAACTCGACGACCTCGCCCTCGGCGCCGTGGTAGCCGCCCCAGCCGACGCGGACCTCGGCGATCCGGGCGGGGTCGAGGACGTCGGCGCCGGCGTGGGACCAACCGGCCTTCTCGAAGCTCGACCAGGGGACGATCGCCCGCGCCGGACCCTCCGCCGCCAGCGACCGCGCCGTGTGGGCCGCGAACTCGCCGCCGTCGGCCGCCCGGACGATCAGCAAGATCTCCGACGGCGTCCGCTGGCCGGCGGGGACGGTCGTGTCCACGACCAGGCCGTCGACCTCGGAGAAGTCCGTGGCCGTCGGGAGGACGTGGGAGGCGAAGAGGAAGACGTCCACCCCACCCTTCGTCAGCGTCGCGCGGAACGTCGACGCGCCATCGACCTCCTCGACGACCTCGCGAACGAACTCGCCACGCCCGACGGTCGGCCGGGGAAGCTCCAGCTTCCGTAGAGTCACCTTCGGCAACCCACCGGCCCTCAAGGGCCGACGCTCCCGAGGACGAACCGACGCCGCTCGAACCAACACGGCCTCGAACGGACCCAGGTCCACCGCGACGTCGCCGCGGTCGCCGGCCGCGACCGTCCGCGTCGAGCCGTCGGCCGGAGTCAGGATTTCAAGCTCCGCGCCGGCGTCGACGGGCAGCCGGATCGTCTCGGCGACCTCGCCGCCCGAGTCGTTGGCGATCAAGTAGACGTCATGGTCATTGATGCGGCGATGCGTCGCCCGGAGCGGCGACCGCCCGGCCGCGACGACGTCCGGCGAGAGCGCCGCGTCGATCGCCCAGGGGAGCAGCACGGCCGAGGCGTCGGGAAGGAACAGCCCGCCGCCGTCGGAGGGGTTGGGCGCGGTCGTTAGCAGCCCGGCGGACGACTCGGCGCCGAACAGCTCCGCGCCGATCGCCTCGACGGCCGGATCTGGGAACGTCGATTCACTGCTGCGGGGCCGCTCGCCGATCGCCACGACCACGCCCCCGGCCTCGGCGAACCTCGCGAGCTTCTCCCACGCCGCGGCCGGCAGCGAGTCGACTCCCGGCAGGACGACCACCCGCCAGCGGTGGTCGCGGAACGCCAGCGAATCGCCCTCCACCCGGGCTTCGATCAAGGTCCGGGAGTCGATGATCGTCGGATCCCGGCGCGCCTGGAAGAGGCGGTCGAGGGCCTGGTTGTAGAGCGTCTGGACGCGGTTGGCGGCGACCGCCTCGTTGTTCATGTGCCGTGACGGCTCGAACCGGGTCCAAAGCGACTCGATCGGGTAGACCACGGCGACGTCCGCCACCTGTCGGCCGCCTCGGATCGTCATGGCGACCCGGCCGGCGTCCTGGTTGAGCCGGTTCAAGGCGGCGTCGTCCAGGCCGTCGAAGCTGTAATAGCTGGTGACGCAGTTGACCCCGCCGAGCATCAGTCGGTGGACCGAGCCGCGAATCTCGGCCTCGCTCACGCGCTGGCGGGGCCGGTCGTCCCCCTTGGGTCGGTAGACTTGAATGTGATCGGACGTCTCGCACATCACCAGTTCGCGGCCCTCCAGCTCTGCGGCGCTGGCGGCGAGCCGCGCGGCGCGCCAGGGGACCTGGGACGGGACGCTGGTGAGGCAGTCGATGCCGGGGGCGTCCATCATCCGAAGACATCGGAACATGTCGCCGTAATTACCGACGTGCGCGGCCGGCAGTTCCTCCAGGATCAGGTGGCCGCCGGAGGGGACGCCGTTTTCCCGCCCCCACTTTTGAAGTCGGCCGAAGTAGTTCTCCGAGATCAGTTCGGCGATCGTCCGCCAGAAGTCGGATCGGCGTTTGGCCGTCTCGGGGCCGAAGTCGAGGACCAGGTCCGGCACGATCGGGTCGAGTTCGTACCCCCGGCGCTCCTGGAACTCGCGGGGCAGGGCGGGGGCCCACGGCAGCGGCTTGTAGGGCATGGGCTTGTAGAAGAAGCTCATGAGCGACGGCTCGTCCGTGAAAACCGCCATGAAGGTCTCGCGAAGGTCGTCGCCGAAGCGCTTGGCGTAGGCGGCGTGGGTGAGGTCGACGAACCGTTGCGTCGGCTCGGGCCGCAGGAGGTTGGGGTAGGGGATGTGGTTGAAGTAGTTCGCCTCGGCGTGCGAGCCCTCGAAAAGCCGGTGGCGGGTGACGATCAGGACGCGCCACCATCCCGCGGCGGGGGGCGTCCAGGCGAGCTTGCCGTCGCGGAGCGAGCCGGCCAGGTCGACGCGGCCCGAGCGATCGGCCTTGCCGTCGCGCTCGGGATAGGCGGCGGCGAGGACGAGGTCTCCCGGCGGCGCGTCCAGGGCGACGGCCGGGCCCTCGGAGCGGGCGTCGGCGATCAGGAGGCCCTCGGCCTCCCATTCGGGGTGGTCGCGAAGGGTCAGCCCGCCGGCCTCGCCGGAGGGATACCCGCGCTCGTCGTAGAGCCACTGCGCCATCCCGCGGCCGCGGGCCGACTCGATCCCGCGGCGGAACGACCGCCACATCGGCTCGCTTTCCAGATAGTCCGTAAACGACACGTTGGAGACGACCCCGCCGAACCCCTGGCGGTCGAGCCGGTCCAAAAGCGCGTCCTGGTCCTCGCCGCGGTCGGGCCAGCCGTGGATGATCTTGAGGATCCGCGACGCCCGCGGCGGGTCGACGAACGAACCCGCGGGATCCTCCGCGAGGACGGGGCCGCTCGCGACGACCGCGAGGATCGCGAGGCATATCGGTCGCTTCATGGCTTGGTTCCTTGGGGTGGGAGTTCGGCGGGGCGGGCGAGGCGCGGGGGCGACCCGCATTCTAGCCCCGCCCGTGGCGACGACCAAGGGGCTGGGAAGGCGGAGCATCGTCCCCTCTCCCCTCGGGCTGACGACCCGACACTTATCGGATCTCGCATGCGACACTCACGCGAGCCGA
>ERZ778018.2331-NODE-2331-length-12391-cov-5.034290_pt1 | contig 12391 bp, 10 predicted proteins | sample MGYA00375748_ERZ778018 | MGnify/ENA primary metagenome ERZ778018 (study PRJEB29350, sample SAMN05509839) | bioreactor metagenome | biome: bioreactor; material: wastewater | place: South Africa: University of Cape Town | collected 2014-04-22 ... | reverse complement strand
AGCAGCGATTGCTTATCCGTCGTCCGCCGCAAGGCCGGTGAAATATCCGGGCTAGCGTCTTTCGCGCGCGGCGATCCCTCAATGGCGCTCCGACGAGGAACGCTCGGCCCATGAAGACGCCGAGGGGCGGCTCTCCGCCGAGAAGGTCCTTGAGGCCGTTGGAGAGGGATCGATCGTTCCGACGCGCCGCTTCGACCAATCAGTGCACGTGGAACAGTACTTCAAAGTACCGTGGAACGAGGAGCACGGAATCGAGGTGCAATTCGACGCCGATGGAGGAATCCTCCGCTACGGTTGAACACCTACGGCGGGGCGTCCGCGAACCTTGAACAGCAGGCCGGAATCTGTCAGACTGGCTCGACGTTGCGGCGTTGACCCGATTTTGAAGGACGTGGGAGATACCAGGCTGATGTCGCTTTCGACCGACGATGTGGCGAAGGTCGCCGTGCTGGCGCGGCTGCGGCTGAGCCCGGACGAACTGCAAACGTTCACCGGACAGCTCAATTCGATCGTGGACTTCGTGGCCCAGCTTCAGGAGCCCGACACCACGGACGTCGAGCCCCTGGCCCACGGCGTCGAGGTCCGCAACGTCTTCCGCGACGACGTCCGCGGCCCCGCCCTGCCCCGCGAGGCCGCGCTGTCCAACGCCCCCAAGCGGAACCCAGACAGCTTCCTGGTCCCCGCCGTGCTCGACTGAGCCGAACGAGTCTGAGAATCCGCCTTGAGGACGCCTTTTTCGATGAACAACGCCACCGCCGTCAGCCTGCTGGCGCAATTGAACGCCGGCGAAGTCCGCAGCGAGGACGTCGTCCGCCGGTACCTCGACCGCGCCGAGTCGCACAAGCGTCTGAACGTGTTCGTCCACCTCGACCCCGAGCGGGCGCTCGACCAGGCTCGGGCCGTCGACGCCAGGCGTCAGGCGGGCCAACCGGTCGGCGCGCTGGCGGGGGTCCCGGTCGCGATCAAGGACCTGCTCTGCGTCGAGGGGGAGCCGACGACCTGCGGCAGCCGGATGCTCAGGACGTTCCGCCCCCCCTACGACGCGACGGTGATCACGAAATTGAAGGAAGCCGGCGCGATCCTGTTCGGCAAGACGAACATGGACGAGTTCGCGATGGGCTCGTCGACCGAGAACAGCGCCTACGGACCGACGCTCAACCCCTGGGACGAGGAGCGCATCCCCGGCGGGTCGTCGGGGGGCTCGGCCGCGGCGGTCGCCGCCGACTTCGCGCCGGTGTCGCTGGGCAGCGACACCGGGGGGTCGATCCGCCAGCCGGCCGCCGTCTGCGGGGTCGTCGGGCTCAAGCCGACCTACGGCCGCGTCAGCCGCTACGGCCTGATCGCGTTCGCCAGCTCGCTCGACCAGATCGGCCCGTTCACGCACGACCTGGCCGACGCGGCGCTGCTCTTGAAGGTGATCTCGGGGCACGACGACCGCGACGCCACCAGCGTCGACCGGGCGGTCCCGGACTACCCGGCGACGCTCGACAAGACCCCCGGCTCGCTCCGCATCGGCGTGGCCCGCGAGTTCTTCGGCGAGGGGCTCGACCCGGAAGTCGAGACCGCCGTCCGCGAGGCGATCCGAATCTACCAGAAAGCCGGCGCGATCATCGAGGACGTCTCGCTGCCGAACTCGAAGTACGGCGTCCCCGCCTACTACATCGTCGCGCCCGCCGAGTGTTCGAGCAACCTGTCGCGGTACGACGGCACGATCTTCGGCCATCGCGCCGAGGACTGGTCGCCCAAATATCCGGGCGAGGAGGACCTCCACCCGCTGGTTCGGATGATGATGGCCAGCCGGGCCGAAGGGTTCGGCGCCGAGGTCAAGCGGCGGATCATGCTGGGGACGTTCGCCCTCTCGGCCGGCTACGCCGACCAGTACTACAACCAGGCCCTCAAGGTCCGCCGCCTGATCCGCAACGGCTTCGACGAGGCGTTCAAGAAGGTCGACGTGATCCTCGGCCCCACGTCCCCCTCGCCGGCCTTCAAGCTCGGCGAACGGACCGCCGACCCGCTGGCGATGTACCTGTCGGACATCTACACGATCACCGCCAACCTCGCCGGCATCCCCGGCCTGAGCATCCCCTGCGGGTACACCAGGTCGAACCTGCCGATCGGCCTCCAGCTGTTGGCCCCGGCGTTCGCCGAGGAGAACCTGCTCCGCACCGCCCGCGTCTTCGAACGCGAGACCGACTGGCACGCGAGGCGGCCGGGGCTGTCTTGATGGCGAGCGATTTTGCTAAACTCAATTCGACGATCACCGATGCGGACCTCGACGCCGCCTGGCAGGATCGGTTGGAGGACGCGACGGCGCTCGACGCGGGCGGACGCCACGCCTCGGCCATCGCGGCAAGGCTGTACGCCCTCGAAATCTACCTCAAGTTCCGGATTTGCCAACGGCTCGGCATCGCCAATCCTCCGAAGAAGCTCGAGATTCATGCTCTAGACGCTCTCGTCTTGTTCAGTGGCTTGTCCACGGCTCTGGACGCCATCCCCAAAGCCGACGCGGTGCGAGTAAACTGGAGGAACATCATGGAGTTTTCGAGGGACCTCACGGACCTCCGATATCGTCCCGCTTCAAGATGGACCCAGCAACAGTCGGATGATTTCGCCCATTGGCTGCTCGATCCTTCGACGGGAGTCCTGCCATGGCTACAGAACCAGAAGTGACAACCAGCCTCTTCCTGGTGGCACGCACACTTGTTCGATTCGCGCTGTCCAAGGGTTGGACGGATGGTGAATACGCGATCTACTATCGCCCCGAATCGGACGTTGACGACCTGCATCTCCTCTTCGTTTCACCCCATTTCGACAACATCGACGATTACGAATCCGCGCGCGAAGTGTGGACGTACCTGGAAGGCGAGCTTCATTACGCGCCCGAGGTCCTCAAGGCGCTGAGCCTGGTCGTTCGAAGCCAGGAGAAGGTCGATCAGGGAGGGTTGTACACGATTGGGCCGGGCTATCAGAAGCTCTGGATCGTCTCGCCCGTCGGCTCTTCCGAAGTTTGACGCGCGGCTGTCAGGACAGTCTCCTTCGCATCGAAATTGATCTAGGCGGATTCCTTTTCCATGAGTCATCCCTACGACGTCGTCATCGGCCTTGAGATCCACGTTCAGCTTCAGACCGAGAGCAAGATGTTCTCGTGGTGCGGCACCGAGTTCGGCCTGCCGCCGAACACGCAGACCGACCCGGTCTCCCTCGGCATGCCGGGGACGCTGCCGGTGATGAACCGCAAGGCGTTCGACCTGGCGCTCAAGACGGCGCTCGCCCTCCACGCCGAGATCGCGCCGTTCACCAAGTGGGACCGCAAGAACTACTACTATCCCGACCTTCCCAAGAACTATCAGATCAGCCAGTACGACCTGCCGTTCTCGGTCGGCGGCTGGCTCGACGTCCCCGAGCGGAAGGACGGCGGCGGCGGCGGGCGCTGCGGACTGACCCGCGTCCACCTTGAGGAAGACACCGGCAAGCTGACCCACGCCGCCGGAGGGTTCTCCGAGGTCGACCTGAACCGCGCCGGGATTCCGCTCCTGGAGATCGTCGGCGAGCCCGACCTCCGCAGCGCCGCCGACGCGCGCGGCTGCCTTGAGGAACTCCGACTGACGCTCCGCTACCTGGGCGTCTCCGATTGCGAGATGCAGGAGGGCTCGCTCCGGTGCGACGCCAACGTCAACCTGCACATCCACAAGGACGGCCGAACGATCGCGACCCCGATCGTCGAGATCAAGAACCTCAACAGCTTCCGGGCCGTCGAGAAGGCGCTCAATTACGAGACCGAGCGGCAGTACGCCAAGTGGCGCGAGGACGGCCTGACGATCAAGGACGCCCCCAAAACCACCCGCGGCTGGAACGACGTCGAGGAGGTCACCAAGCCCCAGCGCGAGAAGGAGACGGCCGCCGACTACCGCTACTTCCCCGAGCCCGACCTGGTCCCGGTCGTCGTCGACGACGCCTGGAAAGAGCGCGTCCGCGCGTCGATCGGCGAGCTTCCCGCGGCGCGCCGGAAGCGATTCGAGGGGGAGTACGGCCTCTCCCCCTACGACGCCGACGTGCTCGTCGAGCAGGGCCAGGACGTGGCCGACTACTACGACGCCGTGGCCAAGTCGACCGGCGCGTACAAGCTGGCCAGCAACTGGATCCAGCAGGACGTGCTGCGGACGATCAAGGACAAGAAGCAGACGATCGCCGATTTCCCGATCACGCCCGACGCCCTGGCCGACCTGATCAACCGCGTCGAACGCGGCGAGCTGAACACCAACCAGGGGCGCGAGGTGCTGGGCCGGATGATCGAGACCGGCGACCCGGCCGAGGTCGTCATCGAGATCGGCGGCTACCGGATGGTCTCCGACCGCGACGACATCGCCAAGGCCGTCGACGCGGCCCTCGCCGCCAACCCCCAGGCGATCGAGGATCTGAAGAAGGGCAAGAAGAAGCCCGAGGCCGTGAAGGGCTTCCTCCGCGGCCAGGTCATGAAGCAGACCGGCGGCAAGGCCAACCCGGCCGTCGTCGGCGATCTGCTCGAAGCCAGGCTCTCCGAGCTTCTGGCCTGAACCGACTTCGCTTCCCGTGGACTGAATCGCAACGCCTATCCCCCTTTTATGCCAAGGTGAACAACTGATGACGACGATCGACCGCAGAACGTTCCTCGCGGCAGCCGGCGGCGTCGCCGCCGCGGCGCTGGTTAATGGTTCGGCGGCGGCGGCCGAGGCCGCCGCGCCCAAATGGAAGCGCGCGTTCATGCTCGGCGGCCATACCAAGGGGCCGATCCTGCCGACCTTCCAACTGCTCAAGGAGGCCGGCTTCGAAGGCGTCGAGCTGATCAGCCCCAACCAGTTGGACCTCGACGAGGTCCTCGCCGCGCGTGAGAAGACGGGCATCGTGATCCACGGCGTCAGCGGCGGTCGGCACTGGCAAGACCCCCTGTCCGACCCCGACCCCCAGGTCGTCGAGCGTGGGATGGCCGCGATCCGCCAGGAGTTCCTCGACTGCAAGGCCTACGGCGGCACCACGGTTTTGGTCGTTCCGGCCGTGGTCAACAAGAAGGTCTCGTACCGCCAGGCCTACGAGCGGTCGCAGGCGAACATCCGCAAGCTGATCCCGCTGGCCGAGGAGAGCGGCGTCAAGATCGCCGTCGAGGAGGTCTGGAACAAGTTCCTCCTCAGCCCCGTCGAGTTCTCCCGCTATATCGACGAGTTCCAGAGCCCGACCGTGGGGGCGTACTTCGACGTGGGCAACGTGGTCGAGTTCGGCTATCCCGAAGAGTGGATTCGCGAGCTGGGCCACCGCATCCTCAAGATCCACATCAAGGAATACGCCAAGGCCAAGCGGTTCAGCTATCCCCTGGGCGAAGGCGAGATCGACTGGCCGGCCGTCCGCCAGGCGCTCGTCGACGTCGGCTACGAGGGCTGGATCACCGCCGAGGTGGGATTCGGCGACCTCGACGCCATGAAGGACGTCGTCAAGCGGATGAACAAGCTGCTCCAGATGGGTTGACGCCGATCGTCGAGAAATCGCCAGGGCCGCCGAGAATTTTGCATTCGCCCGACTCGAAATCGACATAATACAGGAGTAGGGTGGAACAAACCGGCCAGGACCAACCCAGCGATGATCGAACACGCCACCGACGCCACGCTCCTCAAGCAATTCGCCGAACGGCGCGAGGAATCCGCCTTCGCAGAATTGGTGGAGCGGCACGGCCCGGTCGTCCAGCGGGTCTGTCGGCGGTTCCTCCGCAGCGAGCATGACGTCGAGGAGGTGTTTCAGGCGACGTTCCTGGTGCTTGCTCTGCGCGCCTCGGAAGTCTCCTGGAAGTCCTCGGTGGGAGGATGGGTGCAAGACGTCGCGCGGCGGCTGGCGCTGCACGCCCGAAGCGAGATCGCCCGGCGGAACCGTCGCGAGGTCCAGGCTTCGAGCCTGCGCGGCGGCCCCCTCGCGCCGGCGGAATGCCCGGTCTCGGCCTTCGGCGACGAGGTCGAGCGCCAGGAAGTCCGACGATTGATCGACGTCGCCGTCGACGAACTCCCCCAGAAGTACCGCGATCCGCTGGTGCTTTGCTACCTGGAAGGGATGACGAACAACGAGGCGGCGCGACGGCTCGGATATCCGGTCGGCTCGATCTCGAGGCGGCTGGAACGCGCCCGGGGCTTGCTCAAGAAACAACTGGCCGGCCAGGGCGTCACGCTGACCCTGATCGTCGGCCTGGGGCTGCTGGCCGCCCTGGCGTTGTCGAAGACCACGGCGGATCGTACGGCTCGCCGATTCAGGCTTGAGCCGGTTCGCGCCGCGATGGCGGTTTTGGAGCCCGAATCGTCTCGCCGGCTTGATCTGAGCGAACTCGTCGCGGCCCTTGAGCGTACCAACGAGGGCGCGCCGGCGAGCCCGGATCGGTCCCGGCTGAGACGGCTGGCGGACCAGTCCGCGCGGGTCGCCCAGGCGATCACGGCGGTTGATCCGGGCGTCGACCGCGACGTCTGGCGCGCCTCCGCCGGCGAGATGAGGCTGGCGGCCCTTGAGTTGTCGCGGGTCGACGACGACGGCCGCGGCCCCGACCCCGACCTGCTCGCGAGCGTCCGCCGCCTGAACGCGACCTGCGTCCAGTGCCACGCGACCTTCCACTGATCCAGGGCGTTCCGGCCTTGGCCGCCTCTCCGCGAGGCTGGCCCTCGGCGCGGGCCGCGGATACAATGAATAGGTCCTCGGGACGGCCCTCAAGATGCCGCCGCCCCGCCCGCCCGATCTCCCCAGCTTCCTAGTTCATCCCTCCTCGGCAGGTGCGATATCATGGCGATGGCCAGCAAGCAGGCTTCCGGTTCGTCCTCGTCCCCCGGCGGTCCTGTCCCGCCGCGTTCGAACGCCCCGTCGCCGTCCCGGCCGCCGACGGGGGGGCCGCTCGTGAAGATGATCCTCGGCGTTTATCGGTTCCTCGCGTCGCTCAAATTGGCCGTCCTCAGTTTGACGGGCCTGGCGGCGTTCCTGGCGTTCGCGACCTGGTTCGAGTCGACCTACGGGACCAAGGCCGTCCAGGTTTACGTCTACAAGAGCGCGGCGTTCGCCATCCTGCTCGCGTTCCTGGCGACGAACATCCTCTGCGCCGCGCTGATTCGCTTCCCCTGGAAACGGCGGCAGACGGGCTTCGTGATCACCCACGCCGGGCTGTTGGTGCTGATCGCCGGCTCGTACGTCCACTTCAAGGCGGGCGACGAGGGGATGGTCGGGATGCTTGAAGGAGACAAGCGGGCCGAGATGCTCCGCACCGACGCGCCGGTGTTTCGGGTCCGCGAGGTCGATCCCCACGGTCAGGAGGCCGCGCGGTCGTATGAGATGCCGTTCCACGACGGCGGCGCGTTCGGATGGGGGGCGGGGCAATCGCGGATCGACAACGTCTTCGATCTGGGCCTGAACTGGCTGACCCGCGGCCGACTCCCCTCCCCCGGCCCCGCCGAGGAGGTCCTGAGCAAGTCCGGCGACCCGTTCAAATTCGCGGTCAAGCAGTATCTGCCGTCGTCGACTCCCTCGACGTTGCGCGTCGCCGATCCCGCCGGCCAACCGATGGCCCGCATCCAGCTTCGGTTCACGGCGCCGGGGATCCCGACGCCCCGGATGGCGTCGGCCGTCGAGGACGATCAGTGGTTCAAGCTCGACCGCCGGTTCCTCCGTTCCGCCAAGAGCGACGGCATGCCCGCCCTCCTGACCTTCTCCTCGGTGGACAAGCCGGGCTTCGTGGAAGACTTCCTCAAGCCGCCGCTCGACGTCAGCGCCTCGGGCGTGGCGCGGTTCCGCTACCCGGGCGGGAACGGCGAACAGCGGGTTTACGACTTCGCCGTCGACCAGCCGGTGGACACGACCGTCAAGCTGCCCGACAGCGACCTGACCGTCAAGCTGGAGAAGCTCGCCCACTTCCCGACCGCCGAGGGGGGCCTCTCACGGGTGGTCGGCGAGGATTCGATTCCGATCGCCATGTTCCAGGTCCGCAAGGGGGAAGGCCCGGAGATCGAACATATCGCGATGGGTTCGATGCCGATGTTCCCCAACATCATTCCGCGCCCCGGCGCCGACGACGGCAAGCCGGCGCAGGCGCTCGTGTCGATCCATCTCATGGTCCCTCCCGATCTCGATCCCAAGACGAACGGCCGATTCGGTCAGATCGACGTCCTGGCCGACGCCGACCACGCGCTCTATTACCGCGTCTTCGGCCGAGGCAAGGGGGGCAAGGTCGAGCTGCGGTCGGCGGGTCCGCTCGCCCGGCGCAAATGGATCGACGCCTTCGGCGGCGACGCCGGCGCGGTCGTGACCATCGGCTTCCAGGTCGAGGACTACCTCCCCTCCGGGGTCGAGAAGCCGATCTTCGTGCCCCTGTTCCTGTCCAAGGGGGAGATGGAACAGGCCGTCCCCGCCTGCCTCGTCGAGTTGACCGTCGGCGACCAGTCTCGGGAGGTCTGGATCCAGCACAGCGAGGCGCTCGACAAGCCGGTGTTCCGTCCGGTGCCCATGGGCGATCGGCTCTACGAGATCGCCTACGACGTCGACCGCCGGCCGCTGGGGTTCGAACTCAAGCTCGACGACTTTGAAGTGGGCTTCGAACCCGGCACCGAGCAGGCCACGAAGTTCGTCAGCAAGGTCCGGGTCGACGACCCCGCGCTCAACGTCCGCGACAAGCCGTACACGATCTCGATGAACGAGCCGATGACGCATCGCGGCTACACCTTCTACCAGATGCGGTACTCGCCGATCGTCGACCCCCGCACCAACCAGCGCACCGGACAGTTCCAGTCGGTCTTCCAGGTGGGGAGCAACCCCGGCCGACCGATCATCTACGCCGGCTGCCTGATGGTGGTGATGGGGGCGTTCGTGCAGTTCTACATGCGGGCCGGCCTGTTCACCGACGGCGGCAAGCGCGAGCGCGAGCGGGCGGCGCGCAAGGCCGGGCTGCCGATCCCCGTCGAGCAGCCCAGGACGCGGCCTCAACCCCAGGACGAACCCCTCTAATGCACGCCGATCTTGAGAGCCCGTCGTTTCGATCGACTTCATACGACGCCAACCACAGCCAAGGGAGTAATGTGATGAGACGATACGGCCGACTTCTCCTGGGACTTGGCCTGTGCGCGCTGCTCGCCGACGCGTCGTTCGCAAGGGGCGACGAACCGGACGTCGCCCCCGGACGGCTCGCCCCGAAGCAGCTCGGAGCGGGGCCGGCGTACAATCAGCTCGGGAAGATCGCGGTCATGCATCAGGGGCGGGTCAAGCCGCTGGACACCGTCGCCCGCGAGGAGGTCAAGCACGTCTTCGGGCGCGAGTCCGTCAAACTGCACGACGACCAAAACCGGGTCGTCGAGACCTGGGGGGCGGTCGGAGCGTTCGTCGACTGGATCGTCCGCCCCGAATTCTGGGACGCCCAGCCGTTCATCCTGGTCGATTACCTGCCGCTCAAGCGTCAGCTCCTTCTAGGGACGATACGCGAGGAGCTCAAGGCCGTCTCAGGCAAGGAGACGACCTCGGCCGACGACCGGACGAGGCTCGGCAAGCTGATCGAGGACGACGAGATCAGCGCCGGCAGGATCGCCGAGTTCTTGAAGACGTCGAAGCTCGGGGGCGAGGACCGCAAGACCCTGACCGTGCTGGCCGACAAGCTGATCGAAGATCACAAGTGGCTGACGCCCGACGAGGTCGAGAACGCCAAGATCACGCACGGCGACCACGACGAGTCGTTCATGGAGTGGGTGGCGCAGCTCGACGCGCAGCGGCGGAAGTTCGACGCCGACCCCGAGTCGGCCGAGCGGCTCACGGAAGTCGAGAAGCGGGCGATCGACGTCGGCCAGCGGCTGATGACCTACCGATCGTACAGCGGCGACGCGATGCGCTCCGCCGGGCTGATCCGAATCATGCCCCGGCCGTCGAGCCCCGCCGCCCTCGGGTTCTACAAGGAAGTCCTGCCCAAGGCCCGGACGGTGGAGGATTCGCGGGCGCTTTCCAACGTGCTCTCGCCGATCGAGTTCGACGCGCTCAAGGCGCTCGACACCTACTGGAACGACATCCCGCTCAACGACCGCCACGAGCCCGGCGAGAACGCCGAATTCGACGAGAAATTCAGCGCCTGGCTGAGCGAGAACTCGGTCTGGACGCCGCTGAAGGTCTTGCTCAAGTCCTCCCCCGAAGACCTGGCCAAGGCGGGGTATCCCGAGGCGGAAGCCCGCGCCTTCCTGTCGGCCTATCGCGAGCTGGAGGACGCCGAGAGCCGAGCCCCGGGGCAGGTCGCCGAGAACCTGGCCGCCGAGCTGTTGAAAACGTCGAGGGGGCTGGGCGAGGCGGTCAACCCGGTTCATTACCCGACCCTGGCGGCGATGGACCGCGAATCGCACTTCAATGCGATGAACCCGTTCTGGCAGGCGCCGTTCGCCTACGGCGCGGCCCTGGTCCTGCTGGCCGTGACCCTCGGATTCGCGGGGGGCCGACGGCCGGAGATGGGGGCGGCCGGCAAGAGCCTGCACACGCTGGGCATGCTCGCCCTGGCGGTCGGGATCGGCCTTGAGGTCTACGGCTTCTACCTTCGGATCGCGATCTCGGGCTGGGCGCCGGTGACCAACATGTACGAGACGGTCATCTGGGTGGCCCTCGTCACGGCGGTCCTCGCGTTCGGCTTCGAACTCCTCTACCGCCGGACCTTCACCGCCCTGGCCGGCGCGGGGGTGGCGCTGCTGGGGACGATCACCGCGGCGAACGTGCCGCTGCTCGACCCCAGCATCAAGAGCCTTCAGCCGGTCCTGCGGAGCAACCTCTGGCTGATGATCCACGTCTTGACCGAAGTGTCGAGCTACGCGGCGTTCGGCCTGGCCTGGGGGCTCGGCCTGATCGCCACGGTCTACTACCTGACGGCCACCTACCGCCGTTCGCCGACCTTCAAGGAGCTGGCGGCGCCCCTGGTCCCCGGCCTGCCGCTCCTGGCGACGGGGGGGGCCGGCATGGCGGCTTCGTACGGCGCGTTCGGCGAGGCGTGGACGACCGGCGACCCCCTGTTCTACGTGTTCTCGATCATGGGGGGCGTCGGCTGGTTGGTTTCGCTGGGAACGATCCTCGCCTGCGCCGGCGAGGTCGTCGACCGCATTTCGACGCGCGGCCTCCTCGATGAACCGACCGAGGGCGAGGAAGACGAGGAGGAAGCCGAGCGCGCCGAACCGCCGCGCCACCGGCCGTCGGTCGAGGAGATCAAGGCGATGGCCGAGGCCGCGCCCCCGCTCCGGCTCGACGCCCGAGGCCGCTCGATGCAACAGACGGCCGCCATGATCAAGCCGCTGTCGAACTTCATCTACCGGGCGATGCAGGTGGGCGTCCTCCTGATCGCCGCCGGCACCATCCTGGGCGGCGTCTGGGCCGACTATTCGTGGGGACGGTTCTGGGGATGGGACCCCAAGGAAGTCTGGGCCCTGATCACGCTGCTAGTCTACCTTGTGCCGCTCCACGGCCGGTTCGCCGGCTGGGTCAACACCTTCGGCCTGGTGTTCGCCTCGGTGGTCTGCTTCCTCTCGGTCGTGATGGCCTGGTACGGCGTCAACTTCGTCCTGGGCGTCGGCCTCCACAGCTACGGCTTCGTCGAGGGGGGCTCGCAAGGGTTCATGAGCCTGATCATCGTCAGCATGATGGCGCTTCCGGTGGCCGCCTACTGGCGACGGTGGCTCGGCTATAACAGCCTCGGTCGAAACGAAGCGTGATCCGACCGCCTCGTCCTCCCCGTCGGTCGTTGCGGCCGACGGGGCCTTGAGGATCAAGGCGATGCAGAACGCCGGCGCGCACGTCGCGCAGACGTACTTGACGAGCCGGCAGAGGCTCGACGTCGGGATCGGCGTGAATTCCGATTCGAAGGGGAACCAGGCGATCGCCACGAGACCGAACAGGAGCGCGCCGAGGCTCGCGCCCATCATCCCCGCCGTCACCAGTCGCGCCGATTCCACGGCCCTCGCTCGCGCGGCCAGACCGGCCGCCAATCCGCAACACCCCGCCGCCGCCGAACCGATCAGCGCGTGCGTGGCGATCGAAATCCGCGGGTCGGACGTCTGGACGATCAATCCGATATAGATCGGCGTGGCCGCCAGGCTGAAACCGCCGCACACGACCAACCCGATCGCGAATCCCGCGACGCCGGCCTTCACGGCCCTTGAAAACGACCGCGCCGTCAAACCGCCCGCCGCGCCTCCCAGCAAGCCGAACAGTCCTCCCATGAGGCCGTAGACGACGATCATCTCTCGCGTGTGCAATCCAACCTGCGCCAGCCGGAGCGCGCTGGCGGTCGTTCTCCCATTCAGGGCCAGCACGCCCCCCTGGAGTGCGATCCGATCAACCGCCCAACCCCACCGAGCCGTCCGCCTCGCCATCCAGTCGCCCCCTTGCCAGACGACCA
>ERZ778018.2328-NODE-2328-length-12398-cov-2.600097_pt1 | contig 12398 bp, 9 predicted proteins | sample MGYA00375748_ERZ778018 | MGnify/ENA primary metagenome ERZ778018 (study PRJEB29350, sample SAMN05509839) | bioreactor metagenome | biome: bioreactor; material: wastewater | place: South Africa: University of Cape Town | collected 2014-04-22 ... | reverse complement strand
ATGAGAGACGCGATCAACGCCAGTAGCAGTGACGGCGACCGTGGTGAAAGCGGCAGATCCGCTTTTTCTTGTGGCGGTCCCACCTATGGACGCGCTTGTCATGGTGGTTTCTGTAGTCCACGTGCTCAGCGGCCGTCTTGGCAGCGTGCGTGCTGATGCCGTTGAAGCCGACACTTGCGACTCCGGCGCTCGCCATATTGGCCGCGCCGAACGTGAGAGCAGCAAACGCAGCTGCCGCAATCAGGCTTTTTTTCATTAGGGGCTCCTATCTGGTATAAGACGCGTTTCCACGTCCGAAACCCTAACGTTTAGCTGATCGAAAAGCCGTCGTTGATGACGCCGAATATTTCAGCACCATAAGTGCAACATATTTGCGCATACGCCGCCTTCAAAGTTCGACGACCTCCGCCACGACGGGAAAGGCGGCGATGCGACCGGCTTCTTGCGGCGACACATCATAGCGCCCCGGTAGCACGAACTCCATTTCGCGACCGCGGTCGAGCAGCGGCAACACGATCCGCACCTCTCCGCCTCCTCTCGGCGACGGCTTCAATCGGCTGCTCATCTCCGATAGGCGCCCGGCATTCGGACCCGAGCATTGGCGCTGATCGAGTACGAGCTTGAGATTGCGCGGCACACTCGATGCCGCTTTGTCCAAGGCTTCGATCGACTGCACGCGCATCTTCAACGTATCGCCATCTAGCTCCGCTTCGACGGAGACGATCACCGGCGTGCCGGGCTCGAGAAGTTCGCGGCTGACCGCAAGCGTATCGGAAAATATTACCGCCTCGAATTGCCCCGTGGCATCGGAGAATGACGCGAACGCAAACTTGTTCCCCTTCTGCGAACGCCGCTCGCGCGCCGCGATGACGACGCCGGCAAGACGGCCTGCCGTTGCGCCGCGCCGCGTCAACAATTCGAACTCGGCGAAGCTCCGCACTCCGAGCTTGGCAAGAGTGCGCTCGTATTGATCGAGCGGATGCCCCGAAAGGTAAAAACCGATGGCCTCGAATTCCGCTGACAGACGGTCCATCGGAGTCCAGCCGTCGGCCGATCGCAAAACGAGGTCCGCCGGTTTGCCGCCCGAACCGAAAAGGTCGGTCATGCCCTGGGCTTCATCGGCGGTTCTTCGTTGTGCCGACGCGAGGATCGTATCGGCATTAGCGGCAACGAGCGCGCGATTGTCGTTCAACGCATCGAATGCCCCGCCCTTCGCGAGAGTCTCGACAGCACGCTTGTTCAAGGCCTTGGCGTCGACGCGCGCCGCAAAATCAGCGAGGGATGCGAACCGCCCACCCGTATTGCGCTCGTTCACGATCGTTTCGACGGCGCCTGCACCAATGTTCTTCAGTGCCGCAAGCGAGTAGCGAATGCACCCCAATTTACCGCCGTCGCGAGACGGTTCGACTCCAAAATCGACGGCCGATTGATTGACGCACGGCGGCAGCATCCGGATTCCCGATTTACGCGCTTCCGAGGCGAACATTGCAAGCTTGTCGGTATTGCCCATATCGAGCGTCATCGATGCTGCGAAGAATTCCTCGCGGAAATTGGCCTTCAAATACGCCGTGTGATAGCTGACGAGTGCATACGCCGCCGCGTGCGATTTGTTGAAGCCGTAACCCGCGAATTTATCGACGAGTTCGAAGATATAGATCGCGTCCTTTTCCTTGACGCCCTTCGCCATCGCCCCTTCGACGAAGCGCGCCTGCTGCTTCGCCATTTCAGCTTTGTCTTTCTTGCCCATCGCGCGGCGCAGAAGGTCAGCTTGTCCGAGCGTATATCCGCCCATGACCTGCGCGATCTGAATGACCTGCTCCTGATAGATGATGACGCCGTACGTTTCCTTCAGGATGCCTTCCAGCATCTCATGGAGGTAATCGACAGGCTCCTCGCCGTGCTTGCGATGGATGTACGTCGGGATGTTATCCATCGGGCCGGGACGATAGAGGGCCACCATGGCGATGATGTCCTCGAAACGGTCGGGCTTCAGCCGCTTCAGGCTTTCCCGCATGCCCGTGCTTTCAAGCTGGAAGACGCCGGCCGTATCGGCCTTCGCGAGCATCTCGTACGTCGCTTTGTCGTCGAGCGGCAGGCTCGGCAGATCGACCGTGATGCCACGGACCTGCTTGATGAGGTTCACCGCCTTTTCAAGGACGGTCAGCGTCTTCAGGCCGAGAAAGTCGAACTTCACGAGACCGGCGGCCTCGACCATCTTCCAGTTGTATTGCGTAATCGGAAAGTGCGAATTCGGATCGCGATAGAGCGGCACGAGTTCTTCGAGCGGCCTGTCGCCAATCACCATGCCCGCTGCGTGCGTCGAAGCGTGGCGATAAAGCCCTTCGAGTTTCTGCGCGATTTCAAGTAATCGCGCGACGATCGGCTCGCGATCGCGTTCTTCCTGAAGCTTGGGTTCGCCGTCGATCGCTTCCTTCAGCGTGACGGGATTGGCCGGATTGTTCGGCACGAGTTTGCAAAGACGGTCGACCTGACCGTACGGCATCTGCAGCACCCGGCCGACGTCACGCAACACCGCACGCGCTTGCAGCTTTCCGTGCGTGATGATCTGCGCGACGCGATCCGATCCATATTTCTTCTGCACGTAATCGATGACGCGATCCCGCTTCTCCTGGCAGAAATCGACGTCGAAGTCCGGCATCGAAATACGTTCGGGATTGAGAAAGCGTTCGAAAAGAAGCCCGAACCGCAACGGATCAAGATCGGTGATCGTCAGCGCGTAGGCAACGAGCGAACCGGCACCGGAGCCGCGCCCCGGCCCGACCGGGACGCCGTTGGCCTTCGACCATTTGATGAAGTCGGCAACGATCAGAAAGTAGCCCGGAAACTTCATCTGCGTGATAACGTCAATCTCATATGAAAGACGCTTCTCGTAGTCGTCGACGCTGTATCCGGGTGCCGTGCCGTGCGCCGTCAATCGGCGCTGCAATCCTTCTTTCGCCTGGTTCTTCAGCTCCGCGGCTTCGAGTCGGAAATTCTCGATCTCACTCAGGCTGTCGTCGCCGGGAACGAAACGCGGCAATATCGGCTTTCGTCCGAGCGGACGCGCCGAGCACCGCAACGCGATCTCGACGGTATTGCTCAGCGCTTCGGGAAGATCCGCAAAAAGCGCAGCCATTTCGGCTTCGGTTTTGAGATAATGCTCGGCACTGGCGCGACGCCGGTTGTCCTCGACGACATAGCGTCCGTCCGCGATGCATAGCAGCGCGTCGTGGGCTTCATGGTCGGCGCGCGAGGCGAAATAGCATTCGTTCGTCGCGGCAATCGGGATACGGCGGTCATAGGCAAGATCGAGAAGATCCGGCTCAACCTCCGCCTCCTCAGGCAATCCGTGACGCTGAACTTCGATATAGAGACGGTCGCCAAAAATCTTTTCAAGCGTCTTCAGCCGCTCGACGGCAAGATCATGCTGACCATCGCGGAGAGCGGTGTCGATCGGCCCCTGCGGGCCTCCCGTCAAAGCGATGATGCCTTCCGAGAATTCTTCGATGCGGGCGATCTTCACGTGCGTCGGCTCATCCGGCGCAGGCTCGAAGTAAAGCGATTTCGAAAGCCGCATCAGGTTGGCAAAACCGTCGGCTGTCATCGTAAGAAGTGCGATCTTGCCCGCCGGCTTGCTCCGCGGCTCATTGCTGAGAGCTCGGATCGCGGAAGGTTGCGCGTCGCGATTATCGCCGAAATCGACGTCGAGCGAGCAACCGACGATCGGCTGCACTCCGGCGCCCCAGAGCTTTTCCGAGAACTCCAGAGCCCCAAAGAGATTGTTGGTGTCGGTCAGACCGAGCGCCGGCAGCTGCATCGCGTCGGCAAGCTTGGCGAGCTTCGCGATCGGCAGCGCGCCCTCGAGCAGCGAATAGGCGGAGTGCACCTTGAGGTGCACGAATTTGGGAGCGTTGGCGTGCAGCCGAATCGGGGAATCCATGCCCTCAATGTAGACCATGCGTACTCACGGCAACAAACGCGCCCAGCCAGATATGCCCGAGAATATGCTGTTTACCGGCCGATCGACGCCGGTTCCAACTCGATGAGCCGCCCCTCATGCACCTGTAGGACTCGGTCCATGCGCCGGGCCAGTTCGACGTTATGCGTCGCGATCAGCGCCGCGATGCTCTTGTGCCGGATGAGATCGACCAGCTCGCGGAAAACATATTCTGAGGTGTGAGGATCGAGATTGCCGGTGGGCTCATCCGCGAGAAGCAGCTTCGGATTGTTGGCCAAGCCGCGGCAGATTGCGGTGCGCTGCTGTTCGCCGCCTGAAAGCTCTGCGGGACGATGATCAGCCCGCTCGGCGAGCCCGAGGCCTGAGAGCAGATTATAGGCCCGCGCTTCCGCTTCTTTTCGGCCGCGTCCCAATATCAATTGCGGAAGGACGACGTTTTCGAGCGCCGAGAATTCGGGCAACAGCTGGTGAAATTGATAGACGAAGCCGATCTCTTTGCGACGAAGCCGCGTCCGCTCGGCTTCCGACAGCGTCGCGCAATCGCGGCCATTCAACGAGATGCGGCCCGTCGACGGCGACTCTAGAAGCCCCGTAATGTGCAACAGCGTCGATTTACCCGCGCCCGACGGACCGACGAGCGCCACGGCCTGTCCCGGCCACAGCACCGCATCGACGCCCCTCAGCACGACGATCTCGCGCTCTCCCTGACGGAAGCTACGCGTCACGCCATCGAGTTGCAGGATCGGAGAAAAGGTCGTGCCGGCGGGACTCGTATCCATGGGCATCACTCGTACCGCAGCGCTTCGACGGGGTCGAGACGAGAGGCACGCCAAGACGGATAGAGCGTCGCGATGACCGACAACACGAGCGCCATCAGCACGATACCGCCCGTCTCGTGCACGTCGATATCTGTGGGCAACTTCGTCAGATAATAGACGCTTGGATCAAAGACCGTCGTTCCGGTGATCCACGAAGCGAAATCCTTGATTCGTTCGATGTTCCAGCAAAAGACGACGCCGAGCACGAGCCCGGCCAGCGTCCCGACCACGCCGATGGACGCACCGGTGATCAGGAAGATGCGCATGACCGCGCCCTTCGTCGCCCCCATCGTTCGGAGAATGGCGATGTCGCGGCCCTTGTCCTTAACGAGCATCATCAATCCCGAAATGATGTTCAGCGCCGCCACGAGGACGATCAGCGATAGGATGATGAACATCACGTTGCGTTCGACGGAGAGCACGTTGAAGAACGTCTCGTTGCGTTCCCGCCAGTCGGCGACGGAAATTGTCGGCCCGCCCGCTTTCAATATCTTGGACCGAAACGCGGCGACGTTCTCGGGATCGTTGACGACCACCTCGATGACGTCCACCTCGCCATTCTTGGCAAAATACCTCTGCGCCTCCGCGAGCGGCATGAAGATCATCATGCGGTCGTATTCGCTCATGCCGAGTTCGAAGATCGACGTCACTTCATAGGACTTGGATCTCGGTGCTGTCCCGAACGGCGTCGAGGCCCCGCGCGGGGAAACAAGAGTAACATGATCGCCGAGGCCGACATGCAGCTGGTTCGCCAGCCTGATGCCCATCGCGATACCGGTTTGCTTATCGAAGCCGTCAAGCGTCCCGGCTTTCACGTTGCTGGAGACGAGTTTCAAGGATTTGAGATCGCTTTCGGTCAGGCCGCGCACCAAGCCGCCGAGCGCTTGCGAACTCGACGAAACCATCACCTGCCCCTCGATGACCGGCATGGCGGAAATGACACCGGGCACCTTTTTGATCTTGGCGGCCATCTCCTTGTAGTCGTCGAAGCGGGGCGCGAGCTTCTGGACGATCACGTGTCCGTTGAGGCCCATGATCTTGGCGAAGAGGTCGTGGCGAAAACCGTTCATGACCGCCATGATGATGATCAGCGTCGCAACGCCAAGCATGATTCCGAGGAATGAAAATCCGGCGATGACGGAGATGAAGCCTTCCTTGCGCCGCGCGCGGAGATAGCGTCCCGCGATCGTCCATTCGAAAGCTGAAAAGGGCTTGGTATCCCGGACGTCCGTCGTCATTGCCCCTCGCTCCCTCTGCCCCTTGAAGCGCGCCGCATCGCACCTTCCTGTGTCGCAGTTAAGGCGCCCTGCGCTTTCCCGCGGTTTTAATAGGCGCGTGCTATTAAGACATACTCCTTCGCCGCTTCTCCCGTGAAAAGACACGTTCCCACAGCCTTTTCCTGGGCCAAGGGAGCATTGCGAATCGTCAACTTCAGGGCTTTCAGCCGGTCCGCGATGGCCTCCAGGGCCGCACCCTCAGGCCGCGACCAAGGCACGCGCGCCCAGCCCTTGAATGCGCCCGCGTCGTCGTCCCCGCCCGCCGGTCCGAAATAGGCCGCGAGTTCGTCGAAAGACGTGAGATTCGTGACGATGTTGCCGTCGAGACGCGCCTTGGCGTCGATATAGAGCGCGGCTTGGATATCCTTCAGGAGGTCCGCCGCACCGGCCACGAACTCCGCGCGCGCCATCGTATTCGAAACAACCTTGTCGCCGTCGCGCAAGCGGTCGCGGCGCATGAAGGTCACGTTGCCGCCGCTTGCATCGCGGCCGCCGATCTCGATGATGACCGGCGCGCCTCGGCGCACCCAGTTCCAACGCTTCTCGGCAGACTTTATCGGCTTGGTGTCAACGAGCGTTCGGATACCGATGGCCTTCAGCTCTTTCTCGAGCGAAGCGCAATACTCGATAAGCGCCGTGTCCTCTGGCTTCTCGCGCAGCATCGGCACGATCACGATCTGGCGCGGCGCGATCATGGGCGGCAAGCGCAGTCCGTCGTCGTCGCCGTGCGTCATGATCACACCACCGATGAGCCGCGTCGACACTCCCCAGCTCGTCGTATGGCAGTAGGTAAGCTCGCCTTGTGCGTTCTGGAATTGGATGTTCTGCGCTTCGGCGAAATGCGTACCGAGATAATGCGAAGTCCCGGCCTGCAACGCCTTGCCGTCCTGCATCATCGCTTCGATGGAATAGGTGTCGTCGGCGCCCGGAAACCGCTCGTTCGCAGGTTTCTCTCCGGCAATGACCGGCATGGCGAGAACATCTTCCGCGAACGTCCGGTAAACTTCGAGCATCTTCAGCGTCTCGGCAACCGCGTCGTCGCGGTCGGCGTGCGCGGTATGGCCTTCCTGCCAAAGGAATTCGGCTGTGCGCAGGAACAACCGCGTGCGCATCTCCCAGCGGACGACGTTCGCCCACTGGTTCACCAGCAGCGGCAGGTCGCGATAGCTTTTGATCCAGCGCTGAAAAGCATCGCCGATGATCGTTTCCGACGTCGGCCTGACGATCAGCGGCTCTTCGAGCTTGGCGTCGGGATCGACAACCAGCTTGCCGCCCTCGTTCTTGAGCCGGTGATGCGTGACGACCGCCATCTCCTTGGCGAATCCCTCGACGTGCTCCGCCTCCTTGGCGATGAAGCTCATCGGGATAAACAGAGGGAAGTAGCAGTTGTCGTGCCCGGTATCTTTGATGCGCGCGTCGAGTTCCGCCTGGATGCGCTCCCACACACCCCAGCCCCACGGCTTGATGATCATGCAGCCGCGAACGGGGCTTGTCTCGGCCATGTCACCGTCGCGGACGATCGCCTGATACCAGTCCGGAAAGTTCGCGGCGCGAGTAACGTCGAGGGCGCGCTTGCTCATCGGTACGCCTCCAGCAAGTGCCGTTGCACAGAAGAATGAACGCACAGGATGAACGTCGAAGGGCGCATTGAAAGTTCGCTCATTGACTTTGCGCGGGCGAGCCGCGCCGACTGATAGGGGTTGCCGGAAAATCGAACCCCAGAGACGATTGACGCAAGAGGCCAACCCAAAGGGCCAGCGCGGAAATAGCCCGTAACGCCGGACGTGGCAATGCTCGCGACCTGGAAGCAAACAGTCCTTGACGCGCCGCGCTTAGGCGGCCGCAGAACAATCCCCGATCAATACCGTCCAAGACTGGCGATTACGGTGTAAACGACCACGAAAGCGATGGTCGTGACGATCGTATTGACGAAAAAGACCTTCCATATTCTGATCTTGTGGGGTGCGCTTTCCGGCGTGCCCGGCACCACATCGCCCGCCTCCTCCTGCGTTTGTGCAAAGAAGGGCAGAACGGCAAAAAGCGTGATGAACCAAAGGACGAAGAACGTCGCGCAAGCTACCGATGTTTGCATCGTGTTTCCTTCCGGCGTTCGGACGCGGATCAGCGGCCGGATTTAAACCTGCTCGAGTTCGACGAGGGTGCCGCAAAAATCCTTTGGATGCAGGAATAGCACCGGCTTGCCGTGTGCTCCGATCTTCGGATTGCCGTCGCCGAGTACGCGAGCTCCTTGTGCCCTCAACTGATCGCGCGAAGCGAGTATATCCTCGACTTCGTAGCATACATGATGAATGCCGCCATCCGGAGCTTTTTCGAGAAATTTCGCAATCGGCGAATTTTCGCCCAGCGGCTCGAGAAGCTCGATTTTCGTGTTCGGAAGCTCGATAAAGACGACGGTGACGCCGTGTTCGGGCTGCGCCGTCGGCGCGCCGACCTTTGCTCCGAGGGCGTTTCGGTAAACCGACGCCGCCTTTTCGAGGTCTTTGACCGCGATTGCGACATGGTTCAAACGTCCGATCATACCGTCTCTCCAGTGTGGCTTGAATTCAAGCGGCGCGCCGTTTCAAGCGCGCCTCAGCCCCTAGCTTCCACCACGGAGAGCAGTACCTTGACAACCGGCTTCTTGCCCCAGACTTCGTTAATGGCCGATCTGACGGCCCGCTGAACGGCCTCTTGAACCATCGCAGTGTCGCTTCGCCGTTTCGGCGGAATGGAGCGGAGCGTCCCGTCGATGGCGTCGAAAACGATCTCCCGCATGGATTCGCCATCACTGTCCGCGAGCGGAACGCCTTCGAGAACGAGGCCCGGTTCGCCAAGCACCTCGCCTCGACGCGAGAGGACCAGCGAGACGACCGCCACTCCGATGAAAGACAGCTTGCGCCGCGCCTTGACCGGACCTTCGGCACCCGGAACGATGAGATTGCCGTCCCGGTAAAGCCGCCCGACGGGCGCTTCGTCGATAACGCCGGCGGGATCCGGCCATATCTTCAGCATTTCGCCGTCGACGATCGTGAACGTCTGATTGACGCCGCACGCGCGGGCGAGCTTGCCGTGCTCCTGCAGGTGACGCGCCTCGCCATGCATCGGGACGGCAATTTTCGGCCGCAGCCACGCATACATGTCTTTCAGTTCGTCCCGGCGCGGATGGCCTGTGACATGCACCAGCGCTTCCGCATCCGTCACGATATCGACGCCGCGGCGCGCGAAAGCGTTTTGAACGCGGCCGACGGCTTTCTCGTTTCCGGGGATCGTGCGCGACGAAAAGATAATGATGTCGCCCTTATCGAGGGAAATGTCGGAATGCTCGTCCTCGGCGATGCGCGCGACGGCGGCGCGCGTCTCTCCCTGACTGCCGGTGCAAAGAACGAGCACCTTGTTGCGCGGCAAATCCTGAAACCGCTGCTGATCGAGATAGGTGAAATTCTCGGGCAGATAGCCCGTCTCGATCGCGATCTCGATGATGCGATGAAGCGCCCGGCCGGCGACGACGAGCGTACGGCCCGACTTGTGCGCTGCCTCTGCGACCGAAAGAATACGCGCGACGTTCGAAGCAAACAGCGTGACGGCGACACAGCGCGGAGCGTCCGAGACGATCTTTATCAGCGATCGCGCCACATCCGCTTCCGAAGCCGAGCGGCCCTCGCGCATCGCATTTGTTGAATCACCAACGATGGCGAGCACGCCTTCGTCGCCGAGAGCCTGAAGTTTTGCGACATCGTGGGCCTTGCCGACCACAGGCGTCGCGTCGAACTTCCAATCGCCGGTGTGAAACACCAGCCCCGCCGGCGTGCGGATGGCAATGCCGTTGGGCTCGGGAATGGAATGCGTGAGCCCGACGAATTCGACATCGAAAACACCGGCTTTGAAACGTCCCCCGAGAGGAACCGTGCGGATCGGCAGAGCCGTCTTGCCCGCCTCCCCCGCTTTTGTTTTGACCATACCGGCCGTGAACGGCGTCGCGAAAATCGGACACTCAAGCGACGGCCAGAGATCGAGCACCGCGCCGATGTGATCCTCATGCGCGTGCGTCAGCACCAGGCCGACAAGATTTTTCCGATCGGCGACGATGTAGCGTAGATCCGGCAACACGACATCTGCGCCGGGCTCCGACTCGTGCGGGAACGTGATGCCGAGATCGACCATAAGCCATGAGCGCGCGCGCGGCGGACCATAGCCGTAAAGGTACGTGTTCATGCCGATTTCGCCGAGGCCGCCGAGCGCCAGGAACACGAATTCGTCGGCTTTGCTTCTCTCCGATTTCTGGATTGGCCTACCGCGCTCGCTCATGCATCCCCATCATCTGCGGACGCAACACCGAGCGCCACATCGCCGTAATTGATCTCCCGAACCACTCCGTCGATTTCGGCCAGCAACGCTCCCGTCTCGGAAAGCCCGCGGTACGAGCCAGACACCGGCCCCTCGGTTGAATTGACGGTGATCGGCTCGCCGAGCGCTCCGGCGCGGTCCATCCAGGCTTGCCGGACGGCGGCGAAATTTTCGCCGCTATTCCAAAGATCGAGCCAATGCTGAGTTTGGTTTGCAAGCGCCGCACCGAGCACGTCGGGCATAGGGACATCGCCATGACGGCCGAGCGCGGTTACCGCGCGGCCGAGATCATCAGGCGCGCTCCGAACGTTCAGGCCGAAACCGATGATGGCGAGAAATCCGGGGCTTCCGCGCGCCGAAGTGCTCTCGACCAGAATGCCCCCCATCTTGGCGGCCCCCATCAAAATGTCGTTGGGCCATTTGAGGCGAAGTCCGGCATCCGGCGCAAGATCCGTCTTTATGCGAATAGCCTCGAAAAGCGAGATTCCGGCAACGAGTGACAATTGTCCCGCTTTTTCCATTGAGGCGGCACAGCAAAACGCCACGCTGGCGTAGAGATTACCCTGCGGCGACACCCAGGCCCGGCCCGCGCGGCCGCGTCCGGCCGTCTGCTGATCAGCGACCACCCAGAGCGGTAGTTCCTCGCCCTTCAGCGCCAGCCGCATTGCGTCTGCGTTCGTCGAACCCGTCTCGCTGACGCGGATGATGCGGGGTGCCGAGGGCCCGGCCATCGTTCTGCTAAAGCGTCTGCAGCGGCGCTAAAACAGCCGCCGCAGCGCTCGCAGCATCAACCAGCGTCCCCCCAACGTACGGCAGCACGAACAGAAGGATGAACGCCGCCGAAAGGCCCATCACCACGGAAGTTTTGTTCTCGCGCGGCAGGAAAGCTTCCGTCGCATCGTCAAAGAACATGATCTTCACGATCCGCAGATAATAGAAGGCGCCGACGACACTAGTCACGACGCCGATGACGGCAAGCGGATAGAGGCCGGCTTTAATGGCGGGAAGAAAAACGTACCACTTTGCCCAGAAACCCGCGAGAGGCGGAATGCCGGCAAGCGAGAACATCAGCATTCCGAGGATCGAAGCATACGTCAGGTCGGTCTTGGCGAGGCCCGACAGGTCCCCGATATTTTCAACGTTACCGCCGTTGCGTCGCATCGCCAGGACACAGGCAAAGGTGCCGAGCGTCATCCCCACGTAGATGGCGAGATAGATCAGCACTCCCGCCGTGCCTTCGGTGTTGTTCGCTGCAAGCCCGATGAGCGCGAACCCGACATGCCCGATAGCGGAATAGGCGAGCAGGCGTTTGATATCCGTCTGCCCGATCGCACCAAATGCACCGAGCGCCATCGAGGCTATCGAGAGGAAAATGATGATCTGCCGCCATTCTCCAGAAATGCCGGGCAGCGCCGCCTGCGTGAACCGCACGATCATCGCCATTGCGGCAACCTTGGAGGCGCTGGCCAGAAACGTCGTCACCGGCGTCGGCGCACCCTGATAGACGTCAGGCGTCCACATATGGAAGGGAACGGCCGCGATCTTGAACGCTATACCGACCAGCACGAACACGAGGCCGACCATCAAACCGATGTTCGATGCCATTTCCGGAACTCTCGACGCCGCCGCAATCGCGACATAGCCGGTCGACCCCGTCACGCCGTAAAGCATCGACGCGCCATAGAGAAGCAACCCGGACGCCAGCGCACTCAGCACGAAATACTTGAGACCGGCTTCGCTCGACCGGATGTTGTCGCGTCTGAAGGCGGCGATGACATAGAGCGCCAGGTTCTGCAATTCGAGCCCAAGGTAGAGAGCGATAAGATCGTTCGCCGAAACCATCATCAGCATCCCGACCGCGGCCAGGATCATCAGCACCGGATATTCGAAAAGCATCAGCTTGATGCGCCCGAAGTCGTCGAATGTCAGCAGCAGCGACAGAACGGCGGCCACCAGGATCACGATCTTGAAAAAGCGCGTCAGAGGATCGGAGACGAACGC
>ERZ778018.2324-NODE-2324-length-12410-cov-4.209955_pt1 | contig 12410 bp, 10 predicted proteins | sample MGYA00375748_ERZ778018 | MGnify/ENA primary metagenome ERZ778018 (study PRJEB29350, sample SAMN05509839) | bioreactor metagenome | biome: bioreactor; material: wastewater | place: South Africa: University of Cape Town | collected 2014-04-22 ... | reverse complement strand
GGCAGTGGGTCGAACTCGTCGATCGGTCACGCAATCGGGGTGCATGACATAATTCGGGTCTAATCGTAGGTATCGTGGAGCACACGGCGTGAGCGACGAATCGGCAAGGATCTCCAGAACAGAGCGCGTTCGACTCTATCCCGCCGAAGGGGTCGTCTTACGCCGTCTCAACCTGGGTGAGGCCGACCGGATTTTGACGCTCTTCACCGATCGGCACGGCAAGCTGAAAGTCGTTGCCAAAGGGGTGCGCCGAACGCAAAGCCGGCTTGCCGGTCACATCGAGCCGTTCGCGCGGACGAACCTGCTGCTGGCGAAGGGGCGAAACCTCGATATCGTCACGCAGGCGACGTTGATCGACCCCTTCGTGTTCCTCCATCAAAATGAGCAATTGATCGCCTACGCTGGCTATTTTGGCGATCTGCTTGACGCCTTCACCGGCGAGGGTCAGGAGAATCGTCCGTCCTATGAATTGCTCATCACCTCGCTCGCCCGGCTCGATAGCGGCTGCGATCCGTTCGTGACGTCGACCTTCTTCGAGTACCGCCTGCTCACATTGATGGGTTTTCAACCTGAACTATTCAAGTGCATCAATTGTGGTGAAGACCTTGCCCCCGTTGAGAACGGCTTCAGCCTGGCCGGTGGCGTTGTCTGTCCGAACTGTCTGGCCTTCGATCCACGCACGACGCCGCTCTCCGTCAATGCTTTGAAATACCTGAGATTGATCGAACGGGGGGAGTTCGCAACGGCGTTGCGCCTCCGCTTGCCGGAGTCGTTACGCCGGGAGATCGATCGCGCCCTGCGCGGCTACGTGAGCTCCGTGCTGGAGCGTGAACCCCGCTCGCTGGCGGTCCTCAGAATCATCGCCAATTGAAGTGTGCCGTCCATATCGCGTAGGATGAACGGACAAGTTGGCGATAACCTGACCGTTCGGTTCAATCTGGGTGTGGAGGTTGGCCATGTCGGAACTACACGGGATGCTGGGAGATGGCGAAGTCATCCTGGTGACCGCGCGGCGCCATCCGCTCTTTCTAGCCGGGCGCTTGGCGCTCTTTGTCATTGCGGCGCTCATCCTTATCGGTGTCGGTATCTGGATGGCGGTCTCCTACAACCTGTACATCGGGATCGTGCTCTGGGTGATCAGCCTCGTCCCGATTGTCATCGCACTCGTCAAGTTTCTTTCCTGGCGGAATGAGGTGTATGCCGTCACCAACGACCGCATCGTGCAGGTTGAGGGTTTGCTCAGCCGGCGCGTCTTCGATTCGTCGTTGGAGAAAGTGAACGACATTCTGCTCACACAGTCGCTCTTCGGTCGGATGTTCAACTACGGCACGATCGAGATCATCACCGGCAGCGATGCCGGCCTGAATCGACTGGATGCCTTGAAGGCGCCGCTCGATTTCAAGCGTGCGATTCTCGATGCGCGCAACACGCTCGAAGGGCATGGACGCCTGGCAAAGCAGCAGTTCGTCGTGGACGATCGCTCGCAACTCCTTGAGTCGCTCGACAATCTTCGGTCGTCCGGCGTGCTCTCCGACGCCGAGTACGAAATTAAGCGGGCACGACTGATCGGCGGACAGCCGGATCGCTAGGAGCCTATAATCGCACAACTGAAAACGGGCAGCCAATTGGCTGCCCGTTCGTCTGCTCTGTTGGACCGAACCTAGGTCGGATCGGCCTCCTGGTTCGATTTACGAACCGCGTTGGCGACCGCTTGTCGCGTGAACGCGGCGACCGCAACCGCGGCCCGGCCGGCGCGACGGCGCGGTCGCTCGCGCATCGGCTGGGCTTTCGGCTCCGGCGTCACCGGGCGGGTATCGCTGCTGGTCGTTGGCGCTGGCATGACCATCGGTCGCGGTGCATTGATTAGTTCCGCCAGTTCGCTCGCTTCGATCGTCTCGACCTCGAGCAGTCGCTGCGCGACGCGCTCCAGATCATCTCGATGCGTTCGGAGCACCATGAGCGCGGTTTCGTGCGCCAGGCTGACCAGTTCTCGCGTCTCCTGTTCGGCGGTATATGCAGTCTGGGGCGAGATTTGGCCGATGTCGCTGGCCGATGACATCGTTGAAAGGAGACCGAAGCGCTGGCTCATACCGTAGCGATGCACCATCGACGAGGCGATGCTGGAGGTGCGCTCCAGGTCATTCGACGACCCGGTTGTGACGTCCCCAAATGAAATCTCTTCCGCCGCCAGGCCGCCGAGCAATGCGCTAAGACGATCCGATAGTTGCGCCCGCGTCCAGAGGCCACGATCTTCATCGGGGATGATCATCGTGTAGCCGCCCGCCTGACCGCGCGAAACGATCGACACTTTACGCACCGTATCGGCGTTCGGCAGTAGATGCGCTACGACGGCGTGCCCGGCTTCGTGGTAGGCCACGACCTGCCGCTCCCGCTCGGTGAACCGCCGCGAGTTGCGCGCCGGTCCCGCGATCGTGCGATCGAGCGCCTCGAGCATGTCCGCCATCCCAATCGTAGGGCGGCGGGCGCGGCCGGCCAGAATGGCGGCCTCGTTGACGATGTTGCTGAGATCGGCGCCGGTCATCCCGGTCGTCCGAGCGGCAACCTCCTCGAAATCGACGTCCGGTTCGAACGGCTTGCCACGACCGTGGACATTGAGAATCGCCGAGCGGGCCGCACGATCGGGAAGATCGACGATCACCTTGCGGTCGAAACGTCCCGGTCGGAGGAGGGCCGAATCGAGGATATCGATCCGGTTCGTGGCGGCGACCACCACCACGGTGGTGCGTTCCTCGAAGCCGTCCATTTCGACCAGAATCTGATTGAGCGTCTGATCGTACTCGGTGCTCTGCTCTGCCCGTCCGCGTCGCCGACCGATGGCGTCGATTTCATCGACAAATATGATCGCGGGCGCGTTTTCCTTCGCCTTGCGGAAGAGTTCGCGGACGCGCGAGGCGCCGACACCAACATAGAGTTCGACGAATTCAGAACCGCTGACCGAAAAGAAGGATGCCCGCGCTTCGCCTGCCAGCGCTCGGGCGATCAGCGTTTTGCCGGTGCCGGGAGGTCCCGCCAGCAAGACACCGCGCGGGATGCGCGCGCCGACTTCACGGAAGCGATCCGGCTCGCGCAAGAAGTCGACAATGTCGGCGACCTCTTCCTTCACCTCTTCCGATCCGGCGACGTCGTCGAACGTGACCAGCCGGTCGCCCGGACGGATCGGTTCAAACGCGCCACGACGCGCGGTGTTGGAACCGATTGAGCCGGGACTGAGCTTGCGGAACATGAAGATCATGAAGCCGCCGATTGCGACGATCAGCACGACCTTGAAAATCAGGGATGATCCGGCAGACCAGGTCGAGGCGCGCTCGAGTTGCACCGGCGGCCATTCACTCGGCGGGATGTTCGATTCGGTCAGAAAACGGGTGAACGACTCTCCCGGCGGGAGGACGACGGTTTTTTCGGTCTTGTCGACGAATGTGACATCGGCCGTTCGTCCGTCGGAATGAACGACGACCTTGGCGACATCCCCCTCCTGCAGGCGTTGGACAATCTGGGTGACATTTACACCATCGTTGCTCGGGCTGTTTTGAATGACCGCGATCGCGATCAGCAGTCCGACAACCAGTACGATCGCAGCGGAAATCAGCTTGATGGGCGTGATTTTACGCATGACATCCTCGTTATGAGGTCGCTGGTGGAGGGGCGAGTCCTGGGTTCCAGCGTGCGACCCTTCTCATAGTTACCTCGCACCTGGCTGGCGCGCGTCGAAAGTATACATGCTTGTTTGGTCGGCGCTCGGTTATTGTCGATGTATTCGGTCCGTGCCGTCCGGTATGCGTCGTGCCAGCGGTACTCGTTAGACTGACGGGTGAACCGGCTCATGGTTGCAGGTGCCCGTGCCTCATGCTCTTCTCGAAATCGCTTAAAACTCGACGAAGTAGGTCGCGCAGGCACGATCGATCAGTTCGGGCGTGAGCGATGGCGTCGAGCCAAGATAGCGCGCGATACCGACGAGCGTACGCAGGATATCGCGCGGGTGACATGAACGGAGCTCACGCTTCGGTTTCACATAATGTTCGCGCAGCAAGTGCACCAAACCGGCCTGTTCGAAGGGCACGCCGAGCAGTTCGCATTGCTGGCGGAAGATCTGGCGATACTGATCGATCGTCGGATTGTTGATGCGGATCTTGCTCTGAATACGGCGGAGGAATGCTTCATCGACGAGGTCCTGCGGCTTGAGGTTCGTCGAAAAGACGATCAGCTCGTCGAACGGAATCTCAATCTTCTTGCCGGTGTGGAGGGTCAGGAAATCGACGCGCTTCTCTAACGGCACGATCCAGCGATTGAGCAAGTCGCGCGGCCGAACTTGTTGCCGTCCAAAGTCGTCGATCAGCAGCATGCCGTTGATCGCCTTCATCTGCAACGGCGCCTCGTAGATGCCGGAGCTGGGATCGTAGACGAGGTCAAGGCTCTGCATGGTCAACTCGCCGCCGACGATCACCGTTGGGCGCTTGCAGGTCACCCAGCGGCGATCGAGATCGGAGCGGGCTGTCGTCGGGGCAACCGGCTGATGGTTTTGCAGGTCGAGCACTTTGATGATCTGACCGTCAACCAGGATGCAGTGCGGGATGAGCACGACGCTTCCGAGCAGATCGGTGATGCGTTCGGCAAGCACCGTCTTGCCGTTGCCCGGATCTCCGAAGAGGAAAACCGAGCCGCCGGTATTCACGGCTTCACCGACCGTATCGAGAATTTCGTCCGCGATGACGAGCGGGTGCATCGCTTTGCGCACATCCTGCGGCGTGACGCGCGTGTTCTTGATCGACTGCAGGCGGACCATTTCACGAAACGCATCGAGCGTCACCGGCGCGGGGCCGACATAGGCGTTCCGCTCCAGTATCTCGTGCGCCCGGCCCACGCCCTTCGGCGTAAGCGCATACTGATATGCCATCTCGCCGATGCCAAGCGAGCCGTTGATCTCGACGAACTCTTCACGCTTCAGCTGCGCGAGTGCTCGCTCAACGACGTTGAAGTAGGGCAAACAGATCTGATCCGAGATTGCCTGGCCCGTGGCCGAACTCTGAAAGTAGATCGATTTCAGAGTGAGATCGCAGATGAACGATAAGTCCAGGCCGGTTTGTTCAATTGCTCCCGGTTCACCAAGGCCGAGACTTCGGGTTCCTTGCGCCAGACTCGCCATTCGCGGTCACACTCCTTGTAGGAAATGGCAGATGGAACAACGCCACCTTTCGAAGCGTACGGTCCGATCGGCGAGTGGTCACTAGGTTATTCGTCCGGTTGATTTGATACGGACGCACTACCATACGTACTTTTGGCTTAGGTTTTGTCGGGACAGAGGCGCTATGCCGCCAGATTAGTGAATAACGACGCGGTCGCCTTCGTTCAGGCCCGACGCAACCTCCACCTGACCGCCACTACTCAGACCGACCTGGATTTCCTTTTCGGACTGCTTGCCATCGCGAACAACCGTAACAAACGTTCGTTTGCCGACGGTTCGCAACGCGCTTTGCGGGATGAGGAGCACGTCGGAGCGGACGGCTGTCTGGATCGAAACGTTGGCGTTCATGCCGGGCCGGAGAAGCAGCCCCTCGGGCGCCGTGAAGGTGACGGTCGCCGGAAAGGTCGTCGTGCCGCCGCTCGTTTGAGCAATCGGTGACACATTGGTCAGCGTTCCCTTGATCTCGGTACCAGGATACGCATCGAGCCGGAACGTGGCCGTCATGCTGTTGGTGACGTGCGGAACATCGATTTCATCGATCTCGACCGAGAGCGACAGGTCGTTAAGGTTCGCCATGTCGACCGCGACCGATCCCTGGCCGATCGGTGCGTTCGGCGCCGTCTTGACATCGACGATCGTTCCGTCGGAGGGTGCCAGGATGAGCGTCTTGGCGATCTGATCCTCGGCACGCTGGAGTTCTTGATGCGCTGCGTCGAGGTTCTGTGCTGCGCGCAGTACGGTCGCCCGCTGTTCGTCGTTTGGGTTGCCGCCGGCCTGGAGTTGCGCCAGATTGAGCGCAGACTCCGCGTTCGCCAGTTCCTTTTGTGCGGCCTGCACTGCATCGTCATACGGCGCACGATCGATCTGGACGAGGACGTCACCCGCCTTCACCGAATCCCCCGCGCTGACGGCGACGATCTGGACGGTTCCATTCAGCGAGCTGTGGACGGCGATTGGGTTCTTCGCCTGGAGTTGTCCGACCGTTTCAATCGTCGCTTCAAGTGAGCCGCGTGTGACGGTCGCGGTGCGCGCATTCGAGCCACGACCGAACATGAAATAGGCGACGAGCACGACAGCAATGAGCGCGATGATGATGGCGGCGACCAGCGCCGGGCGGCGCCTACTCATAGCGCAGCACGGTGATCGGCCGGATGCGTGCAGCGATCAACCCCGGTCCGGTACTAATCGCCGCGGTGGCGGCGAGCGCGACAAGTACCGTCGCACCGATCGTTTGCGGGCTCAAGCTGAAATCGAGCGCGAAGAGTTGGGTGCCGGTCAAGTGGACGAGATAGCGCGCCAGTGGGTAGCCGATGGCGATGCCCGCCACGCAGCCCGCAAATGCGATGCCGAGTGCTTCGGCCAACACCAGCCGGATCAGGTGTGCCGCCGTCGCACCAAGGGCGCGCAAAATGCCAAATTCGCGTCGTCGTTCGGTCAAATTGATGATAAGCGTGTTGGTAATCCCGGCAAGCCCGACAACGCCAATGATGACCACCATGGCGTTCAGCATCAGCGTCAGAATATCGATCGCCTGACGTGAACTCTGCTGATCTTTGTACGTCGCGAGCGTCTGCGGTCCATACTGCTGAAAATGTGTCTCGAGCTGATCGAGTTCACGATCGACTTGATGCGGTTCCGAATATTGCAACTTCAGCGCAAATAGACTCGCCCGTCCACCTATTCCGGCAATCGTTTGCAGGTCGTCGATCCGCATAAAGAGCTTTCCCGTCGTCGTGGCACCGAGATAGGTGCTTGCGTCGTTCACGATACCGGTTACCTGCACGAGTGTCGATGTTCCAGCGACATCGAGGGTGCGAATATCGCCGACCTGGGCATCGATGCGGCCGGCAAGGTTACTGGTCAGCACGACCGAATATGGGTTCGCCGGCTTCAACCAGGTTCCCGCGATGACGCGAGGCGTATAAATCGACGTATTCTCGGGCATTCCCCAGACATCGGTTCGGACACTCCCGAGCGAACCGCCAGTGTTACCCCATGGTTCGGCTGCCACGACATTCGGTTGTTGCTCGATCACGCGGTTGAAATCGAGATCGAGATTCTGATTGAAGAAGAGCCAGCCATCGGCGCCGTAGAGCGCATAGAGATGATCGACCGTGTCGTTGACCGAGTTACTGACCGCTTGGGTTGCCAGGAAGGTCGCGACCGCGACGGCGACGAGCGCCAGGGTGATCCACGCGCGGACCGGCCGGCGCACGAGATTCCGAATACCGATGACGGTCATGGCGGATAAGCGACTCATGCGAGAGGTCAGACGCTGCACCAGCCCACGATGAAAATCCGACGTCACGCCGACACTGGCCATCAGTTGCGCCACGCGTCGCTGTGCCGAGAACCACGCTGGGAGTGCGGCCGAACTGAGCGTTACCCCCAGCCCGACCGCGACGGCCAGCAGTAGCTCATGCACCGACAGGCTAAAGGGCGGTAGCACCAGTCCCGATAGTCCGGCGAGGTACTTCGACAGCAACTGACCGCCAACCAACCCGGCGGCCCAGCCGACGATGCTGCCGGAGAGCCCGATGATGCTGGCGAAGGTGAGATAGGTGCGCATCGTCGTCCAGCGGGTGCCACCGAGCGCCTTGATGATGCCGATCTGTCGCGTCTCCTCGATCATCACGGCGGCAATGGTGTTGGCGACCAGGAAGCTACTCAGTGCTGCACCGACATACGAAAAGACGCGCAAGAGGAGCAACAGGGTCTGCAACTCGCTGCTGCCGGTAAAGGAGTTGGGATCGCGCACGGTGAACGACCCGTGCGAAATACCGCGTTTGCTGAGAAAACCGCTGATCTCGTTCGCCGTCTGGCTGGCGCGCTGCGGCTCGTTGACTTTCAGCATGAGGTAGTTGTCGTACTGCTGGCCGACGATGCGAAGCACGTCGTGATCCGGGGCAAAGGCGGTCGCCTGATTCAAAATGGAGGCGTCGATCGTCGCCGGAGCACGCACGAAGCCGCTGATCGTGGCGTACGAGATCGTGGCACCGGCGTTCGGCTGGAGCGCTACCAGGTCGCCAATGTTGAGGTCGAGCAGTTTCGTCGCCGTCACGTCGAAGACGACCTCTCCCCGGCCCGGATAACGCCCCGATACCAGTTCGAGGGTCGACAACTTTTCTTCATTGAAGTCTGAAATACCAATGAGTTGCGTCGTGACCCAGTCGCCGCCCGATGAGGCGCGGGTGTACTGGACGGATCGTGTATCGGCGACAGCCACGTTATCGCGACGCTCGATCAAGCCAACCAGGGTCGGTGAGAGATTCGAGACGAACGCGGTGAGATCGGGCTGGCGCGTTCCAGCGTAAGTCTGGCGTTGCGCCTCAGCGAGATTTCGTCCGGTGAAGGAGATGGCGACAACACCAGCGACCCCGAGCAAGACGCCGGCAATCGTCAGCAGCGTTCGCAGCGGCCGGCGCTCGATGTCGCGCAGGTTTTTGACGAGGAAGAGGTCCATCGTTGCCCTCACGAACCCGGGTCCATCTGGGTTCCGGCGACCAGCCAGGGAAAAGTATTTCACACCCTCGGTGCGTCGTTACGACCCGCGGGCGGCGACAGCGGCGACCGAGCGGCGTTCGGTGCGTACGTCCTCGACGATCGCTCCGTCACGCATCGTGATCACGCGCGAGGCGTAGGTCGCGACGTTGATGTCGTGGGTCACGAGGACGAGCGTGGTACCGTCGAGCCAGGTTTCTTCGAGAAGCCGGAGAACGAGCTGCCCCGAGGCGCTGTCGAGGTTACCGGTCGGCTCATCGGCCAGCAGGATTGGCGGATCATTGGCGAGCGCCCGGGCGATCGCGACACGCTGCTGTTCACCGCCGGACAATTCATTCGGAAAGTTGCCGGCCAGGTCGGCGATGCCGACTCGTTCGAGGAGCGCCTTCGCCCGTGTGTTCCGCGAGCTTCGTGCGTTGATCTGTATCGGCAGCATGACGTTTTCGAGTGCGGTCAGCGTCGGCATCAGTTGAAAGAACTGGAAGACGATTCCGATCGAACGGCCACGCCAGCGGGCGATGCGTTCCTCGCTCATGGTCGTCAGATCGCGATCAAGTACGTTGACTTCACCAGACGACGCTCGGTCGATGCCGCTCAAAAGATTGAGCAGGGTCGATTTGCCGCAGCCGGACGGACCAAGAATCGCGACCCATTCGCCTCGCTCGATGCGGAGGTCGATGCCTCCGAGCGCCTGAACCTGGCGCCGACCGGCCTGATACGCCTTGCGCACATCGACGAGTGAGATGATCGGCTCGTGTTGTTCGGGATCATTGGACATAGGCAGGCTCAGTTCGTGATCAGGTTGACGACAACGACAAGTGCGGCGGCGCCGATGACGGCGATGATCAAGCTGCCCCAGAAACCGGCCAGCCCATGGATGCCGAGCGTGCTGAAAATGAATCCTCCGATAACCGCGCCAGCGAGACCGATGGCAACATTCCCGAGACAGCCGAAGCCGCGACCGGCGGTCAGCTTGCCAGCGATCCATCCGGCCAGCAGGCCGAGGATCACCCAGGCGATCACCCCCCCTGGCTCAAGCGCCATTCACACGCCTCCTACTCATTCGCGCCGGCTTCGCGCCACCGTTTGACCTGCTCACGCTCTGTGCTCGTAAGAGAGGCGCGCTCCAGAAGATCCGGGCGGCGCTCACAGGTCCGTCGCAACGATTCTTCTCGGCGCCAGGCGTCGATGCGTGCGTGATGGCCGCTCAACAAGATCTCCGGGACGTCGCGCTCGCGATAACGCTGCGGCCGCGTGTACTGCGGGTATTCGAGCAGACCGGATGTGTGTGACTCCATCGCTAGCGACTCGTTGTCTATGACGCCGGGAATCAGACGCGCGACAACGTCGACGATGATCGCCGCGGCAAGATCGCCGCCGGTCATCACGAAATCACCAATCGAAACTTCGCGTGCTCCCAGTATTTCGGTGACGCGCTGGTCGATGCCTTCGTAGCGACCGCAGATGATCGCGAGTCGATCGGCTCGCGCGAATTCCCGCGCTATTACCTGCGTGAACAACGCTCCGGCGGGCGAGGGGAGCACGATCGGCACCCGGCCAACATCGTCCCCAAGCGTTTCCTCGACGGCCTCGACGATTGGTGGCGCCATCATGACCATACCGGCGCCGCCGCCGTACGGATAATCATCGACCGAACGATGACGGTCGGTCGACCAGTTGCGAATGTCGTGAAGGGCGATCTCGATCAATCCGTCGTCCTGGGCGCGTTTGATGATGCTTTCCGTGAGCGGACCTTCATATGCACCGGGGAAGAGTGTAAAGATGTCAAAGCGCATCGCGCCGCCCAAGCTGGAGTTCGTCGAACAGGATTTGCGCAAGTCCGTCGAAGCTGGTGACCGTTCGATCGGGTTTGACCTCGCCAGGCGGTTCGTGCCCGAGATCGAGCCAGACGGTGCGCATACCGGCGGCAGCCGCACCCGCGACATCGAATCGGGGAGAGTCGCCGATGTGGATGACTTTCTGCGGAGCGACGCCGAGTTCCTGGGCCGCCTGAAGGTAGATCTCCGGACGTGATTTGTAATAACCGGCGCGCGCGGAGGTTAGGATCGAATCGAAGAGTCCGTGCATCCCAGCCGCTTCAACCGCCCACTCCAGAAACGGCTCGTGAATGGCGTTCGAGACGATGCCCATCGGTATGCCGGCGTTCCTGATCGTCGTCACGAAGTCGAGCACTCCAGGGCGCGGGTGAGCTGTCGCCAGTGTGGCGTTCATGAGTTCATCGACTGCCAGCCCGATTTCGGCCCGGTCGGATTCGAGCCCGAGCTGTTCGCAGACCCGCACAATATTCTCGACGGCGTCGATCTCGATTCCGCTTTCAATAATGCCGAGGCGTAACGCGCGGTATGCGGGCACGATGCGTTCGCGTATCGTGAGATCGATACTCCGGCCATTTCGCGCCGCTTGCCAATCGAGAAACTTGAGGGGTAGGTCGCGTACTTCGAGCACGAACCAGTCATCGCAGAGAAAGAGCGTGTCATGGAAATCGATCGTTACCGCGGCGCTCAAGCATCACCCTCACCGAGTAGCACACGCGGTAGTTTGCCCCGCGCATTCAAGACCAATGACTTGATTATGCACGATCGGTGCGGTGGATTGACTCAGAATCAGACTGGGCGGAGGTTCGGAACTTCGAGCGCGACCGGCTGCGCGTTCATGCCGTGCAGGAAGGCATCCACGATACGGGGATCGAACTGGCTGCCGGCGCCCCGTCGGATTTCAGCGAGCGCGACGTTGTGCGACAGCGCCTTGCGATAGACGCGATCGCTGGTCATCGCGTCGTAGGTATCGGCAACGGCAATAATGCGGGATCCGATTGGAATGGCGTCGCCCGCAAGCCCATCCGGGTAACCGGTGCCATCCCAGCGCTCGTGATGATGGCGTACGACGTTTGCGGCATCGTGGTACATCGAAAGTATGCCGAGAATCGCGGCACCTTCGGGCGCATGTTCCTTGATGATCTCTCGTTCTTCATCCGTCAGCTTGCCCGGCTTGCTGAGGACCAGATCGGTCGTACCGATCTTCCCGAGGTCATGGACCGGCGCCGCTGCCAGGACAACCTCTCGCTCTTCGAATGAGAGGAATTTCAGTTCGTCGATGATCATCTCAACGTAATCGCTCACCCGTTTGGAATGCTCTGCCGTATAGGGATCACGCCGGTCGAGCAAGTCGGCGACCAGTTCGATCGTCGACCGCGTCTCGCGGTGGATCTGGCCGTAGCGCCGGAACGAGAGGTACGGACCGAGCAGCGGAATGACGACCAATAGGACACCGATCGGGTTTTGCTCGTAGAGGACCGGGACCAGCGCACCGAGAGTTGGTAATGAGAGGCTCTCGAAGGCGACGCCGCGTACATTACTGCGCCACATGCGCCAGGGCGTCGTGCTCACCACCTGCGACAGTACGATCGCGATGATGCCCGAATTGATGAGGTTAAATGCCAGCGCCGCGCCGACCGTGACCGAGATGTTGCGTGTCCCGGAGATCGGGCTGGCGGTCAGATTGGCAAACGACGTGTAGGTCCAACCGGCGACAAACGTCGAGAGAATATAGTTCGTAACGTTGACGCTCAACTTAATGGCCGGCCGTCGCTGAAAGATCTCAACTGCCACGGCACCGACGCCGGCAACCAGCGCACCATAGTAGGGGCCGAGGCTGATGGCGGCGGCCAAACAGAGCGAAGAGGCGACCC
>ERZ778018.2321-NODE-2321-length-12429-cov-4.118151_pt1 | contig 12429 bp, 10 predicted proteins | sample MGYA00375748_ERZ778018 | MGnify/ENA primary metagenome ERZ778018 (study PRJEB29350, sample SAMN05509839) | bioreactor metagenome | biome: bioreactor; material: wastewater | place: South Africa: University of Cape Town | collected 2014-04-22 ... | reverse complement strand
TCATGTTGGGTAAAATCACCAAGTGGAACGATCCGGCTCTTGAGAAACTCAATCCAGGCAAGAAACTGCCTGACATGCAAATTACTGTGGTTCACCGTTCAGATGGTTCCGGCACCACAGCCATTTTCACCAACTACCTGAGCAAAGTAAGCCCAGAGTGGAAAGAGAAAGTCGGTGAAGGAAAATCAGTCACTTGGCCGTCTAAGGGTAACCTGGGCGGTAAAGGTAATGAGGGTGTTTCTTCTTACACCAGCCGCATCAAAGGTGCCATCGGTTATGTCGAATATGCCTACGCGCTGCAAAACAATCTGCCCTACATGGATATGATCAACAGTGCAGGCAAGCGTGTTAAACCCACCATGGAAAACTTTGGTGCAGCCGCCGCGAATGCCGACTGGAAAGGCACACCTGCCTTCCGTGTTGTACTTACCGATCAGCCTGGGGATGACAGCTGGCCGATTACGGGTTCGACCTTTGCGCTCGTTCACAAGAATCCGAGCAATCCTGAAAATGTGAAAGCCGTTCTGGATTTCTTCAAGTGGACAATGGAACATGGTCAGAAAGCAGCCGAAGAACTGCACTACATCCCGATGCCTCCCAGCGTTGCCAAGCTGATCGAAACATCTTGGGCAGAGAACATCAAACTTAAATAATCATTAGATTGTTTTGAAGGGGTGGGCGGTAGCTCGCCCCATTTTGTCAAAAAGGCTTACGTTTCTTATTAATCAACTAATTGATAAAAAACGTAAACCATCACAAAATAGGTTGGGCTTCATGTCAACAACTGAAAAAGACATTAATGTGCGTTTGCATACACAAAGTGCAGGTGTGATCTGGGACAAGGTGTTCAAGGGGACGTCCTTTGCTTTCGCGGCAATGGTTCTGATTGTCATGTTGGCGATCATGGTTATGTTGTTCAAAGAGGCCTGGCCAACCTTTGCCCAGTTCGGTTTTAGTTTCTTTTATACCTCCGAATGGGATTTTGCTGGCAACAAATATGGAGCACTGGTGCCGATTATCGGTACTCTGATTACTTCGCTCATCGCTTTGCTGGTCGGTGTGCCGGTCAGTTTCGGGATCGCCATCTTTATCAGCGTGATGGCCCCCAGCTGGCTCAAACGCCCCGTCGGTATTGCCATTGAGTTGCTGGCGGCGGTGCCGTCAATCATCTATGGTATGTGGGGTCTATTCTATTTTGCCCCGTGGTTTGCTAATACGGTTCAACCCTTCATGACCGATAACTTGGGTGGCTTGCCCTTTATAGGTCAGTTTTTTCAGGGGCCGCCCATCGGGGTAAGCATCTTCACGGCCGGTTTCGTTCTGGGCATCATGATTATCCCGTTCATTGCTTCGATCATGCGTGACATGTTTGATGTTGTGCCTACGGCTCTAAAGGAATCTGCCTATGCCATGGGATCCACGACCTGGGAAGTGGTCTGGAAAGTCATCCTGCCCTACACGAAAGCAGGGGTGATCGGTGGCGTTATGTTGGGGCTCGGCCGCGCCATGGGCGAGACCATGGCCGTCGCGTTCGTGGTGGGTAACTCGCTTGAGTTGAATACCGGCTTGTTTTATCCCGGCGCAACCATCGCGTCGACAATGGCTAACGAGTTCAACGAAGCCAGTGGCTTGCACATGTCATCCCTGATCGCACTGGGCTTCATGCTGTTTGTGATTACATTCCTGGTGCTTTCGCTGGCAAAATGGTTCCTGCTTCGACTTGAAAAGTCCCAGCAGGGTGATGAAACCTAAGAGTAACGTATCACTATGATTTCCAAGTTCCAAAAACGAAAACTGGTCAACTACTTTAATCTGTCAGCGTCGATTTTGGTCACAGTCTTTGGATTGATTATGCTGGCCTGGATTATGACCGTTCTGTTCGGCAAGGGGTTTGAGCATATCAATTGGGCCGTCTTCACTGAAATGACGCCCCCCCCCGGTGCAGCTGGCGGTTTGATCAATGCCATCGTAGGTACATTGTTGATTACCTTTTTTGCCGTGCTTATCGGTACACCCGTCGGGGTGTTAGCCGGTACATATCTGGCTGAATTTGGTGGTAAAGGTCGTTTTTCTAGTTCAGTCCGCTTCATTAATGATGTATTGCTGTCGGCACCTTCCATTGTGGTTGGTGTGTTCGTCTACGCCATTCTTGTCAAGCCGCAAGGGCACTTTTCAGGTTGGGCCGGTGCCATCGCCTTGTCCATCCTCGTGATCCCGGTCGTGCTGCGTACCACAGAAGACATGCTCAAACTGGTGCCGGTGCAGATGCGTGAGGCGGCAGCTGCCCTGGGTGCTCCGCGGTACAAGGTGACGATTGATATCGTCTACAAGGCGGCCCTGAGTGGTATGTTCACCGGCCTGTTGCTTGCGACCGCGCGCATCATGGGTGAAACAGCGCCCTTGCTGTTTACCGGCCTGAATAACCAGTTCTGGTCGTTGGATATGAATCAACCTATGGCGAATATGCCGGTTGTCATCTACCAATATGCACTCAGCCCCTACGAAGATTGGCAAAATCTGGCTTGGGCTGCTGCATTACTGATTACCATCAGCGTCTTGGTGATGAACATCATCGCCCGTTACTCCCTAAAACAACCCAGTTCGCGATAACATTCGTCTAAATTTTTCAAAGAGATCATTTCATGACAACTCAAACCATGACCGATCAGACTCAGCCAGAAAATTCCGGCGTGAGCTTTAAAATGGCCAATGCGTTAAAGCAGACGGAAGAACGGACGAAGTTGCTCGAAAAAAAGGACAGCGTCCGCCTTGTGGATTCCCCGAGGCTTGATATCCGGGATCTTTCCTTCTTTTATGGCAAGTTCAAAGCGCTGCATAACATCAACATGCAGATCCCGGATAAGCAGGTAACGGCGTTCATTGGTCCATCCGGTTGTGGTAAATCAACTCTGCTACGCATCTTCAACCGGATTTTCGATCTCTATCCCGGCCAGCGTACAGAAGGCCAGATTCTCCTCGACAGCAGCGACATCCTCAGTCCAAAAGTGGATGTGAATATGTTGCGCGCAAAGATCGGCATGGTCTTCCAGAAACCAACCCCCTTTCCGATGTCCATTTACGACAACGTGGCGTTCGGCGTTCGGCTTTATGAGAATTTGTCCAAATCGGAACTGGATGAGCGGATTGAGTGGGCGCTTCAACGTGCCGCCCTGTGGACTGAAGTTAAAGATAAACTTAACCAGTCCGGCGCAGCGCTCTCGGGTGGTCAGCAGCAGCGCTTGTGTATTGCCCGTGGCATTGCGGTGAAACCGGAAGTACTGCTTCTGGATGAACCGACATCCGCTCTGGACCCCATATCCACCACTAAAATCGAAGAACTAGTACATGAGTTGAAGTCCGACTTCACCATCGCGATCGTCACGCACAACATGCAACAAGCTGCTCGTGTCTCTGATTACACCGCATTCATGTACCTTGGCAAGCTGGTCGAATACGATCACACAGACATCATCTTCACTAACCCGGGAAGAAAAGAAACCGAAGATTACATCACTGGCCGGTTTGGTTGATCATTCTTCACGAATAAAAAGCCCGCATCCTTGCGGGTTTTTTCTGATTTCACACAACGAAAAATTACTACTTTGCGTTGACAGTTCAACTCTCCGTCATTGACGCGCATAATTAGAATGCTAGTATCATAATTGTCAGATACAACGAAATGGCGATGGAGTTCGCCGTAACCGCCCCAGCTTCTGGTGGCTGATGACTCCTGAAGGCGCCGCGACTGCGGTCTTTTAGGCTTTTCGGCGGGGAATATCAAGGATGCAAAGCCACCTCGTTTGGCAGCAAATCGCTCAAGTGGCCATGATTGTGCTGCTTTCCCCTCTGTTGCACGGGTTTATCACCACGGTGGAAGAAAAGGTCAAGCGCGGCCAGGGGCCGAGCATCGTCCAGCCTTATCGTGATCTGTTCAAATGGTTCCGCAAGGAACTGATCATCCCCGAAACCGCTTCCTGGATTTTTTGGCTGGCTCCGGTTGTGGCGTTTACCGCCATGCTGACCGTGCCCTTGCTGATTCCCGTTCTCACCAATTACCCGTTGCCGCTCTCCGATATGGGCGATATTTTGGGCGGCGGCCTGATTCTCACGCTCGGCGGCTTTGCGATTTTGCTGGCCGGTCTGGATAGCGGTCATCCTTACGGTGGTTTGGGCTCCAGTCGCGAATCGATGCTGACGATTCTGGCCGAACCGACGCTGATTATGGTGTTGATCGGCATTTCTCTGCTCGCTCAATCCATGCTGCCGTTTGTGGTTAATCATCTGCTGGTCAGCGATCCGGCGGTGTATTGGAGTCCGTCGCATCTGTTTCTCGTGGCGGCGTTTTTCATCCTGCTGACGGTCGAAACCGAACGCCTGCCGATTCATTCCTCCATCCATTATGAAATCTACATGATCGGCGAGGCGCGCATCCTCGAATATTCCGGCCCGTTGCTGGCGTTGCTCAAATGGGCGTCCTGGATGAAGCAGGCCATTTTGTACACCATTTTTCTGAATGTGTTGACCCTGCCGTGGGGGCTTTCCGAGGCGGGCACCACGCTCGGGATTATCGGAGCCGTCATCGCGTTGCTGGCGAAATGGGCGCTGCTGGGGCTGTTGATGGTCGGCGTGGAAACAATGCAGGCACGGCTGCGGTTTTATCGTTATCAGGAGCCCTTGGCCTTGTCTTTTTTGATGGCGGTGTTGGCCGTTGTCGCCCACCAGATGTGAGGAGCGGATTGCGATGCTGATTTTTCATTTAGACCCGCTGGCCAGTTCGATTTTCAGCTTTCTGGTGATTGTCGCCTTGATTCTGGCATTTGTGATGTTGGGCTCGCACTGGATTCGCAATCATGTGTACGCGTTCGCTGCCGAATCTTGGGTGATCGCAGCGTTGTCGGCGGCCATCGGGTTTTACGGGCATTATCCTGAATTGTTCATTATCGCGGCTTTGACTGCCCTGTTGCGCGGCACGGTTTTGCCTATTTTGCTGCTGCGCATTATTCGGGATTTGAAACTCAATCGGGAATTCACGCCCTTGCTGCAGCCTTCAAGCAGCTTGCTTGTCGGTGGGCTTTTGGTGGTGTTTTCCTACGCCTTGGCGCACAAGATCGGCCTGCGGCTGGATTTGGTGAACAGCTTTGCCGTGCTGGCGCTCACCACCATGTTCGGTATGAAGCTAATCGGGTTTTTGATGCTGGTGCTTCGCACGGAGGCGGTCAGTTCCATCCTCGGTTTACTGGTGATCGAAAACGGAATTTTCCTTGGCTCGCAGATTCTGGTGCCGGGGATGCCGCTTTTGCTGGAAATGGTGATCCTGTTTGACTTGTTGATCATCGTTTCCACCTTCGGCTTGCTGATTCGTTATCTGCACCGTGAAATCGGCACGACCAGCAGCCGTGACCTCACGCGCTTGGTGGGTTGATGATGATTTTTAATGCCTTGTTTGCGATTTGGGCTGTCGTCGGTTTCGCGGTGATCTTCTGCTGGCTAGTGCCCAGCGCGCGCTGGGCCGAACGCGTCAATTTAACCGCCGCCATCATCAGTTTTTTGCTGGTGGTTTATCTGCTGTGGGCCGCGCCCGTCAAAGGGGTTACCTCGGTACATGATTATCTGCTGCTTGATGGTTTTGGCGTGTGGGTGTTGTTTTGCCTGGCCGTCGTCTACCTGCTCGCTTCGGTATACGCCATCGGGTATATGCGCTGGATGCACGATGAGGCCAAGCGACTGCATCGGTTCTACAGCCTGTTTGCCGCCTTCGCTTTGACGATGTTTCTCGCGCCGGTACAAAACAATCCCGGTTTGTATTGGATTGCGATTGATCTGACCACGATTGTCAGTGCTTTTTTGGTGGGTTTTCAGCGTGCCCCGCAGAGCATCGAGGCGGCCTGGAAATATATCGTGATTGTCTCGGCAGGGTTGGGGCTGGCTTTGCTCGGCACCGTCTTGTTTTATTGGGGCGGTACCTTCGTGCTCGGCCCCGTGTACGCGATGACCTGGGCGAATTTTGCCGCCATCACGCCCAAAACCGACAGCGTGCTGCTGATGTTGTCTTTTTTGCTGGTGCTGGTGGGTTATGGCACCAAGGTGGGGTTGGCGCCCATGCACACTTGGCTGCCCGATGCGCACAGCGAAGGCCCCGCGCCCGTATCGGCCATGCTTTCGGGGGCGTTGCTCAACTGCGCCATGCTGGGCATCGTGCGTTATCTTCATGCCCTGGTGGGCACTGATGTGGCCGAAACGGCGCATACTGCGCTGGTCGTGCTCGGCACCGTTTCATTGTTGGTGGCCGCCTTGTTCATCACACGGCAAACCATCATCAAGCGGCTGGCCGCCTATTCGAGCGTCGAACATATGGCCGTGATTGCCTTGGGCTTTGGCTTTGGCGGCCCGCTCGGCATCATCGGCGCGTTGTATCACATGCTCAATCACTCGCTGGCCAAGTCGTTGGTGTTTTTCGGCGCGGGCAACATGATGCACGCCTACGGCAGCAAGCGCATCGATGCCGTGCGGCGCGTACTCGATTATTACCCGAAAAGCGGTGCGCTGTGGCTGGCCGGTGCCGTGGCGATTACCGGCGCGCCGCCGTTTGGCCTGTTTTTATCGGAACTGACCGTTCTGCGTGGCGGTATGGCCGGGCAAAATGCCTGGGCGGTATGGGTGATGGCCGTGCTGCTGATCGTGATTTTTATCGGTTTTTTAAATCATTTTCGCGCGATGTATTTTGCTGATCGCCCACCCGAGCACCGCCCGCACCTTAAGTTGAGTGCATGGCATGTCGCGCCTTTGGCCGTGGCCTTGCTGGGCGTTTTGGCCTTGGGCTTATGGTGGTTGCCCATGATTTGGCAGCATTTGGATGCCATCGCACAGCACTTGGGAGGGCCGCTTCATGCCGCATCCTGAATCGTCCATTGAACGGCCCATTGAACTACTTTTCGAAACGCAAACCTTAAGGCCCGATGAATTGCTTGAGGCAGCGCAAAGCCTGCTTGATGACCTTGGTGATACACCCAGTGCCCACGGACGAATGCAATGCGCCTACGCCCTGCGGGATGCCGAGGGCCAGCTTTGGGTGCGTTACATCATTAGCCAAGGCGCCAATCAACCTTGGGGGATCTGGTCGGTCGATGCCTCATCGGGAACATTACCCAGTCTAGCTAATGTGCTCCCCTTGCTCGGCTGGTACGAGCGCGAAATTCAGGATTTATACGGCATCACATTCACGGATCATCCCGAGCCGTATCCGTTGGTCCTGCATGAAGGGTTTATTCCGGCTAAACCGCCGTTGCAAAAGGGTTTTGATGCAAAGGCAGAGCCCATTCGCGGTCAGGCGGAACCATTCGCCGAAGCGAACATGGTCGGCAGCGACATTCAGCGTTTACCCTTCGGGCCCATTCGGGCGGATGTGGTGGAATCGGCCCAATTCGTTTTTCATTACATCGGTGAAGGCATCCTGCATTACCACCCGCGTTTGTTCTACAAACACCGCGCGATGGAAGCGCGTTTTGAAGGCGTGCCGATCAGTGCGGCCTGTGTGCTGGCCGAGCGCGTTTCGGGCGTGGATTCGGTCGCTCATGTGCTGGCCTTCTCGCAGGCGATGGAGGCAGCCTTAGGCTGGCAGGCACCGCTGCGGGCGCAAGCCTGGCGTGTGGTTTTAGCCGAATTGGAACGGCTGTATAACCATTTGCAATTTTTCGGCCATCTGGCGAAAACCACCACACTTAAAGTCGCCGAAGCCGAAGGCATCTGGCTAGAAGAGCAGGTCAAACAGATCAATGGTCGCTTGACGGGCAGCCGATTCTTGCGCGGCATGATCGTGCCCGGCGGATTGCGGCGCGATCTTGATGCCACGGCATTGATCGCTGATCTGAATGCGCTGCAACCGCAGATTGAGGACTATCTCGATACCCTCGCCAATACACGTAGTTACCTTGACCGCTTGCTCACCACCGGCGTATTACCGCGTCAGGTGGCCTTCGATCAGGGTGCGACGGGGCCGATCGAACGCGCCAGCGATCTCGATCGCGATTTGCGCCGCGACCACGGCTATGCGCTGTATCCCGAGCTTCAATTTGCCGTGCCCACCGCGACCGAAGGCGATGCCGATGCCCGTGCCCGCGTCCGCGATCAAGAGATTCGTCAATCTTTGCACCTCATCCGCCAAGCGTTGAACAAACTCGAACCCGGCCCGATTTGCCGCAAGGAACAGACCATCGATCCGCCCATGGATGGCGTGATGGAGGGCATGGGTTTGGGCTGGGCCGAAGCAGTGCGAGGCGGTTTGATTTATGCCGTGCATTGGAATGCCAAAACTGAGCGGTTGACCCGCGTGAAAATCAAAGAACCCTCGTTTTCCAACTGGCGCGTGTTTCCGTTCACGGTGAACGATAGCAACATGATGGATTACGCAATCAACGAAGCGAGTTTCGGCCTCAGCGTGGCTGGGGCGGATCGCTAAGGAGGCAATGACCATGCCCTTGTGGACTTGGTTTGGTTTGAAAAAAGGCCGTGCAACCACCGGCTGGCCCGAATCCGCCGGTTCGGATGGCCAAGAGGGCGTGCTCGGCTTGCCCAAATTAAATGCTGATCAGTGCAGCGAGGGCGCACAAGGCTGTACGAAGTGCGTGACCAGTTGCCCGTCCGGGGCGATTACCTTGAATGTTGCCGAGAATGTTACCGAGGATCAAGAACAGCATATCGATTTGGATTATGCCCGCTGCGTGGGTTGTCAGCTGTGTACCGAAACCTGCCCGAGCGGGGCATTCAGCCCGTCTAACGATTGGGCGTTCGCCGTGCGTGATCGCGCCGATTTGTCGCGCTTGGCTCGGCCTGCGACGCCGGATAAAAAACTCGAAGAAAAATGGCAAAAATCACTGGCCGGTTTTGGCCGTAGTTTGCATATCCGTCATGTGGATGCCGGTTCCTGCAATGGTTGCGAGAGTGAGATTTCGGCCTTGCTGAACCCGTTTTACAACCTGCACCGTTTGGGGATTTTCTTCACGCCATCACCGCGTTTCGCCGACTTGTTGCTCGTCACCGGCCCGGTTACCGAAGTGATGCGTGAGCCGTTGCTGCGCACCTTTGAAGCCATGCCCGAACCGCGTTGGGTAATGGCGCTCGGCACCTGCGCGACGGGCGGTGGCACGAACGGCGGCGGTTACGCCTGCCATCAGGGCCTGGACGGCATTTTGCCGGTCGATATCTGGCTGCCGGGTTGCCCGCCGAATCCGGCCGCCATTATCGAAGCGCTGTTGGTTTTGCTTGATCGCCGACCACAGCAAGTTCATGGAGGCCGCCATGACGCTTGATTCCCTCTCGGGTTATGCCTTTGCCTTAACCGCGCTGTTGTGGCTGGCCGCAATGGTCGGCGATGTGTTCGGCGCAAAACGCGTGGCGCGCGGGGCGATCTCGCTGGGTACCTTGGTCGCCATTTTTGCCGTGCTTGAGGGTTTGATTGGGAAGCCACCGACATTCGAATCGCTCACCTTCGGTGACTGGCCGTGGCGATTTCATCCCGATGCCGCCGGTTTGTGGTTATTGCTGCCTGCACTGCTACCCGCTTTTTTTGCGACGGCCACGGGACGAACCCAGCACCCTCGCGGCTGGGTGGCCGGGGTGGCGTTGTCCCTGCTTGGTGCGTTGGGCATCTTGGGCGTGCAGGATGGCGCGAGCTTGCTCATCGCCTGGGAAGCGCTCAGTCTTGGCGGGGCGATCATGTTGCTGGCCGAGCGCCAAACCGAGCCATCCGGCAACGACAACCTGTTTATGTTGGCTTTGCTTGAAGTCGGTTCGATGGCTTTATTACTGGCGGTCATTCTGCTCGGCAAGCAGCTTGAGTTTTCGAGCTACGCGGCGCAATGGCAAGGTTTGGGCACAGGATTAGGATTTGGGGTTGCCGTGCTCTGGCTGATTGGCTTTGGTGCCAAGTTAGGTTTGCTGCCCTTTTACGAGTGGTATCCCAACGCCTACGGGCAGGGTAGTGGGGCGACGGGCGCGATTATGTCGGGCGCTATTTTGAATATGGCTTACTTTGCGCTCGGGCGGGCGCTGCTCGATTGGCTGGGCACACCGCCTTGGCTGGGTTCGTTCGGCATCGTTGTGCTGTTGCTCGGCGCCTTTACGGCTATTTTTGCCATTTTGTATGCATTTCAACAAAACGACTGGCGACGCTTGTTGGCGTTTTCATCGGCCGAGAACGCCGCCGTAGCGGTCACGGCTCTGGGCGCCGCTTTGATTTTTCGTGCCGGTGGCCAAGCCGAATTAGCCGGATTGGCTTGGTTGGTTGGGCTCTTGCATTTGATGGGGCACAGTCTGGCCAAAGGCAGCTTGTTTTTCGCCGCAGATGCGGTGGCCCGTGCCACCGGCAGCTATCACATTCGGCAAAGTGGTCTCTTGCGGCGCGCGCCTTTCACGCTCGGCATCGGGGTGGTTTTTGCTGGGATGAGTCTGGCCGCCTTGCCACCGACAGCGGGTTTTGTCAGCGAATGGTATTTGTTCCAGAGCCTGTTTCATGATTTCACCCTGCATGGCGACGGCCCCCGCATTGCGCTTGCGCTGGCAGGCGCGGGCATGGCGCTGACGGCGGCCATTGCCTTGGCGACGATGGTTAAAGTGCTGGGCGTGGGGTTGTTGGGCAAAGCCGATGCGCGCAGTGGCGATGCGGCGCAACCCGCACTCTCCTTAGGTGCCCGCATCGCTCTGCTGGTGACAGGCTTGGCCGTGCCCGCCTTGGCGATCAGCTTGGTGTTTTGGCTGCCGCAGCTCAACTACGCGGTCTGGCAAACTTTTGAGCCGCCAGCGGGTGCGGCCTCATTGATGGTGCATGGTTGGCTGCTGGTGCCTTTATCGGCGCATTTTGCGTTTATCTCGCCGCTGAAGTTGATGATCGTGATGCCGCTTTTGGCCTTGATCCCGCTCGCGCTGATCTGGTTGCGCCCGCGCATCAAGGTTCGGCGCGCCCCGATCTGGTGTGGTGGCGAACCGGTCCAATCGCATTCGGGAGCCACCACAGCGCTGGCGTTTTCCAATGCCATGCGGGTGTTTTACCGCTTCGTTTATCGCCCAACCAACGCAATCAATCGGCGTTTTGACGCGGATAGCAAACCTTATTTTCTCAAGACTTTGGAATTCGATTACGCCCAAGCGCCTTTTTTTGGACCCTGGCTTTTTCAACCGGCCGTTCGGCTCGTGCAGGCCCTGACACGGCGTATTTTGTTTTTACAAAACGGCTTGATGAACGCCTATCTCGCTTATATCGGCATTCTGCTGCTGCTTATTTTTACCTTTGCATTGTTCTGGACGCCTAAATGATGCGGGTAAATCGGTTGCCAGCGGTTTCAAATCCCAAGTTTGAATCCAGGGTGTTGTTCTTCCCATATTAGAATGGCTTGTTGGAAGGGCTTGTTAGAATGGGTCTGCTCGAATCTGAGCGACAACTCCACTATAATGTTCGGTTCTAATGATAACCCCACAGGTGGAGGCAACATGACTGAATACGTTTTGATTCTTGTCAGCACCGTGTTGGTTAATAATTTCGTATTGGTAAAGTTTTTGGGGCTGTGCCCGTTTTTTGGCGTATCCAAGAAAATCGAAACCGCCATCGGCATGTCGCTTGCTACCACGTTTGTGCTGACGCTCTCGGCGATTGCCAGTTATCTCACCGAAACTTTCATTCTGGAGCCCTTGGGGCTTACTTATCTGCGTACGATCATGTTCATCGTGGTGATCGCGGTGGTGGTGAATTTCACCGAGATGGTGGTGCGCAAAACCAGCCCATTGCTGCATAACGTGCTTGGAATCTATCTGCCCCTGATTACCACCAACTGCGCCGTGCTCGGTGTGGCGTTGCTCAACGTGCAGCAGGCGCACAATTTTGTGGAATCAGCGCTCTATGGCTTTGGCGCTTCGATTGGTTTTTCCATGGTATTGATTCTGTTCTCGGCCCTGCGTGAGCGCATCAATGTGGCCGATGTGCCCATGGCGTTTGAAGGCGTGCCGATCGCCTTGATCACCGCCGGTTTAATGGCGTTGGGGTTCATGGGCTTTGCCGGCATGGTGAAAGTCTGATGTTGACGGCCATCCTTGTGGCCGCCGGCTTGGCATTGGCCTTCGGTATTGTGCTGGGTGTGGCAGCCCAGTGGTTTCATGTGGAAGGCAACCCGCTGGCGGAGAAAATCGACGCCATTTTGCCGCAAACCCAGTGCGGCCAATGCGGGTTTGCCGGCTGCAAGCCCTACGCCGAGGCCATTGCCAAAGGGGAGGCGGATATTAATCAATGTCCGCCCGGTGGTGAGACGACCATCAAAAATCTGGCCGATCTGTTGGGTGTGGAGCCCAAACCGCTTAATGCCGAAAATGGCGAAGCTAAAGCCGTCCCGCTCCTTGCGGTGATTGACGAGTCGGTCTGTATTGGTTGGACCAAATGCATTCAGG
>ERZ778018.2319-NODE-2319-length-12430-cov-4.921859_pt1 | contig 12430 bp, 13 predicted proteins | sample MGYA00375748_ERZ778018 | MGnify/ENA primary metagenome ERZ778018 (study PRJEB29350, sample SAMN05509839) | bioreactor metagenome | biome: bioreactor; material: wastewater | place: South Africa: University of Cape Town | collected 2014-04-22 ... | reverse complement strand
GCGACATCAACGTGCCGGCCTACCAGCTTGACTGGACGCTCTGGCAGTTTGGCCAGACGCTGCCGGCCGCGACGCGCCCCTATCACCGGACTCGGACGATTTTCTATTGATCGGCCGGCGTCGTCCACCGGCTCGTTATTCACCGAGAGTTATTCATATTTAATGTTTAACCGTATGTCGTATTAGGGGCTGTGGATAGTGGGGATAATGCCGAGTTTCCCTGTTGTGACGCGGAAAGAGGCTGTTGATAAGTCGAGGCCGGTTTTCCACAGTATATGGGCGATGTGGGAGAAACGATCGTGCCTTAATTGTCACATCACTGGCTCTCCCCAAATCACCCACGTACGTACACGGGTTATCCAGACGAGCGCCAAAACTGTACACAGCCCTATGCACATCTGACGCGAGTTATCCACAGTGGGCCTTAAGTTATCCACATTCGCGTCGAGGACGAATCGGTTGGCCATGAAGTCGTGACGAGCGGTCACTGTTCAACCCGCCGACGAAGAGAGGAACGAAGATGCTCCAACAACGGCCGTATACCCCCGACGAACTCCTTACCTGGTGCCGGCTGCTCTGCCTATCGTTGACCGGCGCGGCGCTCGCCTATACGCGTGAGCGCGAAGGCTCAGTCGATGGACTCGTCAATTACCTGAGCGAGCGGATTCCGGGTATGGCGATGGGAGCCGGCTTCGGCAGCGTGGAAGCGGCGATGCTGGGACTGCTGCTCAACGTCGAAGCGGTCGGTGGCCGCATCGAGTCGCGCGCCGTCAATCCGGAAGGCGCCGAGATTGTGACGACGAACCTACCCGGCGACGCACTGATACAAGCGCTGGAAGATCGCTTCGAAGTTGCGCTTAGCCCAAACGATCTGCTCAGCGGTCTCGGCATCAGCCAGGTCGAACTCAACCGGCTGCTCGACATCTTTGGCCGCGCCGCCGCCACCGATGCCTTCGAGTTCGTCCGCGAAGAAGAGGGTGACGAACAGAAGCTGGCACTGCGGGTCTGGTGAGGATGCCCGGAAGGAGGACACCATGACGTCGGTACGCTGGGGCGAATTAACGGCAGAGGAGCTGGCCGCGGCCGTAGAACGGAATCCGTTGGTCATCGTGCCGCTCGGCTGCACCGAGCAGCACGCGGGGCATCTGCCGGTCGATACCGATACATATCAGGTCGAGCGCCTGACGTACGAGGGTGCGGAAAAGGCGGCACGGCTGTATGACACGCGCGTACTGGTGTTGCCGCCGCTCCCCTACGGACCGGCCTCCGAGCATTACGGCCTTCCCGGCACGGTCAGCCTGCCGAACGAGGTGTACGTGCCGCTGCTGAAGCATCTCTTACTGAGCGTGATCCAGCTGGGCGTGCGGCGGCTCGCCGTCGTGCGTGGCTGCGGTGGACACTGGGTCGTGCCGGGCGTCGTCTGGGATGTAAAAGCCGAAGCCAGCCGCGCAGGACGAGATGTCGTCCTGCGTATCCTCTCGGTCGATGAGCACTGGCACGAACTGCAGGAGAAATATTTCCCCGTCAGCGATGGCGGTCATGCCGCGGTGATGGAAACCGCGCTCTGCCTGGCCGAGCGCTCGGAACTGGTGAAAACGGAACGGATGGAAGCGCCTGAGCTGACGATGCTCAGCGAACGCTATCGCACCGGTGGTGAAGCGTTCCTCTTTCATGAGATGAGCAGCACCGGTGCGCTCGGTGACCCGCGACCGGCCACCGCCGAAGGCGGACGCGCCATCTGGGAGGAGATCATCACCGCATTTGCCACAACGCTCCGTGAGCTTGAGGAGCAGGACGAACTGCTCAACCGTCTGTAGACCCGCTTCGGCCGGCGGCCTTCAGCCGTCGCCTGCTCCGGCCGCATTGGTCTTTGGGGCACTGGAAGCTGTTTACCCCCTGAATCCATACCAGTCTCCTGAGGAGGAAACGATGACTGACGATACACATCCCACCACCTACGCCATGCGCGGCGTGACCATGATCAACGGTCAGGGTGGACCGCCGCTTACCGGCGCGACACTGCTGATTCAGGACGGGAAGATTGCCAGTATCGGTCGTTCGGATGACGTCGACCTTCCGAGCGATCTGCCGGTTTACGAGCTGCCCGGCAAGACGCTGATGCCCGGGCTGATCGACGGCCACGTGCATCTCCGTTCGTACGCCGGCACCGGACATCAGGATGTCCATCTCTGGAACGTGCTGACCTTCATGGAGGAGCAGGCGCTGCACGCCGCCGCCAACGCCATCACGGCGCTCGAAGCGGGCGTCACGACGGTGCGTGATATGGCCGGTGGTCGCCTGGAAATCTCGGTGAAGCATGTGATGGACGCCGGTATCTTGCCCGGCGCACGGGTTATCGCGTCCGGCTTCGTCGGCATGACGGCCGGCCATGGCGATATGTTCGTGCCGCCGGCCATCGAGCAGCGGATGTGGCCGCCGGTTGACGGAGTCGATGCCTGTCGCAAGCTGATCCGTCAGTATGCGCGGGACGGCGCCGACCTAATCAAAATCTGCACCAGTGGTGGGGTTCTCTCGCTCGGTGACAAAGCGGAGTGGCGCAACTACACCACGGAAGAGACGCAGGTGATCGTTGATGAAGCGCACGCACTCGGTAAACCGGTGGCCGCGCACGCCCATTCGCGGGCCGGTATCGAGCAGGCGTTAATCGCCGGAGTCGATACGCTGGAGCATGGGACGCACCTCGATGACGAACTGATCGAGATGATGGTGAAGCAACGCACCTGGCTCTGTCCGACGCTGTCGATCGGCGACTTCATCCTCACGCGCGGTGTCGAGCGGGGTGTGCCGGCCGAATCTCTGGCCAAATCTCGCGAGACCGATGGTGTGCGGCAAGCGTCGATGCGGAAGGCATATCAGGCGGGGGTGCGCATCTTCATGGGCACTGACTCCTGTAACACGATGGCCTTCGGCGGTCATGCGCGCGAGCTGGAACTGATGCAGCAGCGCATCGACATGACGGCCATGGAGACGATCGTCGCCGCGACTTCCGCCGCGGCCGAAGCGCTCCTCATCGACGACCAGACCGGGACAATCGCCTGCGGCAAGACGGCCGACCTGCTGGTGGTCGATGGCGATCCGCTGGCCGACATCACCATCCTGCAAGATCGCGCCAACCTCCTCGGCATCTTCCGCAACGGCCGCCTGCTGGTTGATCGCGGCATGCCAGGGTTGGCCCTCTAGATGAGACGAAATTGGAACGGTTTCGCGTAGCAATGTCACGATTTTTTCATTGACAGCGCCGCCCCACTCGAGTAACTTAAGTCAATAATAGGACTCATTCTCAACCAGTTGAGTCGGGATTCGCCGGTGAGGGGCTATGCGCGAACAAACCATTCCGGTCACGCTTGACGAGAGCGATGAGGGCCGTTGTGCCGATCTCCTGCTTAAAACGCTGACCAGCCATAAAGGGATTGCAGCCGTTGAGTTTGATGACGAGCATCATGCGATCAAGCTGAAATACGATCCACGGCTTGTCTCGCTGGCGACGGTCGATCGCCTCGCCGAGCGCACTGGTGTGCAATTCGGTGAGCGCTTCAATCGCTGTGAGTTGCGTATGAATGGCGTTTCCTGCCGCTCCTGCGCGGCGGTGATCGAGCGGCGGCTGCACGGGCATGACGATATTATTTGGGCGAGCGCCAATCCACCGAGCCAGAGCCTGAGCCTGGAATATGCCGGTACCCCCGACCGGCTTCAGCAGATCTCAAAAGAAATCGACAATGCCGGCGTGCCGGTTGCACCGGAACCGAAGCGCGACGCCGATGACGAAGAAGGCTGGTGGCAGGAAAACCAGCTCATGGTCATGGCGGCCCTAACCGCCGTCTTTCTGGCGCTCGGCTGGGGCCTCGGCTCGCTCGGCCTGATCTCGCACAACGTTCAGTTGTTCTTCTACGTTCTGACCTATCTGGCCGGCGGCACCTTCGCTACCCGAACTGCCATCGAGGCGACGTTGCATGGGCATATCGAGGTCGATCTGTTGATGGTGCTCGCGGCGATCGGCGCGGCCACCATCGGCGGTTGGGTGGAAGGCGGGATCCTGCTCTTTCTCTTCTCACTCGGCAACTCACTCGAGCATTTCGCGCTCGGTCGCACGCATCGGGCGATCCGCTCACTGATGGAGCTCAGCCCGGAAGATGCGCTCGTCGTGCGCGACGGTGTTGAGCGGCGTATACCGGTCGAAGAGTTGGTTGTTGGCGATGTCGTCGTCGTGCGTCCGAGCGAGCGTATCCCGGCCGATGCGCGGGTAATCAGCGGCGAATCGTCGGTCGATCAGGCGCCGATCACCGGCGAGTCGATTCCGGTTGGCAAGCTGCCAGGCGACAACGTCTTCGCCGGAACGATCAATGGCCATGGGCTGCTCCGGTTGAGCGTCGAGCGCGTGGCCCACGAAAGTACACTGGCCAAAATCATTCGTATCGTTGAAGAGGCACGCGGTCAGAAATCGGAGACTCAGCGTTTCACCGACCGCTTCGAGGGCACGTATGCCATCGGGGTCATCGGCATTTCGGCGCTGACCTTCCTCCTGCCCATGCTTCTCTTCGGCACGGACGAATTCCATACCTGGTTCTATCGTGCGATGACGCTGCTGGTCGTTGCCTCGCCCTGCGCGCTCGTCATCTCGACGCCCGCCTCGATCCTGTCGGCACTGGCCAACGGTGCCCGCCAAGGAATCCTCTTCAAGGGCGCGGTGTACCTGGAAAACGCCGGGACGATCACCGCGGTCGCCTTCGACAAAACCGGCACGCTGACGCTCGGTCGACCCCGGGTGACCGATGTCGTTCCGTGGCAAGGCGTCGACGAGTCGGAACTGATGTCGGTGGCGGCCGCCGTCGAACGGCTCTCGGAGCATCCGCTCGGCACGGCCGTGGTGCAGCACGCCGAAGCGAGCGGCTTTGGCACCCTGGTCGACGAAGGTGAAATTTCCGACTTGCAGTCGATGCCCGGTCGTGGCGTGCGGGCGCAGGTGCGTGGTCGCATGATCCGCATCGGGAACGACGCCCTCTTCGAGGTTGATGGAATCGCCCTGCCGCCGGCTCTACGCGAGCAGGCTGATGTCTTGCGCGAAGCGGGCAAGACGACGATGTATATCTTCGCGGACGATCAGCCGCTCGGCGTCATCGGCGTGGCCGACGTCATCCGGCCGGTCGCACCATCGGTCATCGCCGATCTGCACCGGCTCGGCATCGAGAAGACGATCCTGCTCACCGGCGACAACGAACGCGCCGCGCGTGCCATTGCCCGGCAGGTTGGCATCGACGAATGGCGCGCTGGGCTGCTCCCGGAGGAGAAGCTCGACGCGATTCGCGAGATGCAGCAGGCAGGCGTCAAGGTCGCGATGGTCGGCGACGGTGTCAATGACGCACCGGCGCTCGCCACCGCCACGCTCGGCATCGCCATGGGCGCGGCCGGCACCGACGTCGCGCTGGAAACGGCCGATGTCGTGCTGATGTCCGACGACCTGACGAAACTCCCCTACGCGGTTGAGCTGAGCCGCCGGGCGCGCCGCATCATCATGCAGAACCTGACCTTCGCCCTCGGCGTGATCCTCTTCTTCTCGCTCGGCGCCGTTATCGGCCTCGTGCCGCTCCCGGTCGGCGTCATCGCCCACGAAGGCGGCACGATCCTCGTCGTCACCAATGGCCTGCGTTTACTGCGCTTCGCCAGACCGGCCGAGGTCAAACTCACGCCAGCGACGGCATTGGCGGGGAGCTAGGAACAACCTTCTATTCGCTCACGGGAGCGCGGCTACGCGCTCCTTGCTGGTCTATCCAGGCGTTGGAATCGTGCCGATCTGCCGGAGGGGGCCGAACAGGTTGGTAGACCCCCAGCCCTCCACGAGCTGTCCGCCCCTCCAGTCGACGGGTGAACATCCCTGAGAACTCGACGGGTTTACCGGTGGGAGGCAGACCGGCCAGTGCACCGCGGTGCGTGCCGCACATGGTGATCCGCCCCGCCACGCGATCTTCCGCGGCCACCAGGTCCTCGACCATGATCTGGAAATCCCCGAACGTCGTACGAGCCGTCATGACCGACTCCTTGAACCCCTCCGGCCCACGACTGGGGTGTAGGATGTTGGGATCGTGCCCGATGTAGCTTGCGGCAACCGGCTCGTCCAGAATTCCCAGGTTGCCTCTGTTCCAGGCCTTATCGATCACGCGACGGACGATTGCCAAATTCTCCGCCTCCACGGCGCCACCTCCTGCGATTTGGGGCCCAACGACCCCGTATTTCGTATATGCCGAGTATGCCGAGATTATTGGGACATTAGCGACGTTCGGTTGGTTACCGACGCTCACCAAGCTGCGAGCGAATACCTCGCAGCGCCGATCATTCGCTTGCTGCCGCCGCTATCATCTCCTCAAACATCCGAGGGAACCAAACCGCCCATGCGCGCGACAGAGTGAGTGAGATGGATGACGAGGCGCTGATCCGGGCGCTGTGCGCCGGGGAACATACCGCGTTGAAAGATCTGTTCGAGCGGCATGCGCCGTGGGTCGCGGCACGATTGCGCCAGCGGCTACCGGCCGATGCCGTCGAGGATGTGCTGCAGGAGACCTTTGTCGCCGTCTGGCGTGGAGCCGCGCGCTATCAGTCACAGGGTGAGGTTGGCGCCTGGATTTGGGGTATTGCACGGCGACAAGCAGTGACCTGGCTGCGCAAGCATGATCGGCACGATCCGGTGTTTGAGATCGAACATGCGGACGACGCGGCGACCAGCGCCGTGCAGCGCGCCGATCTGCAGCAGGCGCTTGCCCGTCTCGGACCGACCGGTAGCAAGTCGCGCGAACTCGTGCGCCTCGCGTTCGTCGAGGAGCGTTCCGTGCGCGATGTCGCACAGATCCTCGATATCCCCGAAGGAACGGTCAAGAGCCGGGTGCACCGGCTACGACGACGCCTGCGGGCCTATCTGAGCGGAGACGAGCAATGAAGCACGACAATCTCGAATCCGGCCGCGATGCTCTGCCGCTGACGGCGCACGATGTCGATCTCGATCGTGTCTGGATGAACGTGGCGGCCGAGATCTGGCCCGAGCCGATCGGGGCGATCGAACGGAGCGCGCGCCGCCTGCTCGGCTCGCCGGGGCTGGCCCGCGCGCTCGTTACGACGCCGTCGCTCGTCCTCTCCTGGCTGCTGGCGAGCGTGGCTCTCCTCGTCGCCGGTGTCGTCGCAACGCAGACGACCGGCGAGCCGTGGATCGCGCTGCTGCTGCCGGCGCTCGCCGGGGTCGGTGTCGCCTATGCCTACGGCCCGGGAATCGATCCCGCCTTTGAGTTGGGCCAGACGATGGCTGTTTCGACGCGCATGGTCCTGCTCACGCGTGTCTGCGCCGTCTTTGGCCTAAACGCACTGCTCGGGCTGCTCGCGACACTCTTCGCACCCGGCATCGCCGGCCTGACGCTTGGCTGGCTCCTGCCGATGGCGATGATCGCCGCGCTCGGGCTGGCCGCCGCGACGTCCGCGCGCTCGGCCACCACCGGCGTCGGCGTGGCGCTGGCCGTCTGGGGATTGATCGTGCTCGGCAGCGCCTACGGCACGCGTGATCTGGCGACGGCGGTTCAGAGCGATGCGCTGTTGCCGCTCTACGCGCTCGGCACGCTCCTTTGTGGTGCGCTCACGCTCTTTATGACGAATGGCAATCGATGGAACAGGGGCTTCTTATGGTCGTAGCAATCGCTCAGAAGAACGTGCGTGTCGAAGGGCTCGTCCAGTCGTTCGGGCGACAGACCGTGCTCGACGGGATTGACCTGGAGATCGGCCGGGGTGTCTTTGGGCTGCTTGGGCCGAATGGCGCGGGCAAAACGACGTTGCTGCGTACGCTGGCGACGATCGTCGGTCCGAAGCGCGGTACTGTACGCCTGCTCGGCCTGAACCCGGCGCAGGCAGGCGAACGACGCGAGATCCGACGACAGCTCGGCTATTTGCCACAGCAACTCGGGTACTACCCGAACTTCACCGTCTTCGAGTTCGTCGAATATTTCGCCTTGTTGAAGGAGATGCCAGCCGCTGATGTGCGACCGGCCGTCGTGCGCGCCATCGAACGGGTCGGCTTGGCCGACCGGGCGCGCTCGAAGCTCAAGACGCTCTCCGGCGGTATGCTGCGGCGCGTCGGCATCGCTCAGGCGATCGTCAATGACCCGGCACTGCTCTTGCTCGACGAACCGACCGCCGGGCTCGACCCCGAGCAGCGCGTCAACTTTCGGGCGTTGCTGCGCGAGATCGGAGAACGGAGCAGCGTCATTGTCAGCACCCATCTGATCGAGGATGTGGCCGCCGCCTGCTCCGAGATTGCCCTGCTCGATGCGGGACGCGTCGTCTTTAACGGCACGCCGGACGAACTGACGCTGCTCGGCGAGGGCGGCGCCGGTGATTCGCCACTCGAACGCGGCTACACCCGCGTGCTGGCGGGAGCGCGCGCATGACGGCCAGCCGCCTGCTCTGGATCGAGTTCCGCCGTAACGCCGGCATCTGGTTCGTGCTGCCGATCCTTGCCGTCGCCTGGTATCTGCTCGATAGCACTTGGGTCTGGACTCCGTTTCTCTGGTCCGATACGAACGAACTGCTGCAGAAGTCGCTCATCCTCTTTGCCGGTCCGGCGCTGGCCGGGCTCGCCGCCTGGATGGCCGGTCGCGACCGGCACCGCGGCGTCGACGACCTGCTGCAAACGACACCGCTGCCGGAAACGCGTCGCTGCGTGGTCTTGTTGTCCGCCACGGCGCTCTGGGCGATCCTTGCCTACGTCATCTTCGCCGCCTACATGCTTGGTCGCACGGCTCGGCTGGCGACCTGGGGCCGTCCGTCGCTCTGGCCGATCCTGATCGTGCTGGCGGCGCTGGTTGCCTACGGAGCCTGGGGCTTTCTAGCCGGGAGCCTCTTCCGCTCGCGCTTCACCGCGCCGCTGGCGGCCATTGTCGCCTTCGGGGTCGAAGCGGGGTTCGAGAACAGTTCATCCGTCACATCGTTCAACAGCGGTGGCAGTGTGCAGACGGTGCAAACCTCGAACTGGCTGAACGCACTGACGCCGGATAGCCTTTCGCCGTTCCCCCACTGGCAATTCCTGCTCTATGTCGGGCTGACGGCCACGGCGCTGGCCGCGCTGGCCCTGATTTACCGGCGTGATGTATGGCGCATCGGCGCCCTGCTGCTCGCGATCGGACTGACCGCCGGTAGCGTCGTGATGCTGTGGGGGAATAGTCGCCACTATAATCCGGCGACGAACGTGGTCACGAACAACTTTGGACAGGTTATCCACGTCTCCGCGCCGGTGCAACCAGAACCAGTCTGCGCCGGCACACCGGTAACCGTCTGCACGAACCCCGCCTGGAAGCCCGTTCTGGCGAAAGCGGTGACGCAGGCGAATGAACTTGTGCAGCCGCTACTCGGTCTGCGGGGTGTGCCGCTGCGCGCCGAACGTGATGATGTCGGCTTTTCCGGCGGGCGTAACAGCGGAGCGTATCTCAACCTCTCGCGCTACGCCGACCAGCTGGTGGCAGATGATGCCTCGATGTCGAAAGGATACGTGCACAACGAGGCGCAGCTTGCGGTTCGCCGCTGGCTGTTGGACCGGGCCGGGATCACGGCGCGGCCCAGCTGCGCGGACGTGGCAGCCAATCCCGGCGATATCCCCGACATCCCCGGCTGGCCGACGGCCGCGAGTTGCGCCGCCAGTGATCGCTTCGCCCAGCTCTCACCGGAGATGCAGCATGATTGGCTTGCCGCGCACTATGCCGATCTCCGTGCCGGCAAACTGACGCTGGCGGATCTGCCATGAGACTGCTGGCGCTCTACCTGCGCTCACGTCTGGCTGATCGGGCGCTCGGATTGCTGCTGCTCTGCGGCGTGGTGGACATGTTCTGGATGCAGCATTTTCCGCCGGACGAAATCTGGCGCACGCTGGCGTTGGCCGTTCTGCCGCTCCTGCCGGCGGTCGTCATCAGTGCCGGAGCGCGTTCGCCCTTCGGTGATATCGAGCGCGGCGCCAGCCGTCCGGTTGGTCCGATCCGTCTCGGGCATCTGCTGGCGCTTGCGCTCATCGCCGCGCTCATGCTCCTCGGCGCTTCGGTCATCGTCAACGGCGGGATCGAACGCGAGCTGGTGCGCAATCTGGCCGGTTACCTCGGACTTAGCCTGCTGGCCGCCTGGCTGATCGGCACCGGCGTCGCCTGGGTCATACCGCTTGCCTATGCCACGCTTGCGTTCATCCTGCCGCCGGCTCGTTCGCTCGCCTGGCCCGCGCGCTACCCGCTCGATGCGCGCTCGCTCGCCATCGCGGCCGGTCTCCTGGCGCTCGGTCTGCTCGCCGTCACCCTGCGCGGCACCCGCGATCGGCCGGAAGAGCGGGTGTAACTATTTCATCGGTCTGCCCGAATACGGTTCAATTCCATCGTACGGGCAGTGACGAACACGATTCGGAGCGGAATGATGAGCGAGACGGTCTATATCGCGTTACTGCGCGGCATCAATGTCGGTGGACATAATATTAAGATGGATGCGCTGCGCGGTCATTTCGACGAACTTGGCTTTGCCAACGTGCGTTCCTATATCCAGAGCGGCAACGTCTTCTTCGAGAGTGACGAAACCGACCGGAGCAAGCTGCGCGAAACGATCGAAACGTATCTGCATGACGCGCTTGGCTACGCTGCGCCGACCTGCTTGCGCACCGCCGACGACCTGGAAGCGGTGCTGGCGCGCGATCCGTTCCGCGATGTCGAGGTGACGCCCGATATCCGCCTCTCGGTCAACTTCCTGGCCGAACCGAGCGCGATCGATCTGCCGGTGCCCTACCAGACATCGGACGGCGCCTACGAGTTGATCGATCGAACCGATTCCGAGCTCTTCATCGTCTGGCACCTGCAAAACGGCCGCCCCGGCAACTCCTATGGCCAAATTGAAAAGCATCTCAAGGTTCCGGTCACCGCTCGTTTCTGGCACACCACGGCCAAGATCCTGGCCGCGGCGAAGAAATGAGTGTCAGCATCGCCTTTCAGACGGATAAGCCGCTCTCGGCGTATGGGCCGCTGGCGGCTGCCGCCGAGGAAGGTGGCTTCGATGGTGTGAGCGTTTTTAATGACATGCTCTACCAGCCGGCCTGGCTGCCGCTCTTGGAGATCGCGCGGGCGACGAACCGGGTGCGAATCGGCCCGGCGGCGGTCAATCCGTTCACCTGTCATCCGATCAACATCGCGGCCAATATCGCGCTGATTGACGAAGCGTCGCAGGGGCGCGCCTATCTCGGCTTCGCCCGCGGCGCCTGGCTCGATTTCGTTGGGCTGGAACCGCAGCGGCCGGTGTTGGCGCTGCGCGAGGCGATGCTGGCCGTGCGTTACCTGCTGTTGCGCTCGACTGAACCGTTGGTGGGTGAGATCTTCCCGCTGGCCGGTGGCGATGCGCTCCGCTGGGACGCGATTCGCCCTGACATTCCCTTCCTGCTCGGCAGCTGGGGGCCGCGCATGATCCGCACCGGCCTCGATCTGGTCGATGAGATCAAGCTGGGCGGCACGGCGAACCCGGCGGTCGGGTCGTGGTTTCGCTCACAGGTCGGAGATGCGCCGGTGAAGCTGGTTGCCGGCGCGGTGACAGTGGTCGATGAAGATGGCGCGGCGGCGCGAGCACGCGCCCGGCGCGAAGTGGCACTCTACCTGCCGGTCGTGGCCGAACTCGGTCCGGGGCTGGGGATCGATCCTGAATTGCTGGCCGCTCTGCGGGCGGCCACCGCGCGTTATGACTTCGAGGCTGCGGCGCGCCTCATCTCAAACGATCTCTTACGTCTGATCGCCTTCGCCGGTACGCCGACTGACGTGGCCGACCAGGCATTGGATCTCTTCGCGGCCGGTGTCGATCGCGTCGAATTCGGGACCCCGCACGGCCTCACGGAAAAGACCGGCGTGCGCTTGCTTGGCGAGCGCGTGCTGCCGGCGCTACGGCATCGTTGAAATGGAGCGCGAGCAATGACGCGACGATCCGACGAATTTACGCTCTATGATCTCGATGTCGTGGTCGAACAGATCAACGGGCATTGCACCTGCGCTATGTCAGTTGGTGATCGCTTCCACCTGCGTGGCGGTAAGCTCTCCCTGCCCGACGGCGCCGATTTCTGCCTCTATACCCTCAATTCGGTCTTGCCGTTGCTTCCGGCCAAGCAGCGCCAGAACCATCCAGCTGACTGGATGGAAACCGACTCGCGCGTCGCCTGTCCCGACCCGGCCTGCGGCCTCATCCTGCGCATCGATCGTCTCGCCCCACGCACCCTGCGTCACGACGACGTCAGTGCCACGCCGTGGAAAGAGAACGAATAGCTCGCGCCTTTTCGTCCTCGTCCGTAACCGTAGGGGAGGAGCAAGCTTCTCCCCTACGGTTACGGACGAGGACGGACGAGGACGAAGAGGCGGGTGCTATTCATCGTCCTCCTGCCAGA
>ERZ778018.2318-NODE-2318-length-12434-cov-4.336538_pt1 | contig 12434 bp, 8 predicted proteins | sample MGYA00375748_ERZ778018 | MGnify/ENA primary metagenome ERZ778018 (study PRJEB29350, sample SAMN05509839) | bioreactor metagenome | biome: bioreactor; material: wastewater | place: South Africa: University of Cape Town | collected 2014-04-22 ... | reverse complement strand
CCTTCTGGTTGAGGATGATCGTCCCATTGCCGAGAATGTGATTCTCGCCTTGGCGCGGGAAAACATTGACTGCCATCACGTCACACTCGTCGCGGACGGACTGGCTCGGTTGTGCTCTGGCGGTTTCGATCTGGCCATTCTCGACGTGGGACTACCTGACGGAAATGGATTCGATCTATGCCGACTCGTGCGCGGTTTTTCCGACATACCCATCATCTTTCTCACCGCCCGATCCGATGAAATAGATCGGGTCGTCGGCCTGGAAATCGGTGCAGACGACTATGTTCTGAAACCATTCAGCCCGCGCGAGCTGGCCGCCCGGGTCAAAACCATCTTGCGCCGCAGCCCGGCCTTGCTCGCCACAAGTTCTGCCTCGCCACCCCCATCTTCAATCCAAACCGCCTTCGTGGTCGATGAAGAACGTGCGGTCGTTCTGTTCAAGTCACGGCCACTCGATCTCAGCCGAACCGAATACCTCATACTGAAAACCATGGCTGCCCGCCCGGAACGCGTTTTCAGCCGTGCCGAGTTGATGGATGCGGCCGGACTTGCCGCCGCCAGCCTTGAGCGTTCGGTCGATACGCACATCAAGAGCCTGCGCGCCAAACTGACAGCATTGGCAACAGATTCTGATCCGATCCGCACTCATCGTGGACTTGGCTATAGCCTGGCCCGAGGCGATACGTGAACTTCTTCGTTCGCTTTTTCGTCGGTTATGTTCTGGTCGCCGCCCTTGCCGTTCTGCTGGGGATGAAACTTTTTACCGATCAGCTCGTTCCGGGCGTGCGTCAATCAGTTGAAGAAACGCTGTTGCAGACCGCTAATCTGTTGGCCGAATTCGCCTCTCAGGAAGCTTCTGAAAACAAAGGCATAACCGATATTGAAACACTCTTTCAGGGGTATCAGAAACGGCGCTTCCAGGCGCGCATCTACGGCGTACTCAAAACCACCCCCAACCTGCGCGTGTATGTCACCGATCAAAACGGCATCGTGGTTTTCGATAGCGAGAACCACGATGTCGGCAAGGATTATTCACGGTGGCTCGACGTCCGCCGCACGCTCGCCGGTGCGTACGGCGCACGAACTTCACCGGAAGAAGAAAATGGTGTTGTCGGCAGCGTCATGTATGTGGCAGCCCCCATCATGAAGGACAACCGCATTGTGGGCGTGCTTTCTGTCGGCAAACCATCGCGCTCGTTCCAAAGTTTCATCGACTTGACACTGGAAAAAGCCTGGGAATCCGCGTTATGGCTCTTCGCGTTAGCGTTGTTGCTGGCACTGGCTTTTTCCTACTGGATGACTCGCGACCTGCGCCGTCTGGTGGACCATGCCAATGAAGTGGCTCAAGGCACGCGCGACCGCATTCCCATCGAAGGCCGCAGTGAATTGCGCCGTCTCGCACAAGCACTGGAGCACCTGCGCACCGAACTGGATGGGAAAGCCCACGTCGAAAAGGTATCGCAACTACTCGCACACGAACTGAAAAGCCCGATTGCTGCCATCCGAGGCGCTATTGAACTGCTGCCCGATGAAACAGACTCTGAACGTCGCATTCGTCTTGAAACCAATATCGCGACCGAAACCACGCGCTTGCAACGTATCGTCGATGGCGTACTCAATCTGGCCCGCGCCGAGAATCGGGGCCGACTTGACGAGCGGCAATACATCGCGTTCGACGATCTCGTTCAAGATGTCGTAAACGAGCGGGCAGACCGATTGGCGAGCAAGTCATTACACGTAAAAACAGCTCTCTCACCGACCAAGGTTTCCGGGAGTCGGTTTCTGCTTCGACAAGCTGTCGGCAACCTGCTTGATAATGCAATCGATTTCAGCCCAAGAAACGGGGTGCTCGAAGTCAACGTTTCTCAAGAAGACGATCAGGTTCAACTCACTATCCGGGATCATGGACCGGGCATTCCAGACTATGCCCAACCCCAGCTCTTCGAGCGATTTTACTCCACCCCCCGCCCCGATAGCGGTGAGCGCAGCAGCGGTCTTGGCCTCAATCTCGTGCAGGAAGTCGCTCGCCTTCATGGCGGACACATCGAACTCCACAACCATCCACATGGCGGAGCCGAAGCCTGCCTGAACCTGCCCGTAGCAAAAATCACCTAATTCACACACAGTCCACACACTGGGCCGACAAACACCCCACACGTATTTTCTAAGCTGGCGTCACCTTCAACCCACCAAGAGCTGACACCATGAAACGGGGACTGTTATTCCTATTTGCCTGCCTGATTTTTTTCTCAGCTGCCTACGCATTCGCCGACAGTGGGAGCGAATGCACCAACTGCGACCACAGCCTGGCGCCACGATTATGGATTCCAGACGGCGATCCTAATACCGATCGCCTGCCACTCAAATCCAGCTCGGCCGATATCGTCATTGATGGCCCGATTGCTCGGGTAACCATCACCCAGCGTTACCATAACGAAGGCACGCGCCCAATCAATGCACGCTACGTCTTTCCCGGATCGACGCACGCTGCGGTTCAAGGCCTGACCATGAACATTGGTGATCGGATCATCAAAGCCAAAATCAAGGAAATGGAAGAAGCCAAGAAAATATACGAAGTGGCGAAACAAGCCGGAAAACATACCGCATTGCTGGAACAAAAACGTCCGAACGTATTCATGATGAACGTTGCGAACATCATGCCCGGCGACACCGTTGAACTGGTGCTGCAATACAGCGAATTACTGATTCCCGATGATGGTGTTTACCAGTTGGTCTATCCGACCGTGGTCGGGCCTCGTTACTGTGGAGATCCGATTCGGGCCACACCCCATACCCAATGGATAGCCAATCCCTACGCCAAAGATAACACTGACGGTTCAAACCCGGCCCAGATCAAGACCGACATCCGTGTGCGCATTGCCAGCCCGATGCCAATCAGTGACCTGCGTTCGGCGCAGCATAAGATCGTCACGCATTGGTTGAATGACAAATCGGCGGAGATCAGTCTCGATCCATCCGAAACACACGCCGGTAATCGGGACTTCATCCTGAGTTTCAGACTCCAAGGCGCCAAGATCAACTCAGGCCTGATGACATACGAATGGAACGGCGAGCATTATTTTTTGATGATGGCTCAACCGCCCAAGCGGGTTGCGCCCACAGAAGTGATGAAGCGCGAGTATCTGTTCGTGGTCGATGTCTCCGGCTCCATGTACGGCTTTCCGCTCAACACGGCCAGCGACCTGATGCGCGAACTGCTTAGCAGCCTGAAGCCACAGGAAACCTTCAACATACTGTTCTTCTCGGGTGGTTCTAGCGTGCTGTCACCCACCCCGTTGCCAGCAACACCAGAAAACCTGCAACGAGCCATGACCATGATGCGGAGCATTCAGGGTAGCGGCGGCACCGAATTGCTCCCGGCGCTGAAAACAGCGTTTGCGATGCCGCGCACGGAAGACACCGCCCGCAGTGTCGTCGTCGTCACGGACGGTTATGTCGACGTCGAGCGGCAAGCCTACGATTTGATCAAACAAAACCTGAACTCGACCAATCTCTTTGCCTTCGGCATCGGATCGTCGGTCAACCGCTATCTGATGGAGAGCATGGCCCATGCCGGTCAGGGCGAACCGTTCATCGTCACAGGCCCGAATGACCTACCGGGTGTCGGTGCACGGTTCCGTCGCTATGTGGACGCGCCGGTTCTCAGCCATATCAAAATCCAGGGCAATGGCGTGGAACTGTACGATACGGAGCCGTCTGAAATCCCGGTCATGCTGGCCGAGCGTCCCATCGTAATCTTCGGCAAATACCGCAATGCCCAACCCGGTGCCACACTGGAACTCACGGGTACCCGTGCCACGGGGGAATACCACGCCACCCTATCGTTGGACGATCCCAAAGCTCAGGCCGACAAGAATCAAGCCGAACTGTTGCCCGTACTGTGGGCGCGCCAACGACTGACGTATCTTTCCGATCTTCAGGGCAACGACGATTCGCATCGGGATGAAATCGTCCGTCTCGGCCTGCGTTACTCCCTGCTGACGCGATACACCTCGTTCGTCGCGGTCGATGAAACGATCAGCAACCCGAACGGCAATACCACGGACGTTAAACAACCGCTGCCGCTGCCACAAGGTGTGTCCGAGTTGGCCGTGGCACAGCCCGTACCCGAACCCAGCCTGTACTGGTTGTTGCTTGCGCTGGCTGTTCTGTTCGCTTCAGATCGACTGTTCCGGAAGAATCGCCATGTTCCGCACTGAACATCTCGACATACCCGCTGACGCGCGCCGGTTGCGGGGCGGGGTATTCACCTGGGGGCTTGTCCTGCTGATGGTCTTGGCGTTCAAAGCGCTGTACTCATCCGTGCCAACGAGCCAACTGCAATGGTTGCTCTGGCCCTTGGCCACCCTACTAAACAGCGTCAGTACACTCACGTTCACCCCGACACCATCGGGCGAGTGGCTGGATGCCGGCCATAATCTGATCATTGTCAAAGCCTGCGCAGGCGGCAATTTCCTGATTGCCTCCTGGCTTGGCTATCTATGGCGATGGCGCGACCGGCTCGGTCCGTTGATAGCGTTGAAGGCTTTCGGCGCGGCTTGGTTAACCACGCTGATTGCCAACACAATACGCATTCTCCTCATCGCCCATGGTCAGGACGATCTGGCGCTGCACACGGGCTTATCGGCTGCCGATAGTCATCGGCTGATCGGTATCATCGTCTATTTCGGCATTCTGTCGTTGCAGCTCGCAGGGGCGGGCGCCCTGATAACCGCCTCGACCATCTATCTCGGAATCACCGTGTTGCTTCCCTGGCTAAATGCCCTATTGTCTGGGCGAGCTGGCATTGATCCGCAAGCCGCGCTGTGGACGGTCACGATACCTGTGCTCGCCCTGTTCAGTTACGGGTTATGGAGACTGATTCAGCATTTGGTCGAACCCGAATGCATTTCAAAGAAACCCGATACAACGCAAAGCCGTCATCAAGAGTCCATCCAATAGCCACGAATGGCGGCGACCCCCTGCCCTGCCAACATTTGCACCTGCCCCAGGTGCGTTTCCAAGATACCACCCAGCGCATAGGTGGGCATGGTGGCTTCGCTAGTCAATTCCGCGAACTGTGCCCAACCGATTCCGGGTTCTCCCGGATGGCTTAACGTTGGCAGGATGGGGGAAATCAGCAAGGCATCGACGCCGACCTCATTGGCCAATCGCACTTCTTCCAACGTATGACCGGATGCACTAACCCAACGATTTTGTGCATGCCAGTTCGCCAGGGCTTCCCGATCCACCGAGGCCAGACGGTGTCGATTTAAGTGAACACCATCCGCGCGACACGCGATGGCAATGTCCAAACTCGCATTCACCCACGCGGACAACCCCGACGACTGAACGGTGGCCACTGCGGCGGTCCATTGAGCCATGCTCAGATCCCGACCCGGACGTAATTGCACGATGGATGATCGCCCCCCAAATGACGATCGAAATTGCTGTCTTAGCGCATTGGCTGTCTTGACCAATGCCTGATGCCAAACGGAAAACCCGGCATCGCCCGCACCGCACGCAGCTGTAATTGCTATTCGAGGCGGCAGGCACAAGGCAGCGACAATCCCCCGATTGGCAGGTGGCAAGGCGCTCATCCATTCGCTATGCCGACTACAATCCAATGTTTGAGCTGTTACCGATTGCCCTTCGCGGCCATGAAGCTCGCCGCGCCACTTTTCGACTTGATAGACCATGAGGCGAAGGTGCCTAGATTCCGGTTTGCCTTCAGGATCGCTTGACTTGGCTAAGTAAACCCAGGGAATCTCCATGAGCAACCGCGACGCTTGCGGCAGGATGCCGAGTTCCTCAAACAGTTCGCGAGCCAATGCATCTGTGGGAGATTCATCCGGCTGGCACTTGCCACCGGGAAACGCCAGCATCCCGCCCAGATGCGCGGAATCGGGGCGGCGCTCAAGCCAATATTGGGGAAGACCGGCCTGACTCGGTCCGGCCGGTAAAACCGCGAGTGCAATTCGTGTTTCTACCGGAGGACTCATTGCCGAATAAACAGCGTGTCCGAGCGAAACTCAGGAGCGATATTCGGCATTGATCTTGACGTAATCGTAGGAAAAATCGCAGGTCCAGACCCGATCCCGCGCCGACCCGCGACCCAGCGTGATGCGCATGGTGATGTCTTCGCGCTTCATTACCTCAGCGGCACGCGCTTCGACATAGGACGGATCGCGGCCGCCATTGCGAACCACTTCGACATCCCCCAGCCACAGGCCGATTTTATTGACGTCCAGATCATCGATACCGGCATACCCGATTGCCGCCAGAATCCTTCCCAGGTTCGGATCGGATGCGAACAACGCCGTTTTCACCAACGGGCTGTGCGCGATGGCTTTGGCGATTTGAACGCATTCGGCGCGATCACGCCCTTGTTCGACCTCGATGGTGACGAATTTCGTCGCGCCCTCACCATCGCGGGCGAGCGCCTGTGCCAAGAAAACACTCACTTCCGCGACAGCGGCGTACAGTGCGTGATAATCAGCCCCGTCGATTGCATCGACCAGGGGCGCATCGACCCGACCATTCGCCATCAGAATGAACGAGTCGTTGGTGGAAGTATCGCCATCAACTGTAACGCGATTGAAGCTCTCATTGGTCACTTCGTTCAGCAGGTGCTGCAACACGCCTGCCGGTACACGGGCATCAATGGCCACATAGCCCAGCATCGTCGCCATGTTGGGGTGGATCATCCCCGAGCCCTTGGCAATCCCGGTTACCGTCACGATCTGCCCTTTGATCTGACAGGAGGCAGTGCGTCCCTTGGCAACGATATCGGTTGTCATGATCGCGCCCGCCGCACGTAGCCAGTTGTCTTCGGCCAAGTTCGCCAGCGCCGCAGGAATGCCCGAGATAATCCGATCGGCGGGCAAGGACTCCATAATCACGCCCGTGGAAAACGGCAGAATCTGATCTTCCTTGCAGCCCAACTCGTTGGCGAGTGCCGCGCAGACCTGGCGCGCACGAACCAACCCGTCCTCGCCCGTACCCGCATTCGCATTGCCGGTATTGATCACCAGTGCACGGGGCGCTGTCGACGCAAGATGGGTACGGCATAACTGGACAGGTGCGGCGCAGAATCGGTTTTGCGTGAATACACCCGCGACTGTCGCCGTATCAGGTAGGCAAATGACCAGAACGTCATCCCGATTGGCTTTGCGCACACCGGCCTGTGCCACACCGAGCCGAATGCCGGGAATGGGTGTCAACGAACCGGCAACGGGCGGGGTTAATCCAACTGGCATAGCTTTTTACCTCGATTCAACAACAAAACGACCCCAGAAGAGGTCGTCGAATTAAGTCATCCGTCACGGTTGCCTCAAGCGGCGCTTACCGTGCAGACATGGCTGCCATCACGCCCAGCAAATCATTGGCTGGCAAGCCGTTGATGGTGAGCTGTCCGGCCTTGAAGGCAAAATTGGTCGACAACATGCCATTGGACTGCGTGATGTACCCTTTTTGCACCATTTGTTGCAGTTGCTGCTCATTCACCGCTTGGCGATCTGGCCCGGCTTCAGTCTGAGCCGCCTGATAAACCGCTTCGGGAACGCTGAAATCCCCTTTCATGTCCAGAAGATTAAGCAGCGACATCGGATTATTCATCCCTTCCTTGCCATGCCCCGGTGGCAATTCTGCAGAGAAATGCAACGCCACGGTACCATCCGGCAGTTTGAAGCTGATCGGATCAATCTCAAATTTCGGCCCTGCATTCAGCAAGGCGGGCAGATGCGTCATCACACTCATGGATACCGCCTGTTTGATTTTGTCCGGATCACCCATGGTCTGCTTTTGCGCAAGCTGTGCCTGCTTAACAATGTCTTCAAGCGCGGGGGCGTCGATCCGCGAAATGCCGTATTTGAATTTCAGATCCTTCATGGTGCGGAAGGCAGGCGGCGCGGCAGAAAAGTCAGCATTAGCCACATCCAAGCCGACATCAACGGCGAAATCATCGCCGGTCCGCAATGAGTGACTCGTCAGGGCCAATCCTGAGAGAGCGCCCTCGTTACCCACCGTCAACGAAGCAACTTTCATTGCAAACTGGCTGTTCCAGGCAATGTGGCTTTTCTTGTCCATCACCCCGTCGGCATCAAGAGTAATCCCCTTGAAGGCAGCCGATTGAGGCATGCCCTTATCGTCTTTCTGACCGGTGATATTCAGCGAATCAAACGCGCCGGTAGAGGCGAACTTGCCGCTGGCCGCGACATCGATTGTCATCGTGCCACCACTAAAGGTGACTTGAGGTTGGTTGATCGGCGCAAATTCACCCTCGGTGTGCGCACCACCGAACACGCTCAGCGCCGTGTTCAGCACGACCGGCTCTTTCCCTGAAAAGAGTTGCTCAACCTGAGGCTTGATTTCCGCATCCGGCACCCAAACAGTTTGGATCGTGGCATAGCGACCATCCACCCCGGGAATCTGATTGATGGTGTGCTTGAAATGAATGAGATAGCGTGTGCCATCTGCGCCAGCCAGTGTGACATGAGAGGTTGCTGTCGAACTCAAATAGCCTCGCTGATATGAGTCCAGCGACCAGGTGATGCCATCAGAGAGTCCCGGAAGCGCACTGACCGATTGCATACGTTTTTCGATCATCATGCCGGAAACGTACGGTGCTGCCGCGATGCCGGCGACAATTACCACACCCAGTCCTATCGCCAATTTATTCATCGTGTCCATTCCTTGAATTATTAGTTTATTTCGGCCGCAGCCAGCTTTTATCTGTCTGCGACTGTAACAAGACTAATTTAATTTTCCGTGGCAGTGCTTATATTTTTTACCCGACCCACACCAGCAAGGGTCGTTACGCCCCAGCTTCGGTTCTTGACGAACGGGGGTGCGGCCTTCGGCATCCGATTCGGAGGCTGATTCGGAAAACTCATCCAGAGACTCGTGTCGCATCTGCAACCGGCTTTCATCCAGATACCGGGCTTCTACCACGTCTTCAAGCAGGTCATCCATCACTGCCTCGCCCTGATCGGGTGCCGGAGCGATGGACAGACGGCTCAGGATTTTCACGACTTCGAGATTGATTTCATCCAGCATGTGGCTGAACATCTCGAAGGCTTCGCGCTTGTACTCCTGCGTCGGGTTTTTCTGTGCATATCCGCGCAGACCGATGCTTTGACGGAGGTAATCCATCGCGGCAAGGTGTTCTTTCCAGTGCCCATCGAGCACTTGCAGCAGGATGCCTTTCTCGAACTGGCGCAGAGAATCCGCACCCACGATGGTTTCCTTGACGCTGTAATCCTCTTCCATGGTGTCAATGATCTTGTCGAGCAACGTCTCGGCATGGAGGTCCTTGTCGGTGGCCAGCCATTCGGCAATCGGCATCTGCTGACCGAAGTCTTCGGCAAGCGTTTGAGTCAGACCTTCGATATCCCACTGTTCTTCCAGTGCCTCTGGCGGCACAAACCGCGAGAAGACATCGGCCATGACTTCGCGACGCATCGGGATGATGATCGCCTGTGTTTCGGTGGTGGCCATGACGGCGCGGCGCTGATCGTAAATGACCTTGCGCTGTTCGTTGGCGACGTTGTCGTAATCAAGCAAGTGCTTACGTTGGTCGAAGTTATGACCTTCAACCTTGCGCTGCGCGTTCTCGATGGCACGGGTCACCCAGGGATGCTCGATTGCCTCGCCCGCTTGCATACCCAGTTTCTTCATCAAGCCGCCGACCCGATCGGAGGCGAACACGCGCATCAGGTTGTCTTCCAACGACAGGAAGAAGCGGGTTGAACCCGGATCACCCTGACGACCAGAACGGCCGCGCAACTGGTTATCGACCCGGCGGGATTCATGCCGTTCCGTACCCACCACGTGCAGACCGCCCGCAGCCAGCGCTTCGTCATGCCGGATTTGCCAGGCAGCCTTAACCTTGGCTTTGTCTTCTTCCGTCGCATCGCTGCCCAGTGCGAGCGTTTCCTGCTCCAGATTCCCGCCCAGCATGATGTCGGTACCCCGACCGGCCATGTTGGTGGCGATGGTAACCGCACCCGGACGACCGGCCTCGGCGATGATTTCCGCCTCGCGCTCATGATGCTTGGCGTTCAGCACGTTGTGCGGGATTTTGGCCTTGGTCAGTGCCGCCGCAATAATTTCGGAAGACTCGATCGAGGCAGTACCGACCAGTGTGGGCTGGTTGCGGCCACGGGCGGCCTGAACATCCTTGACGATGGCTTCGTATTTTTCCGCCTGCGTGAGGAAGACGAAATCGCCCAGATCGTTACGTTGTACCGGGCGATTGGTCGGAATTTGCACCACTTCCAAATTGTAGATTTCAGCCAGTTCGCGGGCTTCTGTATCCGCCGTACCGGTCATACCCGATAGCTTTTTATACAGGCGGAAATAGTTCTGGAAGGTGATGGACGCCAGTGTCTGATTTTCCGGCTGAATCGGCAGGCCTTCTTTGGCCTCGACTGCTTGATGCAAGCCTTCCGACCATCGGCGACCGGCGAGCGTACGCCCGGTGAATTCATCGACGATGATCACTTCGTTGTCGCGAACGATGTATTCCACATTCCGACGATAGATCGCGTGCGCACGCAGAGCGGAATTCAGATGACTCAACAGCATGATGTTGTGCGCGTCGTAGAGCGACTCGCCCGGCTCCAGCAAACCGATCTGGATCAGCAGGTTTTCCGCTCGTTCGAAGCCCAGCTCGGTCAAAAATACTTGTTTGTTCTTTTCATCGACAGTGAAATCGCCACGTTCTTCGTCGGTCAACGGCGGCTCGTCGTCCTTGGGCTCTTCGCGCGCCTGCTTCTTGAGTTCGGGAATCAACCCGTTGATTTTCAGATAGGTATCAGAGGAATCCGCCGCCGGGCCGGAAATAATCAGGGGCGTGCGTGCTTCATCGATGAGGATCGAATCCACTTCATCGACGATGGCGTAAACCAACTCGCGCTGCATGACCGCGTCTTGGCTGAAGGCCATGTTGTCCCGAAGATAATCGAAACCGAGCTCGTTGTTCGTGGCATAGGTCACATCACAACGATAGGCATCGTATTTGCTGCGGTTGTCCATGTTCGGCACAACCACGCCAATAGACAAACCCAACGCGTTGTACAGCCGCCCCATCCATTCGGCATCACGCCGGGCGAGGTAATCGTTAACGGTGACGACATGAACGCCTTGCTTGGTCAAGGCATTGAGATAAACCGCCAAGGTGGCGACCAGGGTCTTGCCCTCGCCAGTTCGCATCTCTGCGATCTTGCCCTGATGCAACGCCATGCCGCCGATCAGCTGCACATCGAAATGGCGCATGCCCAGCACGCGCTGGCTCATTTCCCGGCAAACGGCAAAGGCTTCGGGCAGCAATTGATCCAGGGTTTCACCGTTCTGCCAACGCTGGTGAAACTCATCGGTCTTGGCACGCAACGCGGCATCATCCAATGCCTGCATCTGCGGTTCCAGCGCATTGATCTGCCCGACACGTTGCTGCATCTGCTTGATAACGCGGTCATTACGGGTGCCAAAAATCTTCCGGACAATACTTGCGATCATGAACAAAACTTTCCGTTGTGGGGATAGGTGGACGCGAAAAAGAAACGCCACGGCGAGAATCGGCTCGTTTGCTGCCTGTACGGCACGCAACCATAGCCAGAATCTGGGCTTGGAATGGTACGGCAGATAAGCTTGAAATGGTAGCGAAGCACTTCTTTTTCAACCCTCATCCGGGTTAAAAAGCCATTGAAAGCAATAAGCGACCAGATTGACAAGACATTCAACTCAAGAAGCAAAGCTCGTACACTCTACAAAGAGCCGATTTAAGAGCCCGACCACGCCTTGCGAGCCCCACCATGAAATCAAACCTGTACGATGCCCTCAAACCCTTCGCGGCCCGCGCGGGACAAATTCGCATGTTTGATTTATTTCTGCTGGAGGTACTACCGCGCAATCTTCAGGGGCGAGTGCGTGTACTCAATGTCCGCGATGGCGTTTTGGTTCTTGGAGTAGATCACGCGGCGCTCGCCACGCAGACACGATTTCAGGCACCGCAATGGCTGGGGCGGCTCAATCAGGCCGCGCAAAAGGAAGGCAACCTACCCACCCTGACCAATGTGGAAATCCGGGTCGCTTCAGAAGATCGGTTGCTCAAACCACCCGAAAAAAAACACAGGGAACTCGGGGAAAGCGCCCGCGCCTCGCTACGAGCCTTGGCAGAACATGAACCGGACGCTTCATTGGCAAGCACGTTGCGGCGACTGGCTGAGCTTGGAGTCAAACCAACGTCCGACGAAAATTAAAAACCCCTCTGTTCAGAGGGGCTTGGAGTCCTATCGAACGAATTTCAGATCGATACTCAGTGGGCCATTTGGGCAACGGGGCGGGCAAACGACACCGGCGGCAGCTCTTCTCGCTCGAACGTCACGCGCTCGAACGCATCCGACTGAGCCAACAACGCGCGCAGCAACTGATTG
>ERZ778018.2317-NODE-2317-length-12437-cov-3.828703_pt1 | contig 12437 bp, 9 predicted proteins | sample MGYA00375748_ERZ778018 | MGnify/ENA primary metagenome ERZ778018 (study PRJEB29350, sample SAMN05509839) | bioreactor metagenome | biome: bioreactor; material: wastewater | place: South Africa: University of Cape Town | collected 2014-04-22 ... | reverse complement strand
ATGCTATTTTGATGTCTTTGCCACCTCTTGCCATGTGGTAAAGGGTAAATCCTTGCTAACTAATGATTTTAAGTAAGGTATAGGGAGCGTTTTTAATGTCTTACCACCATATCCTTAAGGTTATTCTAGCAATTCAATGTTACTGTTTTTCTAATAAAGATGTTATTAGTGTACTCACTTTTTTTCTTAGCTCATGGTTCTGAGAAGAATCCGTAAGTACGGGCAAATATGAATAATTCCAGAATAATTTGAGCAAAAAAATTAAATCTCTTGCATCCATATCCATAATAGCTTTACTAATGAAAGCAAATAGATGATCGGCCATTGTTGAAAAAACATCTTGAAGGGATTTTAATAAACAGTTGCTCAACATTCTCGCCTACATATGTCAGTTAAAGGGGAATGTAATATACTCTATTCTAAATCATTAATAGATAATAAAGGTAAAGCTTATGATGATGATGAATTATCTGCGTCAGAATTTTCGATTTCTTTTGGGCGTTGTCCTTTATTTTTTTATCTTTCAGCTCTCTCTCTTAAAAGCTTATGAACTGACTAATAGCCCACATGAAGATACTGAATACCTTTCTCCTCCTTTGCAAAGGTTAATGGATAAAGTTATGCTTGTCCACGTGGGTGCTCTCTGTTTTGATGAAGAAAAGAGCCAAGTATGTGTGAAAGGATATGCTCCCTTAACATATTGGTCAATGAATGCCCCTGTTCCGAATGAGCAATTTTTAAGAAAGCATGGCCATAGTAACTGTATTGTGCTCACGCCTCTCAAGAAGCGCATTGATTCACTCGTGTCCGTTTGCGCACAAGAAGTCATGCATCTTGGAGACTGCTTTCTAGGTAATGGTGATATTATCCTGTTCAGAAAAAGTGGTTGGATTGATACCTATAATCAGCGTATTGAAGTTCTTTTTAAAAGCGCATTTGAAGATTTGAAAGAAAATCATGAGAAAGACAAGGCAGCTAAAGCTTCCTATAAAGAGGAGTTCATCAAGAGTTATCCGGCTGAGGATCGTCAGCAGATGATCGAATTTTACGATCAGACAATAATATTACCGCTACAGAAATACTATGCTACAAAAGTTGAACGGCTTAGGAACGATTACAATGCTCTTAAAATGACCTCTGCATTTAATGAAGAAGGACAAAGAATTCTTTATTCGGTTGAAGAAAGGGATTTATTAACTCGGATAGGCGTTGAAATAATAACCGAGATACCAGATTATACTTATAACACTCTAGAAATAGTTAATATAGAAAATGTTAATCAGGTAGTGAAAAACGTTCTGGAATCAAAAGGATATTGGGCTTTTCAAGATAATGATGAGTTTTGGACGCATAACACTCCATTTATGGTGGATGGCAGAAGAATTTCTAATCAGAAACAGTTTTTTCATGCTTTGCAAGAATCTTATCCGTTCATTTCCCTGGGCTATGAATTTTATTCTCAAAATGGATATGCCTCCTTATTTCGCGTGATTACAGAGTTAGACGATAAAGAGGATTTTTATATCCTCCACCCTGAATTATTTATAACACTATTTAATTTCCTGAAGGAAAGTCTCATCAGATATCTCGAGGAAAGCCCCTTCGATAGTGATAGGAAATCCCAGAGTATAAACAAGATCCAATGTATAACTTATAATGTGGAGGGGGATCAAGAAACCCAATTTACTGAAGAGGAGAAAAGTCCCCTAAGTAAGCCTCTTGATTCTCTGATTCTGGAAGTTCTATTACCCATGAGTCCAGAGGTTTTTAATGGTTTCGATAAATTCTTTGCCAACAAGGGGCTATTATCAGAACTGTGGCCGTATCTTAAGGAAGCCTATGAATTTACTGAACATCATAGACAATTCCCACCTGCTCATTTTCGCGCAAAGTGAAAAATAATTCATGATTCCTTATCCCCAGAAGCACGCAAAGTTGTGTTTATTGCAGCGACAGGACACAATTTTGTTAAGGGAAGTGGCGATGAATTGCCAGGCTCCCCCCCATATCCTTCCGGAGGGTATACTATGGAAGATTTTGAAATCATTCGTCAAGAGCGAGAGCTTTACTTTCATTCCTATGTTTCTCAATGGTTTTTTTCTAATTGAAAGAACATAGGAACCTTGAGGTTATAAAAGCCGGCGAATTACCGGCTTTTTTAGTTATAGGGGCAATTTTATTTTACGTCATCCCTGATCTTGCTTTTACTGCGGTACATAACGCTTGTCATGATCTCTTAATTTTTAAATAATTCTTATTTAATCGCTTTTCAACATTTATAAGGGATGATTTCTTATACGTGAAAAAGAAGTCCTTAATGAAGAAATTTAAATTTATTTTTGGATAATACAATTCTTTAAGGTTTCTCTAAACGTGCTTCAAAAAGCTTATGAGCAACTTTTATATTTTTTAGTGTTCTTACTCTTGCCATTTACCCGGCAAAAATTTCCTCCTTTGGTATAATTTTCCTGCAACCCGGCAAGAATTTCCTAATTTTTTCCTCCTTCTCTCCTTATAAAAAAATCTGAAAAGCTAGGGAATAGCTTGAGTTTTTACCTTGGCACACATCTTGCTACCTTTGGATGCGAACAGGTACGTTCGTGTACTTATCTGAGGTGGATAAGTATGAGTATAATCACAGGAAGTGAAGAGGTATAAAATGGTTTCAGCAGCAACAAACCTTGGTGCCAATGCAGCTAAGCGTTATCTTGAAATCAACACGACTAAATCAACCCGGGCGACAGAAGAACTGGCTTCGGGTTCAAAAGCATCTAACCCATCCTACGATCCGTCATCTTCGGCCGTGGCTTATCGCTTGTCTGCAAACGTTCAATCTCTTGTTCAAGCGAGTGCTAACGTTTCACAAACAACCGCTATGATTCAAATGGCAACCGGTTCGCTTGGGGCTACCCAAGACGTTTTGACTCGTTTGAAAGAGTTGACTGTTAAAGCCAACACTGACTCAGTAGGTGACGGCGAACGTAAAATGATCAATGATGAATTCCAACAATTATTGAAACAGGTTACGGTAAATGCTGAGAGTGCTCGTTGGGGTGGTGTATCTTTGTTCACAGGCGGTGCGGGTGACGCGACTGCTAAAGGTGCCGTTACTCAAGCAGCCACCGGTCTGACCGCAGTAACAGACGCTTTTGCTGTTACCTTGAGTGCAGCAAATACTCAAGGAAATATTACTGGTTATGCCGTGGATGCAACCGTTGAGAAAAACGGAAGTATGTATGATGTTACGGTGCAAATCAGTGATCAGACCTTTAAGGCAACTGTCGGAGCGCCGGCCGCTGATGGGACACTCACCCTTATAAGTACCAGTGATCCATCCACATCAATTGGTTTTACCTACGCTGCTACCGTAACAGCTATTACGGACGCGGATACATTCCAGGATAGTTTACGTGAACTTTTAGGAATCCAAGAAGGCTCCGCTCGAGCTAGCTTTGCAGCTTTAAGTACAGGTAACGCAGCTATAGGTACTACCTTAACACTCTCAGCGGGTTCTGGGACAAATGCTGGAACATGGGCTTTAACGTATGATTATGATGCGACCAGTAAAGTAGGGACATTTAGAGCTTCAAGTGGCACAGAAGTCTATACAGCAACTCTTGATACTTCAATCTATGCTACTCCGGCTACTCTTTCAACAACCGTATCATTCTCTAATGGTATCTCATTGGCATTGGCCAATTTTGTCAGTACAACTAGCTTGGCTCAAGAAACCTTTACTGTTACAGAAGGAGAGCAGATTAAGCAAGCATTCCAATATGGTGAAAAGGCAACGGATATGCTTGATGTTACTTTTAAGGGTGCTACAGCAGCAGCCTTAAAGCTAACTGGGCTGGATGTCTTAACGATGAACAATGCTCAAGTTGCTTCAGGCAAAATTGACACAGCCCAAGATCAAATTGGTTCCATGATTGCAGAACTCGGTGGAAAGGCCGCACAGCTTAGCTTTATGGCTGATACATTGATGATCAGTATCCAGAACCAAACAGCAGCACGCTCTTCATTTATTGATGCTAACATTGCTGACTCAATGGCAACGTTACAACGCTTTAAAGGACTAGCGCAAATTTCGAACTCTGTGTTTACTCAATCTTTGAATGAGCAATCACAACTTGCCTCAATGGTTCAACAAATGCGCTAATAGTGCTTAAATAAAAGGGGAGGGAAACCTCCCCTATTTTTTATTAGAAACTCTTCTCTTTATAATAGATAAAGTGGGAGCAATTATCCTTAGATCCTACTTAACCCTTTACCCCTCACATTTCGCTATTGAGCATTAAATTTCCTTATATTATGCTTTATTTGGCCTTCAAGATAGCAAGACTGCTTCCTTCTTGTTTAAAATAAAAATTACTTACCCCTCTTTTTATTAACTTCATAACGAAAATTCCCCTTTTTTTAGAGGATTGTTTAAAAAAATATAGGTAAAATTTTCCTATTATAGAATTTAATTTAAATGGATCGGTAAAATTTTCCTATAAAATTTTATTTAAATAGAGACTAAAATAAGTAGTATGTGCCTTGTAAGGCCTTATTTTCTGCCATTTTTTTAACTTGGCATACCACTTGCTTTCTTTTAGGCAGATACATTTTTGCGCTTGCCCATGGTGGGTAAGTTTGGGCATACGAAGTGGAAGAGGTAAGAAATGGTTTCAGCAGCAACAAACCTTGGGGCGAATGCAGCCAAACGCTATTTAGAAATTAATACCAGTAAAGCAACAAGAGCAACTGAAGAACTTGCATCGGGATCAAAAGCATCTAATCCTTCCTACGATCCTTCATCTTCGGCTGTTGGATACCGCTTATCGGCTAACCTTCAGTCGCTTATTCAAGCCAGTTCAAATGTTTCTCAGGCAACTGCTATGATTCAGATGGCCACCGGTTCGCTCGGGGCGACCCAGGATATTTTAACCCGCTTGAAAGAATTGACGGTTAAGGCGAACACCGATTCCGTTGGTGATGGTGAGCGTAAAATGATGAATGATGAATTTCAGCAACTTATAGAACAGGTAACAATCAATGCCAATAATGCCCGATGGGGGGGTGTCTCTTTGTTCTCTGGCGGTGCCGGCGACGCCACTGCAAATGGTGGTCCTACTCCCCAAAGTGCGAGTGGCCTCCTTGCAAACGCTGTCTTTGCTGGTACTTTGAATCCGGCCAACACTCAAGGTAATATTACAGGCTATGCAGTTGACGCCACAGTTAAAGCCAATGGTAGCCTATATGATGTAACGGTAGTGATTAGTGAACAAACGTTTAAGGCAACAGTTGGAACCCCAGTTGGGGGTGGAACATTAACTCTTGTTAGTGTTTCTGATCCAGGCAGCTCTATCAGTTTCGATTATGCTGGTGCGGCAGCGGATTCTGCCACTTTTCAAGCAGCTTTACGAAATTCACTTGGAATTGGGAGCGGTTTGACACGGGCCTCCTTTGTCTCAGCAAGCGCAGGTAGCGGCGTTATAGGGACTGCCCTAGAATTATCTGCCGGATCAGGGACGAATGCTGGTACGTGGGCTTTAACGTATGATTATGATGCGACCACTTTTAAAGGTACATTTCGAGTCTCTCGGGGAACAGAGTATTATACTGCTGTTATTGATAGAGAAAATTACACTGATCCCGCACAAGTAGCGACAACCGTATCCTTTTCTAATGGAATCAGTTTGGCGTTAGATGCATTCGATATGACCAATGATCTGGCCCAGGAAACCTTTCAGATTGTGGCTGGGGAACAAATTATACAGGCGTTTCAGTATGGAGAAAAAGCTACTGATATGTTATCAGTTACCTTTAAAGGGGCGACGGCTGAGGCCTTAGAACTTGCTGGGCTTACTATCCTCACTATGGAAGCTGCTCAAAAAGCTTCATCAAAAATTGATGCGGCACAGGATCAAGTTGGTTCCATGATCGCAGAACTTGGTGGAAAGGCGGCACAGCTTGGCTTTATGGCTGATACGTTGATGATTAGCATCCAAAACCAAACAGCAGCGCGTTCGACCTTTATTGATGCGAACATTGCTGACTCTATGATGACTCTGCAACGCTTTAAAGGATTAGCCCAAGTAGCAAATTCAGTTTTCACCCAAGCATTGAATGAACAATCACAGTTAACTGAAATGGTGCAGCAAGTTCGATAAGTATTAATGAGGAAAAAACTTTGATCTCTCTGAGATAGTTGAAGTATTGAGGTAAATATGGTAGCCAGTGTTCGGAGTGATTATGGAATGGGAATTGGTAAGGTCGTTATAGACAAAGATACCAATTCTCCCAAAATATCTCAAAAGGTTGCAGGCCTGGATATTGATGACTATATATCTGCCGTACAAGAGGCAAGAAAAGCTCAAGAAAAACCTTATCAGGATAAGATTGATAAAAATACTAAAACATTAGCTGCTTTATCAACGTTCCAAACAAAATTAAAAGCTGTGCAAGATTTGGCTAAAACCATGGCGAATCGTATTTCAAGTACTCAACCGCGGGTGACCAATAATGTTTTTCAGCAACATGGTGTGATGGCAACTACTTCTACTGGTCAAAACTATACCGATATAGTGAATATATCAGCTTCTGAGAGTGCCTTACTGGGCTCTTTTTCAATGCAAGTCAATCAATTGGCTTCTTCTGACATGAAAAAGGGGACCATCAGAGCCACAGCGATGAATCAAAATTTAAATATAACAGGTAAATTTTCAATTGGAACGACAGCGGGTATAGAAAAAACTATTGAGATTACCGATAGAATGTCTCTTGCTGATATCCAGAATGCCATTAATGCAGTATCAGCTGATACCAAAGTCAGTGCAGATGTATCGCTTACTTCAATTGGGGCTACCAGCACATTCGAGTTAAAGCTTAAGGCGCAAGGGAGTGGAGAGGCAATTGTACTCCAAACAATTTCTGGTAATCCCTTAACCGACTTAGGGTTTTCACAAACAACAAGTAACAAAATTTGTGGAATATTGAAAGCAACGGACGAAACAACTGCCTTAAAATTAAACGGCAGCCTTACAATTGGAACACAAGGGGGAGGGAGTGAAAGTATTTCGCTCACTGATACCATGAGCTTAAGTGACATTGTGGCTGCAATTAATCAAAAAACCAGCAGTACAGGAGTCACAGCAAGCTATGATCTAGCTTATTATTCTACCCCCAGTAAATACCAAATAAAACTAGAAGCAACCACCGGGAATACTGTGATCATAAGTGATACAAATGAAATGGCCAATGCCTTAGGGTTAAATGTCCCTGTAGCAGATTTTAATGATTTATGTGCCAAAGTGATCGTGGATGGAAGCTCTTATAAAAAGAGATCAAACACGATTTCCGATATCATAAACGGTGTTACTTTAAATTTACAATCAGCCTCCCCCGCGATAGTGCAAGGGGCAGTAATTGAAGACAAGGATCAATTTGCGAATACTTTTATTGAGTTTATGGGGGCTTGGAATGATTTGAATTCCTTCTATAACGATCAAACCAAAACTAAAACCAATCCCGATGGTAAAAGCATAGCGGCAGCAGAAGGAGCCGACCTCTATGGAAATACTTATGCCCGCTCAGCTATGTCAGCCCTCAAATCTGTTCTAACAGGACAAACCGCTGGCGTCTCTCTTGCGACCAAAGAATCATCTAGCACCACTGCTCTTACCATAATGGGTATAAAAATGCAGCCAGATGGATCAATAAAGTTCGAGAATGATACGGATTTTAGTACAGCAATTAGTAATAGCTATTCGGATATCAAGAAATTATTAACAAATACGGTTAGCGTGTCTAATAGTGATTTAAAAGTTATTGATATGCCGACCAAGCTTCCAGCCAGCATTGCAGGTAAGCCTATTACTGTTCAAATTTCTAAAAATTCAACAGGGGAGGTTACAGCAACTCTTATGGTAAATTCAGTTGCTTATCCTGTGACTGCTACAACGTCAGGAGGGAGCATAACAATTGCAGCCATTAAAGACTCTGAAGGGAAGGGCACCCCAATAGAAGGAATTAAATTGAGGTTTGATGGAAATTTAACTGACAATAATTCGATTAGTATTGAGATAAAAAGTATGACTCAAGGCCCTATGGCGCGCTTAGATAATGAATTTAACAATATATTGGATGAAAATGTTGATGCGACGACAGGTAAAAAAAAGGGGACTATTTTTGTTGAGATAGAGAATTACGATAAGAAAAATGCATCTCAACAAAAAATTATTGATAAAATTGAGGCAAATGCCAAAACAGAAGCGGCAAGATTAGAAAAGGAATTTAAATCAGTGTATGAAGCGACCATACAACTAGAAAATATTATGAGCATGATTGATTCCTTCAATAAGGCGAATAGGTAGGAGATAAATTATGTACAATACACAAATGCGTCATTACCATAAAATAGAAGCCATCACTGCCTCCAAAATGGTTCAAGTTGCTATATTACTTGATCATTGTGCTGGACTGTTGCGGCGAGCAAAGATTGCTATTGAAACCAAGGATTATGAGCAGCGCCATTATTGTATTGACAAAGTTATGGTGATTATTAGCTCAATACAATCCAGTTTGGCGGTTGATCGCTCACCCGAAATTGGAGAAATAAGCAATTTCTTCAACAATATAATAGCCTTCTTGTTAGAGATTACTTTGAAAGAGGATGCTGCCTTATGTCAACAAGTCCAAATTGCTCTCTTGGAAATGGCTTCTATTTGGCGGCTTGCAGATAGCCATAAAACGGCGTCTAATAACACTGCAATGCCTGCAGTATCTGAGTCACTCAATATGGATGCCTAAAACTTATTTTAGGCATTCGCAGTGATCGTAGAGAGTAAACTCTTGGACTGGCGAACACTCTCAGATTTTAATTGCCCACAGGCAGCTAGAATATCGCGCCCCCGTGGCGTGCGAACAGGGGAAGAATAGCCAGCCTTGAAAACAATGTCAGAAAAAGCCGCAATACGCTCTGGCGTTGAGCATTCATAATCAGAGCCTGGCCACGGATTAAAGGGAATTAAATTAATTTTTGCTGGAATGCCGCGGATTAATCTTATCAATTCTTTAGCATCTGTATTTGTATCATTAACCCCTTTCAGCATAACATACTCAAATGTTATACGATTGGCATTGTTAACACCTGGGTAGCGACGGCAAGCTTCAATTAAATCCTTAAGAGGATATTTTTTATTTAAGGGAACTAATGTATTGCGTAAATCATCCCGAACTGCATGTAAGGATACCGCTAAGTTAACGCTGATTTCTTCGCCGCACCGATCCATCAGGGGTACGACTCCGCTGGTTGATAGAGTAATCCGGCGTTTGGATAAAGAAATTCCTTCTGGATCCATAATGATCTTTAAAGCTTTAGCCACATTATCAAAGTTATACAAAGGTTCCCCCATGCCCATCATGACAATATTAGAAACATGACGATTGCTGAAGGGGGTGGGCCACTCATTGAAAGCATCACGCGCCACCATCATCTGGCCGACAATTTCAGCAGCGGTGAGATTGCGGACAAGTTTTTGTGTCCCAGTGTGGCAGAACTTACAAGTTAGGGTGCAGCCAACCTGAGAGGAAATACAGATTGTTCCACGATCAACTTCTGGAATATGAACACATTCTGCTTCTTCACCATCTGCAAATTTTAGTAACCATTTTTGGGTACCATCAATTGAAACAAGCGCTTTGGTTATCTCAGGGCGATGAATATGATAAGACTCACTTAACTTCTGGCGCAGATCCTTAGGAATGTTGGGCATATCTTCAAAAGACCGCACGCCTTGAAAATAGAGCCAATGCCAAATTTGCTTTGTCCGAAATTTAGGAATGCCTGCATCAATAAATTCTTTTTCTAAATCGTTGCGCGCGATACCAATGATATTTTGTTTCTGTGTCATATTATTATCCTATCTATTTGATACTCACTGTGCATGTGCCCTTATCATTTTTAGCTAGCTACCCATTCAATACTTTATTGATATCCATCTGTTAAATGTATTTTACTCTTTAGTAAAAATACTTTAGCGTTATTTTAGGTGTAGAAATTCCTTTATATGATATAATCGATCTGCTACAAGATTGCGATAAGTTTATGCGGTATATACCCTTTTAAATCAGATTTAAAATCCGAAAATAAATATTTTTTCTCTATTCGCCAGTTCTACGGCTTCGTTTTGCTGAAGGAGTTGTGTCTTTCCGGCTTCCACCGCAATCCCGGCAAAATTGTTTTTAATACACTGTTCAACAGTTTGGAGTCCAATAGTTGGTAAATCAGCTTTAAGATTTTGCTGAGGCTTAGCCATTTTGACCAGAATAGGTTTATTTCCGTCTCGACGATAGCTATGCACGCGATTAATCAAATTCTCTGTGCCTTCGATTGCTTCCACACCTAAAATGAGACTTTGTTGGATAACTAAAGCTTGACCAACATCGGCTTCTCCAAGCTTGCTTAAAACTTGACGTGCAATCTGGATATCAGTGAGCTCCGCCTCAGTGGGGTGCACTTTTGTTAAGCATTGAGAGGGCATCAGTAAATCATCCAACAATTCATCAGCGCCTATAACTATAAAGCCTTCTCCTTCTAGGTATTTAATAATAGCAGTGAGAACCCCATCATCCCCTAAGGAAGTAAGGCCCACCTTTGCCAGAAGCTTAGTTCCCATCCAATCTAAAGATAACTCAGATAAGCTGGGCCGTTTAATGGCGCCTGCCATCACAATATGGGTAACATTTTGGGATCGCAAATAAGCTAAGAGCGCTCCAACAGTTCCTAATTTTAACCAGATATGAGGAATTGAGTTAACCGTTGCAGCGGGTGTTTGATTTTCAAAAGCAACCGCTACAATTGGCTCCCCTTGCGCTTGACAGCGCTCAATGAGCCGGATAGGTAAATCTCCTTGCCCTGCAATAAGTCCAATGATTTGTGGTTTTAAGGCCATTATCCACCTTTTGGCATGCACAGATTACGATGAGATTCGCCTTGAATAAACTCAATTAAACTCTCAATTTCTTGAATTTCTGACTTTTCATTTTTAATCCGAGAAAGCCGTTGTTGGAATGTCAATTCCTTTTCTTTAGCTTCAGGGGTAAATAAAGTTCTATAAGCTTCCCGGAGGGCGCTGATCGATTTTTGAGAAAATCCACGCCGCTTTAAACCGACAAGATTAAGACCTGCTAAACGGGCACGTTCTCCGATAACAATTCCATAAGGGATAACATCTTGTTCAACACCCGACATGCCACCGATCATAGCATGGGCCCCGATCCGTACAAATTGATGAATAGCCGACAAGCCGCCGATGATGGCATTATCTTCTACGACTACATGCCCCGCAAGTGTTGCATGGTTGGCAAAGATTACATCATTTCCGATAATACAGTCGTGAGCAATATGAGTGCCCACCATAAATAATCCACGGTTGCCAATTTTTGTCAGTTTGTTGTCTGTTGCTGTTCCGGGCTGCATTGTCACATATTCACGGATAATATTATCATCGCCAATTTCAAGCAAGGTGGCTTCTCCTGAATATTTTTTATCCTGAGGAATATGACCAATGGATGCAAAAGGATAGATAATATTGCGACTTCCTAAAGTGGTATGGCCTTCAATTACAACATGAGATTTAAGTTCAACGTCATCTCCGATAATGACGTCAGGTCCAATATAACAGAAGGGACCGGCTTTGAAATTTTTTCCGATCTTGGCTGATGGATCAATAATAGTTGTGGGATGAATCATATATTACCTACCTTATTTGCTTGCGATCATCGCAGTAAAGATGGCTTCATCAGTCATCACATCGTCGACCCATGCTTCGCCCTTGAATTTCCAGATACTGCCACGAGATTTTAACATCGTAACTTTAAGTTTTAAAGTATCGCCTGGCACAACCGGTTTGCGGAATTTTGCTTCTTCGATGGACATAAAATAAACAATTTTTCCCTCTGAATTTTCACCCATAGATTTTGTAACCAGTACACCTGCGGCTTGCGCCATTGCTTCAATAATTAAAACACCTGGCATAACGGGATGATCGGGAAAATGCCCTTGGAAAAACCATTCATTCATGGTTACATTCTTAATACCTGTAGCGCTTTCACCAAGCTTTACATCAATTACCTTATCGATCAGAAGCATCGGGATCCGATGGGGAATAAGCTCCATAATCTCGTTAATCAAAATATCTGGGCTTGTTTCAGTCATTGTTTATTTTCCTTTTGTTTTTACTAGTTTTGCCAAGAAGGCAACTTGTTTAAAGTGTTCTTTAAAGGGGACGGCGGGATAGCCTGCAACCTTTGTTCCGGCTTCGACATCGCGCATCAGTCCAGCTTTTGCGGCAATCTGTGCACCATCTCCAATTGTTAAATGCCCAGCTATGCCAACTTGCCCTGCTACGATAACAAATTTCCCAAGACGCGTGCTGCCCGCAATGCCAACT
>ERZ778018.2316-NODE-2316-length-12445-cov-4.625182_pt1 | contig 12445 bp, 8 predicted proteins | sample MGYA00375748_ERZ778018 | MGnify/ENA primary metagenome ERZ778018 (study PRJEB29350, sample SAMN05509839) | bioreactor metagenome | biome: bioreactor; material: wastewater | place: South Africa: University of Cape Town | collected 2014-04-22 ... | reverse complement strand
CGATGGCTCATCCAATGGGACGATCTTCAGTCAATCGGACGATGCCGATGACCAACGGGTCTGGCATTTTCGGAAGCCGGGTGACAACGCGAGCGATCGTTGGGACCCGACGCCGCTCACCTACGCCTGCGAGACGATCATCCACGATCAGCGCAGGCAGATGTCTCGAATTCACCTCGTTTTTCCCTATCCACGAATACCGGGTGGGGTCAACGAGGTGGTGGAATACGCGCAGTCGCTCGCGAGCGATTATGGCTTGAACGTCAATTGCGTCGCGAAAGATGGGATGATCACCGTGACGTTCGAACGAATAGAAGGCGAGAAGTGACAATCTGGGGATGGGTGCAGGTCCTCTTTTATTTCCTGCTCCTACTGGCGATAACGAAGCCGGTCGGCCTCTATATGACACGCGTTTTCTCTGATGAGCGGACGCCGCTCTCGCCGGTGCTCGTGCCGGTCGAACGTGTTATCTATCGCGTGATCGGCACCAGCCCGGAAAAAGAGCAGGGTTGGGTCGGTTACGCGTTCTCGGTCTTGCTCTTCAGCGTGGTCGGACTGCTCTTGCTCTACGCGCAGCAGCGAATACAGGGCGGGCTACCATTGAATCCGCAGAGACTATCTGGCGTTAAGCCCGATCTCGCCTTCAATACGGCGGTCAGCTTCACCACAAATACCAACTGGCAGAGCTATGCCGGTGAAACGACCATGAGCTACCTTACGCAGATGTGGGGGCTCGCATTCCATAACTTCACGTCGGCAGCCGCTGGTATTGCCATCGCCCTGGCGGTGATTCGCGGCTTTACCCGGCACCGTGCCTCGGCGCTCGGCAACTTCTGGGTCGATATTACGAGAGCGTCACTGTATCTGCTCCTCCCAGTCTGCATCGTCATGGCGCTGATTTTCGTCTGGCAGGGCGTGCCGCAGAACCTGAACGACTATACCGAGGCCACCACACTCCAGGGGGCGCATCAGACGATCGCCCAAGGGCCGGTCGCCTCGCAAGAGGTGATCAAGGAGTTCGGTACGAACGGCGGCGGCTTCTTCAACGCCAACTCGTCCCATCCGTTCGAGAATCCGACGCCCTTGACCAACCTGCTGGAAATGCTGCTGATCCTCTCGATCGGCGCGGGGCTGACCTATACCTTCGGCAAAATGTCCGGCAATACCCGGCAGGGTTGGACGCTCTTCGCGGTCATGAGCATCATCTTCCTGGTTGGAGTCGGCATTACCTACTGGGCTGAGGCTCGGCCGAACCCGGCGCTGTCAGGACTCCATATCAACCAGGCGCTCGGCAATCTCGAGGGCAAAGAGACACGGTTCGGTGCCGCGGCCAGCTCGCTCTTCGCGATCGTGACCACGGCAGCATCGTGTGGCGCCGTTAACTCAATGCACGACAGCTTCTCGGCGCTCGGTGGCATGATGCCGATTATCTTCATCGATCTCGGTGAGATCATCTTCGGCGGGGTTGGCTCCGGCCTCTACGGCATATTGATCTTCGCGCTGTTGGCGGTGTTCATCGCCGGCCTGATGGTGGGCCGCACGCCGGAATATCTCGGCAAGAAGATCGAGTCGTTCGAGATGAAGATGGTGGCGCTCGCCATTCTGATCGTGCCCGCCTCGGTGCTCACATTTACCGCACTCGCCTCGGTGACTCATGCGGGGTTGGCCGGGTTGAACAATGCCGGCCCGCATGGCTTCAGCGAGATGCTCTACGCCTTTTCCTCAGCGACCGGTAATAACGGCTCGGCCTTCGCCGGCCTGAGCGCGAACTCCAACTTCTACAACACGACACTCGGCCTCGCGATGCTGTTTGCCCGCTTTCTCATTCTCATTCCGGCACTGGCGCTGGCCGGCGCGTTGGTGCGCAAACAGGCCGTGGCGCCCGGGCTCGGTACCTTTCCGACAACCGGGGCAGTCTGGGTGGTGCTGTTGATTGGCGTCATCCTGATCGTCGGTGTGCTGACCTTCTTCCCGGCGCTGGCGCTCGGTCCAATCGTTGAGCACTTCGCCGGCAATGCCGGTCAGCTCTTCTAACACGGAGGCAGTTGCAGTGCGCGACCACGATGCTGATGAAGTCGCTCAGTCTTCGGTCGAGACGTCCGATGGACCATCGTTCGGTATGCCCGAGCCTTCGTCTGGGCGTACGCCAGAATCGAATGCCATGAAGGCGCTCTCGGCGCAACGTCGCCAGGGAACCAGCGTCTGGACCTGGAAATTTATCCGCCCGGCGCTCGGCGCGTCGGTGCGCAAGCTTGACCCGCGCGGGATGATCAAGAGCCCGGTCATGTTCGTCGTCGAAATCGGCAGTGTCGTGACTACCTTCGTGGCCATCAAGCAGATCGTCGCCGGTCCGCGCGACAATCTGAGCTTCGTGCTCCAGATCAGCGTCTGGCTCTGGTTCACTGTCCTCTTCGCCAATTTCGCCGAGGCGCTGGCCGAAGCACGGGGCAAAGCGCAGGCCGCAACCTTGCGCGCCACGCGTCAGGAAACACCGGCGCGCCGGGTTCAGAACGGGCAGGAGGAGATGGTCTCGTCCAACGACCTGCGCAAGGGTGATCTGGTTCTGATTCGCGAAGGAGAGATCATCCCATCCGATGGTGACGTTGTCGAGGGCGTCGCCTACGTCAACGAGGCGGCGATCACCGGCGAATCGGCGCCGGTGGTGAAAGAGCCGGGCACCGATATTCGCAGCACCGTGACCGGCGGCACGCAGGTGACCTCCGACTGGCTCAAGGTGCGCATCACGGCCGATCCGGGGCACACCTTCCTCGATCGGATGATCGCGCTGGTGGAGGGCGCCAGTCGTCAGAAGACGCCGAACGAGATCGCCCTGAGCATTCTGCTCGCCGGACTCAGCCTCATCTTCGTGCTCGTCGTCGTCACGCTGGAGCCGTTTGCCATCTACGCCGGTGGGCCGCTCTCCACGACGATCTTGGTCGCGCTTCTTATCTGCCTGCTGCCGACGACGATCGGCGCGCTGCTGGCGGCGATCGGTATCGCCGGTATGGACCGCGTGACGCGCTTCAACGTGCTTGCCATGTCGGGTCGTGCCGTCGAGGCGTCCGGTGATGTCGATGTGCTGCTGCTCGACAAGACCGGCACGATCACGTATGGCAATCGCCTGGCGGCTGAGATCATCCCGATCGAAGGCGCCAGCGTGGAGGAGGCCAACCGGGCGGCGCTCTGGGCTTCGCTCGGTGACGAAACGCCCGAAGGGAAGAGCATCATCGAACTGACCACGAAGCTTGGTCAGCAGATTCCAGCGAACTGGGATGAAGGCGGCACCGTCGTGCCGGAAGGCGTTGAGTTGATCCCCTTTTCCGCTGAGACGCGTATGAGTGGGATGAAGTTCAATGGAAGCAGCTGGAACAAAGGCGCGATTGATGCCGTCTACCATTCTCTCAAGCGTACCCCGCCAACCGCAGTGCAGGAGGCAGTCGACCGGATCGCACGAGCCGGTGGAACGCCGCTGGCTGTGACCACGGGTGACCGGCCGGTCGGCCTGATCTATCTCAAAGACACTGTCAAACCGGGTATGCCGCAGCGCTTCAGTGAGCTGCGGAAGATGGGCATCCGTACCGTGATGGTCACCGGCGACAATCCGCTGACGGCGGCGACGATCGCGCAGGAGGCTGGCGTCGACGACTTCATCGCCGAGGCAAAGCCAGAAGACAAGATCGCCCGCATTCGCCAGGAGCAGGATGCCGGGCATCTGGTGGCGATGAGCGGCGACGGCACCAATGATGCCCCGGCTCTGGCGCAGGCCGATGTCGGCCTGGCGATGAACTCGGGCACGGCGGCCGCCAAGGATGCCGCCAACATGGTCGATCTCGATTCCGATCCGACCAAGCTGATCGAGGTCGTTCGGATCGGTAAGCAACTCCTGATCACTCGCGGTGCGATTACCACGTTCTCAGTCGCCAACGATGTGGCCAAGTATTTTGCGATCATCCCTGCTGCCTTTGCCGCGACCTACCCACAGCTCAATGCGCTGAACATCATGCGGCTCGATTCGCCGGAGAGCGCGATCTTGAGCGCGGTCGTCTTCAACGCCTTGGTCATCATCGCCCTGATTCCGCTTGCCATGCGCGGTGTGGCCTACCGAGCGCTCCCGGCGGCCGACCTGCTGCGGCGCAACATCCTGATCTACGGCGTTGGTGGTGTGATCGTCCCCTTTGTCGGTATCAAGCTGCTCGACGTGCTGTTGAGTGGGATTGGTGTGGTTTAGAACCATGTTTATCCCTCAGTTCATGCGCATTGGTGAGCGAGGAGAACGATGACGATATTCAGATCAATGCTGACCTTGCTGCGACCAGCAATCCTGCTGACACTAATTCTGGTCGTCATTCTTGGTCTGGCCTATCCGCTGGCGATTACCGGCGTAGCTCAGGTGCTCTTTCCGCATCAGTCTGATGGTAGCCTGCTCAAGAATGCGCAGGGGGAAACAATTGGATCCTCGCTGATCGGGCAGAGCTTTACCGATACACGCTATTTCTGGGGCCGTCCTTCCGCCGCCGGTGATGGCTACGACGCGACGGCTTCGGGCGGCTCAAACCTCGGACCGACCAGCCAGAAGCTGCATGACGAAGCGGCGCAGCGGGCAGCAGCACTGCGCCAGGCGAGCGGTTTGCCGTCCGACGCCGTGGTGCCCGCCGAACTCGTGACCGCCAGCGGGAGTGGCCTCGATCCGGATATTAGCCCGGATGCGGCCAATTTCCAGGTACCACGTGTGGCACGGGCGCGGAGCCTACCGGAAGCGACGCTCTACACGCTGGTTAAGCAACAGACGACCGGCCGGACTCTCGGTATTCTTGGTGAACCGCGTGTCAACGTTTTGAAGCTGAACTTGGCGCTCGACGCGCTGGCTCAGCAGTAAGAGGAACGAAATGAAGGACGGACGCGAGCGTATCGACGCTGATCGACCAACTCCCGAACAGATGCTCGCGCGTGTCCGGCGGAGCGAGCGGCGACGCGGTCAATTCCGCGTCTTCCTTGGCGCTGCTCCCGGCGCCGGCAAGACCTACGCCATGCTCGAAGAGGGGCACCGCTTGCGGGATGAAGGCCGCGATGTCGTGATCGGCTTCGTGGAAACCTACCGCCGACCCGAGACCGATGCGCAGATCGGCGATCTCGAGATCGTTCCGCGACGGCACATTGCCTACCGCGGCGTTCTGCTGGAAGAGCTTGATACCGACGCGGTGCTGGCGCGACAGCCGGAGATCGTGCTGGTCGATGAGCTGGCTCACACGAACGCACCCGGTTCGCCGCGCGAGAAGCGGTATGAAGATGTCGAGATCCTGCTCGACGTCGGAATTACCGTGCTCAGCACCATGAATATCCAGCACCTGGAAGGGCTCAACGACCTGATCGAAGGGGTGACCGGCATCAAGGTTCGTGAGACGGTGCCCGATCGGGTGCTCGACGAGGCCGAGGTCGAACTCATCGACATCACACCATCGCTGCTGCGCGAGCGACTCGCGGCCGGCAAGATCTACCCGGAGCCGCAGGCGATGCGCGCACTGGAGAACTTCTTCCGCGAATCGAACCTGACCGCCTTGCGTGAGCTGGCGTTGCAACGCACGGCCGAAGGCGTGGAAGCGGTGCTCGAAGGTTACATGCGCGACGAACAAGTTCCGGGGCCCTGGCCGACGATTGAACGGGTACTGGCCTGCCTCGATGCCGGCGGTGATGCCGAGCTCGTCGTGCGCCGTGCGTGGCGCCTGGCGCGTGGTCTGCGCGCAGATCTACTGGCGGTTTGCGTCATCAAACAGCCGCTCGACGAATTGCCTGACAACCAGCATGACCGCTTGCTCCGCAACATCCGCCTCGCTGAAGATCTCGGCGCCAGAGTGCTGACCGTCGTCGACTCCAACGTGGTCCGGGGCTTGGTGCGGGTGAGCGAACAGCACAATGTCACCGACATCGTGCTCGGTCGTCCCGAACGCGCGCGACACTGGTTCGGTCGGACGCTGCTTGAGCAATTACTTGATCGACTCGAAGCCGTTGATATCCATCTCGTCTCGCCGTATCGCGAGACATGCGCTGTGCCAGCGAACGTTGAGCCACTTCAACCGCACTGACGAGCGCGCCGCGCCGGTATGACCCATCTGGTACGATACGCCACGTCAGCGCACGCCAATCGCGTGCGTTTCGTTTCTGATTAAGCCGGGAACTGGTTATGCAACTCGGACAGACGAGCCCATGAAACGGCGGTTACCGACCGCGCTCGCGTCACTGGTTTTTCGTGATTTCAGGCTCATCTGGTCCAGCCAGTTCATCTCGTCGGTCGGTACCCAGGTCCAGACGGTGGCGCTCGGCTGGCTTGTCTACGACATCACCGGGTCGGCGGCGCTCCTCGGCGGGATCGCGCTGGCACGGGCCATTCCCACCATTTTTCTGTCACTCTTCGGCGGTATACTGGCCGATCAGGTCGACCGGCGGCGTCTGCTGCTCATCTCGCAATCGACGCTGGCGCTCTTCAGCGCCTTGCTGGCAGTCGCCATTCAGATCGGCCGGACCGATGTTTGGCTCCTCTACCTCTTTGCCATTCTGACGGCGGCGATGTCGGCCGTCAGCGTCCCGACTACGCAAGCCTTCATTCCGGCACTGGTCGATCGCGAGCGACTGACGAATGCGCTGACGCTCAACGTGCTGTCGTCGAATTTCGCCGCCGTGCTCGGTCCGGCGCTCGGCGGCATGATCATTGGCGTGCTCGGAGTGGCGGCGGCCTACTGGCTCGATGCCGCTTCGTTCTTCGTGGTCGTCGGGGCGCTGTTTGCCATGAGATCGCGCCAGTTGCCCGATCCGTTGCCACGACGCGGCTTCGGCGCGCTGGTCGATGGACTCACCTTCGTACGCGAGCGGCCGGTGCTCTGGCAATTGATGCTGATCGACTTCCTGGCAGTGCTCTTCGCCTCTCGCTTCGGCCTGCTGCCGGTTTTCGCTGAATCGATCCTCGACGTCGGCGCACAGGGGCTTGGGCTGCTCTATTCGGCGGTTAGCTTCGGCGCGGTGATCGGTTCATTGCTCTTCACCTTCCTGCCGCAGCCGAAACGACCCGGCAAGCTGATCGCGCTCACCATCGTCGTCTACGGCTGTGTACTGGCCGCCTTCGGCCAGGCGCATTCGTTTGCGCTGGCGCTGGCGCTGCTGGCGATCTCCGGCGGGCTTGATGCCGTCAGTTCGGCCTTGCGGTCGATCGCACGCCAGCTGGCGACGCCCGATAGCCTGCGCGGGCGCGTCGGCGCGCTTTCGACCGTCTTTTCGATCGGCGGCCCGCGGCTCGGCGATTTTCAAGCGGGCATGGTCGCCAGCGTCATCGGGGCGCGCGGCGCGATGCTGATCGGCGGTGTCGCCTGTGCCTTGATGGCGCTCGCCTCCCACCGGTGGGCGCGACCGCTCTGGGCCTATCACGGCGAGGAGCTGTCACCGAACAGCTCGGCGGCACCGCCCACACCCCGCGGGCTTGAGGGTTCGCGCTCGCGTTGACGCGCTCCGTACGCGGGTGGCAACATGACCGATGGCGGCAACGCTGCCTGGCGTGCTCGTTCGGCGACTGCCCCAGTCACGCGCGACCGTTGCGTCGCGTGACCGACCGATCACGTCGTCAGTTGTCTGACTACGGAGAGAACGAGAGGCGATCTGCGTGCGAGTATTCTCGTCCGGTGATCGAGCGCCGCTCCGGCGCGGGACGCGATCGCGGCCCGATCTGAACGTACGAGGGCCGGAGCCTCGGCTCGCGGATAGAGATGACCAGCCGCTTCGGCGCGCGCGCGATCTGCCGTTGCGCGAACGCTGGGCGATGATCGCCGGCCAGGCGCTCGTCCTGATCGCGGTCGCTGTCGCACTTCTCTGGCCGGCGCCGATCCATTCCAATGAGCTACCGGCCGGCGACCCCTACAGCGACATCATGATCAGCCATTGGCCAAGCGCGCTCCTGCTCAAGCGCACGATCGCAGACGAACACCGGCTGCCGCTCTGGAATCCGTTCTACGGCGGTGGGCGTCCACTCTCGGCCGATCCGTTGGCCGCCATCTTCTATCCGCCGACTCAACTGGTGAATCTCGTTCCGATTCGCGATTACTACCTGCTGCTGATGCTCGGACATCTCGTACTGGCGGGGTTGGGGACGCTCTTGCTGGCGCGACACGCCTTCCGGCTCTCGCGCTGGGCGAGCCTGGTCGCGGCCGTCAGTTTTATGGCGACGCCACGTCTGATCGCGCATCTCGGCGCTGGACATATGACGCTGGTGCAGGCGGTCGCCTGGTATCCCTGGCTCGCGCTGGGCTGTTGGGCGACGATCAAGGATCCACGCCGCTGGGCGGCTCCCTTCGGTGTCGTACTGGCGCTCGCCGTGCTCGCCGGACATCCGCAGATGGCCTATTACGGCATGATGATGGTCGCCGGGGTGGCGCTCTGGCTGCTCGGCACACGCTGGCGTGCCTGCGGTTCCCGCGCGATCGTCTCACCACTGCTCGGCCTGGCCGTGGCCGGGCTGGGCGGGCTCTTGCTCTCCTCGATTCACCTGCTGCCGCTCCTGGAGTTTACAAACCATTCGACACGCCAGGATGCGATTGCCGCGACCGATGCCTATCCAATCCTCCAGGTTGTTAAGGCGCTCTTCGGCCACACCCCACCCTCGGCGGTTCCCTGGGAGAACGTCATGCAGCCGGGCGGCCTGGTGCTCCTGCTGGCGGCGGTTGGAATCGTCGCCGCCGGGCGCCGCATACTGCCGTTGCTCGGCGGCATCGTGCTGATCGGCGCGCTGGCGATGGGCAACGCCTCACCGCTCTTCTACGTCGCCGCGCATGTATTGCCGGAGTTCGACAGTTTTCGCGGCCTCTCACGTATCTGGCTGGTGGCGTTGCTCGGCATCGCCCTGCTGGCCGGCATCGGAGCCGAAGCGCTGCTCGGCCTGCTGCACAGCTATCACCCGCGCTATCTGCGACGGAATCAACTCATGCTTGGCTTCGTCATGGTGCTGCTCGTCTCGGTGACCTTGATCAAGGTCGATCAGGGCCGGGCGCAGGTCAAAGAGATCACCGCGACAACCCCGCCGCCGCTGGAGCAGACGGTGGCACAACTGGCCGGTACGAGTCGCTCGTACGGCGTGCAGCGAAACCTCCCGCAGCTTGGGGCGGTGACGCTCAATCTGCGTATGGCCGACGGCTGGGATCCGCTTCTCATCGAGAACTACGTCAAGTTCATGAGCAAGGCGGGGGGGTACAAGATCAAGGGGTATCAACTGACGATCCCATCAGCCGATGATGGCACGCCGAACCCGAAGCTGCTTGGTCTGATGCACGTCGGCATCGTCATCTCCAACAAGCGGCTTACCAACCCGGAGCTGGCTGACATCGTGACGATGGGCAAGGTCATGATCTACCGTAATAAGGAAGATGCCGGACCGGCGTACCTCGTCAAACCGGCGGCCGACGGCGCTCCGCCAACGCTCGATGCGCTCCAGCGCCTGCCGGGCGGCGTGACGCCAATGCTGCTCAGCCGTGAGAATGACCACTTCCAGGCCACGACGAACGAACCGGCCTATCTGGTCGTCGCCGATCCGGCCTATCCCGGCTGGCAGGCGACCGTCGATGCCAAGCCGGCTGACATCGAATTGATCGACGGCATTCTGCCCGCCATCAAGCTCACGCCGGGCACGCACACGGTCGTCTACCATTACGCGCCCACTTCGGTGAAGGGCGGCGCGATACTGGCACTGGCCGGTCTCCTCCTGACCATCGGCGGCCTGCTCTTCGGCTGGACGCGCATCCCTTATCGCAAGAGCGATTGAATCGCTGAGGAAAGGGTTGCCCCTACTTGACGCGGAACTGGCGGATCGGAAGCGGCCTTGGCGGTGGGAGGGTCTCGGCTTGGCGAGGCACGAAATCGAAGGGGCTGGCGAGATCGCGCAGATGCGCGGCGTCGATCGGCAAGGTGCGCAGAACCTCGGCGTTCAGCGTCTCGAAGTTCTGATGGTATTCGCGCAGCCGCAGGATTTGCTCAACGGCCGGCTCGTCTTCGAAAATCGCGTAGGCGATCGTTGCCTGACCACGCACGAAGTGAATGACCTGCCCATCAGCCAGCTGCGTCTTATGCACGGCTGAGCCGAACATCTCCTCGGATAGACTCTCGAAGGCAGAGACCATGCCGGTGATCATCGGCTCGTCCACCGAGAAATGGCCGTGGGTCACGAGTGGCAGCCCGCTGGGATCGACGATCGCGAGCGTCTCGACGCGCGTTTCCGGTATTGAGTCGATTGTCGGCGGGCGCGGGCCGTGGTCGTTGAGCGAGCGTGAATCGGCCCGGCGGAGTTCGAGATTGCCGGCCTCCAGCCGGAGCACGTCGAGGTAGTCGATCAGCTCGGAGTAGATGGTATTGAAACGCGTCAGACTGATTTCCCCGAGCGCGAGCATCCGGTTGAGATTGGAGATGCGGCTGAGTACGGCATCCTGATCGGCGCGCACTTCTTCCAGTCGCTCGACGCGGCGATGTTCGAGCGCCGCGACCTGCGATGCCTGCCAGATACGGTCGATGCGCTGTTCGGTCAACTCCTTGAGTCGCGAGCGATCTTCCGGCCGGTTCGTACTACCGGTACGCGATGTATGGCTGAAATTGTCGTCGGGATACTGCATCTCACCCGACCAGTCGCTATGAAAACAGTGTTCGAGATCGGCGGTTCGGCCGGTCGCCGCGAGTACCGCCCCGATGAGTCCCAGCATCCAGGTAAAGCCGAGCGGCAGCGAGAGTGCCAGCGCCAGGTGAATATCGACGCCGTTCGGCCAGGGGATGCCCGCGATCAGCAGCATGCCCAGGTCGAGTGCGATGCGGTCGATCGATCGTGCCGCGGGATTGTTGGTGCTCATGCTCCAGACGATGAGGGTCAGCGCTGCCCAACCAAAGCGGATCAGGTGCAGACCGGCGGCCATGTTGGCATGTCGCGCGGCGTATTTGCTGCGTGGTCGAAGTGCGATGATCAGCAGCGAGAGCCCACCGACGTAGGAGATCGTCGCGACCCGGCGACTAACGATGATGGCCCGCGTCTGGTATGTCATAGTAGAACTGCTGGACCTCCGCGACCGGTCGTTCTGAATGCGTGTAGCGCCAAACAGCGGGGTGAACGTGCGCCACGATGCGCCAAGTATAGAAAAGGCTCAGGAGCCTTCCGAGATACCATTGGTCGGTGAAGGCGTAGGATGATCGGAGCGACTTCGGTACGAAGGTCCCGCGCCGGTGCACGCGTTTCAGCAAGGTAATCGGTGCTTTATGTTATGATCTTATGTGGAGGGACGATGGCAACCAAGGGTAAACCGAGCTTGCCGCGCGGGGCGACCCGGCGCAAGATCCTCTACACCCTCAAGAAAAGTGATGGGCTCACCGCCGATCAGTTGGCCGCGTTGCTCGGCATCACGTCGATGGCGGTGCGGAAGCATCTGGCCGCGCTCGAAAACGACGAACTGATCGAAGCGACGTTGGAACGCCGCGCGATCGGCCGTCCGGCCAATCTCTATCGCATCGCTCCGCTTGCCGAAGATTTCTTCCCCAAGCATTACGACATGGTTGTCACCGAGTTGCTGGCCGATCTGGTGCAGATCGACGGTTCGCGCAAGGTCGACCTGCTGCTCGAACGACGCGCCGAGCGTACCTGCGAATACCTGCGCGAGCGGATCAGTCACGCGCGGACGCTGGGCGAACGTGTCGAAGCGCTGGCCGAGGGGATGGACGAACTCGGCTACTATGCCGTCTCCGAGCAGTGCGACGAATCGACCTGGATGATCAGGCAGTACAACTGTGCCATCAATCGGGTGGCCGCCTGCTTCCCAGCCGCCTGCGACTACGAAGCGCAGATGTTCCGCCAGTTGCTCGATGCTGATGTCGAACGCGCCACTCATCTACTGTCCGGCGGACACTTCTGCGGTTACGTCATTCGCGCGCGACGACCGTCCGCGACGCCAGGAACGCCACCAACAGGCTAAGTAACACCACGATTCCGAGCGCGACACGCAGCGAGCTGAGCTCGGCAGTGAGACCGATCGATGACGGTCCGGCCATCAGCCCGATGTAGCCAGCAGTCGAAATCGCGGCGATCGCCGGCCCGGGCGCCATTTGCCCCGTGCGGCTCGCCGCGCTGACGATCAGCGGGAAGACGAACGACATGCCGGCGCCGACGCAGGCGAAGCCGAATAGGCTGGCCGCCAGGCCTGGCACGGCCAGCGCAACCCCGAGCCCCAGCGCCGCGATGATGCCGCCGAGACGGATGAGAAGTGGTGTGCCGAAGCGTGTCGCCAGGCGGTCGCCCGCCAAACGGCCAGCTGCCATCGTCACCGAGAAGACCGTGAAGCCGGCAGCGGCCATGCCGGTGCTGGTACCGATGACATCGCGGAGGTAGACCGCGCTCCAATCGGACATGGCGCCTTCGTTAAGCAGCGCGCAGAAGGCGATGATG
>ERZ778018.2314-NODE-2314-length-12459-cov-19.983473_pt1 | contig 12459 bp, 10 predicted proteins | sample MGYA00375748_ERZ778018 | MGnify/ENA primary metagenome ERZ778018 (study PRJEB29350, sample SAMN05509839) | bioreactor metagenome | biome: bioreactor; material: wastewater | place: South Africa: University of Cape Town | collected 2014-04-22 ... | reverse complement strand
GTGGAGACTCCCGGACCCGATCGTCACGTAAGTCCGACTTCCTCACGTCCCTGTGCCGCCTCTCCCACGCACCCCTCACGTCCTGGGCTCCTCATGGGGGTCACAGCCTGCCAGGACCCCCATGAGGAGCCCAGGACCTCCCTCGGACGGCCACCCGCCCCCCGGACCCCCGCCCCCCGAACCCCCGCCGCGTCGTGGAACTACCCATCTAGGCGAAGGTCCAGAGCTTGTTGCCGAGCAAGTTGAAGGGCGTGGCGATTGCGACTGCGGTCGCCACGCCAACGCGGCGACCGCCGCTGGATCCAGTTGGCGGGCTCGCGGGCGGCGACTCCGAGACGGGCGGCGATGGCTGTGCGCTCCGCCGGGGGTACGCGGCCGATCCGGTCCAGCCGCCGAGGCGCCGGTAGGAACTCATCCACGTCTCAGGTCCACGTATGAGGGTCCTCGGGTGCGATCGGTCACCGGTCTGCGTCCCAACACGATCTGGTTGCTCATGGCCGGGTGGATCGGCCTGCTGCTGGCGGGCTGGACGGCGGGCGAGCTGGCGAAGAACAACCTGACGGCAGCGGACCTGGAGATCGTGCGCGACATCGCGGCGGTGCGGACCGCCGGTCTGACCACCCTCGCCCACATGTTCTCGTTCCTGGCAAGCGGCTACTGGGTGACCCCGGTGACCGCGATCGTCTTCCTGGTGCTGTACCGGACCGGCAGGCATCTGGACGCGGTCGGGTTGGGTCTCAGCGTGATCGGCGCCAGCGGCCTCTCCGCGGTCGACAAGCTGCTGGTGGGAAGACCGCGGCCGCCGGTCGAGCATCTGGAAGCCGTCACCACCTCCAGCTTCCCCTCCGGTCACTCGACCTCCGCAGGCGCCCTCTACGTCGCCCTCCTGTTGGTTCTCCTGCGCGGACGGCCGCGCCGTGCCGTCGCGATCACCGCCGGCGTCGGGAGCGCCGTGATGATGGCGGGGGTCGCCCTCTCCCGCATCTATCTCGGCGTCCACTATCCGAGCGATGTGATCGGGGGGCTACTGCTCGGTTCCGGGTGGTCTCTTTTCGTCGCCTTTGTGATCAGACGGGGGACGGGCGCGGGAAGATCAGGCACCGGAGATCTCGACGAGCGGGCGACCACCGGGCCACCCCCGATTCACCGCCAGTTCATCCACCGGCGCGAGGATCAGACGATGACCGTGAGACGCGTTCCTCCTCTCCGCGGAGGGAAGCTCGGATCTCTCGTGGCGATCGCCGCGGTCGCCACTGTCCTCGTCGGCGCGCTGGCGACCGCCTCGGCGCTGTCCACGGCTGGACCTGCGGTCGCGGCGATCGATCCGACGATCGTCTCGGGTGCCGGGCCGAACGGGCCGAAGACGATCGCGCCGTCGGACTTCGTCCCGCATGTGCACAACCCTTATTTCCCCCTTCGGCCCGGCACCACCTTCCGCTATCGGGGCACCAAGGACGGCAGGCCGACCATCGACGTCTTCCACGTCACCGGACGGATCAGGCAGATCCTCGGGGTGCCCTGCGTCGGCGTCTCGGACAGGCTCTTTGAGTCGGGGAAGCTCGCCGAGCGGACCACCGACTGGTATGCCGAAGACCGCCAGGGCCGGGTCTGGTACTTCGGCGAGGAAACCGCCGAGTTGAGTCCGACCGGCAAGGTGACCAGCACCGAAGGGTCCTGGCAGACGGGGGTCCAGGGCGCGAGGCCGGGGATCTTCATGACGCGGGCGCCGCACCCCGGGCAGTCCTTCCGCCAGGAGTTCTACCGCGGCGAAGCCGAAGATCATTTCCGGGTCATCCGGCTCGACGCCCGCGCGTCGGTGCCCGCCGGGCACTTCTCGCGAGCCCTGGAAACCAGGGAGTGGACCCCGCTCGAGCCGGGGGTCATCGACCGCAAGCTCTACGTGCGGGGGATCGGGGAGGTCAGCGAGGAAACCCTGAAGGGGCCGCTCGAGACCTCGCGCCTGCTGTCCGTCCACAAGCTCTAGCCGAGCCCCGGCCGATGCGTGCGGCCATCGCGACCAGGCATCGGGCGCTCCTCCTCGCCGGCCTGGCCCTGGCCGCGTCTTGCCTCGTCCTGGCGTCCTGGCTCTCCCGGTCGGGCGGAGGCGCGGAGCACCAGATCCGGACCCCGACCGCATCGGTGCGCACGCGGCGGGAGCTGCCGGTCCGGGAAAGGCTCATCGTCGGCACCTCGGTGCGCGGTCGGCCGATCGTCGCCCTCCTGCTCGGCGATCCCGATGCCGTGCGGCCGCTCCTTGTGGTCGGCGCGATCCACGGTGACGAGCCCGCCGGCATCGCCATCGCCCGCGACCTGGCCGGCGATCCCCCGCCGCGATCGGGCCTGCTCGTGACGATCCCGGACCTGAACCCGGACGGCGTCGCGGCGGGGACCCGGCAGAACGCCCGGGGCGTCGATCTGAACCGCAACTTCCCCTGGCGCTGGCGACCCCTGGAACGGCTCGGCGACCCCCAGTATTCCGGGCCACACCCCCTGTCGGAGCCCGAATCCCGCATCGCCCACGCGCTGATCCTGCGGCGGCGGCCGCGGATCACGATCTGGTTCCATCAGCCACTCGCCCTGGTGGACGAATCGGGCGGGAACCAGAAGGTCGAGGCCTTCGCGGCTCGCCTCATGCACCTTCCGCTCCGCCGCCTGACGCGATACCCGGGGAGCGCGGCGGGCTGGCAGGACCATCGACTCCGTGGCACCACCGCGATGGTGGTCGAGCTGCCGCCGGGGAGGCCATCGCCACGCCTCGTGGAGCGAGACAGCGACGCCATCCGCGCACTCCTGAGGCGGTACACCTGATAGGTCCGATGATGCAGCCGTTGCGGCAAATCCCGGCCTGCTGCGCCGTCCTCGTGGCACTCCTCGTCGCGGGATGCGGCTCCGGCGGCCCGAGCACGGGGACGACCGCGAGGTCACCGTCGCCCGCGCCCGCGCCCGCGCCGTCCCGACCGCATCCGCAGCCCCGGTTCAAGGTCCCGCCGCTGCTGAACCGCCACGACGTCTACGCCGCTGACCGGCCCGGGATGCTCTCTCCGGTTGTCCGCGGGTTCCCCGAACGCGTCTACGTCCCGAACAGCGAAAGCGACACGGTCAGCGTGATCGATCCTCACACGTTCAAGGTGACGGGTGAATTCCCGGTCGGCGCGCTGCCCCAGCACGTCGTCCCCTCCTACGACCTGAAGACGCTGTGGGTGACCAACGACGAAGGCAACAGCCTCACCCCGATCGACCCGAAGACCGGCAAGCCGGGAAAGCCGGTGCGGGTCACCGACCCCTACAACATGTACTTCACGCCCGACGGGCGCTTCGCGATCGTCGTCGCCGAGCGCCTGGAACGGCTCGACTTCCGCGACGCCCACTCGATGCGCCTGCATCACTCGCTGCACGTCCCCTGCCCCGGGGTCGACCACATGGACTTCACCGCGGACGGCCGTTACCTGGTCGCCAGCTGTGAGTTCGGGTCGAGCCTGGTCGAGGTCGAAGTACCCCGCGAGAAGGTGGTCGGCAGCCTGCCCCTGCCCGAAGGCTCGATGCCCCAGGACGTCAAGCTCTCGCCCGACGGCAGGCTGTTCTACGTCGCCGACATGATGGCCGGCGGCGTCTGGCTGGTCGACGCCGCCACCTTCAGGCGGATCGGCTTCATCCCCACCGGGGCCGGCGCCCACGGGCTCTACGTGAGCCGGGATTCACGCTACCTCTACGTCTCCGACCGCACCGAAGGGGCGATCTCGGTGATCTCCTTCGCGCGTCGGAAGGTGGTCCACCAATGGGTGCTGCCGGGTGGCGGCAGCCCCGACATGGGAGGCGTCTCGGCCGACGGCAAGGTGCTTTGGCTCTCGGGACGCTATGACGCCGAGGTCTACGCGATCAGCACGAAGGACGGCAGGCTCCTGGCAAGGATCCCGGTCGGCCGCGGACCACACGGACTATGCGTCTACCCCCAGCCCGGGCGCTACTCGCTCGGCCACACCGGGGTCTTCCGGTGAGTCGGCCGCGGTCCTCGCGGCCATCCTCGATCGTCAGACGGGATCTCGCCGCTCCCACCGGGGGTTAATCTCGCCGATCGAGGATGGCCGGCGCCATGTCGGCGCTCCGTCGAATCGCGGCGTCGCCATCGTTGCCGGCCTTATGCGGGATCATCGCCCTCGGCGCCGCCCTGCGTTTCGCGACCTTGGGCCTGCAGAGCTACCGCTACGACGAGGCCGTCACCGTCGGCCGGGTCCTCCACGCCGGCTTCCTCGACACCTTCGCCGCGATCCCGCGCAGCGAGTCGACGCCGCCGCTCTACTACCTCGTGGCCTGGGCCTGGTCGAAGCCGTTCGGCACCGGCGAAGCCTGGATGCGATCGCTCTCGGCCCTCGCCGGGACGGCATCGATCGCCGTCGTCTACCTCGCCGCGCGCTCGCTGCCGGTCCCCCGACGCGGCGCCCTGATCGCCGCCGCGATCGTCGCGGTCAGCCCGGTGCTGATCTGGTTCTCCCAGGACGCCCGCGCCTACGCCCTCGTCTTCCTCCTGGCGGCGCTCTCCTTCCTCTTCTTCGCCCGCGCCCGCCGCAGCGGCGCCGCCCGCGACCTCGCCTGGTGGGGAGCGTCCTCGGCCCTCGCGCTGGCGACCCACTACTTCGCCGGCTTCCTGATCGTGCCCGAGGCGGCGGTCCTGCTGCTCGGCCGCAACCGGCGCGCCGCCGCCCTGGCGACCGCGGCGATCGTCGCGATGGGTGCCCTGCTGACGCCGATCGCGCTCGAGCAATCCGAGCACGATCACGCGAGCTGGATCGCCTCACAGCCGATCGGTGGCCGGCTCGAACGGGCCGGCGCCAAGTTCGTCGGCCTCGACAACGGCGACGAGCACGGGGCGCGGCAGGGCGACGGGGTGCCGCTGGCGGTGCCCGCGGCGCTCGCCCTGCTGGCGTCGGCGCTCCTCCTCTGGCGCGGCGATCCGGAGGAGCGCCGCGGCGCCGGGACGGCGGCGCTGGTCGGCGGAAGCGCGGTCGGGCTGGCGCTGCTGGCCGCGGCCCTCGGCCGGGACTACTTCGACGGCCGCAACCTGCTGCCCGCGTTCGTGCCGTTGCTGATCGTCGTCGGCGCCGGCTTCGGGGTGCGCCGGATGAGGTGGGCGGGCCTCGCCGCGGCGGGCGCCTTCTGCCTCTCGGCGCTCTTCTTCAGCCTCGAGATCGATCGCCTGCCGCGCCTGCAGCGCGAGAACCTCCGCAACGCCGCCGCCGAAGTCGGGCCGTTGCGACCCGGCAAGATCGTGGTCACCGATCGCTACATCGCGAACCAGCCGCTGCGCTATTACCTGGGCGCCGAATTCGCCACCGCGGCGGCCCCGGTCCGGGAAATCGACCTGGTCGGTTCGGCCGCGGCCGGCCGCCATGCCGCGCGGCTTCTGCCGTCCGCCTTCCGCCGGGTCGACTCCGACCCGGTCTCCTACGACTTCACCCTGACCTGCCTCCGCGCTTCCCACCCTGTGCGGGTGCCGCTTCGCCTGCTCGAGAATGGGGCACTCGTCGGCGGTGGGGGTCGGGCTTCGGTGCTGGTGCCACCCGCGGCGGCGCCGCCACCGCGTCGCCGATCCTGGACGCCGCGTGGATCGGTTCGAGCGCGTTGATGCTCGAGTAGCCGACCAGGTAGATGCGCCGGCCGTCGGAGATCACCGGCGAGTAGGTGCCGGTCTTGTAGTGGAAGACCTGCCTGCCGGTCTTCATGTCGTACCCGTTGGTCGAGCCGTTCGTGAACTCGGCGACGTAGACGATGTTGCCGACCGCCGAGAGCGAGCCGACCACTTCACCGCCGGCCGAATGCGACCATCGCGTTTCGCCGTCCTTCGCGTTCAGCGCGTAGATGTTGCCGTCGAAGGAGCCGATGTAGACGGTCGGCGGCGTCGTCGGCGTGGTCGCCACGGTGGGGCCGGAGTAGACGTATCCCCCGGTCGAGTGGGTCCAGGCGAGGGTGCCGTCCTGCTGGTCGTAGCTGTAGACGCGGCCGTCGTTGTTGCCGGCGTAGACGCGACCGAAGGCGACCGCCGGGGTCGAGTAGAACTCGCCGCCGCTGACGCCGGTGCCGAGCGAGCCGCTCTGCCAGATCAGCTTGCCGTCGGAGGCGCGGACCGCGTTCATGTCGCCGCCGTAGTCGCCGACGTAGAGGACGCCGTCGCGGAAGGCGGGCGCCGCCTTGATCGGACCGCCGAGCCGGGTTTTCCAGCGGATGTTGCCGTTGACGGTGCTGAGCGAATAGAGGTAGTCGTTTTCGCAGCCGAAGTAGACGCTCGAGCCGAGCACCAGCGGCGAGGACTCGGCCCGGCCCGGGAGCGGGTGGTTCCAGAGGACCTTCCCGGTCGCGGCGTCCAGTTTGACGATGTGCCCGGGGACCAGGTTGACGATGTAGAGGCGCCCCTGGTGGTAGGCCGGCGAGGAGGCGTTGAGGCGGCCGATCCGCCGTTCCCAGAGCACCTTGCCGGTTTCCGCGTCGAGGGCGAAGGCGGTGCCGCTGTTGTTGACCGCGTACAGCCGGCCCGCCGCATAGACGGGCGGGAACTCGAGCAACGGCCGCTCCACGTAGTGCCAGACGAGCTTGAACGGCGGCTTGATCCCCTTCGCCGGCAGGTAGCGGGTCCGCGCCGGGTTGAGGCCGAAGATCGGCCAGTTCACCGTCCTCGGCTTGCCGTGGACCGGTTTCGGCGGCGGCTTCGGCTGTTCCGGGTGGAACCGACGGATCGCCGCCTCGTTGTGGACGTCGGGCGGGCGCTTCAGCACCTCGTAGCCGACGATCGCCGCCGCGACCGCGAGGACGACCACGCCGATCAGCGCCAGCGCCACGCGCCGATGCTCGCGCCACAACCTGCGTGGGTGGACGAGGAGCAGCTGAGCACCGCTCTGGATCGCGCGCCGGCCCACCTCCAGAAGTTGACCAGAGGGGCCTTAGGGCTCGATGAGGTGAGGCTGGGCCCGCTCAGCCTCCGCCGTAGGCCACGACCAAGTCCGTGACGACGCCCACGAAGAAGCCGGCCGACAGCAGCCAGAGCCCCAGCTCGCGGTGGCCGTGGCGGCGCATGCCGGTCCAGATCTCACCGATGACGTAGAGGATCGCCCCGCCCGCGAGCGCGTAGAAGGCCAGTTCGAGGGCTTCCGCGGACACGCCGTACCCGACCATGGCGCCGAGGAAGGTCGGCGCGCCGGCGATCAGGCCGGCGCCGAGGAGCCACAACCAGGACGGCCGGACGTCGCCGAGCGGGCCGACGATGCCGAAACCCTCGGTCGCGTTGTGGAGGGCGAAGCCGATGATCAACACCGTGGCCAGGGCGATCTCGCCGCTGCTTGCCGAGACGCCGATCGCCAGCCCCTCGGCGAAGTTGTGTAGCCCGATCGCGACGGCGATCGTCATGCCCGTGCGCAGCGCGCTGTCGCGGGCGAGGTCGCGTTCGCGGACGGCGAACTCGACCGGCACGGTGTCGGTGGCACCGCCGGCGATCGGCGGTCGCGGACGGCGGCGGCGAAGCCGGCGTTCGACGGTCGCGATCCCGGCCAGTCCGACGGCGAACCCGGCGGCGAGAACCACGGCCAGCCCGATCGCCGGCCACAGGCTCTGTTCGTGAGCCTTGTAGCCGTCGACCGCTCCCTCGACGATCGCGACGGCGTGCTCCATCACGTCGACGAAGATGAACGCGAGGATGCCGACGGCGAAGAACGCGAGCCCGACCCTGGTCCGGGCACCCACGTTCCGCGCCCGCCCGAAAGGGAGGCCGAGGAAGATCGTGAAGCCCGCGATGGCTCCGAGAAGTGAGGTTTCAGCGAAAGACATGGGACCCTAAGCCGACACTTGAGATCGGATTAGGGCACCCTAACAGATACAGCAATCGAGCCCCGCGCGGCTCAGGTGTCGGTCTCGAAGCGGCCGTGCGAGGTGAGGGGGGTCTGGCGGACGAACTCGGGGAGGTACTCGTCGAAGAAGACGCGGGCGACCAGTTCTTGGCGAGAGGTGACCCCGAGCTTCTCGAAGAGGCTCTTCACGTGGTCGCGGACGGTGTGGGGGGAGACGACGAGGAGGTCGGCGATCTCGGAGTTGGAGAGGCCTTGGGCGATCAGGGTCGCGACCTCGCGCTCGCGGGCGGTCGCTCCGTGGGCCTCGAGGCGGACCGTCGCGGCGCGGGGGCCGGTGGCCGCTTCGATCACGATCGCGACGCGATCGCCGGCGTCGGGCCGGGAGGCGTGGAGGGTCACCCAGCCTGCTTGGCCGGGCGCGGTGACGACGTTGCCGCCTTCGGTGGGCGCGGCCTGGTTGCGGACGAAGGCGGCGAGCGCCTGTACGGAGGCGGGGAGGGCGCCGCGGTCGGGGTCGAAGTCGCGGCCGCCGAGGATCGAGAGCAGGGGCAGGGCCGGCGGGGTGAGCAGCTCGACCTCGCCGGCCGGGTCGAGGACGATCAGGCCGGGAGCTTCGGGGCCGGAGACGCGGCGGGCGGCGTCGAAGCGCAGCGAGCCGCGGATCCCCTCGGCGATCAGGGGTGCGACCTGGGCCAGGACATCGGCGTCCCGCTGCGTGAAGGGGCCGCTCGCCGCGCGCCGCGCGATGTGCACGGCACCCCACACGCGACCGCGGAGGACGAAGGCCGCGCGCAGCTCGTGGGGGATCCCCGACGGCGCGAGGATCTCGCGATAGCGGGCGCTGCTCTCGGGCTTGCCTCGGGTCGCCACCGCGAGGATGCCGACCGGCACGCGGCGGGTCGCCAGCTCGGCGAAGCCGTTCGGGTCGACCTTCAGGTACTCGCTGCGGATGATCACTTCGCCTGCCGCGCCGACCGCCTCGGCGGTGTAGATCCCCCGGTCGACCAGGTCCTGGGACTGGTCGCTGGTCAGGAGGCGGGTCTGCGGGTCGAGGGTGTGCCAGCAGCTCGCGTCGTTGTCGAGGCCGCGGCGCAGCCGCGGTGAGAGCTCGGCGAAGAACTCCTCACGGGAGAGGCCGCGCGCACCGAGGGCCGCGATCTCCTCCTTCAACCGCTCGACCGACCAGTCCGCCGTGTGCACACCCCGATTATCACCCCGGGCGCACGAAATATCCCCTTCTGAGGGGATGGGATCGCGGTCGCCGGCCCGCGAACCTGAATGCACACCGCTGACCACGAATGCGAAAGGAAACGACAATGAGCACCAACACCGATGCGATCGCGCCGATCGTCGCCGGCCGCGACGAGGGAGAGGCGATCTGGGCCTTCGGCGGCCTGGCCCGGATCAAGGCCTCGGGGGAGTCCACCGGCGGCGACGTCGCCGTGATCGAACAGCTCGCGCCGCGGGGCGCCGGATCGCCGCTCCACGTCCACCATCGCGAGCACGAGTGGTTCTACGTGATCGAGGGCGAGCTGACCTTCTGGGTCGGCGGCGAGACCACCGTCGCCCCGGCCGGGAGCTTCGTCTTCGGCCCGAAAGACATCCCGCACACCTTCATGGTCAGCTCCGAGCAGGCCCGCTTCCTCCTCGTCGCCGAGCCCGCCGGCTTCGACCGCTTCATGCGCGCCGCCGGCGAGCCGGCCCCGCGGCCCGAGATCCCACCGGCGCCGACGGAGGCCCCCGACGTCGCCGCCCTGACCGCGCTCGCGGCCGAGTACGGCATCGAGATCACCGGCCCTCCCGGCATCCCGGCATAGGAGGGCCGGGGTCGGCCGGCTCGCCGGCCAGGATCCGCTTAGACTGCGGCGCGGTGCGGGTCCACCATCTCAACTGCGGGAGCTTCTGCCCCCATGGGGCGCGCTTGGTCGAAGGCCACGGCGGCCTGCTCGAGGAGGCCCACATCGTGTGCCACTGCCTGGCGATCGAGGGAGACGACGGGATCGTCCTCGTCGACACCGGCTTCGGCAGCGACGATGCCCGCAACCCCAAGCAGTTGGGCCAGCCGTTCCGGGCGCTGATGGCGCCGCGACCGACGCAGGCGGAGACGGCGCTGAGCCGGCTGGGAGAGCTGGGCTTCACCGGTGGCGACGTCAAGCACGTCGTCACCACCCACCTCGACCTCGACCACACCGGCGGCCTGCCCGACTTCCCCGCGGCCGAGGTCCACGTCCTCGCCTCCGAGCTGGCGGCGGCCCTGCACCCGACGCTCCGCGAACGCGCCCGTTACCTCGCTGCCCACTGGCGACACGGCCCGCGCTGGGTCGAGCACCGCGCCGAGCAGGGCGGCGAGCGCTGGTTCGGGTTCGAGAGCGTCCGCATCCTCCCCGGCTTCGAGACCGAGGTGCTGCTGGTGCCCCTGGCCGGCCACTCGCGCGGCCACACCGGCATCGCCGTCCGCAGCGGCGAGGGCTGGCTGCTGCACTGCGGCGACGCCTACTTCAACCACGGCCAGGTCGAGACGCCGCCCAGCTGCCCGCCGGCGCTGCGCCTCTACCAGCCGCTCCTCGCCGCCGACAACGCTGCCCGGAAGTCCAACGCCGAACGGCTGCGCGAGCTGGCCGCCGCCCACGGCGACGAGGTGACCCTCTTCTGCTCGCACGATCCGCGCGAGCTCGAGCGCGAGCAGTCTCGCGCCGCCGCCGCCCCGGCCTGACCGGCCCCACGCGGTCGCCCTAAAGGCGGACGCCGCTCAGGGCAGCGTGCCGGCGATCCCGCGCGCTCAGCGACCGAGCACGCGGAGCCAGCGGTAGCGACCGGCGTCGGCCGGCTCCGCCGTGCCCGCGGCCCGCACCGAGATCCGGTAGAGGCCGGGCGCCAGTCGGGCGCGCACGACGATTCGGCGGCGCACCGAGGCCGCCGCGTTCGAGGCCGTGGCGGCGGGCGCGCTCGACGTCCGCACGCGCTGGAACCGGCCGGAGTAGTGGGGGTTGCCGGCCCGCCTGGCGGGGCAGCGCCGGGTGGCCCGGCGCCCGGTCGCGCGCTCGACGGTGACCTGGACCGCGGACGGGGAGCTCAGCGACACCCGCAGGGGTATGCGGAGCGCCCGGCCGCGGCGCTCGGCGCGGACGCAACGGCGCAGGTCGAGGCGCTCGACGCGGGGAGCCGGTGCGATCGTCGGGGCGCCGGCCGGCCGCGGCAGCGGCAGCGCGTCGGGCGTCGGCTCGGGTGCGGACGGATGCTTGCCGTCCCCCGCGCCGCCGTCGTTCCCGCCGTCCGCCGCCGCTTCCACCTCGACCGCGCCGACGTCGCAGGCCGGTCCCTGGGGACGCGGGACGCCGCGCTGGTCGGTGGCGCCGGGAGCGCAGGGGCCCGCGGCCGCGGGTGCGATGGCATCGATCAACGGGCTGCCGGGTCGCGGAAGCAGCGTCGTCGTCGCCCCCGGAGCGTGGACCCCGGGCTCGCCGAGCATCGGGTCGACGCCGGTCAGGGGCGCGATCGGCCCGCCGACGGCGCAGCCGCTCGGGTTCTCGATCAGGCTGGGCGCCGTGACCTCCAGCACGCCGTCGACCTGGGTGAGGCAGTCCGCGTTTACGGCGGCGGCGTTGCCGGCGATCACGGTGCCGGCCAGGCCGACGCTCACGTTGTCGTAAAGGCCGCCTGCGGCGCGCGTCGAGGCGTTGCCGACGACGGTCACCCGCTCGAGGTCCAGCCGTTTGCCGACGTTGCGGTTGAACGCGGCGATCCCGCCGCCGAGGGAATCGGGGCTTTCGGCGCGATTGCCGGCGACGGTGACGTCACGCAGCGCGACGGCTCCCGCGTTGCTGAACACCTCGAGGCCCCCGCCGATGGCCTGCCCGCCGACACCCCTGGCGACGTTGTCGACCAAGGCGACCCGCTCGAGGAGCGCCGTGCCGGTGATGATGCTCACCCCGCCGCCACCGGCGCTGTTGTTCGTCGCGATGACCTCGTTACCGCTGATCTCGAGGTCACGCAGGGTGAGATGACCGCTCCCGGCCTTCGCGATCGCCCCGCCATGCCCACCGACGTTGGCGACGCTCACCCTGCCGCCGGTCAGCTTCAGCCCCGAGATCGTGACCGGTTCCGCGCTGTCGACGTAGAAGATCCGCCGGAAGTCACCTTCGATGGAGATCTGGTCGGCGCCTGGCCCGTCGATCGTGACGCCCCTGGACACCGACAAGTCACCGGCCGCGATGGTCCCCGCCAGCCCCGGCTCGAACTCGACCCGCCCACCGGGGTCGACGGCTTCCAGCGCGCCCGCCAGGGAGCCGGGGCCGGCGGCGTCGAGGTTCGACACCGTCTCCACCGGGGCGGCCGCGGCCCCTCGCGCCGTCGCCGCGAGCAGAGCGAGGATCCCGACCAACAGGACCGACAGCCTCAGCCCTCCGCCGTCGAGGTGGACGCGGAATCGCAGCATGACGGCGGACGAGCGCAAGTAGTGGCCTCCTGCGGGTGGGTGGACGAGCACGCGCCGCCGACCGGCGGTCGCACTCCTGGGATCGGCAGCGACCCGCCGTCGCTTGAGCCTCGGTCTCACGGGGGGTGGGGGGGGTCCGCGGCGCTTGCGGCCGTCCGAGATGGTCCTGGGCTCCTCATGGGGGTCCTGGCAGGC
>ERZ778018.2313-NODE-2313-length-12463-cov-5.473001_pt1 | contig 12463 bp, 14 predicted proteins | sample MGYA00375748_ERZ778018 | MGnify/ENA primary metagenome ERZ778018 (study PRJEB29350, sample SAMN05509839) | bioreactor metagenome | biome: bioreactor; material: wastewater | place: South Africa: University of Cape Town | collected 2014-04-22 ... | reverse complement strand
AACACCCTTTTGAAGTACACCTGGGAGGCCATCCCTCCACAGACCTTCGTCGCGGCCCAACCCAAACCCATGCTCGGCCGGTTCGTCGGCTACGCCCAGCACGTCATATCAAAGATAGCTCACGTATTTGGAGCAGGGAGGTCATCATGAAGATCAACCTGACCGGCCTCAAACGACTGCAAGCCAAGCTCTCCAAGATCGAGAACCTCGACCCGACTCTCTTGCTCGCGAGTTGGGCCGACACGATGGAAAGTGACAACCGCAAGGGCGTGCTGGCGGGCCTCGACAAGGACGGAAATCCGCTGAAGCCCGTCACCTACCGCCCCAAAGGCCCGACCGTGAGGATCGGGGCCAAGTCGGCGGGCAGGTTCCGCAACCACGCCACCCGCAAGGGCGTGTTCGGCGGGTTCGGACCGATGGCGGCCGGGTTGCACAACAATCTCACCAGAGGTGAGTACGAGCAGTTGACCGGCCCTCCTCTCGCCCCTCGCGGGGCTTTCAGCCGCGTCGTCACAAACTTCGCCACCACCATCGTCCAGACCGGGCCCCGCACTTGGAGCGTCGTCGCCGGCTGGCGCGAGGTCGTCACCGTGAAGGGCAAGCCGTTCCTCGCCAAGGCGTTCGCGACGCGGGACCTTCGAGGGGTGCGGCCCGAGGGCCTCGAAAAGGCACGCAAGGCGTTCGTCGCGTGGGCTCGCGACATGATCAAGTTCTCGGGGTAATTACGTTAGACCCCATTCACATCAGGATCTCATAGATGGCCGACCCGACCGAATTTCAACTCAAGCTCGACCTCGGAACCTCAGCCTCCGACGCCAAAAAGGTCGCCGAGTGGATCGAGTCGATGGGCGACGAGGCCCAGCAAGCCGCCCCGAAGGTGGACAAGGTCGAGGAGTCCGTAAAAAAGGTCGACAAGTCGTCGGGCAAGCTCGGTAGTACGGTCCTCTCGGCCTCCTACGCCTTTCAAGATTTTACGTCGGTCTTGTCGGGAGGCGGCGGATTCGCACGGGCCCTCGGCTCCATTCAAAACAACATCCCACAAATTCTCGCGGGTCTCGGCCTTGGCGCCGGCCTGACCGGCGTCGTTTCGGTCGCGGCCGTCGCGGTGGGCGTTTTGGTCGACAACTTCGCTAAGCTTCACGCGGCATGGGCAAGCGGCCCGACCGAGCAGGAGATCGAGAGGCTCAAAAAGCTCGCCGAGGCCGCCGACAAGGCCCGCGAGGCTGTTCAGAAGCAGATCGACGCCTTAGAAAAGCAGAGGAACGCCGACCGGGAAGGGGGCGAGATCGCGTCGGCCGCCATCGGTGAGTACGGCGGCGAGAGGGCCACGTCGCAGGCCGTCCAGCGTCAAATGCTGACCGAGTCGCCCGAGGTCGCCGCGGCTCGGGCCAACGTCTCGAGATTCGCGGAAGGCGCCGCCAGCACCCGGTCCGAACGAGATCGGCTGGGAGCCCTGGGCGTCCCCACCACCGGGTTCGACCAGCAGATCGCCGCATACGAGAAGGCCGCCGACGACGCTCGCCGGGCGCTCAAGACGGCCGAGGACGACGTCCGGGCGAGGGCCCAGACCCTGGTCGTCGAGGCCACGAAAGGAGATCGGGAGGCGATCGCCGAACTGGCCAAGCGTCTGCCCGGCGGGTCGTTCGGTCAAGCCACGCCCGAGGGGAGGCAGGCCGAGAAGGACTTCGTCGAGGCCGACGCCGTTTCCGCTGAGCGGCTCCACGAAAACAACGCCAGACGCCGGGCGGAAGCGTCCCGCATCGACGACCTGAACGCCGCCGGCCGCGAGAACGAGTCCGCTACCTGGCGGGCCCAGCAGGCGAGCGACGCCAAGGACTTGGCCAAGCTCACGTCGGGGCTAGACAAAGTGACCGCCGCCGGCGATTCGATCCTCGCCAAGAACCAGGCCGATCTCGACGACCCCCAGGCCGAGGCTAGAAGGGCCGGCATCCGTCAGCGTTCGGAGTTGGGCTACGAATTCAAGCAACGCCTCAACGCAGGCGGCTACAACCCCACGAGTTCGGACGTCTCCGAGGCCGCCCTGTCGATTCAAAGCGATTTGGAACAGGGAGTAGGGCAGGACGAGGCCATGGCGAATGCTTTCAACCGGTTGCTGTCCAAGGTCCAGACGGTCATCGAGGTCCAAAATCGAAACGCCATGCGGGCCCGTGCTTTCGACGCCGCGGTCAACAACCTGCCCCCGGTGATCGACCCCTACTGATCGCCCTCCCTGTTCCAACGCGGAAGTCCAATGTCCACGACGCTCAAAATCAACGATGAACTCGTCAGCATGGCCGAATACCAGGTCTGGCCGTCCCGCCTGGGGCTACGCCTGGAAGGTATCAGCACGCTCACATTGACTCGCAAAGGCGGTCCGACCGTCAAGCCCGCCGACAGCCTGCTGGGAAAATCGGTCCAACTACTTTGGGACAGCACGCCGATCTTCGCCGGCGACATCGTTGACCTGGACCACCAATACACTTCGCTCGGCTGGCAGATCCTCTATCAGTGCAGGGATTTGCGGAACCGGGCCGACCGCTTCCCATTCACCGATGAAAACACCCTGACCGATTCGGCCGTCTTCAACCTGCCGTCGGACGACCCGCTATATTTGGCCTCTCGGGCCGGCAAGAACGTCGGCGAGATCGTCAGGGCATGCCTTACGATGACCCAGAACGCCGCGGCTCTGGACTCCGCGGGGATCGGCGGCTACACCAGTCTCGATCCGCCCACGCTCCCGGCCCAGACGTTGGCCGACCTGGCCGGCTTGACCACCATTTTGCCCAGTTCGGCGCAGGTCTCGGGCGGCAAACTCTTCAGTTCGATCCAAAGTTATTTGAGTTCTGCGGCGCCCAACCACGCCCTGCGGATTCAGGCGGACGGCGTGATTCGGGTGCTCGACATGCGAAATGTGACCGAGCACACCCTCACCCTCGGTGTCGACCCGCTCGAGCCCACGCCGCTCAAACGCTCGATCGCAGACTGCTACCAACGTGTTTTGGTACGCGGCCAGCCCATCGCCGAACCCCAATTGCTCTCGATTTCCAACGGCATGCTGGAGCCCGACTGGGCGTGGGGCACGTACGCCGACAGTGCAGCCGCCGCCGCAGCCTGGACCCCCGAGGATTTTTACAAGGACCAGGACGCCCGATCCGAGGGGACGTGTACCCTGACCGACACGGAGACCGTCGTCCTGACGAGCAACCCGACTACCGACGTTTGGCCCGAGGACGCCTGGGACCAGAGCAACCGGATGGGCAGCCTTTTGTTGTCATCCACAACCATCCCCGGGGTCGATTCCAACGTGTTCAAGAGGATCGTTTCCAACACGGCCAAGACGTCCGGCGGCACGTCGACCTTCACGCTTGAAAGTGCCGTTCCCTCCACCTCTTACGACCACTATAAGTTGTACGGCGTCTCCAGCGGGGCCTCCCTGGTCTACCGACGGTACAAAATCGTCGATGAAGACGTTTTCAAGGCGTTGGCACGCAAATTCTCCTTTCCATTCGCCTGGACCCTAGCGGCCGGCGGGGCGGGCAACGTCACGTCGTTTCCGGTCGCATCCGTCCTGTGGGATGAACTGGGCGTCGGCGGCCCCCCTTACCGAGAGCAGCAAATCCCGTTTTCGCTCGACACCGAGACGGGCCACATCATCTTCGCCATCCCGACGTATATCCAAGCAGCCAACCACGTTCCGGCGGACGTGCGATTCTTCGCCGCGGTCAACATCGGGGAACTCACGGCCGTCGCCCCGTCGAGCGGCTACGAGGGCACGAGTCACACAATCGAGGGTCGGAGCGACACACTCACCCTCACCTCTCGCGATTGGATCGATCCGATCAACCAATCACGAATGGAAGCATTTGCTCAAGATCGTCTCGATTCGGTTAAAAACACCATGGTTGAAGGGGCGATCGTCCACGAAGGGATGTACGAGCCGGCCCTCCAGTTCGGCGCCGGCATCTCGATCACGGGAAACGGCTACCTCACCGGGTGGGAGGGTTTGAGTCTGCCAGTGGTCGAAGTTGAAATTTTGTTCAACAACCAATCGGCCTTCGCCCACACAACGACCATGCAGTTGAGCAACCGCCGGGCCTCCCTTACAAGCGGAGACTTTTTGCGGCCGAGCCGGAACCCTGGCGGAGTCCCCGTCGGGTTTTCATCTTCTGGCAAGGATGGCAATCAGGACGACTACACAGTGGAGGGGTATGACAAGCGGGCGGCCGAAGCGGCAAAAACCCCCGAGGAGCGATCGCGAGAAGCCGAGGCCAAGCGTAAGCAAGACGCCGCACCCAAGACGGACGCCGAAATGCGGCGAGAGGCCAAGAAGCGAAACGACGAGGAAGCAAGGCGGCGGGGGATTGCATGAGCGACCAAAATTGGCAGCTTGCACAAGATAGGCTGATCAACCAGCTTGACCGGCGTCTGCGGGCGGCGGAGGACAAGATAAACATGACGGCCCAGGCGTTGCCGGCGGCCTACGCGGGCGGCGGAGGGGCGGGCAACGGACAGGCCGTGGGACTTTGCTGGGCCCGAATCCCCTCGGGCGGCGTCGCAGCGGCCACGGGGACCTGGCCCACCTACTCCCCATCGACTTTCTCTGCCGACGTCTACAGCTACGGCACCTCGGGCCCCACGCTCAAGGATGAGGGCGCGACGATCCGCTGGTGGTATCTGGATGCGGGGGCCGAAGGCAAGATGGTTCCGTGCGTGCGGCACCCACTGGGCGGTTACGACGCGATTCTTGATAGTTGCACGGAGATCCCACTCGATGAGTAGTGCGGTCAAACAGAGTCCGGGAGGGTGCGAGTGCGGCTGCATCTCCGACTGCCCCGGCGGCTGTTTTCCTTGTCAACCGAAGCCGAGCGATCTGGGCTACACGTTAAACGGCGTCCCAGGCCTCTCCCCCATGTTCTACAACCTGCGACTCAACGGTTGCGACGCCTGGAACAACCAAAACAACACCGTGATTATGATGTTCGACGACGTCACGGGCCACTGGCAGATTCGCGTGTTCACCGGGGGCGTAACCCAACGCTATGATATCACCGGCCCGTCTCCGGTCGCCCCTTTTACGTGCAATCCGTTCAAGATCTCGTTCATGACTCCCGGCGGGGAGTTCAAGATATGAGACTCGATGAAAATGGGGATCCCGTCGAGTATCCGTCACTGCTCACGCAGGCTGGCACGACCCTCAAAGCGGTGGCCAAGTTCGCCGCGTCGGGCTGCAAGACGGTCGACCAGGATCGTTATGAGCGTCGGTTGGAAATTTGCAGGGGGTGTCCTCTGTTTGATGCGACAGCGAGCCGCTGCACGAGTTGCGGGTGCCTTACGAGTGTAAAACTACGCATGGCGAGCGAGTCCTGCCCGCACCCCGAGGGAGCCCGCTGGGGGCCGGAATAGTTGCAAACGCCTTACGGCGTAAAAGTTTGTGTCAAGAAGGCTCTGCCTGGGCTGCACTTCTCGCGGATCTGTTGCAAACTCCCTGCGGAGTCAATGTTTGGGTCGGGCTCCGACGCTAGGTAGGACACATCCTCTCGGGACTTGTGCTGATTCTTCCTAATCTCCGGACGGATAGACCACCGCTTTGGAACAGGGAGGGCGGCCTGTTTGGTCTCGCTCCCGGTTCTGGCTGCCGAGCGCCCAGAGCGTGTCGGACACGATGAGCCGGCGGGGTTCCGGCCTTCGGGCTTTCGGGGCCCGAAAACGAGGAAAATAGGCCGCCCTCCCTGTTCCAAAGCGTGGGATCAGGCCACCCGAGCTTCCCCTAGACAAAGAGAGAATCCAGGCCCGCTGCGAGGCTCTGCCCATGCGGACAAAACCAGAAGTCAAGTACTATGGGGTATAGTATAAGGAGGACGCATGCTCAGTAGTCTATCTGTTTACGCCGGTTTGTCTGAGTTCGCCGGCCTCGGAAGCTCCCAGGTGGACGTCTCGGTGTTCACGGACCCATGGGCCGTTCGGTCGGTCACCACGCAGACTGCGGCGGTCGATCCTTTCGCGTCTATAGGCCTCGGGGGATACCTGAAGGCCGCTTCACTGACGTCTGGGACGGAACCCTTTCGGGCCATCTTGTCGGTCTGACACACAACTGCCCGTCCACAATCAAGACCAACTCGTCTTCTGGTCCTGATCCCTCCCACGCCCCCGCGACCCCCGCCCTCGGTCCAGGAAAAAACAACCGGGGCACGTGGGGAACGCGGCACAGACCGACGCCCCGTCGCAACGGCGGCCCCGAACAGGAGCCTGCCGTTTCGTCGTGTATGGGGCCACCCTCCCCGTTCCAAGGCGTCGGCCCAGGCCGTCCGGGACTTACACCCGACCTACACCCGTGTGGGCCATCCCAAGCCCCACGCAAGAGCGAGACGACCCCACCACGATCGGACGTAAGTCCTTGCTGCTGAACGCGGAACCAAACACAACCCAACCCAGGCCCCACACAACGGACACCTGGTATTTGTAGCTTGAGGGGCTAGTCCGCTTCACGGCGGGTGCAGGTTCAAGTCCTGTCTCCGGCATTACGCTGTAAGGGTTTACGTCAAATCGGTCAGATCGAAGAACGCCGGCCTTACACTTTCGCTACACTTTCATGGGTCTCGTGTGGGTATAATGGGGGGCGACCCCCTCAACCTACACGAGGCCCTTTTTCATGCGGTGTTTCCTCAGAGAGATCAAGAAGAACTGGCATGCGTCCTTCGATTTCGGAGGCGTGAGCTATACGCACAGTCTGCGGACCCGGGACGAGAAAGAGGCCGAGCGGCGAATCGGCCCGATCCGGGACGTCCTCTACCGCCTCGAGCACGGCACGCTCGAAATGCCGTCGACCGCCGACCCCAAGGCATTCATCGTCTCCGGGGGACGGGTCGAACAGAAGCCCAGACCGGTCGCCCAGCTCACCATGGAGGCCCTCAAGGACGCCTACCTCGCCTCTCGATCGGGCGTCGAGGAGAACACCCGCGGGACGCTGGCGATCCACCTGGGCCACGCCTGCCGCGTATTCGGGCCCGGCGCGGCGGTCGAATCGATCCGTCTGGCGGACGTGCAGGGGTATGCCAGGGCGAGGACCGTGAGCGGCTACACGATCCGCAAGGAACTCCGGACCTTCAGGCAGGCGTGCCAATGGGCGTTCGCCGGGGGCCTGACGAAGGCCGGGCCTTCCTGGATGATGTCGGCCGTCGACCTCCCCAAGGATCGCGGAAGGGAGCCGTTCCGGACGTTCGATGAGATCGAGCGGATACTGGCCCGAGGAGGAGCCTCCGAGGAGGACCAGGCCCGGCGGTGGGAATGTCTCTATCTGCGAAGCGAGGAGGTCTCAGAGTTGCTCGACTTCGTCCAGGGGAGCAAGGCCGCTCCGTTCGTCTATCCCATGGCTGTCTTCGTCGCCCTGACCGGCTGCCGACGTTCCGAGATGACGAGGTCGCTCATCGACGACTGGGACCTCGGACGACGCCAGGTGATGATCAGGGAAAAAAAGCGGGACACATCGAAGACCTTCACCCTCCGACGGGTTGATCTCCACCCCAGACTCCTCCAGGTGATGACTAGTTGGTTCGAGGCCCACCCCGGGGGGCGTCACGCGATCTCGCTCGACGGCCAGGCCCTCACGGGCCATAAGGCCACCGACCACCTCAACCGGGTACTTGGGACGCATGCGAAGTGGTCTAAGGTTCCTGGTTTCCATACGTTGCGTCACTCGCTCGCATCGATCCTGGCGTCGAAGGGGACCGACCAGCGGTACATCGACAAGATCCTCGGGCACTCCACCGAGCAGATGCGGCGACGATACCAGCACCTGCTTCCGCGGGGAGTCAAGGATGCGATCGAGGGGCTGCTCTAGCACCCTACTGGAGAGGAAGGAGGCCGTGGGCCTTGTAGCGACACAACTCGTCGTGGGAGACCATCCACTCCTTGGATCGCCCGCGACCGGAGGCCCTTTTCTCCCCCAAGATGCGACCTTTCTTGAGGTGGTCGCGAAGTTGGTATTCGCTCTTCGAGGTGAGACGAGCCATGTCGGCGACGCTGTAATGGGTTTGGACTGCTCTTTGCTCGAGCAGGGCGGCGAGCAAGTTCTCGATCCGGAGGGCGGTGGCCTCCAGGCTGGCGATGCGGGTTTCGAGGGTTTCCACTTTCGGTTTTCCTATCGGGGTGCGGTTCTGGTCCGCAACTGGATAGGATCAGTGGTTGGTTTGCCTTGGGGCGCCGTCCCTACAGGCACACCGAATTTGGAACGGGGAGGGTGGTCATAGTCGACGAGGACCGTAGTCCGGTGTGGAGACGACCCGGCCTACTCCCTGCTCCAAAGCGTCGGCTTCGGACTAGATAGCGGTCCGGTCGGGATCGGTGTAGCGGTTGAGCCGGATCCATGCTATGCTCGTGGTCCGAAAATCTTGGACTCAGACGCGGCGGCCGACGTATAGTTAATAGGAGGCCCCGCCTGACGGTGGGATGCACGCATGCGACTGGCTTACGCGTTCCTGGCCGAGGCCGCCGAGACCATCCGTGGGCGGTTCTACGTCTTCGGCGGAGGGATCGAGGAGATCAAGTGCGACGACCTCCCCGTCGTCATGATGTCGCTGGCCGTCGTGGCGAAGATCCAGGTTGAGGGAGACGAGGTCTCCGCGGTCCACACCTTCAAGCTGACGTCGGAGGCCCCGGATGGGACGCCGTTTATTCCCGAGTTGACCAAGCCGCTCGGGCCGGTAGCCGAGTCCGACCGGTCGGGTCGACCCGTCTATCACCTGACCGTGGTCAACGCCAAAGGCATGCTGATCCGCTCGTACGGGCCCCACTTCGTCACGATCAGCATCAACGACGAGGTCATGTCGAGACTGACGTTCCACGTCCTCTACTCCGAGCAAGATCAACCAGGGCAAGTTACGCTGGAGCAAGAACTATGATGCCGCCCCCACCAGCCGTCCCCGCACGCGACTACAGGGCGACCGTGACGATGACGTTCTCGTGCAAGGCCATCCTTCACCCCGAGGACTACATCCGGGGGCAGGCCGGTCTGGACGACCTGAATCGCATCCGGTCTGGCATCGACCCCGAGCGGGAGTTCCTCGACTACATGGAATCCGTCGAACACCTGTCGGACGCCCTGGTGCCCCTCGAGGAGGCCCGCAGGACGGCCACTGGGTGTCCCGACCCGGATCGCTACGATTTCGAGGACGGCGAGGACAGCTCCTTCTGAGGGGATGAGCTTGACCTTACCGCCGCTCTACCAGGGCCGCATCATCGTCGCCGTCGCCCCGACCGGTAGAGGCCAGGCCAAAGATCGTCCGATGGTGATCACGACGCATCGCCGCGACATCGAAGTATCGGGCGAGTTCGCGGTGGTCGTCCTGTCGACGAAGTTCACGTTCCCCCTGGGGCCGGACGAAATCCTGATCCCGATCGACGGAGCGACGGAACGATCGACCAAGCTCAGGAGGCCGTGCGTGGCCGTGTGCGATTGGAAGCCGGTGATGTCCAAGGCGGATATCGTCGACGATCGGGGCGGATACCTGCCGCCCTCGCTCCTAACCCGGATCGTCGAGCGTCTCGGTCTATCTCGCGAGAGCTACCGATAGCACAAAAAAAACCGCCGTCCACGAGGGGAGAGCGGGGTGTTCTGAAATCTCGAGCGAAGCGAGGTCAGTAGGGCGGGGCCATCCTCGAACATCAGTCGGCCCGCGAATACATGGATGAACTCTTCGGACGCCCAGGGTCTTGAGAACGCTTGAGCCGCCGCTTTGGAGCAGGGAGGGCGGCCATGGGCGGTGAGACCCCCTCCCCGTTCCAAAACGGGGGTAATGTTGACCGTAAGGCCCTACTTGCTATGATGTACAGGGGGCCACGAGGGGAGGATGTGATGAGGCTGAAATTCCGGTTCAAGCGATCAATGCAGGCCGTCGCATATCTGCTTAAGCTCGATGGCGGCACGATGAACTACACGAAGCTCATCAAGATGCTTTACATCGCCGACCGCGAATGGATGGCTAAGAGGGCCGACCCGATCACCGGGGATGTGGTCTTTGCGATGAAGATGGGTCCCGTGCTGTCGGACGTCCTGCATCTGATCAAGGACGAACACGAGCTGTCTCGGGTTTGGTCTCAGTTCATCAGAACCAACGAGGACGACAAGTCTGTCACGCTGATCGATGATCCTGGCGACGGAGAGTTGTCGACCGGCGTCATCGCCAAACTCGGCGACGTCTACGAGAAATACCGTAAGCTTGATTACAAGCAGATCTCCAGCCTCACGCACACGTTTCCGGAATGGATCCAACACGACCCAGGCAAGAAAAGTCGCAAATTGATCCCCTGGGAGGACATCCTCCGGGCTCAGGGCCGAGAGAAGATGATCTCCTACATTGAGGACGCGACCCGTGAAGACGCCGAGATCGACTATCTGACGGAGCATTCGTTCGTGGCCTCTCCTTTCTAAGGCGTGATTCCGTGTGTTTGTGAAAAGTATTCTTTCCTCAATCAAGTTCGAACAGGCCGGGACGTCACGCCCCGCACTCCTCCTGCTCTAGTTCCTCGATTCGGATCCGCATCGCCTCCGCCTCGATCCGTCGCCAGTTGGCCTCGTCCTCGACGAAATCCATGGCCGCGGCCTGGGTCTTGAGGACCTCTTCCTTCCAGTCGCAATCGTCGCCGAACCGGCACTGATACCACGCGACGACGTTGTGAATGTCGACCGTCGGGTCGTCGTTGGCGGCCCGCCTGACGGCCTCGACGCCGACGTATTGAGGGAAGGCCCAGTCGTTGTCGAACTTGTACGCGTTTCGCTCGCCTACTCGCTCGCCGGCCTTCTGATAGATCCGCCTCTTCGTCTTCCTCTCCTCGGTGAGCTTCCCGTACAACCCTATATAGATGAGGTCGTACTTACTCTTGTCGCTGAGCGTTCTCGCGAGCCACTCCGCCTCCGCACGGCGCATCACGCTCCTGTTGATCCCGGCCGGGTCGACCTGGGGGCAGTAGCTGTCGGATTCCGCGACGATCATCACCCACTCGTCGGCCGGCGACCACCGGATGAGTCGATGGTCGAGGAAGTCGTGGGTCTCGATGTCGACCTTTTCCACGTCGCCCCCGCCGCAGACGACCCTGGCGTCCTCGATCGTAAAGTCGTACCAGGTCATCTCCGTGATGTACGGCAGTTGTGCGTCCTCGTAGGGGAGCGTCTGGCCGATGCACTGACCGCGGCGGTTGAAGACGTGGTGGTACTGAGTCCCCTCGTGGGCGCCGCTGGGGACGATGAGGTGGCCGCGGCTTGAACGGTAGCCCTTGAGGACGTTGGCGACGGCGGGCATTTGCAGGATCACGGACATCTTAGACTCCTTGGGTTGTTGTGTCATTAGGGCAGTCGGGAGCCGGCTCAGGAACCCACGAGACGCAGGATTTGGCGGTCTACGTCCGTGCGATTCTTTGTCTGACGCTTAGGCCTTGATTTCAACATCGATCGTCCAGCGGTGAGCTTCGGAGCCCGGAGGCGTCCAGCCTTCTTGGGTTTGACCTCGGCTCGCGCCGCCGGGGACTCCTGCTGGTCGTCCGGAGGCTTCCCGACGAACTTGTACTGCTTGCTCTTTTGGCCGACGACGTAGCGGGGGTCGTGGATCACGAGCAGTCCCTGTTCGACAGCCCTGTTGAGATAGTCATAGTGGCAGCTTTGGGAGATCTTGAGCCGTTTCGTCAGCTCGAGCGAGATCGAAAAGATACCACCCGCATCGTTGCGACTAAGATGGTATGCGGCCGACACGAGGCGCTGATATCCGTCAGTGTAGTGCGGCACGACGTACGGCTCGGACCCGACCTTTTCGATGATGGTCTCAAGAGTGGCTTCGTCGCTCCGTTTGATGTACTTGACCCTCGGGTAGGCCCAGCGAAACTGCGTCAGGAACTCCTCGAAGTCGTAGCCGTTGGCCTCGCAGTGGGCCTCGACCTCGTCCCGGAAGGACTCCGCGTCGACGTCGTGCCGTTTGAGTTTCTGTGCAAGGGCGAACGCCTCGTCATAATAGGGCGACCTGAACTCTCGCTTCTCTGCGGCCTCGGCCGCCTTCTGCTCGAGCCTCTCGATGTTCTTCTGCGTGGGCTGGAGGATCTTCTTCCGTCGGGAGATCGCCAGATTGATCGTGTTGGTGCGATAATCCTCCGAGGTGGCCCAACGCCCCTCTGAGGCCAGGCCAGACTGGGCGAACATGGACTGAATCCTCTCGGGGTCGTTGCCCAAGAGGTACGCCAGCTTGCCCGCCAGGAAGAGGTCGGCACGCGATTTGTCGCCCGGGTATCGTCCGTTCCACTCCGGGACGTCGACCATGAGCTTCAAGACTTGCTCATCGCCCAGGCCCGTCTGGGCCGAGAGTTTGGCGAGCCGTCCGAGAAACTTCGCGTGCGTCCGCACCGTCTCGCGTTCCCCGAGCGGGGTCCCGTCGAAGACGAAGTATCCCGTACTAGCAGCTTTGATGCTGCCGACGGTGATCGA
>ERZ778018.2311-NODE-2311-length-12464-cov-5.544927_pt1 | contig 12464 bp, 9 predicted proteins | sample MGYA00375748_ERZ778018 | MGnify/ENA primary metagenome ERZ778018 (study PRJEB29350, sample SAMN05509839) | bioreactor metagenome | biome: bioreactor; material: wastewater | place: South Africa: University of Cape Town | collected 2014-04-22 ... | reverse complement strand
TGGGTGAGGGCCGCTCCGTCCCCACATTCCGCCATCTTGCGTGATAATGGCCCGACGAGGTACACGCACCCGAGTGAAAGGGACGCAAGATGGCGGATCTGCAGAATGTCTATTCCTATATCGACGAGCATAAAGACTCGATGATCGCCGATCTCCAGCGTGTCGTACGCCAGCCGTCGATCTCGTCGACCGGCACCGGCGTCCGCGAATGCGCCGCACTGCTGGTCGAGATGATGACCGAAATCGGCATCGATGCACAGGTGATGGAAACGGCCGGCCTGCCGGTGGTCTTCGGTCAGATCAACGACGCGGGGCCGGATAAGCCGACGCTCGTGATCTACAACCACTACGACGTACAACCGGCCGATCCGGAGAGCGATTGGGAATCGCCGCCGTTCGAAGCGCGCATCGTTGGCGATCGGATGATCGGTCGTGGCACGACCGACGCCAAGGGCAACCTTATGGCGCACCTGAAGGCGGTCGAGGCGTTGCGTGCCACCAGCGGCATGCCGATCAACGTCAAGTTCATCTTCGATGGTGAAGAAGAATCAAGCTCGCCGAGCCTACCCGGATTCGTCGAATCGCATCTCGATCTGCTCAAGGCCGACGCCGCGCTGTCGTTCGACGGCGGCTTCGACGCAGGCGATATTCCGCGCATCAACCTCGGCAGCAGCGGCCTTCTCTTCATCGAAATGAGCGCCAGGGGAGGTACTCACGACCTGCATTCGGCACGCGCCCGCTTGGTGCCGAACCCCGCCTGGAAGCTCGTGTGGGCGCTCGCCTCGATGAAGGCTCCGGACGGCAAGATCCTCATCGACGGTTTCTACGACGCGATTCGCCCACCAACGGATCTTGAACGTGGTCTACTCGAAAAGGCGAACTGGAACGACGAGGCGCAGATGCGTGATCTCGGCGTCGATGCGTTCCTCGGCGGTGTCACCGGCGTCGACGCGCTGCAGCAGCTCCTGTTCACCCCGACCTGCAATATCGCCGGTTTCGCGTCGGGTTACGTCGGCGAAGGTCATAAGACGTTGCTTCCTTCTACCGCGACGGTGAACGTCGATTTCCGCCTGGTCGCCGACCAAGATCCAACCGACATCCTCGCCAAGGTGCGCGCCCATCTCGACAAACATGGATTCACCGACATTGAGGTTCGCGGCGAGAGCGGCATTGAACCATCGCGCACGGCAGCGGATTCTCCATTCGCACAGGTCGTCGTCGAGGCGGCGCGCCAGGTCTACCAACAAGAACCGACATTGCGACCGACCGGCGATGCGTCCGGTCGCCAGGCAGTCTGGTTGGCCGGCAAGCTCGGCGGTATCCCCGGCGCCGGCACGGCGGTTGGGCCACCGGATTGGCATGGACACGCGGCCAATGAGTTCATGACGCTCGGGCATTTCATCAATGGCGTCAAATACGCCGCGACCATCTGGGCACTCTTCGCGGAAGCGCCGCGCTCGTGAGCGCCACAACGCACGGCGATCAAAGGAGCAGTGAATGACACGCGCGATGGAAATTGGTGACCTTGGCAAGATCAAGTACGTGGGCGACCCGCGTATCTCGCCCGACGGTTCGCGCGTCGCCTACGTCGTCACGCAGGCGGATATTCCCGGCAAGACATATCGTTCAGCGATCTGGATCGCGGCAACCGACGGCTCGTACGAGCGCCGCTTCACCAACGGTTCATTCAAAGACAGCGCGCCGCGCTGGTCACCCGACGGCCGCGAACTCGCCTTCCTCTCCGATCGCTCCGGCACCACGCAGCTGTATGTCATGCCGTCCGACGGCGGCGAGCCGCGCAAGCTGAGCGACCTGAAAAACGGCGTCGCCGACCCCGTCTGGTCGCCGGACGGTTCGAAACTCGCGGTCACCAGCAAGATCGGCCCCGAGGGAATGATTTTGCTGGCCGAGCAAACGGATGACGATCGCAAACGCGAGTCGGAAAAGAGCGACGTCAAGGTCATCTCGAGCCTCAAATACAAGTTCGACGGCGAAGGGTTCCTCGGTGATCTGCACCGCCACATTTTCGTCGTTTCGGCTGAGGACGGAGCAACGAGCCAGGTGACCGACGGCGAATGGGACGACGCAGGTCCGTCCTGGTCGCCCGACGGCTCCCACGTCGCCTTCGTCTCCAACCGCACGGAGAATCGGGAATTCAACCGGTTCAGCGATATCTGGATTGCCGACATCAATAGTCGCGAAGCCGTTCTCGTCACCCATAGCGATGGACAGTACGCGACGCCCGTCTTCTCGCCGGATGGCGCGAGCATCGCGTACACCGGCGCACCGATCTCGGAGCAGTACGGTCCGAACACGATCACGAACCTATGGGTGCAATCGCTTGCGGGCGGCGAGGCTACCGCGATTTCGGCCGCGCTTGATCGCGAAATCGGCGGCACATCCATCAGTGACTCGCATTATGTCGCGCCGGCCCAGCTCCCGGTGTGGACGAACGACGGTACATCAATCCTCGCCACCTTTGGCGATCATGGGTGCACACCACTCGGTCGATTTTCGCTCGACGGCGAATTCCAGCGGCTCATTGACGGGCCGCGCGAACTGCTCAACTTCAGCGCTTCTGTCGATGGAGCGCTCGCCGTACTCATCTCCGACTCGGCGCACCCGTTCGAGGTATTCGCCAGTGCGCCGGACGGTTCCGGTCTCCGCCAGATCAGCCACGCCAACGCCGACCTGCTGGCTGAGGTTGCAATCAGTGATCCGGACACATTCGTGACGACGACAAGCGACGGAACCGAACTCGATACCTGGCTCTTAAAGCCGCCCGGCTTCAACGAGACGTCGCGCTACCCGCTCATCCTTCAGATCCACGGCGGGCCACATGGCATGTACGGCCATACGTTCTATCACGAGTTCCAGGTGCTGGCTGCGCAGGGGTACCTCATACTCTATTGCAACCCACGGGGCAGCACCGGCTCGGGTCAGGAGTTCGTCAATGCCGCGGCCGGTGATTGGGGCGGCGTCGACTATCGCGATCTGATGGAGGTCGTCGATCAGGCCTGCGAACGTCCATACGTCGATTCCAGCCGGCTCGGCGTCACCGGCGGTTCGTACGGCGGCTATATGACCAATTGGATGATTACCCAGACCGATCGCTTCAAGGCGGCCGTCACGATGCGCAGCACCTGTAACCGGCACAACCTGACTGGTACCAGCGACATGGTCTGGTCGTATGCCAGCTGGGAGTTCGGCGGCTCGAGCTACGAACGCACCGAGTTCTATCTGGAGCGTTCACCGCTTACCTACATTCAGAATGTGAACACCCCGGTGCTCATCATGCACAGCGAGAATGACTACCGCTGTCCGATCGAACAGGGCGAGCAGTTTTTCGTGGCGCTCAAATTGCATGGGAAAGAGACGGTATTCGTTCGCTTTCCGAACGAAAGCCACGGTTTGTCTCGTTCGGGTCGCCCCGATCATCGCGTGGAGCGGCTCGAACACATGGTTGAATGGTTCGCGCGGCATCTGTAAGGAGCGGCTGATCCGGGTGTCAGGACAATTCCGACACTCGGGGCATATCACTCGTCAGTCATACAGTTATGCGCTATACTGCGTTGGGTGTGCGGGTTGTCAGACATGACACATCCGAGCTTGGACCGGGCGAGTTACCCGGTACATTGATGATGACTAGTCATCGAGCGGGACTGGTCTGTAGGAGGAAGAATGCTCAAACGTTTCGCGGTTCTCATGATCGCAAGCCTCTGTGTTATTGGTTTATTGGCGGCTTGCGGCGGTAGCAGCAAGGACAGCACGAGTTCCAGCGGCAGCGGCAGTGGCGGTGGCAACTCCGTCACAATTGATATGACTGAGATGAAGTTCACGCCGAACACCTTCACCGTGAAGGCCGGCGAGAAAGTCACCGTCAAGCTCGAGAACAAGGGTTCCGTTCTGCACGACTTCTCGATCGACAGCTTGAACGTCAAGCAAGACGTCCAGCCGGGCAAGACCGAGACCGTTTCGTTCACAGCGCCGAGTTCAGCCGGTGATGTCGTCTTCTATTGCAACCAGCCAGGTCACGAGGCGGCCGGTATGAAGGGCACGATGACCGTCCAGTAGGACAGCGCTTCGAGTCCTAAATATAGATTGATCAGCCCCGCGGTTTCCCCATTCCAGCGTGAATCACGCTAAGATTGAGGAAATAGACGCGGGGCTCTTTGTATGCAGATCGCTCCGTTCACTGACGAGGGAGGACTACCGGTGAATAGCTACGCGACAGTCCGCGAACTACTCGCATCGCTCGCCCCCGTGGCGGAGCTACGGAACGGCTCGATCACGATTAGCGACGAATCGGCGTTTCGTGCCAACGTCATCGATCAACTCGTCTACAGCGCGGTATTTGGAGAAAGCGACGTCAAGAGCGCCAGCCGCTGGATCATCTGGCAGGCCGCACAGGAACTCGGCGCCTTGCCCGCCTCAATTCATGACTTCTACATTGCCGGAGGTCGCGATGAGTGGCGCAACCAGACAACTCCAGCGATCAATGTTCGCGGCATCGTCTATGACACGGCACAGGCAATCTTCCGCGCGGCGCACACCAACAACGTCAAACAACTTATCTTCGAAATCGCCCGCTCCGAGATGGGCTACACCGATCAGCGCCCGGACGAATACGCGACCGTCGTTCTCGGCGCGGCGCTCAAGCAGGGCTATCGCGGCCCGGTGTTCATTCAGGGCGATCATTTCCAAATCAATGCCAAGAAGTACGCAGCGGATGCGGAAGCTGAAGTTCAAGGTGTCAAAGACCTGATCGATGAGGCGATCGCCGCCGGCTTCTATAACATCGACATCGACAGTTCGACGATCGTCGATCTGACGCAACCGACCGTGCCCGAGCAGCAGCGGCTAAATTTCGAACGCTGCGCCGAACTGACGGCCTATATCCGGCAGCAAGAGCCGGTTGGCGTCACCGTGTCGGTCGGTGGCGAAATTGGCGAAGTTGGCGGCAAGAACAGCACGGTCGATGACCTCGAAGCCTTCATGACCGGCTACAACGAGGTGATGGCGGGTCTTACCGGCCCCGGCATCAGCAAGATCAGCGTCCAGACCGGCACCAGTCATGGCGGTGTTGTCCTGCCGGATGGCTCGATCGCCGATGTCAAGGTCGATTTCGACACGCTCGGTGAATTGTCTCGCGCCTCACGCGAGCGCTATCACCTCGGCGGTGCGGTACAGCACGGCGCCTCGACGCTGCCGGAGCAAGCCTTCGATCGCTTCGCCGAAGCGAATGCCTGCGAGGTCCATCTCGCGACCGGCTTCCAGAACATCATCTACGATAGCGAGTCGTTTCCATCCGACCTGCGCGACGAAATTTACGCGTATTTGGGCGAACATCACGCCGACGAGCGCAAGCCGAGCATGACCGACGCTCAGTTCTATTACACGACCCGCAAGCGCGGTTTCGGCCCGTTCAAGCAGCAGATGTGGGATCTGCCGGAGGAAACGCGCGGCCAGATCAGTGCCGAACTCGAAGAACGCTTCGGCCTTATCTTCCATCGCCTCAATGTCATCAACACCGCTGAGCAGGTGGAACGACTCATCAAACCGACCCGCCTCGCGAAGCCGTTGCCGGACGCTCTGAAAGGCGCCGAGGTTTCGTAGAAACAGGGTAGCGGAAGCGGGCGGCCCTCACCCCCGGCCCCTCTCCCGCGCCGCGCGGGAGAGGGGTGTCTTGAGGCGAGCGGGTGAATAATCCTGCGACGTGTGTGGTGGGCGACGAGGGCGACATTCATGGCGCCCAAGCGACGTTCGCCGCGCGTCTTCCCCCCTCTCCCGTTCGCGACGGGAGATGGTTCTCCCGCCCATGGGGAGGGAGTTCGTGGGAGGGACCGGCCGGGGATGAAGGCCGCTTCCGCGACGCCCTAGCGTTTCGCGAATGTCAGTGATTGATCGTCGAGGTCTGGGGCGAGGTAGACGAGATATTCGTTGAGGCCGACCTTGAGGACACGGCGCACAACATAGGCGCTGCCACGTTCGCGGACCGTTCGGCCCGGCTCAAGGCGTCCCGCGCGGACTTCGCGCTCCGTCCGCGACAGAATTTCGTAGGTGACCCGCTCACAGTCGAGGCAACGGTAGTATTGATCGGATTCGTCGGTCAGACCGGCGAGGCCGCGCTGTACGAACGTCGTGCGACTGCTGCCGCAGCCCGGACAGATCCGTTCTTCGGATCGATTCACCGTCTGGTCATCCCCTTCGCCATCTCCGTGTGCCCGCACTCTGGTTGGAAAGCAACCAGAAAGATCAGTTCTAGACCAGTACGGAAATATTGACTACCACATCATACCGTATTTCGCAATCGCGGCACAAACCATGCATCTTCGTGGCTTCGGAGGCGGCCTATCGGCTCCGGGTGCCGGCAATGACGCGTCAGTTTTACCGCGTGACAAGGTACCATCGATCGTGACACGGAGAAGTGAAGCGAGCCCGGCGCTTTGGCATGGCATACTAGGAGAGTCGTACGTCGTCGACGCACGCGCCAGCGCGCTACGATCGCTGGAAGATCGGCCGGTCTACCCGGTGCGATGAGTGTGTCGAGGCTACGCCGCAGCTCCGGCATCGTCCAAGTTCCGCACGGATCTTGTGTTCGTCTGTGTTCTTGATATTGCCAGCACCATCACTGATGCGTACCGATCATTGCCGATCGTGTGCCAGTCGACGGGTAGCTCGGACTACCAGTCCGTACGATCGAGATCGGTCTTCGCGACGAATAACCCGCGCCTGAGGGAGGCAAACGTGGTCCACGATACCCAGCATGTCAATTCCGGCGATGAAATTGGCGGCAATGGTTTGCCGGGCTCCGCACGCGAGCTTCTCGAAAAGACCACCCTCATCATCGCTTCCAATCGTGGACCGCTTGAGTTTCATATCGAAGAGGACGGCAGCTATTCGACGAAGCGCGGGAGCGGAGGAGTCGTCACCGCCGTCAGCGCGGTTAGCCGCTACAACGATCTCATTTGGGTCGCCAGCGCGATGACCGATGGCGATCGTGCTCGCGCTCGCGAGGCGGATGAAGCGGGAGAGGTGATTATCTCGCCCCCTGATTCAGACATCAGGTTGCGTTTTGTGCTCGCGGATGAAGATGCCTATGACGGGTACTACAACCGAATCTCCAACCCGCTCCTCTGGTTCCTCCAGCATTACCTCTGGGACACGCCTCGTTCACCCGACATCGATAAAGAAACCTGGCGCGCCTGGCGCGATGGCTACGTCACCGTCAATCGCCAATTCGCCGAAGAGATCGTGGCAGCCGCGCGCGCCAGCAAACGAAAGCCGCTGGTCATGCTGCAGGATTATCACCTTTACTTGACGCCTGGCATCATCCGCGAAATGATGCCCGACGTGACCCTGCAGCATTTCATCCATATTCCCTGGCCCGATCCTGACTACTGGCAGTTGTTGCCGCGTGAGATGCGGAGCGCCATCTGCGACAGCATGCTCGCCAACGACATCGTCGGCTTCCAGACGTCATCACACGCGCGCAGCTTCATGAATACCTGCGACTTCAATCTTGACGGCGTCGATCTGGACTATCGTCATCGCGAAATCCACTATCGCGGCCGCACGACGAAGGTCGCCGTCTATCCCATCTCGATCGACTGCGACGCGGTCGAAGCAGTGGCCGCCAGCGAAGATGCCCTCCGCCACGAGGAGCATCTCAACGCGTTTGTCAACGAATTCACCATCGTTCGGGTCGATCGAGCCGAGCCGAGCAAGAACATCGTGCGTGGCTTCCTCGCGTACGATCGCTTCCTCGAAAAGTTCCCCGAGTTCATCGGCCGCGTCAATTTTCTCGCCTTCCTCGTCCCCTCGCGTCTCGAAGTGCTCGAATATGTCGACTATCTGGATGACATTAACACGGTCGTCGGGCGCATCAACACCAAGTACGCGAACGCCGCCGAACAGGACGGCGTTGCCTGGCAACCGATCAGCCTATTCATCGGCGACGACTATCCGCGCGCGCTTGCCGCACTCAAACGCTACGACGTGCTGCTCGTCAATGCGATCTTCGATGGCATGAATCTGGTCGCCAAAGAAGGCGCGCTGCTTAACCAACAGGACGGCGTCATCATTCTGTCGGAAGCGGCCGGCGCCTATCAACAGCTCGGTCCGCACTCGCTAACGGTCTCTTCGACCGACATCGAAAGCACCGCGGAGGCGATCCACACCGCGCTGACGATGAATCCCGACAAGCGCGCCGCCTGGTCATCCGAACTTCGCGAGCTGGTACGCACCCAGAACATCCGCGCCTGGATCTACGCGCAAATCGACGATCTCGCCAAGCTGACGACGGCAACCCGGGAATATCGCTAACCGCAAAGAATCGGGCGAACGAACTGCTCTCGATCTTGCCCTTACGGCGTCTCGTGGAGCGCGCCTGCTTTACGGAGCAGGTCGAGCGTCAGATCGAGCGGCAGTGCGTAGCGCACGTGATCATCCCAGCCATCGAGCGTTGTCGCTCGAAAGAGCGTGTTGATCACCGCTTCTTCGGTCGCTTCGACGCTCGCCTGAATGAGCGCGTCGATCAAATGCCCGCCTTCGGTGACATGCTGAAGCGTCACCATCAGCTCCTCGGAATCATGCGGGAGACGCACCGCGTTGGAAAACGCGACGATGAAATCACCGCTCGTGTTGCCGGCGAGCGAACCGGTGCGGGCCAGACCGAGTGCGGCGCGTCGGGCCAGCCGCCGCAACGTGCGATCGAGCATGGGGGCATCGGTTGCCAGCAGGACGATGCACGAACCGGTATCACGCATCGTCTCCGGCGGTCGCCAATCCACCAGCGCGCGGCCGACCGGTACCCCGGCAATCATCAACTGGTCGCGTCGCCCGAAGTTCCCGAGCACCATCGCGCCGACGGTAAAGCCGCCGAGTTCGTCCGGCAACCGCCGCGACGCGGTGCCGATGCCGCCCTTGAAGCCGTAGAGCGACATGCCGGTACCTGCGCCGATGGTGCCCTCTTCGACCGGACCGCCGGCGGCACGTTCGATTGCTTCGCGCACGTGCTGCTGGCGCACATGCCGCCCCTGCATGTCGTTCAGATATGCGTCCGAGCATTCAGTGACCAGCGCGTTGGCGGTCGACGTCGTGACGGCGATATCCGGATTGTGGCGCATCATGTACTCGGCGACGCCATCGGCAACGATACCGACGTTCATCGTGCCGGTCATCATGATTGGGCTTTCGATCGCGCCGAACTCTTCGATTTGCTCCTGCCCGAAGCACTTGCCGAAGCCGTTGAGCACGAATAATCCGGCCGGAACCTTCTCGCGAAAGAGATTACCCCCGTGTGGCAGAATCGCCGTCACGCCGGTCCGGATCGGCCCACGACCACGCTCCAACGGGCCGGAACCTTCAATCAAGGTGACATGGCCGACGCGCACATCCGGTACGTCGGTGATCGCATTGAGCGGACCGGGTTCCATCGTGCCAAGAATCACACCAGCGTCACGCGCGCGTGGACGCGCAGTTCCGTCACTCATTACCTCCCCCTCATCCTTCGCCGGTAGACATCAGATCGTCCGCTTATGATACGGTCAGTTCAGCGGGATGGGAGTAGCAAGCGATGCATCCGAGAGGAAGCAGTATGACGATCTGGCGACTGATCCGAGCGATGTCAAACGTGTCCCGCACCGTCGTTGCCGAGCCACCGAGCGGCAATGGTGCGAACCCCGAACGCGCCAAAGCGTACAATCGCGCCAAGCAACAATTGATGTTGGCCGGCATGATCCTCTCGGCTGTTGGTGGAGCGGTGATGGTTGTGAGCCGGATTCCGCTGCAACTCAGCCGCCGCGCCGAACGGCTGACGCCAAACCGTGTTCTGCAGCGCAGTCTCTTCACCGTCGTCATCACGATCGCTGACGTGCTTGCCAGCCTGCCACTCAGCTTCTATAGCGGCTATATCCTGGAACACCGTTATCAGTTGAGCAATCAAACCAAACGCGGTTGGCTCGTCGAACAAAGTAAGGGCCTTTTGCTGGCCATTCCCTTCGCCACGCTGATCGCCAATGTCATGTTGGAGATTATCGAGCGCTGGCCGAAGCGCTGGTGGATGATCACCACGGCGCTGGCGCTGCCTTTCACCGTGCTCCTCTCGCAACTCGCTCCGGTGCTCATCGCTCCGCTCTTCAATCGCTGCGAACCGCTGAAGAATAAACAACTCGCAGAACGGCTTAAGACGTTAGCCGCGAACTCTGGCATTAACGTCGCGAATGTCATGCAGATGGATATGAGCAAGCAGACGAAGAAGGCGAACGCCTTTTTTGCGGGCATGGGTCGCACACGGAGAATCGTCCTGGCCGACACGCTCCTCGAGCAATTCACCGACGATGAGATCGAGGTGATCGTGGCCCACGAGATCGCGCACCAGGCGCATCGCGATCTCTGGCGCTTCGTCGCGCTTGGGACGGTCTTTACGGCCGCGCTGTCGTTCGCGGTCGATCGAATCGCCGGACGGGTCATCAGCCGTTTCGGCTCGCGTATCGGCATCGCACGGATGTCGGACGTCACGGTACTGCCATTACTGAGCTGGCTGCTTTCGTTGATCGGCCTGGTCTTCGCGCCGTTACAGAACGGCTATTCACGCGTCATCGAACGTCGTGCTGACCAGTACGCGCTGGAATTGACTGACGACGTGCCGGCCTTTGCATCGGCCATGCGCCGGCTCGGTGACCTCAACCTGTCGGACCCGAACCCATCGACGTTCGTGAAATACGCACTCTACAGCCACCCGCCGATCGCCGAGCGCATCGCCCACGCCGAACGCTACGCGGCCGCACGCCATCAGCCAGATTCGCAGTAACAGAACGCTTTCCCGTCTCCCAGACACGGTGTTTCGGGAAAACAGCAGGAGATTCTTCGCCGCGACTCATGAGGACGGTGAACGCGCTGTGACGACGCGAGATCAGATGCCGCACGACGGTCGTTAGGCCGCCGGCTTACTTGCGCGCAATAGAATCTTGAGGTCCTTGAAGGAAACGACTCGTCCATCCTTCTCCTCAACCGCGAAAAAGCGCTTGCAATCATCATCGGACGCGAGAATCCAGTCCGAGAGCTTGGCCACTTCATCGTCCGGCATGCGCGAGCGCGTGGTCCACGACTCAAACTCGTGCGTCTTCTCGATCATCTCGGACAGTTCAAGATGCAGACCGGCGTCGTCGAGATAGCTCGTCCACTCGGCCAGCGAATATGTCTTGACATGACTCGGATCGCGCCATCGCTCGACATGGTTGATGAACGCGTCGTACTTTTCACCGTCCGGCGTCACGCTGTCGATCAACACGAAACGCCCGCCGGGCGCGAGCACGCGCGCCGCCTCGCTGACGAAGGCGCGCACGTTGGCGAAGTGATGCGGAGCGATACGGCAACTCACCAGATCGAACGATTCCGCACCGAACGGCAACGCCTCGGCCGCACCCGCGATCACGCCGAACAAATCGACGTTGCTTTCGTGCGCAAACGTCCGTGCATGCACGAGCATTTCTGGCGTGAGATCGAGCATGATGACATCGCGCACGTAGGGCGCCAGCGCAATCGCGGTGTGGCCGCCGCCGGTCGCGATATCAAGCACTCGCATGTCGGCCGTGGGCGCCGCGACTTCGACCAGCCGACCGAGATCCTTGCCGAATCGATGCGTATCGCTCAAGACGTAGGCATTGCCCGCCGCCGCATATTGCGCGCGAGATCTCCGCAGAATGTCTTGGTCGGCCACTTTCTCATCCTTTCGTCAGTCTCCGGTTCGGTTAAGGCGCGGTTCCCCCATTCCGGCGCGGCCAACCGCGCCGCTATCTTCCATCATTCGCTCGCTCCCGCCAAGATTCCGCATCGATCCGCCGGGGAGCGCGGGTGTTGACACCATGCCTGCGCCCGTGTACGATATGGCTCACAATCGAATAGAGCCTGCGCTCATCCAGAGAGGTGGAGGGATACGGCCCTTAGAAGCCCGGCAACCAGCGTTTACGCGCCAGGTGCCAATTCCGGCGGATTTATCCGCAAGATGAGCGCAGTGTTGATGTTGATTCTCCACCTCTCGTTGGAGGATTTTTTTGTTCCTCCAAAATGGCGTTGACGAGGAGAGTACACGAGACGCCACGGCCCAAGCGAGCCGCGATGGTGTGAGGCGGCGCACGGGCACTCGTGGAAGATGACTTCCGAGCCGCGTGTTGAACCGGGAACTCCCGCAGTAGGCAGCGCCGGGTTGACCACCGTTATCACGGTCAGGGTGCGTCGGCACCCGCCAAGGTTCGGCTCGCGAGAGCCGGGCGAATCGGGGTGGTACCACGGGCGAGACCCGTCCCCGCGATCGGGGATGGGCTTTTTTCTGCCCGCCCCTCGTTCTGACCAGTGCTCGATGGAGGGGACGATGGCCGCTACCGTTACCGCACCGCCGGCGCGACGCACCGTTCGTGTCGCTGACCAGTCGAATCCGTTCATCACCGAGCACGGCGCTCTGT
>ERZ778018.2308-NODE-2308-length-12477-cov-4.876590_pt1 | contig 12477 bp, 15 predicted proteins | sample MGYA00375748_ERZ778018 | MGnify/ENA primary metagenome ERZ778018 (study PRJEB29350, sample SAMN05509839) | bioreactor metagenome | biome: bioreactor; material: wastewater | place: South Africa: University of Cape Town | collected 2014-04-22 ... | reverse complement strand
CAGCTTGCGCCAGTAGCTTTCGCGAAACAGCACGATGGGCGCGGACGGCGCCTTCATCACGGGCAGCGACTTCCTGATGGATGGCGGGGTTACCGCTTCCTACTGGTACGGCGAACTCGCGCCGAAGGAGACATAAATGGCAATTTTCCCCAACGTGACGCTAAACAACGGCGTGCAAATACCCGCTTTGGGCCTCGGCGTCTTTCAGACCCCGCCTGACGAAACAACCGCTGCCGTCCAGGAGGCCCTTCGCCTCGGCTATCGCCATATCGACACCGCTGCCGCATACGGCAACGAGCGGGAGGTCGGCGAAGCCATTCGTCACTCCGGCATTGCGCGAGACGAGATCTTCCTTGAGACCAAGATCTGGATCAGTGATTACGGCTACGACGAGACGCTGCAGGGCTTCGAGAAGAGCGCCCGCAAGCTTGGCGTCGAGCAGATCGACCTCCTGTTGCTGCATCAGCCGTTACCGAGCGCCTTCGAGCGCACGATGGACGCCTACCGCGCCCTGGAAAAGCTCCTTGCCAATGACCTCGTCCGCGCCATCGGCATCAGCAACTTCATGCCCGGGCACCTGGAGCGACTTCTCGAAGTCACCAATGTCGTGCCTGCCGTGAACCAGATTGAGGTCCACCCTTACTTCCAGCAGGCAGAACTGCAGCGGCTGAACACGCAGCACGGCATTCTCAATCAGGCCTGGTCGCCGATCGGCGGCATCACCTTCTATCGCGGCGGGAACAAAAGCACCCTGGAAGACCCCACGATCCTCGACATCGCTCACCAGCATGGCAAGTCCGCGGCGCAAATCATGCTGCGCTGGCATCTGCAAGAAGGCCGCTCGGTGATCCCGAAATCCATCAAACCGTCCCGTATCGCCGAGAACTTCGATGTCTTCGACTTCGAGCTGACGCCGCAACAGATCACCGCGATCGACGCCCTTGATACCGGTGCGCGCGGCGGACCCGATCCCGACAGCATCACGCTCGAAAGCTACGGCAGAGCCATTCCGGAAGCTTGAGGAGAATAGAATGCAAAAGAGAACACTCGGAAATAGTGGCCTGGAAGTCTCGGCCATCGGCCTCGGCTGCATGGGCATGACCCAGTCCTTTGGCCAGCCAATGGCAATGCCCGATGCCGTGAAGCTGATCCGCGACGCCTTCGAGCGGGGCATCACCTTCTTTGATACGGCGGAAGTCTACGGTCCGTACAAGAACGAGGAAGTGGTCGGCGAAGCGCTGGAACCCTTGCGCGACCAGGTGGTGATCGCCATCAAATTCGGCTTCGATATCGAGGGCGGCGGCGCAATGGACAGTCGTCCGCAGCGCATTCGGCAGGCTGTCGAAGGCTCACTCAAGCGCCTTCGCACCGATTATATCGACCTGCTCTACCAGCACCGCGTCGACCCCAACGTGCCCATGGAAGACGTGGCAGGCACGGTCAAGACGCTGATCGAGGAAGGCAAGGTCCGCCACTTCGGGCTCTCGGAAGCCGGTGTGAAGAACATCCGGCGTGCCCACGCCATACAGCCAGTAACGGCCCTGCAGAGCGAGTATTCGCTGTGGTGGCGCGAGCCCGAGGAGCAGATTCTGCCGGTCCTGGAGGAGCTGGGTATCGGCTTCGTACCCTTCAGCCCGCTCGGCAAGGGGTTTTTGACCGGCACCGTTGATCCGAACGCCACCTTCGGCGGCAACGATTTCCGCAGCACGGTGCCGCGTTTCTCGCCGGACAATCTGAAAGCCAATCACCGGCTGGTGGAGGCCGTTGGCCAGATCGCTTCTGCAAAGGGCGTGACCTCCGCGCGGATCGCGCTCGCCTGGCTCCTGGCCCAGAAGCCCTGGATCATTCCAATTCCGGGCACGACCAAGCTGCACCGTGTGGAAGAGAATATTGGCGCTGCCGCAGTCGAACTTTTGGACCAGGACCTCACGGCCATCGAGCAGGCGCTATCGGGCATTGTGGTTCAAGGCGAGCGCTATTCGCCGGCCCAGGCCAAAAGGATCGACCGATAATGCCCGGCGAGCTAAAGAAGACAAAGGTCCTGATCCTGGGGGCCAACGGGCAACTCGCGCGCAACACCACGCGCGTGTTCCTCGATCAGACAGACGCCAAATTGACGCTTTACCTACGGCGCGCGAGACGGATCAAGAACCCCGACCCATCGCGCGTGACGATCGTCGAGGGTGACGTGCTCGATGCCGGTAGCCTGCGGACCGCGATGCAGTGTCAGGATGCCGTCTACGCCAACCTCGCGGGCAACATGGCGGAACAGGCACGGGCCATCATCGCGGCAATGCGAGAGGCAGGCCTGAAGCGCCTGATCTTCATCAGCTCAATGGGGATCTACGGCGAAGTGCCCGGCGAGTCCTATCGGAAAGTTCTCGATCCCTATCGGGACTCCGCTACGGCGATCGAAGCTTCCGACCTCGACTACATCATTCTGCGGCCGGGCTGGTTCACTCGTGATTCAGAGGTGAACTACCACCTCACCCGCAAGGGCGAATCGTTCCAGGGCCATGACGTCTCTCTGGACAGTCTGTCCGATCTGATCGTGAAGCTGGCGACCACGCCAGGACTTCATGTGCGTGAGAGCCTCGGAGTGACCAATGGTTGATCATGATCGCCGCAATGCGCTGGTCGGCATGACGCTTCTGCCCTTGATTGCAGGTGCGGCCGCGACGACTCCGGCTTTCTCGCAAGACGGGCAGCCGGCAAATCGGCCAAAAAGCCTGGTCGCGTTCTTCACCCGAACCGGCAACACGCGCGTCGTGGCCAACCAGATACGTCACGCCATATCATCCGATATCGTCGAGATTGTCCCGGCGCGGCCCTATCCCGAAGACTACCAGCAGACCGTTGATCAGGCCCGCCGTGAAACTGAGGAGGGCTTCGAGCCCGCGTTGCGCGACACCGTCGGCGCGATTGGTTCGTATGAGGTCGTTTATCTCGGCTTTCCCATCTGGGGCATGACGGCACCGCCGATCATCCGGTCCTTTCTCTCAACTCACAGTCTAGCAGGTAAGACCGTTGTGCTCTTCATCACGCATGGCGGTTACGGCGTCGGTAGCAGCCTTTCGGTGCTTGCTGATCGGGCGCCTGGCGCTCGTCTCGTCGACGGTTTCGTCATCGAAGCAGATCAGGAGCGCCGTACCCTTGAACGGGTAACAGGATGGCTGGGCGGCTGAAGTAATGACGTGTTTCAAACGGGACGCTCGATGGACACTGTGAGAACCAAGGCCGGAACCATCACCACTTACAAACCAGACTCAAAGGAAATGAAATGACACAAGGTATCGAAAACAAGGTTGTTGTGGTTACCGGCGCGAGTAGCGGCCTCGGTGAAGCCGCCGCGCGCCGTCTCGCCAGGGATGGCGCCAAACTGGTGCTGGGTGCACGACGGGTCGAGCGGCTCGAAGCCCTTGCCCGCCAACTCTCGCTTCCCGAAGGATCGGTGCTCAAGACCGATGTAACCGACCCGGTCCAGGTGAAGGCCTTGGTCGACCAGGGCGTCAAACTGCACGGCCGCATCGACGTGCTCATCAACAATGCCGGGCTGATGCCGCATTCGCCGCTCGAGCGCGCCAAGATCGCCGAATGGAACCAGATGATCGACGTCAACATCAAGGGCGTGCTCTACGGCATCGCCGCCGCGCTGCCCCACATGCAAGCACAGAAGAGCGGTCACATCATCAACGTCTCGTCGGTCGCCGGGCACAAGGTCGGCAAGAACAATGCGGTCTATTCTGCAACCAAGCACGCCGTGCGCGTGATCTCGGAAGGCCTGCGCCAGGAAGTGAAGCCGTACAACACCCGTACCACGATCATTTCGCCCGGCGCGGTTGCGACGGAATTGCCCAACAGCATCACCGAGCAGGACGTCTCGGAAGGCATCAGTGCCTTCTATGAAGAATATGCGATCTCACCCGAAAGTTTCGGCAGCATCGTTGCTTTTGCCATGAGCCAGCCCGACGACGTGGACATCAACGAAGTGCTGTACCGGCCGACTCGACAGGAGCTCTGAGTAGCGTCGCGATAAAGCCTTGCCTCGCTCCGGATAATGATCTCCAGCACAGCCGCCTGCAGCGATGCGGCTGCTTGCCGCTCGGGGCATGTAGAATGGCGACGTAGGGTTGCTGTCTTAACTCCGCCAAGCTGCCTGCCGCAATGCGCCCTCATCTCGGTCATTGAGGTCAACCTTATCTTCGCCTGGAAGGAGGCATTGTCGCGGGTCGCCGATCATGCTGGTGCGGAAGGGACGCATCATAAGCACTACGCGTTTTAGCGGCCGGTTTTGCCGGCTCGCGAGGCCACATCCGGAAACCCACTCGCGCAGTTCCCGGCTGCTCTCTTTGAAATCACACGTGGTGCTGTTTGTGGAACCGCCGGCTAGCCATTCGGTAAATCTTGCAAGCCAGCATTTTTGTCGTTTTGACCCTGCGTGATCAGGCGGGCGCTGCGCTGGTTGCGCGCGTATATCCATAGCCAGGACAGCGCGACGCTTAGCCGGTTGCGTACGCCGATCAGAAAATAGATGTGCGCGATGCCCCAGATCCACCATGCGAGAGAGCCCCTGAGCTTGATCCAGCCAAAGTCGATTACGGCACGGCGCTTGCCTATCTGCGCCAGGCTGCCGTCGTGATGGTAGCGGAAGGGAGGAACAGCCGCGTCGCCGCGCAGCCGCGCCTTGATGGATTTGGCGACGTAGCGCCCCTGTTGTTTCGCGGCAGGCGCGATACCTGGGACCGGCTTTCCATCCGGACCGGGGATCGTCACCGTATCGCCGATCGCAAAGACATTCGGATAACCGGGAATGGTGAGGTCGGGAAGGACCACGAGCCGCCCGGCGCGGTCAGCTGGCGCGCTGCACCATTTGGCGGCGGGAGAGGCCTGTACGCCGGCGGCCCAGATAATGGTCTTGCCTTCCAGGCTGCGACCGCCATAGACGACACCTTCAGCCGTACAGTCGGTGACCGGTTGGCCGAGTTCGACCTCAACGCCGAGGCTTTCGAGAGAACGTCGCGCGTAGGCGGACAGATCGCCGGGGTAACCCGCCAATATGCGCGTACCGGCTTCGATGAGAACGACGCGGGCTTTCCTCGTATCGATGTTGCGGAAATCCGGCGCCAGCGTATCGCGCGCCAATTCCGCGATTGTACCAGCGAGTTCCACGCCGGTCGGGCCGGCGCCGATGATGACGAAGGTCAAGAGCGCGGCCTGTCGGCGCGGATCAATTTCGCGTTCCGCACGCTCGAACGCGAGCAGGATACGACGCCTGATCGTCGTGGCGTCCTCGAGCGTTTTCAGGCCGAGAGCGAACGGCTCCCATTCGTCATGGCCGAAATAGGCATGCCTGGCACCGGTGGCGAGGACGAGCGTATCGTAAGAGACGGCTTCGCCGCCATCAAGCATCACACGACGGGCATCCGTATCGATGCCGACCACCGTGGCGAGCAAGGTCTTAACTTCCGAGCGTCCGCGCAACAGATAGCGGATCGGCCATGCTATCTCGGACGTTGCCAATGACGCGGTTGCGACCTGATAGAGCAGCGGCTGGAACAGATGATGGTTTCGCTGGTCGATCAGCGTGATGCTGACAGGCGCCCCCGCGAGCCGGTAGACTGCCTCCAGTCCGCCGAAGCCTGCGCCCACTATGACGACATGATGACGGTCCGGCGGACGGTTCCCGTTAATTTGTGATTGATCCTGTATCGGATCATCGCTCCAACTCGTCACGGCGCAAGGCTACCTGATGCTGCCATCAATGCCAATGCCCGCTCTATCTGTCTCGCATCATACGGCTTCGGCAAGAACCGCGCGCGGCCCAGCAGCATTTCATCCGGCGGCGTGGTTCTGCCGGACGTAACCAGAACCTGGATACCGGGCCATGTGGCCTCGATGATGGCTGCCAGAACAAGGCCATTCATCGTACCCGGCATTTCGATGTCGGTGAAGACAAGCGCGACGTCATCTCTCGCGCGCAAAATAAGCATCGCTTGGTCGGCGTTGCGCGTGCCGATCGCCTCGTAGCCAAGATCATGGAAGACATCGACGGCCTCCATCTCGATCAGAGGCTCGTCATCGACCACCAGCGCGATGGGTCTTCCGCCCGACATGGAATGCGTCACTCAGCTCTCCGACTGGAAATCGGCCATCGACACATGTAGCGAGCAGCGAAGGCCGTCTGGAGCATAATCGATCTCGACGCGATTGGTTGCACCAGCGATGCCGGCATTGATCAATCGTGATCCAAATCCCATAGCTACCGGAGGAGAAACGACCGGTCCGTTCAGTTCCCGCCAGGACAATTCGAAGGCCGGCGCCCCGTCGACGGCAGAAATGCCCCATCGAATTTCCACGCAACCGTGCCCGTTCGAGAGCGCGCCATACTTGAAGGCGTTCGTCGTCAGTTCATGCAAAACAAGAGCAAGCGACAAAGCGGCACGAGGGCCGACCTGGATATCCGCCCCTTCCACGCTGAACTGGCTGGCATGGCCGTCGACATGAAGGTTGATCGCTTTCTCGACGACCGTTCGCACCGCGGCGCGCTCGCCGATGCCGGTGAGTAGCAGTTCATGGGCTCGCCCCAGAACGCCGAGCCGATTCCCGATGGCTAATCTCGCTTCCTCGATATCGTCAGCACGCCGCAGTGACTGGTTGACGATACCCTGAACCATCGCCAACTGGTTCTTGAGCCGATGGATCAGTTCCTGGTTGAGCAGGGTCTGTAGTTCCTGGACTCTCTTTTGCTCGGTTCGATCCCTCAATATTTTGAGAAAACCTTCCGTCGGCCCCCCGTCATGCAGCCGCAACATCTCTCCGCTAGCCCAGAAGCGGGAGCCGTCCTTGCGCATATGCCAGCGCTCGTCCGTGCCTCGGCCTTGCGTAAGCGCATTGGTCATCTCGGATTCGGGCACACGGCTGGACCGGTCTTCGGGTGTGAAGAAGATGGCGGCTGGCTTGCCAAGCATCTCGTCTTCGGCCCAGCCCAGGATGATCTCGGCACCTTTGCTCCAGGAGGTTACCTTGCCGTGCAGATCGAGAGTGATGATAGCGTAGTCTACGGCGCTCTCGAGAACGAGATCCGCAATGTGTGTGTTGGACATTCGAACCTCACGATGTTCGAAAAACTGCAGCCTATCCTATCCGTGTTCCCTCTGTAACGCGGAGAGTCGACAGAGTACTCATCATGAGTGGAGCCGATATTCGGTGATCAAATAGGGCGCTTGTCCTCGACGTCCTGCCGGTCGTTGCGCGCGGTGTCGGCATCAGACTTCTTGTGTTTTTCGGCGGCGCGCTTGCGAATGCGATCAAAGCGGCTTTCTCCAGCCGCCTCAGTCTCAGGCAGAATATTCGTCTTCTGAACGAACGTAATCATTTGTCAGGCTCCTTGGTTTGACGATGGTCGCGCATCAGGACAAACGCTCCACAGCTTTCGTCCAGTAACCCGCCATAGGTTGGCCGGATCGTTCGGACGCCGCTCAGTACCCCATTCCACCCATGCCGCCGTTGGCAGCCGATACGCCGGGATCCTTCGCCGGAATATCGGCGATCATCGCTTCCGCGGTGATCAGGAGTGCAGCGATGGAGCCGGCAGCCTGCAATGTAGTTCGCACGACCTTTGCCGGATCGACGATGCCGGCCTTGATCATGTCGACATAGGTTTCCGTCTGTGCATCGAAGCCCTGGGCGCGATCCTTGCTCTCCATGAGCTTTCCCACGACGATCGAGCCTTCGAGGCCAGCATTTTCGACAATTTGCCGGATTGGCGCTTCCAGCGCCTTCAACACGATCGAGATGCCGGCCGTGATATCGGTAGTTGGACCGGTCATCCCGGCCAGCGCCGATCGGGCGCGCAGCAGCGCCACACCGCCGCCCGGCACGATACCTTCCTCGACCGCTGCCCGCGTGGCGTTCAGTGCGTCGTCGATGCGGTCCTTCTTTTCCTTGACCTCGGTTTCCGTCGCGCCGCCGACACGGATGACGGCAACGCCGCCTGCGAGTTTCGCCAGCCGCTCCTGCAGCTTCTCCTTGTCGTAGTCCGAGGTGGTTTCCTCGATCTGCGCCTTGATCGTCTGGATGCGGGCCGCGATGACGGCTTTCTCGCCGGCGCCGTCGATGATCGTCGTCTTATCCTTCTCAATCAGCACGCGTTTGGCCCGTCCGAGCATGTCAATGGTGACGTTCTCCAGCTTGATACCGAGATCCTCCGAGATCATCTGGCCAGCAGTCAGAACGGCTATGTCTTCCAGCATCGCCTTGCGGCGATCGCCGAAGCCTGGCGCCTTGACCGCCGCGACCTTCAGTCCGCCGCGGATCTTGTTGACGGCCAGCGTCGCCAAAGCCTCGCCTTCAACATCCTCGGAGATAATCAGCAACGGCTTGCCGCTCTGTACGATCGCCTCGAGGATCGGCAGCAGCGCCTGGAGATTGCCGAGCTTCTTTTCGTGGATCAGCAGGTAGGGGTCTTCGAGTTCGACGCGCATCTTCTCGGCATTGGTGACGAAATATGGCGAGAGGTAACCGCGATCGAACTGCATGCCTTCGACGACATCCAGTTCGGTGTCGGCGGTCTTGGCTTCTTCGGCGGTAATGACGCCCTCATTGCCGACTTTTTTCATCGCCTTGGCGATCATCTCGCCGACCGACGCGTCGCCATTGGCGGCGATGGTGCCGACCTGGGCGATCTCCTCGGAAGACTTGACCTTTGTCGACCGTGCCTGGATTTCCTTGACGACGGCGGCGACGCTGATGTCGATGCCGCGCTTGAGGTCCATCGGGTTCATACCGGCCGAAACGAGCTTCACGCCCTCGCGCAGGATGGAAGCGGCAAGCACGGTCGCGGTGGTGGTGCCGTCGCCGGCGAGGTCGTTGGTCTTTGACGCCACCTCGCGCACCATCTGCGCGCCCATGTTCTCGAACTTGTCGGATAGCTCGATTTCCTTGGCGACGGTAACGCCGTCCTTGGTGATGCGCGGTGCGCCATAGGCCCTGTCGATGACGACGTTGCGGCCCTTGGGTCCAAGCGTCGCCTTCACGGCATTGTTGAGGATTTCGACACCGCGCAGCATGCGGTCGCGGGCATCATTGGAGAACTTGATTTCCTTGGCAGACATGGTGTTGTCCAGTTCTGTTTGAATTTCGATCGCGGAATCTGTCGATCAGGCGGCTTTCTTGGCCGAGACGGTCTTTTCGACGATGCCCAAGATGTCCGCCTCTTTCATGATCAGAAGGTCTTCGCCATCGATCTTGACCTCGGTGCCGGACCATTTGCCGAACAGGATGAGATCGCCGGCTTTCACGTCGAGCGGGATGAGCTTGCCGCCTTCGTCCCGCGAGCCGGGGCCGGCCGCGATCACTTCGCCTTCTTGAGGTTTTTCCTTGGCGTTGTCGGGGATGATGATCCCGCCCCTGGATTTGATATCGCCTTCCGCGCGTCGGATGACGACGCGGTCGTGGAGTGGCCGGAATTTCATTGGGGGTTCTTTCTGCGGCCGGTGCGTAGGGCAACCGCCCCCGACGTATACGCTCTTTGGCACTCGAATGATAGGAGTGCCAAAGTCAATTCTAGGGCATTTCGAAATTGCCGAAAACGATGACTTGTCACCTTCAGATATATATGCGCGTTGAAGTTGTTATCTCTCGAATTAAGACGCAGAGAATATGTTATTTCGGCGCCGTATCATAATAAAGTACGCCTAGCGTCTTGTTTGAAAATAAATAAAGCGCATATGTAAAGTACGTTGATTTCGCCAATTTGGCTTTCGCGGTGTCAGAGACCTGTCGACCCGCCACGCATTACCGATTTCTCGTCAGCGCATGCGTAAGGCCGAAACCGGCGCGTATGTCGCTCTGTTCGAACCTTGATGAAACCGGCGTTGACCACGGATGTACTGGCAGCACCGGGATCGTTCGGGTTCGAATGAGAACAATCAGGGGCCGCATGTGCGTGCTCTTGCGGAGAACCGCAACCATGACCACGCGCACCAACCAGACTGTCGTCCACTTCGCTTCCGATTTCCGGCTACCTGGTTTTGACGCGCTACTGCCGGCCGGAGAATACCGCGTCGACCACGACGAAGAAGCGATCGATGGCGTCTCCCGGATCGCCTGGCGGCGTGTCAGTTCCTTCATCCACCTCCCGGCAATCGCCGCGCAGGGTTCGATGCAACAGATGGTGCCTGTCAACCCGGCAGACCTTGAGGCTACCTTGGCAAAGGATTCCGGACAGAGATGATCATACCGTCCCTCATGCGACGCGGTCGCCCCAGGCGAGAGACGGCGATGCATCTCTTCGCGGTCGGACAGACCGTCCGGCTGAAGGGCGGATTCGGAACATCGCCCAATCTGGGCGACATCTCCCGCATCACCAGTACGCTCCCGCCGGTGAGCGGTTCGCTGCAATACCGAATTCGCAACGACGACGAACAGTATGAACGGGTGACGACGCAAGACAACCTCGAGCAAGTCCGTTTGCCGGCACCCGGCGATGGCACCGCTCTCATCAAAAGGACGTTCGGCCATGGCCAAGGGACAGAAACGCAGCAGCCGCGAGATCAGAAAACCAAAGCAGGCGAAGGTATCACCCAAGGTTGAATGGTCGCTTGGTGCACAGATGAAGCAAGCCGCGAATGCCAACGTACCGAGCGGCAAGAGCAAGGGCTGACTGCCGAGGCGAGTACTCAGCACTCAGGTTACTGAAAGCTGACGCATCGGTGACGCGAGCGGCGCAAAATCTATTCCGGTGTTCCGAACCCGGGTCGATGAAGAAAGGTCCCCTCATGAAGTTACAAGACAGCGAAATCGCCAGCGGGCCTAGTGCAGTTGCGATCGACACCTGGGAGAACGAGGGTGGCGCACCGGGCCGCGAGCCGGTCGATGGTCAATTCGGCCGCCGCATCGAGCCGGATCGCTCATGGACCGTCTATCACGTCTTCACCGGCATACCGGTGCGTGCCGGCGGCGATGCCATGGTCGGCCTCAGCCGGTCGGACGCCACCGATGGCATGATGTCTCTCAATCGTCGTGGTACCAGCCGCCGGAAAGAACAGATCAGGCTATCGGCGCTTGCCCAAAGCGCGACCGAGACGGGAGTGTGCGAGACATGACATTGGCCTTTCCGAATTCATCCCGCAGCTTCGATGAAGCAAGAAATGCGGCGCGCTTCTCCGGCTATGACGGCATGTTCGAGGTGCCGTTCTTTGTCGAGTCTGGCGCGCTGACGAAGTCAGGCAGAAAAGAACTATCGGAAGCGGAGTCCCTGACCGCATTCGACGCGGCACGCAGGTCGATCCACGACGTTGCTCGAAAAGCCTATTCCCGCGGCCGCCAAACCTCGTACATTCTGACTGCCGCCGACTTCCGATAGAATGCTCCTTCCGTCTGCCGAAAATTGCCCATGCCGCCGACAAAACGTTCCCAAGGTTGATGGTACGCAAGTCAAGTCTTGAAATGGCGCTATCAGGTCACTTGAGACGAGAGTCCAAAAGCCATTTTTCCAGTTTTGCTGGCCGTAGCCAAAGTCGCATAAAAGGGCAGTGTGGAACCACAAGACTCTCCGAGCATGCGGAGTCAAGCTTCGACGATACGACAAGCTATTTATTTTACTAGCTCTTTATACGGTCCAGGACTCGTTCGAGAGCGTTTATCAGCGCTTCCGTTCCACCACTGCGATCGAGGTCGTTGAAAACCTGTTCATTGAGACCGCCCCTGGTCGAAAACTCGCGCCGGATATCATCCAGTGAAATATCCGCGGTGTCACTTTTTATGAATTTTGGCGATTGTCGCCAATCGACAAATGTGTCAACTAATCGAGCATGGGAGCAGCGCAGATGAAAATCGACAGACTCAGTTTTGCGGACCGTGCAACCGATCAATTACGGAGCGAGATTGTGCGTGGAAGGCTCGACCCCGGATCCCGGTTGGTTGAAATGGAGCTTGCAGCGCAACTTGGCATTGGTCGCGGTACGGTTCGCGCCGCTCTTTCGACCCTTGAAGCGGAAGATTTGGTTGTTAAGCAGGCCTATACCGGTTGGGCGGTACGCGACATTTCCGAAAAAGAGCTTTGGGAAACCTATACTTTGCGCTGCGCACTGGAGGGACTTGCCGCGCGGCTGATCACCAGCGGCCTGAACACTGAGATTAAAGATACGTTGAACAAGGCCTTTGAACGCCTTCGGAAAGTGGAAGAAAGCGGCAACAGCAGCGAACGCGTGGACGCGGACTTGGACTTTCATCGGGCGCTGGTAAGCTTGGCTGGACACGGCAGTCTCTCGCGACAGTATTTCGGTCTTTCGAACAAATTCGAGTGGCTCTACCGCTGGTCAGAAAAACACTGGCCAAGCCGCATCGACCTGGCAAGCTGGCATCAGCCGATCGTCGACGCGATACTCTCTGGTGATCCTTATGCCGCGGAAAAGGCGATCCGGGAGCATGGTGAGAGCAGCCTTGCCGACGACCTGCACGATTTTGCTGAACTGC